>Ga0065704_10070189_pt1 | contig 114786 bp, 102 predicted proteins | sample SwiRhicommuniRL2_FD_59091 | JGI IMG/M metagenome (GOLD analysis project Ga0065704, IMG submission 59091) | Switchgrass rhizosphere bacterial communities from Rose Lake, Michigan, USA - RL2 v2 (version 2) | ecosystem: Host-associated > Plants > Roots > Rhizosphere > Soil | place: East Lansing, MI | reverse complement strand
TGGCGGCGGCAGCGCGTGGGCGCGATCCGGAAACGGGGGTATGCAGCCGCAAATCGATTGCGTGACCGGACGCGGTGTTGCACAAGCCGGGTGCATGAGTGGACCCCGGATACTACTGGTCGTCGGCGGCGGAATTGCGGCCTACAAGGCCTGCGAACTCGTCCGCACCATCCGCAAGGAGGGGGGCGAGGTGACCTGCGTGGTGACCGAGAGCGGCACCAAGTTCGTGACACCGATGGCACTTGCGGCGCTTTCCGAAAAGCCGGTCTACACCACCTTGTGGGATCTTCGTAACGAGGCCGAGATGGGCCACATCCAACTCAGCCGAGAGGCTGATCTGGTGGTGGTCTGCCCGGCAACGGCCGACCTGCTGGCGAAGATGGCGACAGGGATCGCCGACGACCTGGCGACGACGATGCTGCTCGCCACCGACAAGCCGGTGATGGCGGTGCCGGCAATGAACGTGCGTATGTGGCAGCACGCCGCCACAGTGCGCAACGTACAGGTGCTGCGCGATGCCGGGGTCGACGTCATGGAGCCGGACGAGGGCACGATGGCCTGCGGCGAGTACGGACCCGGACGCCTGCCCGATCCGGTTGCGATCTGGCAGCGTATCGCATGGGTGCTCGGCCTCGGCCCGGTCGAGGTCGCGCCGTTGCCCGGCTCCGGGCAGGAGCGGGATCCCGTTCAGTGGCAACCGCGTTTCAGCGACCCCGAGCCTGAGGGCGAGCCGCAGGCCGAAGAGCTCGGTCTGGGCGGCTTGACGGGCTCCATGATCTCGCGCGGCCTGCAGCGCGCGAAGAAAGCCATATCTTTCGGCATGGATCAGGGTTCGCCAACCGCTGCCGTAGAACCGGCGACGCCGTCCCTCGGGTCCGCCGCCTCGTCTCCTCCTTTGGCCAGCAAGGGCGCCGCGCGCTCGGCGCCGCCGACCGATCCCGATGCAATCAATCACCTGGTATCGCCTGACGGACAGATGGGGGGGGGCGGGTCTGTGGGCGCAGACGGACAGCTGCGCGGCAAGCATGTGCTCGTGACTGCGGGCCCGACTTGGGAACCGATCGATCCGGTGCGCTACATCGCCAATCGCTCGTCCGGCAAGCAGGGCTTCGCGATCGCCGCCGCCGCGGCGCAGGCCGGTGCGCGCGTGACGCTGGTAGCCGGGCCGGTCCACCTCGCGACCCCGCCCGGCGTCGACCGGATCGACGTGGAGAGCGCGTTGCAGATGGCGGAGGCTGTCCGCCAGGCGCTCCCCGCCGACATCGCGGTGATGGTCGCCGCCGTGGCCGACTGGCGCACCGCCAGCATCGCTACCGAAAAGATGAAGAAGCGCGGTTCGGCGCCCCCGGCGCTGCTGCTCACCGAGAACCCGGACATCCTCGCCACCGTGGCATCGCGACCGGACCGCCCGCCGCTGCTGATCGGCTTTGCGGCGGAAACCGAAAACGTGATCGAGTACGCCAAGGAAAAGCGCAAACGCAAAGGTGCGGACTGGATCATCGCCAACGACGTCTCCGGAGACGTCATGGGCGGTGATGCCAATGCCGTACACATCGTGCGCGGGGACGACGTGATCTCATTGCCCGAAATGCCAAAGGAGGATGTCGCGCGCATCCTCGTCGAAAGGTTCGCCGATGCAATCGCCCGCTGAAATTCCCGTGATGGTGAAGGTTCTTCCGCACGGAGAAGGGCTACCGCTACCCGCTTATGCCACAGAGGGTGCAGCGGGCATGGATGCGGTGTCGGCGGAGGATGTGACGATCGCGCCCGGTGCGCGGCATGCCGTGGCGACCGGCATCGCCATGGCCATCCCCCCCGGTTTCGAGATCCAGGTGCGGCCGCGTTCGGGCCTGGCGCTCAAGCATGGCATCACCGTACCCAACACACCCGGCACGATCGATTCGGATTATCGCGGCGAGTTGAAGGTGATCCTGCTCAACCACGGCGCCGAGCCTTTCGAGATCCGGCGCGGCGACAGGATCGCGCAGCTTGTGCTGGCACCGGTGACACGGGGTTCCTGGCTGGTCGTGGAGCAGCTGGACGAGACGGCTCGCGGCGAGGGCGGCTTCGGCTCGACCGGAGGAGTGGTCACCCTCGGCAATTGAGGCCGGGGGTCGGGACTTAGTTGTCTTTCCCGGGACCGCGACGGGCCTTGCGGGTGCGGTGCCAGCGCAGGCTCCACCATCCTGCCCCGCCGAGACCGCCAATCATGACTGCGGCCTTGGCCGCGAACGAGAAAGCCGACGACAGCGCGCCAACGGTAACGCCCCAGAAGAGCTGCGACATGATCGCCATGAAGGTGTTCATATGGCCGCCCTGCTTGGTGTTGTGCCGTGGGACGGCTGACGAAGAGCGGGCCCCACATCACGTGTCGGACCCGCTCCTCGGTGCCTCCCTCTCAGGCAGAGGGACAGCGTCAGCTCAAATCACTTTTTCTCAGGTGCCACGGTAATGCGCACGGTTTCTCCGGAGTTCCCCGGGAAATTGGTGAACATGGCCTCTACCAGATTCGGCACGAGGTATTGCAGGCGGTTGGAAGTCGAAGCAGCCTCTGCCTGGCCTTCAAACAGGCGCTGGCCATCGGCAGTGCGATCGATCTTCATAGAGATCCCGCTGGTGTACACCGTATAGACGTCAACGCCGTTGTCGAAGAACGGGTCGTACCAGCCGTAATTCCACGGGCCGCCCCAGCCGAAACGGCGCGGGCCGTAGAATCCGTATCCGCCGTAGCCATACCATGGGCTCCACATGCCCGACCGACCCATCGTGGTGCGGACGCGGTCACGGCCGTTGTCGACGCCGTAGTCAAAGCGAACGACCAAGTTCGCCGTCGCGGGGTCTTCCACCGGCCTGTAGCCGAGCTGCGCCATCCGGTCCTTGACGAGGGACGCATACTGCGCGAACTCGAGGCCGCCAGCCAGTTTCGGATCGTCTGCTACCACGGCGAACGTCTGGCCGGCGGGTGCGGGAAGCTGCGACTGGAAGCGCGAAACGTCTGCCTTGAAAGGGGTCGTACACGCGGCAAGGACCATCAGCATCATGGCTGCTGCGGCAAGGCGGAGCCTGCCTATGTGTGGACTTGTGGTTTCTGTCATCATTGTTTTGCTCCACGGCCCGAAGGCCCCGTGCGCCCGGTGCGACGCATCCTTTCGATTCTCTTGGATACTTACCTAGAATCAATGGGCTTAATAGCGGTTGAATGTGAAACACATGCGATGGAGCGTTTCTGCTGTTAATCTGCCAGCCAGTTGCTCTTCTGCTCGGATCGATATGGACCTACTAATGGGATGCCAACCTGACATGCACACGCCCACGCGCATCCTTTCCGTCCAGTGCGGCAAGGCCATCCCTTTTCGCGGCTCCGATGAGCCCAGCGCGATCGGCAAGGTGCCGGTCGATGGCCCGGTCCACGTTCGGCGCCTCGGCCTGGCCGGGGACGAGCAGGCCGATCTCACCGTGCACGGCGGACCGGACAAGGCCGTCCATCACTATGCACACGATCACTATGCCTTCTGGCGCGAGGTGCTGGATGATCACCCGTTGCTGGCACGGCATGGCGCGTTCGGGGAAAACATCTCGACCGGCGGACTGACCGAGGAAGACGTCTGCATCGGCGATCGATGGAGACTGGGGACGGCGCTCGTCGAAGTCAGCCAGGGCCGCCAGCCTTGCTGGAAGCTGGACCATCGGTTCGGCGGTTTGCCGGTCAACGCCCGCATGGTGAAGGCGCGGTGCGCGGGCTGGTACTACCGGGTGCTGGAGGAAGGCGTGGTCACGGCCGGTGATGCGCTGGAACTCGTCGACCGGCCACATCCGGCATGGACGGTCTCCCGGACCTTCGGCCTGCTCATCGCCGGTGACCACAAGCGCGACCCCGAAAGCCTGGAAGCGCTGGGTGCTCTGGATGTGCTGGCCCAGCCTTGGAAAGCGAGGCGCGCGAAGCTGCTGGGATCGTGATCCGCCATCTTCGCGCGCCTGCGTATTCGCGATATCAGCCGAGCATCTTGCGCGCCATCTCGCGTACTTCATCACCCATGTCCGCCCGGTCGAGCGCAATCGCGAGCGTTGCCTCGACGAAGCCGACCTTCGATCCGCAGTCGAAACGGCGGCCGTTGAAAGTGACGGCATGGAACGGCTGCTCGCCGATCAGCTTGGCCATCGAGTCGGTCAGCTGGATCTCGCCGCCCGCACCCTTGCCCTGATTTTCGAGCAGGCCCATGATTTCCGGCTGAAGGATATAGCGGCCAGAGACGATCTTGTTGGAGGGCGCGTCCTCGACCTTGGGCTTTTCGACCAGGCCTTTTACTTCGGTGAGCGCGCCGTTCGACGTGCCGGGGTCGATGACGCCGTAGCTGGAAACTTCTTCCATCGGCACTTCGAGCACCGATACCAGATTGCCGCCGACCTCGTTATAAGCTTCTATCATCTGTGCCATGCAGCCGGGCGAGCCGTACATGAGCTCGTCGGGGAGGAAGATGGCGAACGGTTCGTCGCCAACCACCGCGCGGGCGCACCATACGGCGTGTCCCAAACCCATCGGCACCTGCTGGCGCACGGTGACGAGATTGCCTGGCTGGATACGCGTCGGCTCCAGCGGGTCCAGCGATTTCCCGCGCGAGGTCATCGTCGCTTCAAGTTCGTAAGCAGTGTCGAAGTGCTCGACGATCGCCGTCTTGCCACGTCCGGTCACAAAGACGAACTCCTCGATCCCGGCTTCGCGCGCCTCGTCGACCGCGTATTGTATCAGCGGGCGATCGACGACCGGGAGAAGTTCCTTCGGGATCGCCTTCGTTGCGGGAAGGAAACGTGTGCCGAGACCGGCAACGGGAAACACGGCCTTGCGTACCGGCTTGCGAAATTTCGACTCACTCATGGGCTGGATCATTGCCTCCCTATGTTGCAGTGCGGTTAAAGACGCATATGCGAAACGGCGCAACAGCTGCGCTGTAGCATTTGCGATGGGTGTGCCGTTTCGGGCGATGATGCACGCCGGTTGCTGCAATCGTGTTTCACGCTAAAGGGCAAGCATGGACAAGATCATCATCGAAGGCGGAAAGCGCCTTTCCGGTACCATTCCGGTTTCCGGCGCCAAGAACGCGGCGCTCACGCTGCTGCCCTGCGCGCTGCTCACGGATGAGCCGCTGACGCTGCGCAACCTGCCGCGCCTTGCGGACATCGACGGGTTTCAGCACCTCATGAACCAGTTTGGCGTGTCGACGATGATCGCCGGTTCACGTCCAGAAGATTTCGGCCGGGTGATGACGCTGCAGGCCACGCGCATCACCAGTTCGGTCGCTCCCTATGATCTCGTCCGAAAGATGCGCGCATCGATCCTTGTTCTGGGTCCGATGCTGGCTCGAACCGGCGAGGCGACCGTCTCGCTCCCGGGAGGCTGCGCCATCGGCAACCGGCCGATCGACCTTCATCTCAAGGCGTTGGAAGCGCTGGGCGCGGAAATCGAGCTGGCCGCAGGCTATGTGAAGGCCAACGCCCCCGATGGAGGTCTGCCCGGCGGACGCTATTCATTCCCGGTCATCTCGGTTGGCGCGACGGAGAACGCTTTGATGGCGGCGGTTCTCGCGACTGGCAAATCGACCCTGCACAATGCGGCGCGAGAGCCGGAGATCGTCGATCTCTGCAAGCTGCTTGTCGCCATGGGCGCCGAGATCGAGGGTATCGGCTCCAGCGATCTCACTATCCACGGCGTGCCTCGGCTGCACGGCGCCACCTACATGGTCATGCCCGACCGTATCGAGGCCGGCTCATACGCCTGCGCCGCTGCGATTACCGGCGGTGACATCACGCTGCGGGGCGCGCGGATCGAGGAAATGGAAGCCACGGTGCAGGCCCTGCGCGATGCCGGTGTTCAGGTCGATCCTGTGGCGGGTGGCATCCGCGTCGCTGCCGATGGGAACTTGCGTCCGGTGACAATCTCGACAGCGCCCTATCCGGGATTCGCGACCGACATGCAGGCGCAGTTGATGGCGCTGCTGTGCCGCGCCGAGGGTTCCAGCGTGCTGACAGAGACGATCTTCGAGAACCGCTACATGCACGTTCCCGAACTCAATCGCATGGGCGCTCGGATCGAAACCAAGGGACGCACGGCCATCGTCCACGGCGTCGAGAAGCTGACGGGCGCCGAAGTCATGGCAACCGATCTTCGCGCGTCGATGAGCCTTGTGATCGCCGGGCTGGCCGCTGAAGGCGAAACACAGGTACACCGCCTGTACCACCTCGATCGCGGTTACGAGCGCCTCGAGGAAAAGCTGGCGCTGGTCGGCGCACAGATCGAACGCATCGGCGGAGATTGAGGCAACCTTGCTCTTGCAAGCGCGTTTGACCGACGTACCCAAAGCAGTTTGCAGGAGTTTCGATATGGGCCTGATCAAGATGGCCGCCGCCGGCGCCGCCGGTTATGCGATCTACAAATACGCGATGCGTGACAAGGACGCTGTTGTTGCGGGCGAAGGCCATCACGGCGCTGTCCGCGACGCAGGGCCGGAAAACATGACACACAAGCCGGAGCGGTGGACCAAAACCGACGAAGCTATCGACGAGAGCTTTCCTGCGAGTGATCCCCCAGCCACGTATTGAGCAACAACAAGCTTGAAAAGCGGGGGCGGCTAAGGCCGCCTCCGCTTTTTCGTGAAGGTCAACTAAATCCCTTTTTGCGCGGCTGAATATGCCGACGCAGTGAGCCAGACACGAATGGCGCTGGCCAATCCCGGCATCGGGTCCGCCTCCAGTCTCAAGGCATCGATACGCGCTACCAAGGCATTCACCGGAATGCCTTCCTTCGCGGCGGCCACTTTCAGCATTTCCCAGAATAACGGCTCAAGACTGATCGATGTCTTGTGTCCCGCAATTTCAAGCGAGCGCTTTATCGGAGGGTGAAACAGCGGGATCATTCCAAGGTGATACGCTGGAAGCGCTCCGGACTGAAGTAGCCTGAGCAGGCGTCAGTACATGTGCTGGCCGCCGTTGATGCTCATGGTCGATCCGGTGATGAACGCCGCATTTTCAGAGCACAGGAAAGCCACGCCGCGGGCTATTTCATAGGCATGGCCCAGGCGTCCCACCGGGATCTTGGCGACGATCTTTTCCAGAACCGGCGGCGGAACGGCAGCGACCATGTCGGTATCGATATAGCCCGGCGCGATCGCATTTACGGTCACGCCGTACTTTGCCCCTTCCTGCGCGAGCGCCTTGGTGAAGCCGTGTATGCCGGATTTCGCAGCCGCATAGTTGACCTGACCGTACTGGCCGGCCTGGCCGTTGATCGAACCGATGTTGACGATCCGGCCCCATCCGCGGTCGCGCATCCCGGGAAAGCATGCCTTCGCCATGTTGAAGCAGCCGCCAAGGTTGATGCGCATCACATCATTCCAGTCGTCGAACGTCATCTTGTGAAGGACGCCGTCCCGCGTGACGCCGGCATTGTTGACCACGATGTCAACCGGCCCGACTTCACTGGTGACCCTGGCACAGCCTTCGGTGGCTGCTTCGTGATCTCCGACATCCCATTTGTACGCCGCGATGCCGGTTTCTTCGGTAAAGGCCATCGCCTTATCGTCATTGCCTGCGTAATTCGCGACTACGGTATGGCCCCGGTCCTTTAATGCCAGTGAAATAGCCTTGCCGATACCTCGGGTGCCGCCGGTTACAATTGCAATGCGCGCCATGTTTTTAGCCTTTCGCTAGATCTGCATCCACCGATCACAGTGCTAGGAAATGCCGAATACATGGGCAAGGCCTGACATCGAACAGAAACACGGCCATTCGCGCAAAGCGCGCGCGAAATATGCAACTGCAGATGTGCGTATCAGAAGCTGAACTGTGTGCCTACGTAGACTGCCTGGCTGTCCTGGCGGCCATCGGTCAGCGGGCGCAATCGTTCACGCTCCTGCGAGTAACGGACGCCAGCGGTCACGTTGAGGTTCTCGGTGACGCGATAGGCGCCGCTCAGGTCGACTTCGCCCGCCTCGCCCGCGAAAGTGCGCGGCGCCCGTCCCGGTGCGCGCTTCTCGTCAATGGAAAGGCGGGTGGTGAAGCGCGAATTGTCCGGCTGGGCGGCTCCCGGCGTCAGGCTGAACTTCTTCAGGTCAGGCATCTCCGCCAGCGGTTTCGGTGCTGGCTGCGGTACTAGTTCCTGCGCGAAGTTCTGATATCCGCGGGACATGCCAAGGTTGAATGCCGTTGGAGCGATGCGAAAACGGACACTGTCGCCTGAGCTGCCTTGCGCCAGCGGCGAACGCCCGCGCACGATGATCGCCTTGGCCGCCTCCGGATCGACGCGCACCGCGACGGTGACCGAACGATCCGGCCGTCTGGGCGTACCTGCGGGCGTGAAGGGGAAGGGTGCGCCGTTTGCGAGCGAGCGCATCGCAATGACCCGGGTCAGGTTTTCCCGGGTAGCATCGGGCGCGAACGAATCGAGCGGATCCGTGCCGACTGGCGAAGAGAAACTCGTCGAGAACGCCATGACCGCGCTCGGCAGCGCGAGCACGCTCACGCTTGCGGCCAGCATGAGGCCCGTCGTCGCACCGCCCCGCTTGGCGGCTTCGCCAGTTGCAACCATGGTGCTCGGCTCCGAATCCAATTGCTTGCCCCGACCTGTTCGCGCGGTGACCCGCCTGGCGAACCTTGTCGGTGGTTCTTGTCTACCGAAATACCTTAACACAGGCTGATCGTAAGGGGGAGGGATGCATGTGGGCCGCCCGTCCGGCACGTTGGGGGCGATGCATTCAGCCGGGGTTTAGGCCCAAGGCTGGAGGAACACGCACTTGCCGCCCCGGCAGCGGTGGTTATAGAGGCGAACTATGGCGGGTTGCGGCAATGCCCGATCCGCCCGACAGAACAGGAACTGGAACACATGACAGGCAGCACCGAAACCGGCTTCTTCACTGCGCGCTCGCTGTTGACCGCGGCCACTTGCGCGGTGGCGGCGCTTGCCCTGGCCGGCTGCGGTGGTGGCAGGAAGCAGTCCGGCGGCGCCATGGCACCGTCGCAGGTGACGACGATTGGCGTCAACAGCTACCTGTGGCGCGCCAGCCTCGATTCGCTGTCGTTTATGCCGCTGCTCCAGTCGGATAGCTCGGGCGGTGTGATCATCACCGACTGGTATACCAACCCGAAGAACCCGACCGAACGCGTGAAAGTGTCGGTGCTGATCCTCGACCGGGATCTGCGCGCCGATGCGCTGAAGGTGACGGCGGTACGTGAAGTGAACCAGGGCGGCACATGGGCGCCCGCTCCGGTGCAGGCCGCCACGGTGCAGAAGCTGGAAGACATCATTCTCACCCGCGCGCGCGACCTGCGCCGCGATTCGATCGGCGGCTGAGACCGATCCGTTTTTAGAGGTTCGCGGGCGGCTCGCCTGCAGGAGACTGGACAGACATGAGTGAGCGGTTCGATCCGGCTCAGGCGGATACGCGCTGGCAGGCGGCGTGGGACGAGGCGCAGTGCTTCAAGGCTGACGATAGCAGCGCGAAGCCGCGCAGCTATGTGCTGGAGATGTTCCCCTATCCCTCGGGTCGCATCCACATCGGGCACGTGCGCAACTACACCATGGGTGACGTGCTGGCCCGCTACAAGCGGATGAAGGGCTTCGAGGTCCTGCATCCGATGGGTTGGGATGCCTTCGGCATGCCTGCGGAAAACGCGGCGATGGAGAAGGGCGTCCACCCGGGCGGCTGGACGCGAGAGAACATCGCCAACATGAAGGCGCAGTTGAAGCGCCTCGGCTTCGCGCTCGACTGGAGCCGCGAGCTCGCGACCTGCGAGCCGGAGTATTACGGCCACGAACAGGCGCTGTTCCTCGACCTCTACGAGCACGACCTCGTCTACCGCAAGGAGTCGGCGGTCAACTGGGACCCGGTCGACCAGACGGTGCTTGCCAACGAACAGGTGATCGACGGACGCGGCTGGCGATCGGGCGCGGTGGTGGAGAAACGCAAGCTCTCGCAGTGGTTTCTCAAGATCACCGACTTCGCCGAGGAATTGCTCGAAGGACTCTCCACGCTCGACAAGTGGCCCGAGAAGGTCCGGACGATGCAGGAGAACTGGATCGGCAAGAGCCAGGGCCTGCAGTTCAGCTTCACACTCTCCAGCGGCGAGGATCTGGCGGTCTATACGACTCGGCCAGACACGATCTTCGGCGCCAGCTTCGTTGCCGTGGCCGCCGACCATCCGATAGCGCAGGGCGTGGCGGCGGGTTCCAGCGATGCGCGGGACTTCATTGCCCTATGCAAGCAGGGCGGTACCACTGCTGCCGAGCTGGAGACGGCGGAAAAGCTCGGCTTCGATACCGGCATCACCGCCAGGCACCCGTTCACCGGCGCAGACCTGCCAGTCTACATCGCCAACTTCGTGCTGATGGACTACGGCACCGGCGCCGTGATGGCGGTTCCCGGCCACGACCAGCGCGATTTCGAATTCGCCACCAAGTACGCGCTGCCGATCATGCGCGTCGTCGCGGCGAGCGTGGCCGATGCCGACAAGCCCTTTTCCGGTGAGGCCGAAGCTGGTGACGGGCTACTGGTCAATTCCGGTTTCCTTGACGGAATGAGCGTGGCGGAAGCCAAGGCCGCCGTCATTGCCCGTGCCGAAAGCGAAGGCTGGGGCGAGGGCAAGACGGTGTGGCGTCTGCGCGACTGGGGCGTGTCCCGTCAGCGCTACTGGGGTACGCCGATCCCGTTCATCCACTGCGAGGTCTGCGGTGTCGTTCCGGTCCCAAAAAAGCAGTTGCCGGTGACCTTGCCGGAGGATGTCGATTTTTCCGTGCCCGGCAATCCGCTGGCGCGCCACGCGACGTGGAAGCATGTCGACTGCCCGCAGTGCGGCAAGCCGGCGCGGCGTGAGACCGACACGCTCGACACCTTCGTCGATTCCTCGTGGTACTTCCTGCGCTTTGCCAGCCAGCCCGATGACCGTCCGTTCGATCCGGCGAAGATCGCCGAGTGGCTGCCGGTCGAGCAGTATATCGGCGGCATCGAGCATGCGATCCTGCACTTGCTCTACGCCCGCTTCTGGACCCGTGCGCTCGCCCGGATCGGCAAGATCGAGGTGAAAGAGCCGTTCGGCAGCCTGTTTACGCAGGGCATGGTCACGCATGAGGTCTATTCGCGCATCGATGGCGGGCGCGAGGTCTACTTCGGTCCGTCCGAGATCGAGCGCGGCGCTGACGGCGCGACGCTGAAGGCCGATGGCCAGCCGGTAACGGTCGGCAAGGTCATCAAGATGTCGAAGTCGAAGAAGAACGTCGTCGATCCCGATGAGATCGTCGCGACGTACGGTGCCGACGCGATCCGCTGGTTCATGCTGTCGGACAGCCCGCCCGAGCGCGACCTGCCGTGGTCCGAAGCCGGTATCGAGGGCTGCGCGCGCTTCGTCCAGCGTCTGTGGCGTCTGTTCGGCCAATACGACGCATCGGCTGAGGGCGAGGACAAGGCGGTCGACCGCAAGGTCCACCAGACTGTTGCCGCCGTTGCCGAGGACATCGAATCGCTCGGCTTCAACAAAGCCGTTGCGCGGATCTACGAGCTGGCCGGCGCGATCGAGAAGGCCCGGCCTTCCGCCAGCCGCTCCGCCGCGATCCGCAAGCTGCTGCTGCTCGTCTCGCCGATGATGCCGCATCTCGCCGAGGAAGCCTTTGCCCGCTTCGGTGAAGGGCTGGTAGCCAGCGCCGCATGGCCGGAGTTCGATCCTGCCATGCTGGTCGAGGACGAAGTGACTATCGCCCTGCAGGTGAAGGGCAAGCTGCGCGACACGCTGACTGTTGCGAAGGGCACGGCCAGGGAAGAACTGGAGGCGCTTGCCCTTGCCAGCGAGAAGGTGCAGCGTGCGCTCGATGGAGCAGAAGTGCGCAAGGTAATCGTCGTCCCCGACCGTCTGGTGAATCTCGTCGCGTGAAGCGGCCGCTCGCCCTTGCGGGAGCCTTGATGCTCGCGGTGCCGATGCTGGCAGGCTGTGGCCTCAGCCCCCTGTATGCGGGCGGCGGGAGCGGCGCGGTCGCACGCGGGCTTTCCGATGTGCAGGTCGCGGCTATAGAGGGCCGCGCCGGCTGGCTGGTGCGCAATGCACTGGTCGATGAGCTGGGCTCGGATCGCGCTGGCGCCACCCCGCGTTACCGGCTGGACGTGCGTCTTGACGACAAGCTGGAAGGCTTCGCGCTTCTGTCGGACGATACCATCGGGCGCGAGCGGCGTACGCTGCGCGCGCGCTACCAGCTGGTCGACCTGAACAGCGACGAGATCGTACTCGATGCGACGGCCGGCTCGGACGCCGGTATCGACGTGGTCTCTTCCGACTATGCGACGATTGCCGCCGAGCAGACCGCGCTGGAGAACCTCTCCAAGGACGTCGCCAGCCGAATCGTCACCAGCATCGCCTTGCGCCTGCGCGGCGACACAGCCCAGTAGGGCTGCGTGAAGGCCACCCAGAAGGATTTCGCGGGGCTTGCGGCCAAGGCTGCACTGCAGGCGCGCTTATTCTTCTTCTGCGGCCCTGACGAGGCCGGCGCCAGCGAGGCCGCCGCGACCATCGCCGCACAGCTTCCCGATCCAGGCGAGCGAATCGAGATCGCCGGATCCGAACTTCGCAAGGACCCGGTGAAGCTAGGCGACGAGGCACGCTCCACTTCGCTGTTCGGCGGAACCCGCCACATCTGGGTGCGGGCTCAGGGAGACGAGGCGCACGATGCGGTAGAGATTCTCCTGGAAAACGCGGTGGAGGCCTGCCCGATTTTGATCGTGGCGACCGGTGCCACAGACAAATCGCGTACCGCCAAGCTGCTCGCGAACAGGCCCGATGGCCTCGTCGCGATGTTCTACCCGCCCGACCTCGGGGCTATCACCGCGTCGGTACGCACGATGGCGAACAGTTCAGGTCTGAAGATGGGCACCGAACTTGCCGAACGGATCGCGCGCGGCGCCGGAATGGACGTGCGGCTGGCCCGTTCGGAAGTGGTCAAGCTGGCGCTCTACCTCGACGCAACGCCCGAAGCGCCAAAGGCGGCCGGTGCCGCCGATCTCGACGCCATCGGCGCTACCACCGAGGACGACGACTTCGGACCGCTCGTCGATGTCGTGCTGGGCGGACGCCGTGAGCTTCTTAGCGGGGAACTGCACCGAATGCGCGAGCAGGGGATCAACCCGGTGGGCCTGTTGCTCGCCTTCGAAAGGCGCGCGGCGCAACTGGCGGGGCTGCATGCCCGGATGGGCCGCAATCCTGACATCTCGGGCTTCCTCAAGGCCGAGGCAGCGGCACGGCGGGTGTTCTGGAAGGATCAACCGGCGCTTTCGGTACAGCTGCGCATCTGGCGCGGCGCCCGGATCGAGCGGCTCGTCGCGCGCCTTGTCGAACTGCACCAGTCGCTGCTGTCGAATAGCCAGGATGCCGAACTGCTGCTAGCCGAAGCGCTGGCCGCGATTACCCGAACGGCGGCAGCGGCGGCCGGGAAATAATTCCGTCAGTTCTGCTTGGGAACGCTGAACGTACCGGAAACGCGTCCTCCGGAGGCAGACGATACGCCGGTGTTGAGATCGATCACGAAGCGTCCGCCGCGCAAGGTATCGCCGTTGCCGCGCTTGAGCGTCGCATTGCCTGTCATCGTGATGATCTTGCGATTGAAGTCGTAGACACCCACGTCGCCGGTTGCCCTTTCGTCGGTGCGGGTGACGACGACACCGCCGCTTGCGGTGATCCGCTGGATCTGCAGCGAACCGGCGTTGGTGAAATTGACCACCGTGCGCGCTGCCTGCATGCGCAGTTCCGCTTGCTTCACGTCCACATTGCCCGAAAGAACGACGCGGTCCTGCTTGTCCTGCAGCTCGATGCGGTCCGCTGCATAGTCAACCGGCGCGTTGGAGTTGTGGCCGGAAAAGACCTGGGCGCCAAGCTGAGGTGCACCAGCGAGGCCGGCAATCGTCAGTACGGGCAGGGCCAGCATCGCGCGGCGGGCGGCAGGGCGCAGGCGACGAAACATCATTCGGGAATCCTCATCTTGCCTGGCGTCATGCGTAGCCGGGCATTGCCTTCCAGAGTCACGGTGCGCTCATCGAGGTCCGCTCTCATGGTTTCTGCACGGAACGTGCCGGTCGGAACTGTGCCTTCGACTCCGCCCGAGCCCACAGCTTTCTTCTGCGCCATGTCGACCTGTACGTTGCTCGTCGTCATCCGGTAGCCGTCAGGCGCATTGAACCGGACGGGGCCGTCGATGTCGATCACTTCGCTGTCGTAGTTGTAGGCGCCGCGTGGGGCGTCCAACCGAGCCGGACCATCGTTGAGGCTCATGTTCGCGGAAAGGTCGAGCATCTGTACGATTGGCGTCGATGCGGAACGCTGCACCGCAGTGCCGGCGGTCACCACGAAGTCACGGCTCTTGTTATCCTTGCCCTGATAGGCCGCATCCTCGACCTTCAGGCGCTCGTTCGTCACGGCGACCTTGTTGCGATCGAGCAGGAAGCTGATCTCGCCGCGTGGAGACAGCGGCACGAGGATCATCACCGCCGCCACCAGACCGATACCGGCCGGCATCGCTTTCGCGAGGAAAGCGATCAGGCGGTCGTGCGATCCACCGGGAGCAGCAAAGTGCCGGCGTCTGTTGCGGATCTGGACGGCTTCCACCGACATCTTCGTCAGGCTCCGATAAGGGGCGTCACGGCCGTGAGGCCTCAGGCCGCTTCGTGGCTGAAGATGTCGTGGTCTGGCCAGCCGGCAAGGTCAAGCCGCGCCCGCGCCGGAAGGAAGTCGAAACAGGCCTGCGCGATCTCGGTGCGGTGCTCGCGCGCCAGCCGGGTGACGAGAATCTCGTGCATGGCATGGAGATGACGCACGTCGGATGCGGCATAGTCCTTCTGTGCATCAGTAAGCTCCGCAGCGCCCCAGTCGCTCGATTGCTGCTGCTTGGACACTTCCTTGCCCAGCAGTTCGCGCACCAGATCTTTCAGTCCGTGGCGGTCGGTGTAGGTGCGCACCAGCTTGCTGGCGATCTTGGTGCAGAACACCGGCGCTGCCATCACCCCAAGATAATGCTCGATCGCGGCAAGATCGAAGCGTGCGAAGTGGTAGAGCTTGAGCCGGGCGGGATCGGCCAGCACCGCCTGGAGGTTGGGCGCGTCGTAAGCGCTGCCGGCGGCGAAGCGGACGAGGTGCTCGTCACCCTTGCCATCGGAAATCTGTACAAGGCAAAGACGGTCGCGCGGGGTGATCAGTCCCATCGTCTCGGTATCGACGGCAACAGGCCCTGGGGCGAGCACGCCTGCGGGGAGATCTTCTTCGTGGAGATAGACAGCCATGGTCTGGAAATGCTTAGGGACTGGACTGGGGTTTCGCAATGGTTGCAGGGAATTTCAGGCGTGAATGAAGCAGGAACCATGCATCCGGTGCCGCCAAGCTGGCAGGAAGCACTCTATCCGGTCCTTTCGTCTCCGGCGAGCCGCAAGCTGGGCGGCTGGCTCAAGTCCGAGGAAACCGCGGGCAAGCGAATCTTCCCGCCGCGCGGCAGTCGGTTGCGCGCGCTGGAACTGACGCCGCTGGATGAGGTGAAGGTGGTGATTCTGGGGCAGGACCCGTATCACGGACCGGGCCAGGCACACGGGCTGGCTTTTTCGGTGCCGGAAGGCGTCCGCGTGCCGCCATCGCTGGTCAACATCTACAAGGAACTGGCCACCGATTGCGGCGTGAAGGCGCCGGGTCACGGCAATTTGGAACACTGGGCGCGGCAGGGCGTGCTGCTGCTCAACAATTCGCTGACCGTGCAGGAAGGACAAGCCGGATCGCACCAGAACAAGGGCTGGGAGGCCATTACAGACGCTGCCGTGGCCGCCGTCGCGGCGCGCGACGTGCCGAGCGTCTTCCTGCTGTGGGGCAATCACGCCCGCCGCAAGGCCGAGCGCGTTCCCGGTCTCGCGCAGAGTAACCATCTGGTGCTGGCAGCGCCGCACCCCAGCCCGTTATCTGCGCATACCGGTTTCTTCGGCTGCCGGCATTTCAGCCGGGCCAACGAATTCCTGACGGCCAACGGCCGCGAGCCGATAGACTGGTAGGCTTCCAACCGGCACAATCCGGCATCCTTGCGGTCCGATATCGCCGAAGGCCAATAACGTGCGCGGCGATCGAGCCGCCCGCTATGCCGCCAGTTCCGCGTACTCCCGGGCGTTCGCGGCTTTGACGCCGCGCCGTTTATTGCCGCTCGCTGACATGTGAACCCCGGCCGGGCCATCGTCAGTGCGAAATGTCGCCATCATTTGGGACAGGGCGACCGCTTCGCTTTCGAGGCTGCGCGTGGCGGCACTCGTCTGCTCGACCATCGCCGCGTTCTGTTGGGTCGTTCGGTCCATATCGCTCACAGCATTTCCAACTATGTTCAGATCTCCCGCCTGCTCTCGCGCGGAATCCGAAATGGTCGCGATCAGGGTATGAACCGTCGAAACCTTTTCCAATATTTCCTGAAGCTTCGACCCGGTCTGCCCCACCAGTTCGACCCCGCAGCCCACCTGCGCTGAGCTGCGCGCGATCAGTTCGCGGATATTCTGCGCCGCGTCGGCCGAACGCTGTGCCAGCGCGCGAACCTCACTGGCGACGACGGCGAAGCCTTTACCGGCATCACCGGCTCGCGCCGCTTCCACCCCGGCGTTTAGCGCAAGCAGGTTGGTCTGGAAGGCGATGCCATCGATAACCTCGACGACCGAAGATATTTCCCGTGCGGACGCTTCGATTGTCGCCATGGCAGCAACCGCATCCTGTACGACCTCGCCGCCCTCGCTTGCATGTTGCCGCGCCTGGCTGATAGCGTCCCGCGCGGTGCCTGTGCTGCCGGCGGCTTCGGATATGCGCCCCGATACTTGGCGCATGGCCGCAGCCGTCTCCTCAAGGCTGGCGGCCTGCTGCTGATTGCGCGAAGCCAGATCGTCGGTGGCGGCGCGAATTTCCGAGATCGAATTGAATACGTTGTCGGTACTGCCCCTGACATTGCTCATGGCCATCGCAATGGAGCCGGTGGCCGCATTGAAATCGGCTCGCAAGCCATCGTACACCTCGGCCAAGGGGTCGGTGATCCGGAAAGTGAAGTCCTTATCGGCCAGTTTTTGGAGCCCCGTGGACAACGCGTCGACGACCTGTTGCTGTTCCGCCCGGGCTTTCTCGCGGGCTATGCCGGCATCGCGAAAGACTTGTACGGCACGGGCCATCGCCCCGAATTCATCGGTTCGATCGGCACCCTCGATGGCGACATCGAAGTTGCCGGATGCCAGATTTTCGATCTTCTCGCTGGTATCGGCAAGCGGTTCCACCACCCTTTTGCGGATGAACGACGACGATAACTGGATCGCCGCTATCACCGCCATGGCCAAGACGCCGCTGAACACCAGGCAGATCAACACCGTTCGATCGTCGCGCGCGGTCTCGCGCTGGTCGAAGTTGCGCGAAAGCGCCACCAGCTTGGTCACTTCCTGATGTTGCCGTTCGTAGAGCGGGGTCAGGCGTGTTTGCAGGACGTCGTTTATCCGCTCGCGGTCACGCGTGTTTATTGCCGGGACCAGATATGTCTCGACCGCCGAGAAGAAGTCATCGGCGACCGCAATCGTCCTTTCCAGCTGGGGTCGCATTTCCGCGGGCACGTTGGCCTGTTCCCAATATTCCTTGCGCTGAAGAAATTCCCCCCGGATCTCTGCGATCCGCTTCAGGCTGTGGGGACCTTTTGACGCGTCGGCAGCGGCCAACGATGCCTCGAGATAAGGTTCGACGACGAAGGCGGGCGGTGGAAGGATGTCGGCCAGCATTTCATCGTTCAGCGCATGCTTGCGCTCGATCGGGCCGCCGAAACGGATTTCGAACATTACGAATGCGGATGCCACGATGGCGCACACGATCAGCGCGTTGAGGATGCGGCTGCCAGCCTTGGCTTGTCTGTGGATCATGGTGCCGAGCCCTGTCAGGGTATCTGATGCATCTAATTACCGATTTACAGTGAACAAATGGGCCGACCAATATTGCGGGAATTACTTGGTTTTTCGCTGCGCTCGATGTGCAGTTTTGCGCAAAAAAATGGCGCGGGAATTGAACCCGCGCCATTTTATTTAAGTAATGGAACTAATATTTAGCGCGGAAGTTCGCTCGCGCCCATCAGCGCCTCGTCGATCGCACGGGCGCACTGCCGACCCTCCCGAATGGCCCACACGACGAGGGACTGGCCGCGGCGCATGTCACCGCAGGCCCAGATCGCGGGATCGCTGGTCGCGTACTTGTCCGTGTCGGCCAGCACATTGCCGCGCGCGTCCAGGGCGACTGCGGCCTGGTCGATCATGCCGGTCTTGCGCGGACCGGTAAAGCCCATCGCGAGTAGGATAAGGTCCGCCTTCAGCGTGAATTCGCTTCCGGCGACTTCATGCATCTTGCCATCTTTCCACTCGACGCGGACACACTCAAGGCCTTTCACGTCGTTGTCGCCGACGACGCGCTTGGTCAGCACTGCCCAGTCGCGCTCGCAGCCTTCCTCGTGGCTCGACGAGGTGCGCAGCTTCAGCGGCCAGAACGGCCAAGACATGCCCTTGTCCTCGTGCTTCGGGGGCTTTGGCATGATCTCCAGCTGCGTCACCGAAAGAGCGCCTTGGCGGTTGGAGGTGCCAACGCAGTCCGAACCGGTGTCGCCGCCGCCGATCACGATTACGTGCTTGCCGGTGGCGGTGAGCGTACCGCGCGGTGCGGCGCGCAGTTCATCGTCGCCCGCGTTGCGCTTGTTCTGCTGCGTCAGGAATTCCATCGCTGGACGCACGCCGGGCAATTCCGCGCCGGGAATGTCCAGGCGGCGAGCTTCCTCGGCGCCGCCGGCGAAAACCACCGCGTCGAAGTTCTCCTTGAGCGAGCTGACCGAGACGGTCACGCCGACTTCGGTCGACGTCTTGAACACAACGCCTTCGGCTTCCATCTGCGCCGCGCGGCGATTGATAAGGTGCTTCTCCATCTTGAAATCGGGGATGCCATAGCGCATCAGTCCGCCGACACGGTCGTTCTTCTCGAAGACCGTCACTGAATGGCCGGCGCGGGCGAGCTGCTGCGCGCAAGCGAGACCGGCAGGACCCGAACCGACGACTGCCACCGATTTACCCGTCTTGCGAGGCGCGGCGCGGGGGGTGATCCAGCCTTCCTGCCAACCTTTGTCGACGATCGCGCATTCGATCGATTTGATCGTCACCGGCTGGTCGATGATGTTGAGGGTGCATGCCGCCTCGCATGGCGCGGGGCAGATGCGACCGGTGAATTCCGGGAAGTTGTTCGTTGAATGGAGGATTTCCAGCGCGTTGCGGAAATCGTCCTCGTAAACGAGGTGGTTCCAGTCAGGGATGATGTTGTTGACCGGGCAGCCCGTATGGCAGTGCGGCACGCCGCAGTTCATGCAGCGTGATGCCTGGTCCTTGAGCGCACCCGCCGACAGCGGAATGGTGAACTCCTTGTAGTTCTTCAGTCGGTCTTCGACCGGACCGTAGACGCGGTCCTGTCGATCCAGTTCGAGAAAGCCGGTTTCCTTGCCCATCGTGTACTGATTCCCGATCTTATTCTGCAGCGACCGAAGCGGCATCGTTCCGCTCGGCTTCCATTTGCCTGAGTGCCTTGGCGTAGTCGCGCGGCATCACCTTGACGAATTTCGAGACGGCAGCGTCCCAGTCGTCGAGAAGCGCACGGGCGCGCTTTGAGCCGGTGTGCAGGTGATGGCGTTCCAGCAGCACGCGGATGCGCTCGGCGTCGTGGCGCAGCATGTCGCCCATCCCGAGGTCGTTGACGCCGGCCGTGCGCTGCTGCGGGCGGCCCGTCCCGTCGTCCTCGTCGGGTTCAGCCGAAACCTTCACCAGATCGACCATCGAGAGATTGCACAGCTTTTCGAAATCGCCGTCCTCGTCGAACACGTAGGCGACGCCGCCCGACATGCCTGCCGCGAAGTTGCGGCCGGTCTTGCCCAGCACCATCACTACGCCGCCGGTCATGTACTCGCAGCCATGATCGCCGCAGCCTTCGACAACCGCGATCGCGCCCGAGTTACGGACGGCGAAGCGCTCGCCGCCGACGCCGTTGAAAAAGGCTTCGCCGGAAATCGCACCGTAGAGCACGGTATTGCCGACGATGATGTTCTTCAGTGGATCGCGATCGACGTGGCTGGGCTGGCGCACGATCACGCGGCCGCCCGACAGGCCCTTGCCGACGTAATCGTTGGCATCGCCGGTGAGGTCGAGCGTGACGCCGTGGGCTAGCCAGGCGCCGAAGCTCTGGCCGGCCACGCCCGTCAGGGTGATGTGTATCGTGTTGTCGGGCAGGCCTTCATGGCCGTAACGCTTGGCCACTTCGCCGGAAAGCATCGCGCCAACCGTGCGGTTGACGTTGATGATCGGCTTTTCGATGCGCACCGGCTGGCGGCTTTCCAGCGCGTCGGCAGCACCTTCGATCAGCGCGTTGTCGAGCGCGTTCTCCAGCCCGTGGTCCTGCGTCTGGCTCCAGTTGAGCGAGGGGCTGTCGCCCAGCGGGGCCTGATAAAGGATCTTCGAGAGATCGACGCCCTTGGCCTTCCAGTGCGAGATCGCCTTCTTCATGTTGAGCCTGTCGACGCGGCCGACCATTTCCGCGATCGTGCGGAAGCCGAGCTCGGCCATGATCGCGCGGAGCTCCTCCGCGACGAAGAAGAAGTAGTTGATCACGTGCTCTGGCTGGCCGGTGAAGCGCGCGCGCAGCAGCGGATCCTGGGTGGCCACGCCGACCGGGCAAGTGTTGAGGTGACACTTGCGCATCATGATGCAGCCGGCGGCGATCAGCGGTGCGGTGGCGAAGCCGAACTCGTCGGCGCCAAGGAGCGCGGCGACGGCGACGTCACGTCCGGTACGCAGCCCGCCATCCGCCTGCACCGCGACGCGGCTGCGCAAGTTGTTGAGCAGTAGCGTCTGCTGGGTTTCGGCGAGGCCGATTTCCCACGGTGAACCGGCATGCGTCAGCGAGGTCAGCGGTGATGCGCCGGTGCCGCCTTCGTAGCCGGCTATGGTGATGTGGTCAGCGCGCGCCTTGGACACGCCCGCGGCCACGGTGCCGACGCCCACTTCGGACACCAGCTTGACCGAGACACGGCTGCCCGGATTCACGTTCTTGAGGTCGTGAATGAGCTGCGCGAGATCCTCGATCGAGTAGATGTCATGGTGCGGCGGCGGCGAGATCAGGCCGACGCCCGGCGTTGAGTGCCGGGTCTTGCCGATGATCTTGTCGACCTTGTCACCGGGCAACTGGCCGCCCTCACCGGGCTTTGCGCCCTGCGCCATCTTGATCTGGATATCGTCGGCATTGACGAGGTACTCGGTGGTTACGCCGAAACGGCCCGAGGCGACCTGCTTGATCGACGAGCGCATGGTGTCACCGTTATCCAGCGGCACGAAACGCTTGGGATCCTCGCCGCCTTCTCCGGTGTTCGACTTGCCGCCGATGCGGTTCATCGCCAGGGCCAGCGTGGTGTGCGCTTCCCACGAGATCGAACCGTAGCTCATCGCACCGGTGGCGAAGCGCTTGACGATCTCGCTCGCGGGTTCGACTTCGTCGATCGAGATCGGTTCCTCTGCGGGAACGAAGTCCATCAGTCCGCGAATGGTGAGCATCCGGGTGGACTGGTCGTTGATGGTCTGCGCGAATTCCTTGTACTTGTCGGGCACGTTGCCCCGCACAGCGTGCTGCAACAGGCCGATATTGGTACTCGTCCAGGCGTGCTCCTCGCCGCGGATGCGCGATCCGTAGATGCCGCCGACATCAAGCATGTTGGCGTAGATCGGATTGTCGCCGTACGCTGCGGCGTGGCGGCGCACGGTTTCCTCTGCCACTTCCATCAGGCCCGCGCCTTCGATGGTGGTGGCAGTGCCGGTGAAGTACTTCTCGACGAACGCGCTCGACAGGCCGACCGCGTCGAAGATCTGCGCGCCGCAATAGGACTGGTAGGTCGAGATGCCCATCTTGGACATCACCTTGCGGATGCCCTTGCCGATCGCATAGACGTAGTTCTTGGCCGCCTGCTCCGCCGAGATCGGCAGGTTCTTGCGGGTACGAATTTCCTCGATGGTCTCGAGTGCGAGGTACGGGTTGATCGCTTCCGCGCCGTACCCTGCCAACGCGCAGAAGTGATGCACTTCGCGCGCCTCTCCGGTCTCGACCACGAGGCCGGTCTGCATGCGCAGGCCCTGGCGGACGAGATGGTGGTGCACCGCCGCGGTCGCCAGCAGCGCCGGCATGGGGATGCGATCCGGCCCCTGGGCACGGTCGGACAGGATCAGGATGTTCTTGTCGGCCAGCACCGCTTCGGTGGCGACCCAGCACATTTCCTTGATCGCCATTTCCAGACCCTCGGCGCCGCTTGCGGCATCCCAGGTCATGTCGATGGTCTCGGTGCGGAAAGCACCATCGAGCGCGGCCTCGACCGAACGGATCTTGGCAAGGCCAAGGTCGGTCAGAATCGGCTGGCTGACCTCCAGGCGCTTGTGCGTACCGGCGTCATGTCCGAGCAGGTTCGGGCGCGGCCCGACCATGGTGACGAGGCTCATCACCAGTTCCTCGCGGATCGGATCGATCGGCGGGTTCGTGACCTGCGCGAAGTTCTGCTTGAAGTAGTCGTAGAGCAGGCGCGACTTGTTCGACAGCACCGGGATCGGCGTGTCGGTGCCCATCGATCCCAGCGGATCGTCGGCATTCATGGCCATCGGCTCGAGGAAGCGCTGGGTGTCTTCCTGCGTATAGCCGAAGGCTTGCTGGCGATCGAGCAAAGTGCCGGTCGGCTCAGGGAGGTCGGCCAGTTCGGGTTCGATCACATCGAGATCGGCCAGCTTGTACTGCGCCTTTTCAAGCCACTTTTCGTAGGGCTCTTCTGCAGCGAGCTTGGTCTTGATCTCCTCGTCCTCGATGATGCGGCCTTCCTCGAAGTCGATCAGCAGCATGCGGCCGGGCTGAAGGCGCCACTTACGCACGATGTTGTCTTCCTTGATCGGCAGCACGCCGCTTTCGGACGCCATCACGCACAAGTCGTCATCGGTGACGAGGAAGCGGGCCGGACGCAGACCGTTGCGATCGAGCGTCGCGCCGATCTGGCGGCCATCGGTGAAGGCGACGGCGGCAGGACCGTCCCACGGTTCCATCAGCGCGGCGTGGTATTCATAGAACGCGCGGCGTTCCGGCGTCATCAGCGGATTGCCCGCCCACGCCTCGGGGATGAGCATCATCATCGCGTGGGTCAGCGAATAGCCGCCTGCGAGCAATAGCTCGAACGCGTTGTCGAGGCAGGCAGTGTCCGACTGGCCATGCGGGATGAGCGGCCACATCTTGTCGAGGTCGGCCCCGAGCAACTCGCTCTCCATGGTGCGGCGGCGGGCGTTCATCCAGTTCACGTTGCCGCGTACGGTGTTGATCTCGCCGTTATGCGCCATGAAGCGGTACGGGTGTGCCAGCTTCCAGCTCGGGAATGTGTTGGTCGAGAAACGCTGGTGGACGAGTCCGAGCGCGGAGACGAAGTCCGGGTCGCGCAGGTCGTCGTAGAACGAACCGACCTGCGTCGCCAGCAACAGCCCCTTGTAGACGATGGTCCGGCTGGAGAAGCTGGGCATGTAGAGTTCGGTCAAGCCCGGCAGATCGTGCTTGATCGCCATAGCCTCGAGCGGGTTCTGCGTTTGCTTGCGGATCGCCAGCAGCTTGCGCTCGAAGGCGTCCTGATCGGGGCAGTTCTCGCCGCGCCCGACGAAGCACTGGCGCATCACCGGCATCGATTCGATCACGGTCTTGCCGAGGCCGGCGAGGGTCAGCGGCACGTCGCGCCAGCCGATCAGGGTCTGCCCCTCCTTGGCGATGAACTTCTCGAACTTGGCGACGACGAAATCGCGCGCGGCCTTGTCCTGCGGCAGGAAACACATGGCCACGGCATAATCGCCGGGCTGGGGCAGGTTCACGCCGGCGCCTGCCGCCCACTTGCGGAACAGCGCGTCGGGGATCTGTGTCAGGATGCCCGCACCGTCACCCAGCAGCGGGTCGGCGCCCACCGCACCGCGGTGGTCGATGTTTTTCAGGATTTCCAGGGCCTGGGCAATGATCGCATGGCTTTTCTGTCCTTTGATATGGGCGACGAAGCCCACACCGCAGGAATCATGTTCATTGCGCGCATCGTAAAGGCCTTGGGGCTTAGGAAATCCCATCGATAATAATCCATCCTGTCATTTTGCCGGGATCTACCGGGCGCGAAGGATGGCCAACACGAATCGTGCTCCATTCCCGCGCAGCATAGTGACCCCACCTTCCCCATGACGGTTAGACAGAAGTTTTGCAACCGCGAAGCGCGGCACTGCGCAGGAATGCGTGCGTCAAAAGGCCGGCATTCGGCATTTTATTATGCAAAACCCGGACCGGAAGGCGGACCGGGTTCCTGTGCTTTTCGCCGGCTTGGTATCAGGCGGCGCCGCTCATGCGCTGCAAGGTAGCGAGGGCGGCGCGCAGGGCCTCTTCGGTATCCTCTACACCTGCCTTGCCCGCCGGACCGTCAAACGGGCGATGATTACCTGCCGCGGAGCCGATCCGTTCGGCATCGTCAGCAGAGTGTTCTTCCGGCACCTCCTGCTGCGCCGAGAGCGGTGCGAGCGAAGAGGGCGACTGATCATCGTCGATCGACTGTTCCGCCTCGAACGATGGTTCGGTGTGCGGCGAGGCGCGCATCGGCCGGGCCATGTTCAGCAGCGACGAATAGCCGTCGTCGAACTGGACGTCCGTTTCTTCTTCATCTTCGTTGTCATCGTGGTCGGAAATGTCGGGGGCGAAGCCCTCCGCAGGCATTTCCGCCGTGGCTGGCATTCCAATGTGGCGCGGCGGGATGTAGCCGGGAAGCGGTTCGTCGCTTTCGCTATCGCCGTGATCGAGATCCATCGCGATGGGCCGCAGTGCGGCGGGAACGAAGGCAGCCGCGAAAGGTGCTGAAGTCTGTGCTCCCTCAGCCTCGCTCTCGCCCTGATCATCGCCGCGCGGCAGCCTGCGGGCCGGTTCTGCTGCTCTAGGCAGCGGAGCTCCGGCCTTAGGTGGCAAGAATGCGGGTTGGCTGATCACGGCGCTGTCCTGGTGATCGCGGCCTGCGTCTACCGCGAGCGGGGCGGCCGCCCGCAAGCTCTGGCGGTGGGCCATGGCCAGCGCCAGGCGTTCCAGCAGTTGAAGCGGAGAGAGCTCGTCCAGTTCGGCAGACACGATTCTATCTGCGGCCTGACGTCCGGTGGCATTTTGCTGCAATGGCTCGGACTGCTCGGGGGCCGGAACATCCGCTTTGCCGGCGCTATGGCCATTCATCTTGATTGCAGCCGGCGCATCAAACCTTGCATTGTCCTCGTCGATTTGCGCGTCATCGGAATGTAGATCGAGCCCAAAATCAGTCTTCGCCGTAGCAACCGGCGACGCCGTCAGCTCGGGATCGGCTGGCGCGGCGATATCGCGCGAATAGGCCTCGAACAGGCTCATCGGCGTCGAAGAGTGGCCTTCCAGGGCAGCCTCATCGGTCGTATCGGCGAGCGGGAACGATGTCGTGTCAATCGATGATGGCAGGGCACTGCGGCGCACGATTCGGAGCGGCGTGTCTTCGGAGGCCAGGTTCGCGTCGGTGATGTCGGCAGGGTCCAAGTCGGCGACGTCGAGGATTTGCGGCTCGACGCGCTTCGGCCGTGCAGGTTCCACGGCGAGAGGTCGGCGCCTGCTTGCACGCTGGCGCGGCACGGCAGGCGTTTCTTCCGCCGTCTCGCTATTGGGCACGGTGACGCGGCGACGGCTGCGTACCGGCTCTGCCGAGCGGGTAAGGCGGCGTCCCAGCACGGCACCGACGGCGACACCAATGGCGGTCATCGTCAGGGCCAGGAGAATACGCGCAGTCGAACCAAGCGGAGGCGCCGCCATCGGCACGACCTTGTCTATTCCAAGCGAAACGACCGCGGTTTCTATCAACGCTGGAGGTATGGCGATGCTCAACAGCCCCAGGAATGCGCCGACCCAAAGTGCGACGATCGCAGGAAAGAGCGGATGCCTGGTGATAGGTTGATTCGCTTTCACGTCGCTACGCTTTTGCTCGGCCACTTCGCATTGCCCCGTTGCTGGCGATGGCGGCGGCCGTTTCGTTCAGGCGGCCACGCCAATGCCTTGTCGTTTATCCGTAGGTGACAGCATTTGGTAAACGACTTGATAACGCCCGGCGTTCACAGCCCAGTCGTGCCTGGTTTCCACGTGCTGCCGGCCTGCCCGCCGGTAGTCGTCCCATCGGTCGCGGCGATCCAGCAGATTGGCCAGGGCGTTGGCGCAGGACGATGCGTCGTCGGGTGCGAACAGCGTGCCCGTCACGCCGTCCTGCATCAACTCGCGGTGTCCGCCGACGTCGCTTGCTGCCACCAGCTTGCCTTGCGCCATGGCTTCCAGCGGCTTGAGAGGGGTTACGAGGTCGGTAAGGCGGCTGCGCTTGCGTGGATAGGCCATGATGTCGCACAGCGAATAATAGCGATCGACCTCGTGGTGCGGGACGCGGCCGACGAAGCGGATCGCATTGGCGGCAGGCGATGCTTTTGCCTGGGCGCGCAGGGAATCCTCCATCGGCCCGCCACCGACCATCAACAGTCTTGCCTCAGGCTGCCGTGCGATCAGCGCGGGCATGGCATCGATCAGGATGTCGAGCCCTTCGTAGTCGTAGAAGCTGCCGATGAAGCCGATAACCGGGCACGGTTGGCCGTCAGCGGTTTCGAAGCCGAGGTGAGCGGCCAGCGCGGCGTCGCGCGGCAGCGGGTCGCCGAACAGCGAGAGGTCCACACCATTGGGCATCACGGTGACCTTGCTTTCCGCGACACCGCGAGCGACCAGGTCGTTTCGCAGCCCCTCGCAAATGGTTACGACCGCGTCGGCCTGTCCCACGACCCGGCTTTCCAGTGACCGGGTGAGGCGGTATTTGAGCGATCCTTCACTGCCGGTGCCGTTGCCAACCGCAGCGTCTTCCCAGAAAGCCCTGATTTCGTAGACAAGCGGGACGCCCAGCCTTCGCGCCACCAGCGCTGCGGCTTGCCCGCACAGGGCCGGGGAGTGCGCATGGAGAATGTCGGGCTGCCAATCGCTCGCAAGCCTTTCCGCCGCCTGCGCGAGCAAGCTGATCTCTCGCCATTCGCGCCACCCGGCCGGTCCGGTAGCGGTGCCCCTGGTGCGATGAAACAGCAGGCCATCGGCCTCTTCGAGGATCGGTCCGTCCTCGGTGTGACGAAGGCCGGTGATTCCGCGCACGTCAAAGCCCAGCGCCTGCTGCGCCTTGAGGATCGCGCGGGTCCGGAACGTGTAGCCGCTATGAATGGGCAGCGAGTGGTCGAGCAGGTGGAGCACGCGTGTCATGGCGCTACGTCGTTAGCTTGCAAGGCTTAACGTCGCGTCAACTCGCACCTGTTATCCCGCCGGCATGGTCGACATATTCGCCCTTTCCATCAGCCACGGGCTGCTTGCGCTGACCATCTGGCGCCTCCTGGCGCGTGACGACCTGTTCGAGGATTCGCCTGCACAGAGCAAGGACAGGAACAGGCGGCTTGGCAAGGACAGAGGCAGGGCAAGCATGAAACTGCGCCAGACCGAGGGCGCCGCCGATGATTGATCTTGCCCTCACCGGCTTCTTCCTGTGCTTCCTGGCAGCCGGCTTCCGGCGTCCATTCCTGTGGATGCTGTGCTATCTCTATGTCGACATCCTGCAACCCCAGGTCATCTCATGGGGCATCCTTTCGCGCATCCCTGTTTCGTTGATCGCGTTCACCGCGGCCTTCATGGGGTGGCTGCTGATGGACGCCAAGGAGGATTCGCGCTTCACTTTCAGGCAAGGCCTGCTCGTTCTGCTGCTCGTCTATTGCGGGTTCACCACGCTGACGGCGGCGTTCCCCGAGGACGCACCGGAAAAGTGGTCGTGGGTGTGGAAGGCGTTGCTGTTCGCGATATTCATGCCGCTAACCTTGCGGACCCGGCTGCGTATCGAGGCCGTGGCGCTGGTCATGGTGCTGACTGCCAGCGCGCTCATCATCGACGGCGGCATCAAGACTGTCGGCGGCGGTAGCGGCTACGGCACGCTGCGCCTGTTCGTCGACAGCAACAGCGGCCTGTTCGAAGGCTCGATCATTTCCGCCGTCGCCATCTCGATCATTCCGGTGGCGCTTTGGCTGGCGAAGCATGGCACCATTTTTCCCACCGACTGGAGGGTGTGGACTTTTACTATCGCCCTCATCTTCGCCTGCGCGCTGATCCCGGTCGGTACGCAGGCGCGCACCGGACTGGTCTGCCTGGCCATCCTGTCGGCGCTCTATCTTCGGACCGCGCGGCACAAGGTGCTGATCGCCGGGGGCATGGCGCTGGTGCTTGTCGTAGCCATACCGTTCATGCCGAGATCGTTCATGGACCGCATGAGCACTATCGAAAACCATCAGGCGGACCAGTCGGCCAGTACGCGCCTCGCCATGTGGCGATGGACGTGGGAATACGCCAAGCAGCACCCCCTCGGCGGGGGTTTCTATGCCTACCAGAGCGCCAAGGTATCCTACGATACATTGCAGACCGAGACCGCCGGCAGCACGACGATCGTCACCGCCAAGGCGGTCGAGGAGCAGGGCCGAGCCTATCATTCCAGCTACTTCGAGATGCTTGGCGAGCAGGGCTATCCTGGCTTGCTCATCTGGCTGACGTTGCAGGTTTCGGGAGTGATCCAGATGGAGATCATCCGGCGGCGCTGGAAGGCCCGGATGGGTGATGGTGAAGCCTGGGTATCGCCGCTCGCGAATGCGCTGCAGCTCTCGCAGATCGTCTACCTGATCGGTTCGGCGTTCGTTGGCATCGCCTACCAGCCGTTCATCCTGATGCTGATCGGCCTTCAGTGTGGGCTGTGGAGCTATCTCAAGCGGATCGATGCGCTGCGGCAAGAGGAGGCGGAGCCATTGCCGCGCAGAAACCTTGCCCGCGCGCGAAAAACATCCCCTGCGGTGATCTGGCCTGCCGAGTGACGCAAAATTCGGTTTGCGCCGCCTTAACCTTTTTTGTTTCCTGCCGTTTTAGGATTAGCAGGTGCGAATGCGCATCGTGGACGCATGCAAATATTTGCCAAACTCGGGAAATCGAAAAGGCAATGTTTGCATTTAGAACAAATTAACCTTTAACCTTCATTGGCCATATGGTTAATTTGCGGCAATGTCCGGCAAGGTGAGGTCAGCGCCTGATGTCGGAAGGGTTCAAAAGGGGATACCCATGCGAGTGCTGTTGATCGAGGATGAACCGACCACGGCCCGGGCCATCGAGCTGATGCTCACGGCTGAGGGTTTCAATGTGTATTCCACGGATCTGGGCGAAGAAGGCCTCGATCTTGGCAAGCTGTACGATTACGATATCATCCTGCTTGATCTCAATCTGCCCGACATGCACGGATATGACGTCCTCAAGAAGCTGCGCGTCGCCAAGGTGCAGACGCCCGTTCTCATTCTGTCCGGCATTGCCGAGATGGACAGCAAGGTCCGCTCGTTCGGCTTCGGCGCTGACGATTACGTCACCAAGCCTTTCCACCGCGAGGAACTGATCGCCCGCATTCACGCCGTGGTGCGCCGGTCCAAGGGTCATTCGCAGTCGGTCATCCGCACCGGCAGGCTGATCGTCAACCTCGATGCCAAAACGGTCGAGGTCGATGGCGCCCGCGTGCACCTGACGGGCAAGGAATACGCCATGCTTGAGCTGCTTTCGCTGCGCAAGGGCACCACGCTGACCAAGGAAATGTTCCTGAACCACCTGTACGGCGGCATGGACGAGCCCGAACTGAAGATCATCGACGTCTTCATCTGCAAGCTGCGCAAGAAGCTGGCGCATGCTTGCGGCGGTTCGAACTACATCGAGACGGTTTGGGGCCGCGGCTACGTGCTGCGCGATCCGGATGAGGCTGCCGAGGCCGCCTGACGCCCTAATCTCCCGCCGGGAAAAGATAACGGTCCGCCTTTCGGGGCGGGCTGTTTTCGTTTGATGTCACGTTTTCGTCAGGGCCTTGGTCCGCGCCATTGACCCGCTGCACTTGTGCTGTCAGTGCGCCGCGCCATGACCGCTTACAAATCCGGCGATCCGACCACGCTCAACCGCCTCTACGGGCGCGCCAAGGGTAAGCCGCTTCGCGCCGGCCAGCAGGCTCTGGTCGACGAACTCCTACCGCGCATCGCCGTGCCGGCGGAAGGGCCAGTGACCGCAGAGCGCCTGTTCGGGCATTCTTGCGCGCTGCATTTCGAGATCGGCTTCGGCGGCGGCGAGCACATGGCTCACCGCGCCGACATGCTGCCCGACCATGGCTTCATCGGTGCCGAGCCGTTCCTCAACGGCGTGGCCCAGGCGCTGCTCCATGTCAGCGGCGACAACGGGCAGCACCCGCCGATCGGCAACGTGCGGATCCACAACGGCGATGCGCTGGAGGTGCTGTCGCGCATTCCGGACGGCGCGCTGTCGTTTCTCTATCTGCTGCATCCGGACCCTTGGCCCAAGGCCCGCCACGCCAAGCGCCGCATGATGAACGACGGGCCGGTAGACATGTTCGCTGCCAAGCTGAAGCCGGGCGGCGAGTTTCGCTTCGGAACCGACCACGCCGTATACGTCCGGCACGCACTGATGGTCATGCAGCGCCATACCGACCAGTTCGAATGGCTATGCGAAAAGCCCGCCGATTTTCAGAACCGCCCCGGCGGATGGCCCGAAACACGCTACGAAGCAAAGGCCCGCACGGTCTACGGGCATGAAGTTTGGTATATGAAATTTCGCCGTCGATAGAGCCCACTTCAGCGAAGTTCGCGATCTTCTCTCATGTAATCAGTACCTTGGAATGCCAGCTCGTGATTACCCGGTGATTACTTTTCTCCGGGTGGGTCATGAGGTTTTTTGCTTCTGTTCTGTGAAGATGAGCGCCTTCGTCCGCTGAACTCGACGGCAGCGAGGACGTCATGACAGCTCGTTCTGCCAGTGTGTGAAAAGGCAACCAGCGCCCAGTTCCGGACCGTTTAGGTGACGGGTCCGTCCGTGGAGCGCCCGTTCGTGGAAGGACTGGGGCTTTGGTATGTGAAAGCATCATAAATCGGCAAACCGGTGTTTTACGGTCAGATAAATCTTGGGAGCGGTCCCCATTGTGGGGTCTGGTCGGGCAGATCGACTTCCTCCTCGTCGATGTAACACCAGCCCCAGCCTTCCGGCGGATCATAGCCTTCGATGATGGGATGATGCGTCGCGTGAAAATGCGCGGTTGCATGACGATGAGGCGACTGATCGCAGCAGCCGACGTGGCCGCAGCTCCGGCACAGGCGCAGATGCACCCAAGGGCTGCCGATCTTCAGGCATTCCTCGCATCCCTGCGCGCTCGGGCGAACGTCCTTGATCGTGCTGCTGTGGGAACAGGTCGTCATACTATCTCCTTCGTGGCGCGCTCGGCCAGCATGGTGTGAATCTGCGAAACGACTGCCGCGCCTTCGCCAACCGCAGCCGCAACGCGTTTGGTAGAGCCGGCGCGCACATCGCCAATCGCGAAGACGCCGGGGACGCTGGTTTCCAGCGATAGCCCTTGCTGTCCGGTAATGACGAAACCCTTTGCATCGGTGTCGACGCAATCGCTGGCCCAATCGGCATTGGGGTCGGCGCCGATGAAGAGGAACAGGTGGCGCACCGCGCGATAGACGCGTGCACCACTGTCCAGATGGCGGAAGGTCACGCCGGACAGACCGCTGGTTCGGTCGCCCTCCAGCTCCGCGATCTCGCTGCTGACATGCAATTCAACATTGGGTAATGCTGCAATGCGATCGATCAGATAGCGCGACATGGTCTGCGCAAGGTCGCGCCGCACGACCAGGTGCAGGCGGTTGACATGCGGGGCGAGGAAGACGACCGCCTGTCCCGCTGAATTGCCGCCGCCGACTAGCGCGATTTCTTCGCCAGCACACAACCGCGCCTCGATTGGCGAGGCCCAATAGGAGATGCCGGCCCCCTCGAATGCGGCGAGGCCCGGCACATCGGGCCGACGGTAGCGCGCGCCTGACGCGATAACGACCGACCGTGCACGAAGCCGGTGGCCGCCAACAAGGTCCAACGCCAGTTCGGCCTTGGAACAGTCGAGGCTTTCGACGCGAACGGGAATGGCGATCTCGGCGCCGAATTTGAGGGCCTGGTTGAAGGCACGCCCAGCGAGCGCTTGCCCGGAGATGCCGGTTGGGAAGCCAAGATAATTCTCGATCCGCGCGGACGCGCCAGCCTGTCCCCCCATCGCCTGCGCATCAAGCACGATGACCGACAGGCCCTCGGATGCGGCATAGACGGCTGTCGCCAGACCAGAAGGACCGGCACCCACTACGGCGACGTCATAGATGGTCGCCGGGTCGAGCGTCGGAATGATGCCCAGGCACGCTGCAAGTTCGGCGTTGCTGGGGCGCCTGAGAACAGGACCGGTCGGGCAGACGACTAACGGCAATTGTTCGGGTAGGACGCCAGTCCGCTCCACAAGGTCCTTTCCCTCGCCTTTTGCGTGCGCGTCGAGGACAAGGTTGGGGTATCCGCTCCGGGTCAAAAACCCTTGCAACCGGACGATATCGGCACTCCCGGGTTCACCGATCAGGATCGTTCCCGCGCCGCCTTGCGCAATCAGGCTCACACGGCGCAGAATGAGCGCGCGCATCACTATTTCGCCAACATCGGCGGATCCGACCATCAGCGCCCTCAGATGCGCGGGATCGAACGGCAGCGCCGTGCAGCCTTGTCGTCCCGCGCGGCCACCGGCGATTGACGGCCTTCCCGCAAGCTGGTTCACCTCGCCGCTGAACTGTCCGGCGTGATGCGTCACGATGGGCGCTTCAGCGTTCAGACCATCGCGCCGGACGACCTCGATCGCACCGTCGAGCACCAGCCATGCCGGGACATCCGAAGCTCCGATCGCATAGACCGTTTCGCCCGGAGCAAAATCTGTTTCAGGCCCACTGGCGAAGCGCCGGGCGGTGGCGATCTGTATAGGATCGAGTACCGGGAACCGTTGATGGTCGCGATCGTCGGCGCTTGTCATTGAGCCCTCCATTTGGAAAAGGCGGCGGCGGACGGACCGCCGCCGCTGGCTTCGTGCTCAGCTCCGGATGAATGCGAGAAGATCGGGGTTGATGACGTCGGCATGGGTCGTCAGCATCCCGTGCGGGTAGCCCGGATAGATTTTCAGCGTGCCCTTCACCAGCAGCTTGATCTGGAGCAGCGCCGCATCGGCATATGGTACGATCTGATCATCGTCGCCCTGCGTCACCAGGGTGGGGACGGTAATCGCTTTCAGGTCTTCTGTCTGGTCGGTCTCGGAAAAAGCCTTGATGCCCTCATAATGCGCCAGCGCGCTGCCCATCATGCCCTGACGCCACCAGTTGCGGATCACGCCTTCGGAGACCGTCTCGCTGGGCCGGTTGAAACCGTAGAACGGCCCCGACGCGACGTCGAGGAAGAAGGCTGCGCGGTTGTCGGCCAGCGCCTTGCGGAAGCCGTCGAACACCGCGACGGGCGTGCCTTCGGGGTTGGCCTCGGTCTGGACCATGAGCGGCGGGACCGAACTGACCAGCACCGCCTTGGCGACGCGGCCCTGCGGCTGCCCGAACTTCGCGACGTAGCGGGCGACCTCGCCGCCGCCGGTGGAATGGCCGATATGAACCACATTGCGAAGATCGAGATGCTCGACCACGGCCGAAGCATCGGCTGCATAATGGTCCATGTCATGACCGGTATCGATCTGCGACGAGCGACCATGCCCGCGGCGGTCATGCGCCACCACGCGATAGCCATTGGCCAGGAAGAACAGCATCTGGGCATCCCAGTCGTCGGCCGACAGCGGCCAGCCGTGATGGAACACGATCGGCTGAGCGTCCTTGGAACCCCAGTCCTTGTAGAAGATTTCCGCGCCGTCGGTGGTGGTGAGATAGGCCATGATTGTCCTCCAATGGACGGGCGCAGCGGTTGTGCGTCCGATGCACCGACTATCGGGGGAACTTCGGAATCCGGGTATCATACGGAGGTTTCGGGTCAGTCCGACTTACCCCAAACCTGCGTATGATGTTGTGGCCGGACGTGTTCGGCAACAACGATGAACATGTATGGTGATCTGCCGGCAGAATATCCGATCTACTTGCCGCTACTTGGAAAATCGTTCAGCATCTCTGCCTTGTGGCGATCACACCGGTCGCTGTCGGAGGCATGGATGCGGGGCGATCCGGAAGCGAAACGATTGGCGGCAAGGGTGCAGGCGGCCGCCGCAATCGTGGTGGCGCTCGGCATATTTGCGCTCGATATCCTCAGTCCGCTGCAGGGCGCCGTCGCGGTGCTCTACACGACGGTCATATTGATCGCCGCGCGCGGCCATACCGGAAAACTGGTCTACGCGTCGGCCGCGGTCTGCACCTTCCTAGCGATGGCAGCCTATACCATCTCCCATGGCGGCGAGGCGATCGGGTCCCCGGCCATGCGCCTTAGCGTCAGCCTGGTCGCCATCGGCATCACCACCGCTTTGATGGTTCGCCAGATCAGCACTGCCGCCGCGCATGAGCGGGCAAGCGAGCGCTATCGTATGATTTTCAATGCGGCGGGTTTTCCGATCTGGGAATCCGACTGGTCCCCCGCCTATCGGCTGTTGCAAAGCGGCAATCTGCTAACCTCTGAACTCGTGCGAGAGGCGGCGCTGGCAAACTATATCCGCGACGCGAACCAGGCGGCCGCTGCGCTTTTTGGACTGCGCGACCGCTCCGAACTGATCGGCGGCAACATTATAGGACACTACACGCCGGAGGCTGAGGAGATACTGGGCAGTATCTTTGCCGCCCTGCTGCGCGGTGAGACCGCAATTGAAAAGGAGGTGCAGTTCCTGACCCTGGCCGCTGATCCCATCGATGTCGTCCTGCGCGTGACCTTGCCGCCCGATCACCAAGGCTGGAGCCACGTGCTTGTGATGGCCCTAGACGTAACGGAACGGAACCATGCGCAGGCCCGCCTGGCGCAATCGCAGGCGGAACTGACCCATATGGCGCGGGTGACGACGCTGGGCCAGCTTGCCGCCTCGATCGCGCATGAAGTCAATCAGCCGCTGTCCGCTATCATCACTTATGCAAAATCAGGTCGGCGGTGGCTTGCAAGGGAGGCTCCGGACGCGGCCGAGGTTGGTGACTGCCTTGACCATATCGCCTCCAACGGCACCCGCGCCGCCGATGTTATCGCCCGCGTTCGCGATCTTGCCCGAAACGTCGATGCGAAGCAGGACCGGGTGGCCATCGCCCCCCTGATCGACGAGATCGTAAAGCTGTTGCACCGCGAACTGAGCGAAAATGGCGCGGACGTCCACATCTCTTTCCCGGCCGATCTGCCCGCGATCGTGGGCGACCGGGTGCAGATCCAGCAGGTCATGATGAACCTTTTGTTGAATGCCGCCCAAGCGATGGCGCAAGCCGATCCCGCCCTCCGAGATCTATGCATCGAGGGCAGGCACGAGGGCGACTTTGTGCGGATCGATGTCAGCGACTGTGGGGTCGGGTTCGCGGGAACCGATCCCGAAAGCCTGTTCCGCCCGTTTTTCACCACCAAGGCTGACGGCATGGGCATGGGGTTGTCGATCTGTCGATCGATTATCGAGCAGCACGGCGGAACATTGTCGGCCGCCGGAAACCCGAGCGGCGGGGCAATATTCAGCTTCCGCCTGCCCGTCGATGCCGACGAGGCGAGATTTGCTGCATGACAAAGATGGAAGATTCTGTTGGCTGCGTGTGCGTCATCGACGATGATGCCGAGGTGCGCGGCGCGATCGGCAGCCTGCTGCGTTCGAGCGGTTTCGAAGTCAGGCTCTACGAGGGCCCAGGCGCATTTCTGTCCGCCGGCCTCCCCGATATGGCTGCCTGCCTCGTGCTCGACATCAGGTTGTCGGGCGAGAACGGGCTTGAGTTTCAGGAGCGGCTGTCTGCCGATCAGATATCGCTGCCGGTGATCCTGATTACCGGCCATGGCGATATTCCCATGACGGTGCGCGGGATGCGCGCAGGCGCCATCGACTTCCTGCCCAAACCGTTCGGTGACGATCAACTGCTCGCCGCCGTCGAGGTGGCGATCGCAAAAGATCGTGAAAACCGCGCGGCTCTGGCTGATGCGGCAGAACTTCAGGCTAATTTCGCGCGCCTTACACCACGCGAGCGCGACGTGTTCGGCCTCGTCGTCACCGGCCTGATGAACAAGCAAGTTGCTGCCCGGCTGGATCTGTCGGAGATCACCGTCAAGATCCACCGCGGCAATGTGATGCGCAAGATGGCTGCGCAGTCGCTGGCCGATCTGGTGAGAATGGCCGAGCAACTCGGCGTCCGCGACGAGACGATCCACCGCTTTAACACCTGAGTATGATGGCCGCGCGACGGTAACAGGCCCATTTGGATTGTTCCCAGGCGGCGTTTCGCGGGACCAATCGGAGTAGAATGCGTGCCCACCCGCTTCATTGCCATCGTAGACGACGACCCCGGCGTGCGGGGGAGCCTCGATAGTCTGTTGCGTTCGGCGGGCTTGACCGGTCGGAGCTTCCCGGATGGCGAGGCGCTGCTTTGCTGTGGCGAGGAAAGTCATATCGCCTGCATCATCACCGATTTGCATATGCCGGGAATGACGGGGATCGAGCTTCAGGCGGCACTGACGCGTCGTGGGTGGCGCCAACCGGTGATCGTGATGACCGCCTTTCCGACCGACGCCGCGCGCGCGCAGGCGCTGGGCGGCGGCGCGCAGGCCTTCCTGACCAAGCCGATCGATCCGGACGCGCTGCTGGAGGCGGTCGAGCGGGCGATAGGCTGATTGGATCGTCGCTGTCGGTCGCCTGCCAAGTCCGTCATCCGAGCGAAACCCCCAGCCTCTGTCCGTAAGCAACGATGGCGCGGCCCGCAGCGAGACGTTCGCGTTCGAACTGCGCCCGGGCAATCGGACTCCACCCATACGCCACGGCGGCCGCCAGAGCCATTGCGTCTCCCGCCGCCTTGGCCACGCCCATCGCCGTGTGCGGCCGTGCGACGAAGGCCGCATCGCCGATCAGAGCCATGTTGCCATGAACCATAAACGGCGTTTCCATATCATAGATAGCCTGGACGAAGGGAGCAGGCTCCGCAGCGAAGACGGCCGCGAACTGCGGCGGCAGCTGGGCCTGTGCCGCGGCGACGAGCGCGGTCCTCGCCGGCGCTGACACGCCGCCGGGCGGCAGCGAATAGAGATGGGCACTGCCGGCTGCGTCCACCAGTGTTGCGGCGAGATCGCCATCGCGCCGATACCAGACCGCATTGTAGCGCCGTTTGCCTGGGTCGAGCTGCCCCTCGGCACCGGCGACGGTGTAGCCTAGCGCCTGTCCACCAGGCATGTGATAAAATGCGAAGCGATCCGAAAGCGCCGCACGCGTGGCATGGGGCAGGACATTTTCGGGAACGAGCGCCCGCCAGGCGACATAGCCGGCATAATGCGGCCCTGGATCATCGGCGATCAGCGCGCGGCGGACCACCGAGCCGATCCCGTCCGCGCCAATCACCAGATCGGCCACGACGCGTATGCCATCTTCCAGCGCAATCGCAGGGTTCGACCCTTCGTCATTGACGCCGATGATGGCGCTGCCGGTCTTGTAAATGTCGTCGCCCAGTAGCCCCCGCACGGCGGCATAAAGGTGATCCCACGAAACCTGCATCTGCGGCCGGGGATCGCTGTCGTGGATCGATCCCTGCCTGTCGAGGGTGATCCTTTCCCTTGCGACAATGCCCTTTTCGGCGACGGACGTCAGCCCGAGCATGTCGAGCAGATCGAACACTTCCTGCTGCGCGACCAGCCCGGCGCCCCGGCCTCCCAGCCCTCGATGCGACCGTTCGAAAATCCGCACATGATGCCCAGCCCTGTGCAGCAGGGCGCCCGCGAAAAGACCGGCCATGGAGCCGCCAGCGATGAGAACGCGCACGGGTCAGCGCCCCCGCAGCAGGCTGGCGGCCTGCATCGTGGTAGCAATGCCCGCCAGAAGGGCGCCAAAAGCACAGACAAAGCCCCAGCCACCTGCCGTCCAGGCCATGGTCGCGCCGGCGGAACCGGCCGCTCCACCCAGGAACATGGCGCCCATGAAGATGGTGTTGAGCCGCGCGCGGGCTTCGGGACGAAGCGCGTAAACGATATGCTGGTTCGAGACGAGCGCGCTCTGTACGCCGAAGTCGAGCAGGATCACGCCAAGGATCAGCCCGGCGATCGAGCCCCAAAGGCCGAAGACGAGCCAGGACGCCAATGTCATGGCTGCGCCCAATGCGATCACCTCATGCGGTCCGCGCCGATCGGCGATGCGCCCCGCAATGGGGGCGGCCAATACGCCGACCGCTCCGACGATGCCGAACAGACCGGCGATGTCCGCGCCAAGGCTAAAACGCGGCTGCGCAAGGCGAAGCGCCAGGATCGTCCAGAAGGCGCTGAAGGCCGCGAACAGCAATGCCTGGGTAATCGCGGCACCGCGCAGGGCCGGGAACTCGCGCCACAGACCGCCTAGGGATTGGATCAATTCGCCATAACGCAGACCGGCGGTCGGCATGCTGCGCGGCAGCAGCGACGCCATGGCGCCGGCGGCGGCAAGCGCCATGGGAACCGCTAGCCAGAACATCTCCCGCCATCCGGCATGCGTCGCGACGAAACCGGCAAGCGTCCGACTGAGCAATATGCCGCAAAGCAGCCCCGCCATCACCACGCCCGTTGCCCCACGGCGCTCGGGCGAGGCAAGATGCGCGGCAAAGGGTACGATTTGCTGCGCCACCGTCGCGGCGACGCCGACCAGCAGGGAGGCGATGATGACCAAAGCCGCCCCCGGCGATATCGCAATGATCGCCAGAGCCGCCGCAAGCGCCACGAATTGCAAGACGATCAGCCGCCTGCGCTCCACCAGGTCCCCCAGCGGCACCAGCAGGAACAATCCGGCCGCGTAGCCGAGCTGGGTCGCGGTGGGCACGAACCGGGTCGCGCCGCCAGGAAGGTCATGTTCCATCACCCCCAGCATCGGCTGGTTGTAATAGATGTTCGCAACCGCAATCCCTGCGGCCACTGCCATGGCGAAGGTCAGGCCCCGCCTCACCGGAGTGGTTGATGGTGCTTGTGTGTCGGCAATCGTGGTCATGCTAGCCTCCTGGCGGAAAGGACCGCCCGTTCGTGTGTTGTGGGCCGCGTTCAGCCGGCGAGGCCGATGGCCGCCTTGATCTTGGCGGGTGTCATCGGCATGTCGCGGAGCCTTGCGCCCGTGGCGTCGGCGATGGCGTTGGCCAACGCGGCCGAGGTCGGGCCCTGCGCGGTTTCGCCGGCGCCCAGGAATGGCATGCCCGGCTGGTGCATGATCTCGACGTCGATCGCGCCCGGCACCTGATCGAAACGAAGGATCGGATAGCTGCCCCAGTCGAAGCTGGTGCGCTTGCTCTCGTCGAACGTCACCTCTTCGTGGATCGCCCAGCTCAGCGACTGGATGATGCCGCCTTCCATCTGGTTGCGGATGCCGTCGGGACTGACCGCCTGGCCGGCATCGACGGCGGCTTTGACGCGGTGGATGGTGATCGCGCCGGTTTCGCGCTCGACCTCGATCTCCATCGCGATCGCGCAATAGGCGCCGATATTCTTGTAGCGGGCAAAGGCCATACCGCAGCCGCGCCGGCCATCGCCTTTCGGCCGCCTGGCCCAGCCGAAGCCGCGCGCGGCCGCCTCCATCACCTCTCGCGCCCGCGCGTCGCGCATATGGGCCAGCCGGAATGCCAGCGGGTCTACGCCGCCCGCCAGCGCCAGTTCGTCCAGCATCGATTCCAGGCTGAAAATGTTGAGATGCGCGCCAAGCGATCGCAGGGCGGATACTCGCAACGGCATGTCCGGCACGAAATGATAGCGCACATCCATGTTCGGAAAATCATAGAGCGGGTTGGCGTTCCGGTCGCCGTCGCCTTCGGGCATCGGGATGGGCTTGGCTTCCTGCATCGGAAAACCGGACGCGATTTCCTGCGCCACCGCATAGCCGCCGGCCCGCACTGGGCGGTTATTGTGGGAATTGCTCCACACTTCATGGGTCCAGCGCGTGATGCGGTTGTCGGTGCCGATGCCGGCTTCGACCTCGGTCACCATCGCGCAACCGCACGGTTCCCAACCGAACTCCTGCTCACGCATCCATTGCAGGCGGATCGGGTGGCCGGGCATGGCCCTGGCGATCAGCGCGGCTTCGACGGTGACGTCGTCGGCGCCATTCTGGCCATAGCAGCCGGCCGAAGGGGTGTGGATGACCCGGACCTTCTCAACCGGCAGGCCGACCAGTTCGGCGGTCGCCCTCTGCATGTCGAACACGCCCTGGCTGTGCGACCATATCGTCATCTCGCCATTCTGGAACCGCGCGACGGCACAGGACGGGCCGATCGAAGCATGGCTGTACCAGGGACGGGTGTAGCGCGCCTTGACCGTCTTCGCCGCCGGGCGCGCCGGCCCGCGCGTATCCAGCACGACGATCTCGCGGCTGGGCAGCGCCTGCAACCGTCGCGGCCCCTCGCTGACGGGAAGCACTGGCCCCGTGCGGACATAGTCGCCGGCCTGCGCCACGCGCATCGCCTGTATCGCCTGCCATTCGGACCGCGCGACGATCGCCAGGAAATTCCCGTCGTGGATCAGCCTGACCACGCCCGGCATGCGCCCGGCCGCCGCCAGATCGGGATTTGCAAGCCGGGTGCCATAGCTTGGGCCGCGCACCACGCGGGCGTGCAGCATGCCCGGCAACCGCAGGTCCTGGACATAGGCCTCGCCGCCGGTCAGTTTGGCGGGAATATCGACGCGCGGCAGGTTGCGGCCCATCGTGCGATAGGCGGCCGGATCGCGCCGCGGCGCATCGGCAACCGCCTCGACATGCAGCGATAGCGAGGCGGCAAGGACACCATAGCCGATGCGTCGTCCGTCCGGTGCCGTGACATGCCCATGACCGTCCGTCGTCAGCGTCTCGGAGGGCAGCTTCCACCGCCGCGCGGCCTCACGCGTCAGCAACATGCGCACATTGGCGCCGGCATTGGCGAGCGCGGTGCCGCCGTCCTGCATCGAATGGCTGCCCGCCGTCAGCCCCTCGTCGGGCGTGCGCGCGGTGTCGGCGGTGATGAAGCTGATCGTGGCCGGCGGGATATCCAGTTCCTCGGCCGCCACCTGCAGCAATGCGGTGCGGATGCCCTGGCCCAGCTCGGCCTTCCCCGAAAAGACGGTGACGGCGCCATCGGGCGCGATGCGGATCCAGGAATCCAGTTCGGGATGGGACTTGAGGCTGCCAGGCAGATCAGGACGCAGCACCTGGGGCGCCGCGCCGCCTTCGCCGCCGCCGGCAAGCTGCGCGAAGCCGCGCCCGGCAAAGCTGAAGGCGACCACCAGCCCGCCGCCAATCAGCGCCTGTCGCCTGTTGATGCGGACGCTCACTTTGCCGCGCCCGCTGCGCGACGGATCGCGCGCAATATGCGCATATGCGTGCCGCAACGGCAGAGATTGGGCTGCATGTGGCTACGGATTTCCGTATCGCTGGGCGACGGGTTTTCGTCGAGCAGGGCCTGTGCCCGCATGATCATCCCGGCGATGCAATAGCCGCACTGCGCAGCCTGTTCATCGGCGAAGGCGCGTTGCAGCGGGCTCATCGCCTCGACGCTGCCCAGTCCTTCGACCGTCCGCACCTTGCGGCTTCCCACGGCGGCGAGCGGGGTCACGCAGGAAAACACGGCCTTGCCGTCGATCTGCACGGTACATGCGCCGCACTGGCCAAGGCCGCAGCCATATTTAGCGCCGTTGAGGCCGAGATCGTCGCGAAGCACATAGAGGAGCGGCGTATCAAGTGCGGCATCGACCCGATGGTCTGTCCCGTTGACGTTGACCATGGTCAGGGCTGGGGTCATGGCTGGCTCTCCTTGCGTGCCCGGGTGACCGACCGAACGAGGTGTGGCCAGGCGGGGCGGTTGGTGTAGCGCGCGCGGGCATAAGCGATCGTCGCCGCAACCTGTTCGTCGGTCAGACTGTCCGCGAACGGCGGCATCTTGGGGCCGCGCCCGGCGACCGGCGGCTCGATTCCACGTAGTACCGCCTGGATGGCGCTGGTCGGGTCGCTGTCCAACAGATCGCTCGCCAATGATAGGGACGGGCGCCCTTGGGCAGTCATCGGCGCGCCAGGACCGTGGCATCCCGCACAAGCGCCGGCGAACAGCGTCGCACCCGCCGGAAAGGCCCGCTGCGCAGCATCGGGCCTGTCGAGCATCACGACCGGGCCGGATGCTCGCGACACGCTCATACCAGAGGCGATGTAGGTTGCGATCGCCCGCACATCAGCGTCCGGTGCGTTGGAAAGGCTCTCGACCACTGGCCCCATCGGCCCGGCGGCGGCGCTGTGATCGGGCGAGATGCCGGTGCGCAGGAAGCTGTAGAGCGCGTCTGCCGTCCAGTGGTGCGCAGCCGGATTGCTCTCGTCCAGCGGCGGCGCGCGCCAGCCCTCCGCGACGCCGCCAGCATAGGGGCGGTCATGCTCCTCGCCCCCCAGCAGATTGCGCGGGGAATGGCAGGCCGCGCAGTGCCCGAGCCCCTCGGTCAGATAAGCGCCCCGGTTCCATTCCGCCGACTGGCGCGGGTCATAAGGCAACGGACCCTGCCGCAGGAACAGAAGCTTCCAGCCCGCCAGCAGGGGGCGAAAACCCAGCGGAAAGATCAGTTGGTTCGAAGGCTGTGTGGCGGCGACCGGCCGCCGGCTCATCAGAAAGGCGTAAAGCGCCCGCAGATCCTCGTCGGAGACATGGGTGAAATGCTCATAGGGCAAAGCGGGATATAAGTGCGCGCCGGTCCGCGAGACGCCTTGGCGCATCGCCCGATCGAACGCCGCGAAGGACCAGCGGCCAATGCCGGTTTCCGCATCCGGGGTGATATTGTTCGAATAAAGCGTGCCGAACGGCGTTGCCAGCGGGCGTCCCCCGGCGAGCGGGCGCCCGTTTTGCGCGGTGTGGCACACCGCGCAATCGCCGATCTTCGCCAGCGCTGCGCCACGGGCGACAAGCGTGGGGGAAAAGCTGTCTGTCTGCGACGGATCGATCGTGGCGATCGCCGGTCGCCAGGTCAGCGCAAGGGCGAAGGCGGCCGCCCCGACAAGTGCCGGCATCCACCATCTGATGGCGCGCCAGCGAAACAGAAGGGAAAGACGATGAATCATGACGCAAGAACTATGGGCGCCGTGTCTCCCCGCCTATCCATACGAAGGGGTTACAAACCTTGGTTTGGATTGGCGTGTCCGCATCCCGGCGTATCTTCAGGACATCGGACGGCACATCGCCGCCTCGACCCGCCAAGGAGACGACAGATGACCGAACACGCGATTGTTTCACCCGCCCGGCGCCAACTCGGCACGCCCACTGATCTTGGCGAGGATGCGACCCGTGATATCGCCGGTGGCCTCAAGGCGCTGCTTGCCGATGTCTTCGCGCTGTATCTCAAGACGAAGAATTTCCATTGGCACATGAGCGGCCCGAATTTCCGCGACTATCACCTGCTGCTCGACGAACAGGGCGACCAGATCTTCGCCATGACGGACGTCATCGCCGAACGCGCGCGCAAGATCGGCGGCACCACCATCCGCTCCATTTCCGATATCGCCGCAAAGCAGCGTCTGCTCGACAATAATGCAGATTATGTCGATCCACGGGACATGCTTGCCGAACTGCACGGCGATAACAAACAGCTCGTTGCCGAGCTTCGCCGGGTCCACGAGCTTTGCGACGAATATGCCGATGTCGCCACTGCCAGCCTGATCGAGGTGTGGATCGACGAGACCGAACGCCGTGCTTGGTTCTTGTACGAGAACTGCCGCCCGTCCGTTCCCATGTGAACGGGGACGGTAGGCTGTGAGCGGCGCTGCGGCCCCCTGATTGCTTCCGCACAGTCTGACTTCCTTGGCGGATCACCTCGGCGCCTACCTTGAGAACGGTCACGATGCGGTCGATTGGCTCGCTGGCGCGCTGCTCATCCGGACGGCGGGGGCATCATCACGGATCTTTCAGGCGATAGGTTCGGATGGTCGGGTGAAGGGGTCGTTGCCGAAAGCGCGCCCCTCCATCGCGCAGTTTTGGCGGCGATCGGCACGGCCCCACGCGAATATCGCGTCTAGCGTCAGCGGCCATTCAAAGTTCCGACTACGAATGTTGTGGTTCGGTGACGAGCAGCAGCGCGTAGCACGAAACCGGGCAGCGGTTTCGAGTCGAAAAGCCTAGGCTATCATGCGAATCGCCAGCAAACCTGGTGATTGCCCCGTGCTTACTTTTACCCATTTTTGCCGCGATATTTTGACGATAATACACTTCAATATCAACATTTTATGATTATTTTGACCATATGGTCTGGTACTTCCGTTACCGGCGCAAGTGACGCGGTGATCCGTGGCGCGTTGGGCGCTTCACTTACTTGAGCACTACGACTTCAGCAGCATTTGCCCCCGCCAGCGCCGCCGAACCGGGCTTGTTCCCGGTTACGGAAGAATTCGACGCGGGTCATCGGCGTAGCCCCGGGATGGTTGCGCGCCATGTGGGCCAGGTAGGCTTCGTAGGGCGGCTGGCCCACCATCAGCCGCAACATGTCAGGCAGGAACTTCATACGGCGGCGGCCATCTGCATCGGGCTTTCGCTGACCGTGGGCTCATCCTCGCGCAGCGCCGCGCGGCAGGTGCGCACGGTAAAGCCGAGGAGCGAGATCACCACCGCCAGGAAAATCGCGCACAGTGCGGCATCGACGCGGTCGTTGAAGACGATGGCGTTCATCTCTTCCATGGATTTGGCGGGGGCGAGGATCTGGCCGGTCTCGATCGCGGCGCCGAACTTCGCGGCGTGAGCAAGAAAGCCGACTGCCGGATCGCTTGAAAGGAGCTTCAGCGAGCCTGCGCTCAGCGTGCAGATCAGCAGCCAGACGGTGGGGATCACCGTCACCCAGGCGTAGCGCTGCCGCTTCATGCGGAACAGCACGGTCGTCGCCAGCATCAGCGCTATGGCGGCGAGCATCTGGTTGGAGATGCCGAACACCGGCCATAGCGTATTCACGCCGCCCAGCGGGTCGGTGACGCCCTGATAGAGGAAGAACCCCCAGCTTGCGACGCACAGTGCCGTGGCCAGCACGCCGGGCGCCCACGACGACCCCGCGCGGAACGATGGCACCGCAAGCCCGATCAGGTCCTGCAGCATGAAGCGCCCCGCGCGCGTGCCGGCATCGACGGCAGTGAGGATGAACAGCGCCTCGAAGAGGATGGCGAAGTGGTACCAGAAGGCCTTCATCGCGCTGCCGCCGGCGATGTGGCTGAAAATCTCCGCCATGGCCACGGCCAGCGTTGGCGCGCCGCCGGTGCGTGAGACAATGCTAAGCTCGCCCACGTCGCGCGCGGTCTGTGTCAGCAGATCGGCGGAGACGGGAAAGCCCATCGCCGTCACGGCCTGGGCTGCGCTTTCCGGGCTGGTGCCCAGGATCGCCGCGGGGCTGTTCATCGCGAAATAGATGCCCGGATCGAGGATCGACGCCCCGACCAGTGCCATGATCGCCACGAAGGCCTCCATCAGCATCGCGCCGTAGCCAATGAACGTGGCATCGGTTTCCGTGGCGATCAGCTTTGGAGTGGTTCCGCTGGCGATCAGGGCATGGAAGCCGGAAACCGCGCCGCAGGCGATGGTGATGAACAGGAACGGGAAGAGCGCGCCCGACCAGGCTGGCCCGCCGCCGCCAACGAACCGGGTCAGCGGCGGCATGCGCAGTTCGGGTGCCATGACCACGATGCCGATGGCCAGTGCTGTGATCGCGCCGATCTTCAGGAAGGTCGAAAGATAGTCACGCGGGGCAAGCAGCATCCACACCGGCAGGATCGAGGCGAGCGCGCCGTAACCTATCAGGATCCAGCACAGCGTCTGCGGCGTGAACGTGAAGATCGGCCCCCACACTTCAGAAGCCGCCACGTTCTGGCCGAACACGATCGCGGCGATCAGGCCGACGAAGCCCAGCACGGAGACCTCGCCGATGCGGCCCGGCCGGATCCAGCGGGTGTATATCCCCATGATGAGAGCGAGCGGTATGGTGGCCGCGACGGTGAACATGCCCCACGGGCTTTCCGCAAGAGCGCGCACCACGATCAGTGCCAGCACCGCCAGGATGATGACCATGATCAGAAAGGCGCCGACGAGCGCTATGGTGCCGGCGATCGCGCCCATTTCCATGCGGACAAGTTCGCCGAGCGACTTGCCGTCGCGCCGCATGGAGATGAACAGGACCATGAAATCCTGCACTGCGCCTGCCAGGACGACACCGAAGATGATCCACAATGTGCCTGGAAGATAGCCCATCTGCGCGGCAAGAACCGGTCCTACCAGTGGCCCCGCGCCGGCAATGGCCGCGAAGTGGTGGCCAAACAGGACGCGCCGATCGGTGGCAACGTAGTCCAGCCCGTCACCGCGGTAGATCGCAGGCGTCGCCCGGGCCGGATCGAGCCGCATCACGTGGCGCGCGATGTAAAGGGCGTAGTATCGGTAGGCGACAAGGAAGCAACTGACTGCCGCCACCACGATCCACAGGGCATTCACCGGTTCGCCGCGCGATACGGCCAGTACCGCAAGGCAAATGGCGCCTGCGATTGCCAGCAGGATCCAGGGAAGGTGGCGCATGTTCGGGCATCCTCTGTTATCAACCCCCGTGTCTATTTTCCGCGCGCGAATTGGGCAAGGAGAGACGCAAGGAGCATGCGAAGGACGGGTGAAGACCTGGGCCAAGAACCAAGCTAGGCGCCTGAGCGCTGCCAGCTACATGAGTGATGATCCGCGCGCGGAGGCACCGGTTCCGCACGGCTTCTGCTTGCCGGGCGACCCGTCAGCCGTGACGGAAATCAGAAGGGAAGCGGAACGCGTGCCAGGATCAGGGCCGCAGCGCAGCTCGCAACGATCAGCGAGCGCAGTACATCCAGTTGGACGGAGCGATGGATGGCAAGTGCGGCGATGCGGCTCATGGCTTGGACGATGCGACACAAAGCCTTGCCAAATCGTTAAACGAAGCGCGTCGCGCCGGGAATCTCGCGACAGGTCCGGGCATTTGACCTAGCGCTGTCGCATGATGAACGAAATCGGCGTAGGTCTGGTCGGCTTCGGCCTTGGCGGGCGCGTGTTTCACGCGCCGTTCGTGCGGGCGACGGAAGGAATGGCACTGCGCGCGGTCGTCTCGAGCGATCCGGCGAAAGTGCATCAGCACGCGCCGGACGTGACGGTCGTTCCCGACATCGGCGCGCTGCTGGCCCGGCCTGACATCGATCTGATCATCGTCTCCAGTCCCGATGCGCTTCACGCCGAGCACGCGATCCAGGCGCTTGGCGCGGGCAAGCATGTGCTGGTGGACAAGCCCTTTGCCACCAGCCTCTCAGACGCCCGGCTGGTGGCGGAAGCGGCGCACCGCACTGGGCGGATGCTCACGGTGTTCCAGAACCGCCGGTGGGATGCCGATTATCTCACCCTGAAGCGGCTGATCGCCTCGGGGCGGCTGGGCCGGATCGTCCATTTCGAAAGCCATTTTGACCGGTGGCGCCCGCAGGCTGCGGACGTGTGGAAAGAGGCGCGCGAAGGCGGCTCGTGGTTCGATCTCGGCCCCCATCTGGTCGATCAGGCGATCCACCTGTTCGGTCTGCCCGAGGCGGTGACTGCGGACGTCGCCACCATGCGCGCAGGCGCGCCCGCGCCGGACTGGTTTCACGTCATCCTCCATTATCCCGATCATCGCGCGATCCTGCATTCAAGCAAGCTGGCGGCGGCGAACGCCTTGCGCTTCGCCGTCCATGGCACTGGCGGCAGTTGGATCAAGCACGGCCTCGATACGCAGGAAGCGGCCATCGCCGGCGGCGCGAGGCCTGGCGACGAAGGGCTGGGTATCGATCCGGAGGAAGGCCTGTACACCCCGGCGGAGGATGTCGCCCGCAGCGAAACGGTTGCCAATGAGCGGGGCGACTACCGCGAGTTCTGGCGCGCGCTGGCCAGTGCTGTGCGTGGTGCAGGCCCCAACCCGGTGCCCCCCGAACAGGCGCTGGCAGTGATGGAAGTCCTGCACGCCGGCCTTGCCAGTTCGGCCAGAGGCATGACCGTCACGCTCTGATCGCCGGCTCAGGCGGCTGGCACGCTGGGCATCTGCTGGCTGGAGCAGTGAAACGAACCGCCCCCCGCCAGCACGGCATCGGCAAGAATGCCGACCGTATCGCGGTCAGGAAACAGCGCGGCGATCGCGGCGACACCATCCTCGTCGTGTGCGGTGCCGTAAGTCGGTACTACCACCAGCTTTGAGGTGATCGCGAAGTTCATGTAGCTGGCCGGCTCTATGCGCCCGTCCGTCTCCACCCGGCCGGGCGAGGGGACTTCGCGGACGGTCACGCCCATCATCTCCGCACGGGCTTTGGCATCGACGTAGATCGCCGCATTGGGATCGCCGTGCCCGGTCGCACGGGGCAGGGCGAGAACGTTCGGCGCCACAAACCGCGCGAGATTGTCGACATGGCCGTCCGTATGGTCGTTGATCAGGCCATCGCCCAGCCATAGCACCCGGTCATAGCCGAGATCGCGCCGCAGCCTTGCTTCCAGATCGCCCCGCGAGAGGTGCGGGTTCCGGTTGGGATTGAGCAGGCACTGTTCGGTGGTGGCGACAAGGCCGGTCCCGTCGCCGTCGAGCGCCCCGCCTTCCAGTATCCAGTCCGCCGTTTCGACCGCCAGGTCTGCGCTCTCGGCAAGGCGGGCGCCGATCTCCTGATCGCCGTCCATCAAGTATTTGCCGCCCCAGCCGTTAAAGCCAAAGCGCATCGCTTTCCTTTTGCCGGCCTCGTCCATCACCACCAGCGGGCCGGTGTCGCGCAGCCAGACGTCGCCGTACCGGCGGGTTTCCAGCACGACCTTTTCCGATACCAGCGAGGCGGCCCGCGCGCGGTTCGCCTCGTCGCGCACGATCAGGCGGACTTCTTGCCCCGATTCTGCGACGGCGCTGGCAAAAGCGGCCATCTGGACTTGCGCATCTTCCAGAAAGCCCGGCCATTCCACCGGATCATGCGGGAAGCCGATCCAGATCCAGTCCTGCGGGCGCCACTCGGGCGGCAGGGCGAATGTCACGGGTGGCAGCCCCCGGTCGCGGCGGCGCAGGACTTGTCGCGCAGCGCCCGGAACTCGTCGTCCGGATACCAGTTCGGCCAGGCGTCCGATTCGGCGAGAGTCCGGCCGAGGAGGTAGTAGAGCTTCACATCCTCGACGATGCCGTCCCAGTTCCAGCCTTCGGAATATTCATCGCTCGGCGCGTGGTAATGCTTATCGGTGTACTCCTGCGAGATCTTGTCGCCGGCTGTCTTACCCCCCTCGACGAGGTCGGTGCTGCGCGCGACGTCAAACATCGGAACGCCGCGCTTGGCCATCGAGAAGTGATCGGAACGGTAGTAATAGCCGCGCTCGCTGTGGTCCTCTGGTACTTCGTCCAGGCCCTTTTCCGCGAGCGCTGCGCGGAACACGGCGCTGAGATCGGACTTGTCGCCGCCCGTCATCGAATAGGAGCGTGCGCGCGGTCCCGGCATCAGCGCGTCCATGTTCACGCCGCCAACGGTGCGGCTGAGCGGGAAGATCGGATTGGCGCCGTAGTATTCCGAGCCCAGAAGGCCGGATTCCTCCAGCGTCACCGCCAGGAATACCTGACTGCGCTCGGCCGGGCCGGCGGCGACATTCGCCTTGGCGATGGCTGCAAGGGCGGCGATGCCCGTAGCGTTGTCCACCGCGCCATTGCAGATGTCATCGCCCGTGGCGTCCGGCGTGCATCGGCCAAGATGGTCCCAGTGTCCCGAATAGAGCACGTATTCATCGGGGTGCGCGGTGCCGGGCAGGATGCCGACGACGTTGTTGGAGGTCGACTTGCGTATCGCGTTGTCAAAGCCGAAGCTGGCTTTCAGGCCCAGCGGAACGGGCTTGAAACCCTTCTGCTTGGCGGCGGCGGTAAGCGCGGTCAGGTCCTTGCCCGCCGCTTTCAGGATGGCCTCGGCGACCGGCTTTTGAACCCAGCCATTCGCGGCGGTCTGGCTGGCGCCATCATCGGCAGTCTGCACGTAGTACTGCGCGCCGGTCCAGCTGGAATTGACGACGTTCCAGCCATAGGCGGCGGGGAAGGTGTCGTGCACGATCAGCGCCGCCGTGGCACCCTGGCGCGCGGCTTCCTCGAACTTGTAGGTCCAGCGGCCGTAATAAGTCATGCGCCGGCCCTTGAAGAGGCCGTCCTCGGTCTCGGCGGCATAGTCGGGGTCATTGACCAGGATGACCGCCGTCTTCCCGCGCATGTCTATTCCGGCATAGTCATTCCAGCCGAGCTCCGGCGCGTTGATGCCGTAGCCGACGAAAACCAGCTCGCTGTTCGAAACTTGCGTGCGCGGCGCGACGCGGTAGCTCGCAGCGACGTAATCCTCGCCGAACTTGAACGACATTTGCGCAGCGGGGCCGGAAACCTTGAGCGGCGTGTATTTGCTGCCGGTGATCTCGACCGTCGGCACCGGTTGGAGCCACTTCCCGTTGTTGCCGGGCTGCAGGCCAGCCGCCTTGAACTGCGCGACGATGTAATCAAGCACTTTCGGCTCGATCGCAGTGCTGGGCGCGCGGCCTTCGAAATCGTCGGCGGCAAGACGCTTCGTCATCTGCTTCATCAGGTCGACGGAGATGTCAGGCTCGGCAGGCGCCGCAGCTTCCGGCGGCGGGAGGGCGGTGCCCTTTGGCAACGCGTCGCTGTCCTGCGACGTCGTCGAACATGCGCAGAGCGCCAGGGCGGCGCCTGCCGTCAGCAAGAGGGAACCGAAAATCTGTTTCATGAAGGCGCCTGTAGAATGCCTTGGGGGGAAGCCGTGTGGTGCCAGAGGCTTGAGGGCGGCGCAAGGCACGCAGGGTACTTGCCCTATATGGCCGGCAAGGGCAGGGGTAAGCGATGACCGCAGACTGGACAGGAGCCATCGAGCGCGCCCGCGCCAACGCGCCGTTTCTCTCGGGCGCGCTCGATCGCCTGCCCGATCTTGGCGCCTTGCTTGCCTCGGGCGAGGCGGAGCAGGCGTTGAGCGCCGCGCGCGAGGCGGGCCAGGGCGCGCCCAGCATTGGCGCCGCGCTACGCCGTGAGCGGCAGGCGCTGGCACTGGTCCTGGCGATCGGCGATCTGGCGGGTGCTTTCCCGCTGCTGAAAGTGACCGGCGAACTTTCCGCCTTCGCCGACCGCGCACTCGATGCCGCGATTATCGAGGGCATCCGCCGCCGTGCGCCTGACAGTGAACCGGCGGGTTTTCTCGCGCTTGCGCTGGGCAAGCACGGTGCGGGGGAACTCAACTACAGCTCGGACATCGACCCGATCCTGCTGTTCGATCCCGACCTGCTCCCTCGCCGGTCGCGCGACGAGCCGGGCGAGGCGGCGCAGAGGGTGGCCCGCGTGGTGGTAGAGACGCTCTCCCACGTCACCGACGAGGGATATGTCTTCCGCGTCGATTTGCGGCTGCGCCCGGCATCGGAAGTCAGCCCCCTGGCGATTTCCATCGACGCCGCGCTCACACACTACGAATCGTCCGCGCTGGCATGGGAACGCGCTGCCTTCATCCGCGCGCGGGCCTGCGCTGGCGACATTGCGGCGGGTGAAGGCTTTCTGGCAGCGATCCGCCCGTTCGTCTGGCGCCGCAGCCTGGATTTCGGGGCGATCGCCGAGATCGGCCGGCTCACCGCGCAGATCCGTGCCAGCGCAAGGGGTAGTGAGGCGATGGGGCCGGGCTTCGACCTCAAGAAAGGGCGGGGCGGCATCCGCGAGATCGAATTTTACGCGCAGGCGCATCAGTTAATTCACGGGGGGCGTCACCCCGCACTGCGCCTGCGGGGGACTCGTGCAACGCTCGACGCCCTGGCCGAGGCCGGGCTCGTGCCGCCCGAGGAAGCGCTTCTGCTCGGCGAGAGCTACGACCGGCTCCGCACCGTCGAGCACCGGCTGCAGATGATACAGGATCAGCAGACCCACAGCTTGCCTCGCACGGCCGAGGCACTGGATGCAGTGGCCCGTCTCGACGGGCTGCCAGACGGCGATGCCCTGTTGGCGGAACTGGCGGGGATTACCGAGGCTGTCGGCATGCGCTACGATGCACTGATCATGGCCAACACGCCTGCCGGAAACGCAGTCGCCATGCCGGACCAGGCCTCTCTGCTGGAAGACATCGAAGGCCTCGGGTTCGCAGAGCCCGAAGCGCTCGCGGCGCGGATCGAGGGCTGGTTTTCGGGCCGGATGCGCGCCTTGCGCTCCGACGCAGCGCGGACCGCGTTCGAGGCGATACGGCGCGATCTGCTCGCGGCGCTCGCTTCCGCGCCCGAGCCGGAACGCGCGCTGGCGCGGTGGGAACAGCTTCTCAACAATCTGCCCAGCGCGATCAACCTTTTCCGCCTGCTGGAGGCGCGGCCCGGCCTGCTCGACCTGCTGGCCCGCATCCTCAGCCTGGCCCCGCCGCTCGCCGATGCGCTGGCGCGCCGCGCCGATCTGCTCGACCCGCTGATCGATGCGAGCGCATTCGAACTGCCCGGAACGACCGATGAAATCATCGCAGCATTCTCCCGCTTCGAGCGCGGCGACGACTACGAGCGCAAGCTCGATGCGGTGCGGCGCAAGGTGGGCGACTTGCGCTTCAGGCTCGGCGTTCAGTTGATCGAGGGCGCCAACGATCCGCTCGCGATCGGCCGCGCGCTGGCCCGTGTCGCGGAAGCGGCGCTGGTGGTGCTGACACGGGCGACGGAAGATGAGTTTCAGGCAAGCCACGGCAAGGTGCCTGCCAGCGAGCTTCTGATGCTGGGGCTCGGGCGGATGGGGGGCGGCGTGCTCACCCACGCCTCCGACCTTGATCTCGTGTTCCTGTTTACCGGGGAATATCAGGCGGAGTCGGACGGACGCCGCCCGCTTGGTGCTACGCACTTTTACACGCGCCTGTCACAGCGGGTCATTTCGGCGCTATCGGTGCAGACGGCCCAGGGCGCGTTGTTCGAGGTCGATACGCGGCTTCGTCCATCGGGCGCGCAGGGGCCGCCTGCCGCGAGCCTCGACAGCTTCGAGCGCTACCAGACCGAGCAGGCGTGGACCTGGGAGCATATGGCGCTGTGCCGTGCGCGGACGCTCTATGGATCGGATGAGGCGCGCGGCGCGGTGGCGCGGGTGATCAGGGCAGTCCTGACCGCACCGCGAGAGCTGGAGAAGCTGCGCGCCGACGTGCTCGAGATGCGGCAGACCATGGCGTCGCACAAGCCGCCCAAGGGCCCGCTCGACGTCAAGCTTTGGCGCGGAGGACTGGTCGATCTGGAGTTCATCGTCCACTTCGTCCAGCTGCGCGAAGGGCAGGGGCTCGCGCCCGACCTGGCCAATGCGATCCGCGAACTGGCGGACGGATCGCAGATCTCTGCCGATCTGCTTCACGCGCATGATGTCCTGACGCGGTTTCTTGTGGCGGCGCGCCTGCTCGCGCCGGATTCGCAGATTCCCTGCGACGCCGCACGCATGGCGCTCGTCCGGACATGCGGCTATGGCGACTGGGACGAACTCGAAGCCGGGCTTGCCGGTGCCCGCGCGCAAGTGGCGGCGGCATGGCAGCAAGCCTTTGGCGAGACACTGGAGACACCATGATGACCAAACCCGCCGTAGGAGATCCGTTCCCCGACATCGCGATGGAGACGCCCGAGGGTGGCAGCGTGAAGGCATCGGACTTCGCGGGCCGCAAGCTGGTCGTGTTCTTCTACCCCAAGGATAATACGCCGGGCTGCACGATCGAGAACATCGATTTCTCGGCTCTGAAGGGTGAATTTGACGCGGCCGGAGTGGCGTTGCTCGGCGTGAGCAAGGATTCGGCGAAGAAGCACCAGAACTTCATCGCCAAGCACGATCTCAAAGCGCCTCTCGCCACCGATGCCGAGGCAAACGGCCTTTCGGATGCGCTCGGCATCTGGACCGAGAAGCAGAACTATGGCCGAACCTACATGGGGATGGTGCGCACGACCTATCTCGTCGCGCCCGATGGCACGATCGCCAGGGTGTGGGACAAGGTGAAGGTGAAGGATCACGCCAAGGCCGTGCTGGAGGCCGCGAAGGCGCTTTAGGATGATACAGACCGTTGCAGCGGCGATCCGCGGGGCGCTGCTCGAAAGCGATGTCCATGCCAAGGTAATGGCGACGCGCAAAGTCGCCCGCGACTGGCGGCTGGGGCGGCTGGCGTTTGTTTTCGACGTGCCGATGCCGGATACGCCCGGCAGGCCGGACAAGCCCGAACTGCTTTCGCCGGGGCGCATGCCCAGGCGCGGCAAGGCTGGCTCGCAGCGCGGGCGCATAGCGCTCTAGCATGCTATTGCGCACATTGAATTCGTCGCCATCGACCTGGCGCTCGACATGGCAGGGCGCTTCGGCGCCGAGATGGGCGAATCGTTTGTCAGCGATTTCCTTGCCGTGGCCGCTGACGAGGCGATGCACTTTGCCCTGCTGTCGCGGTACTTGCGTGAATCCGGCAGCCATTACGGCGCGCTTCCAGCACACGGCGGATTGTGGAGCGCCGCTCACGACACCCGCCACGACGTCGCGGCGCGACTGGCCGTGGTCCCGATGGTGCTGGAAGCCCGCGGCCTCGACGCCACGCCCGCGACGCTGGAACGCGTCAGGGCGATGGGTGACGTTCGCGGCGCGCGCATACTGGAACGAATCCTTGACGACGAGATTCGCCATGTCCGCTACGGTGCAAACCATTTCGTCGATGTGGCCAAACGGTTGAACGCGGACCATGACGAACTGTGGAAATTACTGGTTTTCCGCCATTTTCGAGGGGGGTTGAAACCCCCATTCAACGACTCGGCGCGCTTTGCAGCCGGTCTATCGCGCGAACTGTACCTTGGGGTTGCTCGCGTTAATAATGACAGCATAAGTCATAACTCGAGAGACGGCGGGGGGTTCCGACCATCTCCAACAAACAGGATCGAGCGCGTTTGAATACTGAGCGCTTCGGGAAGCACCCGTCGTGAACTCTGTAGTTCGCGGCGAATAACAAGGTATTGCGAGTGGTCGTAACGAATTATTTCGCCAAGTTCCGCGCAGTCGCCGGCGTTATCGTCGCTGCCGGGGTCTCCATTGCGGCCCATCCCGCAATGGCCAACAGCGCAGCAGCTTCCGCAGACATTTCTGCTCCGCTGCGGGCGGCACAGTCCGCCAACCAGTCGGTCACTGGCAGCGAGGACGAGCAGTTCCGTACCTTGTTCAGCTCCTGGCAGAATTTTGAGGAAACCGGTCTCGCCGTCGCCAAGGCGAAGCCTTCGGTTTCAGGTGGCATCGCTTCGGTTTCCATCCCTTCGCGCAACCCGCTGGCAAAGGATGTGATGACGAGCAGCTTCGGCATGCGCGAGCATCCGGTTCTGGGCGGTCGCCGTGCGCACAAGGGCGTCGACCTCGCGGCGCCGATGGGTACACCGGTCTATGCTCCTGCTGATGGCAAGGTGAGCCGCGCTTCCTGGTTCAGCAGCTATGGCCTCTACATTTCCGTCGAGCATGGCGGTGAGATGCAGACCCGTTACGGTCACCTCTCGCGGTTGAACGTCGCTGAAGGCCAGGTCGTCCGCAAGGGTGACATCATCGGCTACGTCGGCTCGACCGGTCGTTCCACTGGGCCGCACCTCCACTATGAAGTTCGTGTCGACGGCACGGCCGTTAATCCCATTCCCTATATGCAAACCAGCATCGCGTCCTCTTCGGAAGGCGACGCCAAGGGCGGATAAGCTATTCAAGGCCGGGCCAGCGACTTCGCTACCGGCCTTTTTCATGCTTGGAGAGGAGGAAAGGCGGCTTTGAAGGCCGCCTTTTCTTTTTTCCGAAGAATGGCTCGGTCGGACCGGGCGTGACTTTTCGGCGATCAATCTTTAGGATTGCTCTCTGCAAGAGCCGATCGTGTCTCAAAAGCCAGGGAGAACCGCAGTGAACATCGTGACGAAACTCATCCGTCGTCCTGTCATGTTCAAAGCCTGCGAGTTCTCATGTCTGCTTATCTCACATTCAACGACGTTGCCGCGGCAACACCGCAGCGCCGCGCTCTCTTCCAGGGGCTGACTCTTTCGCTCGGCCGCGAACGGGTCGGGCTGGTCGGCAGGAACGGCGCGGGAAAATCCACGCTGCTCGCGATTGCGGCGGGTAACGCCGCACCGAGTGCCGGTAAGGTCAACCGTAGCGGGACGGCTGGCACGCTAGCGCAAAACTGGGCGCCGGACGTCACTGCCGCGCAGGGACTGGGCGTATCTGAGGGCCTTGCCGTGCTGCAAAGGGTGCTTTCCGGCGGCGGCAGCACCGCAGATTTCGAGATCGCAGACTGGTCGCTCGAGCAGCGCATCGACGAGGCGCTGCTCGAGGTCGGTCTTCCCGGCATCGCGCTCGACCGGGCGATGGGCACCTTGTCAGGCGGTGAGCGCACCCGGATCGGCATGGCTCGCCTTTTCATCGATCGTCCCGATCTGCTGTTGCTGGATGAGCCGACGAACAATCTCGATGCAGCGGGGCGCGAAGCCGTCCGGTCGATGATAAGCGGATGGCAGGGCGGCGTGCTTGTCGCCAGCCATGACCGCGATCTGCTTGAGACCATGGACCGGATCGTTGAACTCACGCCGGTCGGCGTGCGGATAGTCGGCGGCGGCTGGTCCGCCTTCGCTGCCCAGCGTGACGCGGAGCGGGAACAGGCGGCTGCTGATCTGGAGCGAAGTGACGCGGCGCTGCGCGATACGGCGCGCGCGGTGCAGCGCCAGAAAGAAGCCAAGGAACGGCGGGACAAGGCCGGACGGGCTTTTGCCGCCAAGGGTTCGGAGCCGCGCATCCTGCTGGGCGCTCAGGCGCAGCGGGCGGAAAACAGCGGCGGGCGCATCGGCAAGATCGCCGAACGCCTGACTGAAGACGCTGCAGCGCGTGCGCGGGAAGCGCGGGCGAAGGTCGAGGTGCTCACGCCGCTGGCGATTACGCTGCCGTCCAGCGGCATGCCATCGGGCGCGCGGGTGCTGGAGATGTCTGGTGTGACCGCCGCGTTGCCAGGGCGCACGCTCGGGCCCTGGTCGCTGGTGGTGAGCGGGCCGGAGCGAATCGCGGTTTCCGGAGCCAACGGCGCCGGCAAATCGACCCTGCTCAGGATCGCCGCGGGGTTGGCCGCGCCCGCGGAAGGATGCCTTAAACGGGCGGATGGCCGGATCGCGTTACTGGATCAGCACGTCGATCTGCTTGATCGCCAGTCCAGCGTTCTGGCGAACTTTCTTCGCCTCAATCCCTCCGCCACGGCGCACGAGGCACATGCCGCTTGCGCCCGCTTTGCATTTCGTAACACCGATGCCGCCAGGCTTGTCGGATCACTATCGGGCGGCGAGCGCCTCCGCGCCGGCATGGCCTGCGTCCTTGGCGGGCATGACGTGCCGTGGCTGTTGATGCTCGACGAGCCAACCAACCATCTCGACATCGAATCGATCGAGCTTCTCGAGCAGGCGCTGCGGGAATTCGATGGTGCGCTGATGATCGTCAGTCACGATCCGCCATTCCTGGCCGCCGTCGGAGTGAACCGGGAATTGCGCGTCTGACCGGGCCGGCGCCCGGTCATGCGGGATGCATCAATGGACGAAGCGGGCAATTACGTCGCGATAGGAGCGCGATACCTTCACCTGCGCACCGGAATCGAGCACCAGGAAGCATTCGCCGTTGGTATGGGGCTTCACCTGGCGAACCTGGTTGAGGTTTACGATCGTCGAGCGGTGTACACGCTGGAACACGCGCGGATCGAGCCGGCGCTCGAGATCCTTCATCGTCTCGCGAAGGATCAGCGAGTTGTCGGCGGTGCGGATGCACATGTAGTCGCCGGCCGCCTCGATATGCTCGATCGAATCGACGTCGATCCGGAATATCTGGCCGCGATCCTTGATGTTGATGAGCTTCTCGTAGCGATCGGCGCTGGCATCCGATTCCTCAGGCATCTGATCGATGGCGTCGGGGGCGACTTCGGCCAGCACGGTCTTGAGCTTTTCCGCCTCGTCGGCCGAGCGCTTTTCCGACAATCGCTGGCGCACGCGGGCGAGCGTGTCGTCCAGCCGCGTCTCCTCCACCGGCTTCATCAGATAGTTCACCGCATTGGCCTCGAACGCGCGGACCGCATGTTCCTGATAGGCGGTGACGAATACGAACAGCGGCGGTTCGATCTCCATCACGCCCTTGACGACCGAAAAGCCATCAAACCCGGGCATCTGGATGTCGAGAAACACCAGGTCGGGCTTCTCGGTCTTGATCTTGCGGATTGCTTCCCGGCCGTTCGAGCAGGTGTCGATGATCTCGACGTCGGGGTATTTTTCCAGCCTCAGTTGGAGGCCCTGGATAGCCAGCTTCTCGTCGTCGACAAGGATCGTGCGGATGGTCATGTGTCGTTTTCTCCGGAGCGGCTAACGAGCGCGACTCCAAATAGTTTCAACGCGCCATGAATGCCGGCTGACGCGCCGTATCAGCATGGTCTTCGATAGTATCACGGTTTTCCGCAGGAATCTCGATCAGTACCGCAAACCCGCCCTCGACCGGCTCAACGGTCTCGAAGCGGTGCTGCGCACTGTATGCCTGGGCAAGGCGATCGCGAATGTTGGACAAACCGACACCGGTCGAAACCGGCTCCCCTCCATCGTAGGTCATGCCCGACAACCTGTTATCCGTGGTGGCACTTTGCAAGCCCGGTCCGGTATCGGAGACGGTAATGCGAAGCATGGAGCCGATGAGTTGCGTCTCGATCGTGATTTCCGCGCCGGTCTCCTGCGGCGTCACCGCATACTTGATCGCGTTCTCCACCAGGGGTTGCAGCAGCAGCGAGGGCAGCATGCACTTCTCGCTCGCCGGATCGATCCGGAACTCGGTGCGCAGGCGCTCCTCGAATCGCATCAGTTCGATGTCGAGATAGAGCTTCAGCGTCTCCACTTCCTGCGCGACGGTAACCTTGCCCATCGGCTTGTTGACCAGCGTATAGCGCAGGAACGAGGATAGGCGGCTGAGCATCGCGTTGGCCGGCTCGGTCTGCTTGAGCAGTACCAGCGTGGAGATAGAATTCAGCGTGTTGAACAGGAAATGCGGATTCAGCTGATAGCGAAGCATGGCGAGCTGGGCCTGCGTCGCCTGGTTTTCGAGTCGGATCAGCTGATCGTTCTGCTCTTCCACCTGAAGGTAGAAATTGATCGCGTAGTATAGCGCGGACCATGCACCCAGCAGTGTCGCGTCCAGGTAGAACAGGCCAAGGAACAGCTGCGTGAAGGAGGCCTCGCTATCGGTGCGATAGAGCGAGATGACCCACGCATCGATGAACGTGTGCAGGCCGACCGCGAACGGCAGGATCAGCGCGGTCATGCCCCACGTCACCAGCGCCCGGCGAGTGATCAGCGCGCGGTAGATGACGGACAGCACCAGCGAGATCGAGAAGCCGGTGATCGTTGCGATCAGCACCAGCACAAGGAACGTCAGCGGCTGGTCGTTGGCGATGGCGGACATTGCGCGCAGCATCATCGCGCCGCCCCAGCCCACCATCTGCAGACGCCAGAAGGCCTTGTCCTTGTCGGCGAAAAACGGGATCGGCTGGATAGGAAGGACGGCCATGCCTCGTCCTAGCCGATTTCAACGGAATTGAGAAAGGCCCGGCGGGCTGCGGCGACCAGTTGTCAACCTCCGCGCGCGGCGGAGACCGCTTCAGAAAGCTGATCGATGCCCACTGCTCCGGAAATCAGGCGGTCGCCGGCGATCCAGCTTGGCGTCCCCGAAAAGCCGAGGCGCTGCGCGAGATCGAGGTTGCGCTGGATTTCAGCATGTACGGTCGGGCTGGCGGCGATGCGGCGCGCGCGCTCCATGTCGAGACCGGCCTTGCGCGCCGCCGCTTCGATCGCGGGATCGTCCAGCTGTCCGGCGGAAAACATCGCATCGTGAAAGGCGGGATACTTGCCCTGCTCGGCGGCGGCGAGGGCCATTCTCGCGGCATCGGGACTTTTCGGGCTGATGATCGGCAGTTCGCGCACGACGATGCGCAAGTCCGGATTGCGTGCGATGAGGCCCTTCACGTCCGGCACGCTCTGGCGGCAGTATCCGCAGGCGAAATCGGTAAACTCAACCAGCGTCACCTTGCCATTGGGATTGCCCATCATGGCGCCCGGGAACGGGGTTTCGACAGTGGAGCGTACGCCGGCCAGCTGTTCCGCACTTTGGCGGCGCTGCAATTCGTCCATCGCCTGTGGCAGGATCTCGGGATGTTCCATGATGTAGTCGTGCACGACATGCTCAACGGCCTTGCGCCCGCCTAGCCATCCGCCCGCACCGATCAGGGCAATGCCCGCAACCGCCATTGCCAGTTTCGTATAATTGCCCATGAGCGTGCGTGTAATCCCGATAAGCCGTGAATGTCATGCCGCTCCTAGCGGCGCTTCTTGTTGCGTTCCAGTTCGGCGCGCGCCTGCATTTCGATATCCTGTGCCCGCAGCCAGTCCGGAGATCCCGTTGGCAAGCCCGCCTCGGCGGCCTGCGCGCTGAGCAGCGCGGCTTCCATGTTGCCGGACAGCGACTGCTGCTCCGCGCTGGCAAGCCGGGCCCGGGGGATGTCGCCATTCGCAGCGTAGATAGTGCCGAGCTGGTACCAGGCAAAAGGATTCTCACGGTCCCGCACCACGGCGGAGCGCAGCACCTGCTCTGCCTCCTTGAAATGGGTCGGATCCTCCGTCGCCATCAGGGCATGGCCGAAAAGCGTGGCGATCAAGGGCTGGTTACCGGTCATCTCCGTCGCCCGCCGAAGCGGCACCAGCGCCTGCGCGGGCATCCCGGATTCCAGCAGGATCTGGCCCTGTAACTCCAGGAAATAGGGATCGTCCGGATCTTTGGCGATCAGCGCGTTCGTTTCCGCGCGCGCCTCGTCCAGCTTGGATTCGCGGTTGTAGGCATAGGCACGCGCATATCGCGCGGGCACCGAGTTATCGGTTTCCGGAAACTTGCGAAAGACGTTCCGGGGTTCGGCGAGATAGCCGTAGAGCTTTGCCTTCATGCGCACGAAGCGCTGCTGGATCGTCTTGTCGGCCGGCTTGTCCCAGGCCGGATCCTTTTCGTAGGTGTCCTGCAGTGTGGCGATGCGGTCACCCGTCAGGGGGTGGCTGGAATAGAACTCGTCGCCGTCCTTCGGGCGGTAGCCATAGCGAAATTCCAGGTTCTGCAGCTTCTTGAAGAACTCCACCGAGCCGCGTCCGCTGATCCCGGCGGTGGATAGATACTGGGCACCTGCCGCGTCGGCGGAGGCTTCCTGCGAGCGGTTGTAGGCGAGGTATTTGCCCATCGCTGCCTGCTGACCTGCCATGATCACGCCCATGGCCGCCTCGCCGCCTCCGGCGGCGGCAGCCGCAGCGCCGAGCAGCAGGGAGAGAAGCGAGATGTTCGTTGCCTGTCCGGCGCCCATGTTGAGCACCGCGTGGCCGCCGGTGACGTGGCCCAGTTCGTGCGCGATCACGCCCTGCACTTCCTCGGCCGTATCCGCCTCGTTGATGAGGCCTGCGTTCACATAGACGGCCTGCCCGCCCGCGACGAACGCGTTGACCGAATTGTCGTTCACCAGGACCATGTCGACATTCGCCGGATCGAGCCCGGCCGCCTTGATCAGCGGGGTTGCCATGTCATGCAGCAACGCCTCCGTTTCGGCATCGCGCAGAACCGACTGCGCTGCCGCCGGCGCTGCCGACCACATCAACAGCGCCAATAGCGTCAGGAGATACGCGGGAAATTGCAGCTTCGGCATCCTGCCTCTTTGCGGCTCGAAGGCCTTAACCGGGCCTTAAGGCAGCCTAGTGCGTCTCGCTCCGGGTGCAAGCGCCAAGCTGCGGCCCGGCATGCCCTCAGCCGAGCAGGTGCCGCGCCGCGCGGTCCAGCAGCGCCTCGTCATCCGAAACTTCGCCGAGCATCACCAACTGGCCATCTTCGAGCCGGCGGGCGACGAGCACGGTAAACTCGCCTTCGCGGCCCATCGCTTCGATCGGGCGCGGTTCGAGCCGGCGCAGTCCCGCGACCACGGCCTCGCGCCGGCTTCGAGGGCGCACCTTGCCCGCTTCGTCGCGGCGCAGCTGCCGCTCTTCCTTGACCAGTCCCTTCAGGCCGCCGGGCGCTTCGGCGATCAGTGCCGCAAGCTTGCCGCGCTCCAGCGACAGCCGCTGGGCGTGCGAGATCACGGTGGCGAATTCGGTCAGGCGGGTCTTGTCGTAGTCCGTTCCGAACACGAGCTTGACGAGCGGGATCAGCGGCGCGCGTTCCTGCACCTTGAGTCCTGCATCCTCGACCAGTTCGATGAAATCATCCGGCGATTCGGCGGCGGCCAGCGCGAAGTCGTAGGCGCGGCCGATGGCCTCGTAGAGCGCGCGATGAGAGCGTTCCTCGCTGCTGCGCGCGTTGAAGGCTTCCTCGCGAGCAGCCGCGAGCCAGTCGCCCAGAGACATTTCCGCGGCCGTCGGCGCGGCCTCCTCAAGATAGTCGCCGGGCAGTCCGAACTCGGCCAGAGACAGTTCGAGCGGTTCGTCGTCGTACCCCGATGCGGAAAAGCCGAGATCGACCGGTCCATCGGCCCAACCTGCCATTGGCGCGGCTTCGCGCAGCATCGCGGGACGCGAATCGACAGCCTCATCCACCTTGCGCATCAGGTCGTCGGTGGCCGACTGGTCCGCCAGCTCCTTCCAGTTGATGACGCCGTAGATGTGATCGATATCCTGATCGTTGCGCGAAAAGGGCAGCAGGATCCCACGATAGAGCACGGTCAGACCGCGCTGATTGACGAATTCCGCCTCAAATCCGATCGGGGCCTGGTTTGCCATGATCTGCATGTAGTGATCGGTAATGCGCGAAAGCAGCGAACGACTGGGGACTTCGTCCAATCGCGCGATCGGGCCACTGGTGCCGCACTCATCGGCAAGGAGCGAACCGAGATACGCGATTCGGGGATTGTCGATCCCGCCCGTGAAATCGAGCAGGACGCTGTGCGGGCCGAAATCGGGAAGGTTGCCAGGGTGAAGCGCGGCGATGTCGGGAAAAGTGCGGTTGTCGAGCAGGCTGGCCCAGAAATTGTAGGCCCGCACCTGCATGCGACGTTCGTCGGTGCCGATGACCGCGGGCGGGCCGGCATCTTCCGCTTCGGAATAAGTCGCCCCCGACTCATCCTGATCGGAAAACTGACCGCGCAAAGTATCCATCTGGGTTCCCCAAAAGCCGTTTGCAGGCACTGTGGCGCAACATGGTGAATTAATCTTTAAGTTGCGCCCGGGGGCTGGGCACCGGGTTGGCAAAAGGATCGCTAATGCTTGAGCACGCCCTCGCCGAGCTTCGGCATGGGCGCCACCACTCGCAGGACGACGAAGGATACGGCAAGGAACATGGCCCCGGCGTGGAGCGCGAAGGGCAGGTCCTTCCAGTCCGCGATCGCGCCCCAGGCCCAGGATCCCAGCGCCATGCCGCCAAAGGTCACTGCCTGGTAGATCGACAGGCAGCGACCGAGAATATCGTCGGGAGAGCGCATCTGTACGGCGGTGTTGAGCGTTGTCAGGATCAGCACCCACGCCATTCCCGCCACGAACGCGGCGGGCAGTGCGTAAGTGATCTGGTGCACTTGCGCGATCAGCAACAGCGCGAACACGAACATGGCGGAACCCAGCGCGAGAATGCCTTCCAGGCCCATCGTGCGGCGGATCGTACCGATGAAGGGGGCGGCGCTGATGGAGCCGATGCCGAACAGGCCCAGCATTAGCCCGAAATCGAATTCGGTGCCGCTGATATGTCCGCTGACCACCGCCGGGAGAAGGGCCTGATAGGCGGCGAGGCTGAAGCCGAGTGCGAAGCCTCTGATCAGTATTCGGCGAAGCGGACCGTTGGTGGTGCAGAAACGAATGCCTATGCCCACCGCTGGCAGGATCGGGCGGCGTTCTACCTGTCGCGCTTCCGGACGCCACCACAAGAGCACGCCGATGAGGCCGACGTAACTGATCGCATTGATCGCAAAGGCAAAGGAAGGATCCCATACCGATATCAGCACGCCGCCAACGGCAGGGCCGATCGAACGCGCGATGTTGAAGGAGATGGAGTTGAGCGCGATTGCCTGGGGGAGTTCGCTGGGATGGACCTGTTGGCGCACCGAGGCCTGCCAGGCGGGCGAATTGAGAGCGGTTCCGGCGCCGACAGTCAGAGTGAACGCGAGGAGAAGAAAGGGATTGATCCAGCCGGCATAGGCCATCACCGCCAGTGCTGCCGAGACGACCAGCATCCCCACTTGTGCCGCGAGCATGATTCGTCTGCGATCGAAGTTATCGGCAATCGCACCGGCAAATACGCCGAACAGCATGATCGGCACTGTCGCGGAAGCCTGGACCAGAGCGACCATCTGGTGCGACGGCGTCAGCTCGGTCATCAACCATGCTGCACCAACGCCCTGCAGTGTGGAGCCGACGTTGGAAAAGAGATTCGCGATCCAGATCGCACGGAACACAGGATAGCGAAACGGCGAGAACGTACCCGCCCTGGGCGATGGGACCAGCCCGGCTGTTGCCTTTTCGACAACCTCTTCGACGACGTCCTCTACTGGATGCTGCTTATCCTTCACCCTGTAGAACTAGGATGCCCGTGTTCCATGCACAACAAGGGACTGGCTTGAAGGCTATAGAAGGTAGCGCATCCGCACCGAAAGGCGTACTTCCTCTCCATCGACCGCGAAAGCGGCCTTGTCGAAAGAAGGCGGACCCATGCGTACCGGCGCATCGCGGGAAAAGCCGAAACCCTCGCGCGGGATCATCAGCCTGGTGTCCAGCTTGCCATTGGCGTTTTCGTCATGGATCAATGAGACGGCGTAGCGGCCGTCCGCGACCAAGCCAAAATCAAGGTGAACCTGCTCTCCCGCAGGCACCACGAGCCGGTGCGCCAGCGGATCCTTGTCACAATCGGGGAAACTGTCCGCCCGCGTCGTCAGGCACGCCAGCACCTGGCCCTTGGCCGAACGAAGGCCGGTGACCGTCACGCTCACACCGGCATCTGCCACGGCCGCCGCCGAAGCCTGCATCGCCGTCAGGCTCAGGGCGAGGACAGCCCACGATCGGTGCCGCAAAGGTGATCCCAGAAACGGAAATACAGGCCGTAATTGCATCGATAGCTTTCGTGATGGCGGTGGTGATGGCTGGCGGTGATGATCCAGTCGCCCACCCGCGATTCGATCAAACGGCGCGGGAATAGTTCCCAACCCATGTGATTGGTAATGCCCATCACTGTCATGATCAGCAGCACCGCCCCAAGGACGGCGATATGAACCGGGACAAGGAATACCAGCGCGGGAATTACCACGGCGCCGGTAATCGCCTCTATGGGATGGAAGCTCATCGCGGCCCATGCCGTGGGCGGACGGCTGGCATGATGCACCGCATGGGCCAACCGGAATGGTCGCGGCTGGTGCATCCACCGATGCGTCCAGTAGAACCAGGTATCGTGGAGGAAAAGGTAGACCAGCAGTGACAGCGGCAACCACCACAACGGAAAAGCCGAGGCGTCGGTATAGATCCGCGTCAAGCCGTGCTCCTGCCATGCCCATGCGGCGATACCGGCAGGAATGCCATATATCGCCGCAGACAGGAGAGACCAGCTGATCTCTCGTCGGACCTGGGTGTAAAGGCCAGCGTAGAGGCCGGGGCGCACGCGTCCGGTGATCCAGGCAAAAAGCCCGGACGTCACCAGATAGCGCGCGCCGACGATGCCCGTCATGGCGGCGGCAGAGGCGATCACCGCCCACGGACCCGGACCAAGGCTGGATGACATGTCGCCGGCTTATGCCTGTTCGTGACGGCTTCGACCAGAGCCCCCTCTGGAAAAAGCCGTCCTTCGATCAGCCGGCGCGCCGCACCGAACCCTTGTGGGAGCCCAATCCCTTGGGGCCGCGCGGACGGAAATGGCGCTTGCGCTCACCGCCTTCGCCTTGTCCGCCGTCATTGCCGCGACGCTCGCCGCCGGCAGCCTCCTGGCGCCGCTTTTCGCCCTGGGGGCGTTCGTGCCGGCGATCGTCGTCACGGCGTCCACCGCCTTTGCCATCGCGCCCGCCTTGGCCGTTAGACCTGCCGCCGCCCTGGCCGCGGCCGCTCTGCGGCTGCGAAGGCGCGGTGCGCGCCGGGGCGGGCAGGCGCGATGCCTGCTTCTGGAAATCCTCGGGCAGGCCCAGCGCGGTCAGCTTGACGCGCGTCAGCCGCTCGATGTCGCGGATGAAGGGCTTTTCGTCCGGTGCGACGAAGCTGACCGCGACTCCGTCCGCGCCGGCACGCGCGGTGCGGCCGATGCGGTGCACGTACTGCTCGGGTACGTTGGGAATCTCGAAGTTGTAGACGTGGCTCACGCCCGAAACGTCGATGCCGCGCGCGGCGATGTCGGTGGCGACAAGCACGCGCACGCTGCCCTGACGGAAGCCGCCAAGCGCTGCCGTGCGCTGGGCCTGGCTCTTGTTGCCGTGGATCGCTGCGGCGGGAATGCCGGCTGCGACCAGATGGCGCACCACGCGGTCGGCGCCGTGCTTGGTGCGGGTGAAGACCAGGGCACGGTCGATCGCGCCGTGCTCGGCCTTGTCGGCGGCATCCTCAGCCAGTCCTTCGCGCAGGCGGATGGTCAGCAGTGCCTGCTTCTCGGCCTGGTTGACGAAGGTCGCATACTGCTCGACGCGTTCGGCCGTCGTCGATTGCGGCGCGACTTCCACGCGGACCGGGTTGTTGATGAACTGCTTGCCGAGTTCAGCGATTGCCTGCGGCATCGTTGCCGAGAAGAACAGGCTCTGGCGAGACTTGGGCAACAGCGCAGCGACGCGCTTCAGCGGGACGATAAAGCCGAGGTCCATCATCTGGTCGGCCTCGTCCAGCACGAAGATCTCGACATGGCGCAGCGTCAGCGCGCGGCTGTCGATCAGGTCCAGCAGGCGGCCGGGGGTGGCAACCAGCACATCGCAGCCGCGCTCCAGCGCGCGGGCCTGCTTGCCGACGGGTACACCGCCGAACACGCACTGGATCGTCAGGTTGAGGAACTTCGCATAACCGCGCATGTTGTCGGCGATCTGTGCTGCCAGTTCGCGAGTGGGGGAAAGCACCAGCATGCGGCAGCCGGCATTGGCGCGCGGCTTGGGGTCGTGGGCAAGGCGGTGGAGCGAGGGCAGCGCGAAGGCCGCCGTCTTGCCGGTGCCGGTCTGGGCAATGCCCAGCAGGTCGCGGCCTTCAAGCAGCGAAGGGATCGCCTTGCGCTGAATGGGCGAGGGATCGGTATAGCCCTTGGCTGCGAGCGCGCGAAGAAGGGGCTCGGCAAGGCCAAGTTCGGAGAAATAGGACATACGTCACTTTCAAAAAGTGCGGAATGCGCGGGATTGCTGGCCACACGCACACGGCAAGGTGTCGTTCTGGCGACCCTGCGTGAAGAAGGAAGCTTTTCGGTTGCAGGCCGCTCGTCCGGGCTCGGTCCAGGCATCTAGCGCCCAGGCCTCACGCTGCTCTCGGATTGCGGCGGAACGAAATCCGCGCGCCGGCTGCAGAAGGCCCCTTAGTGCCAATTGCATCGCAGCGCAACATAATTACGCACGGCGCAAGATCCGGGTTGCCAGTACCCATCGCGAATGCTGAACCAGCCGTCATGTCCACGGTTGAATCGCCCTGTATCGGCACGTGTGCCATCGATCCCGGTACTGGAATGTGTACCGGATGCCGAAGAACGATGGACGAAATCAGCAATTGGCCCCGCGCGACCGATGCCCGGAAAAAGGCCATCCTCGAACGCCTGAAAGGAAGAAAACTTCAGGGTCGCCGCTGAAACAGTCCGCTGTTCAGTCTTGACCGCCCCACTGCAAGGTCTGCGGGTCGCCAAGATTGACCATCCGTCGCAGCGAAGCGCGCGCCAGCCGTTCAATCTCCACTTTCCGGCGGGCAGGCGCGAGTTGCTTCAGCGGAGCGGGGCGCAGGATTTCCGCGTCATAGCCATCCGCGACGATCACCCCGCACCTGTCAGGCAGAAAAGCTTCCGTTTCCAGCGGTGCGCGGTCGATGGACGGCGGCAAGCCCCAGTAGAAACGGTCGCAATAATCGAGGTAATCGGTCCATTTGCCATCGCCGAGGAGATCGGCGCGGCTGACCTTGATCTCTACGATGATCACGTGGCCCTTGGCGTCGATGCCCATCAGGTCGGCCCGGCGCCCGCATCGCAGTGGCATTTCCGGCAGGCACCATATGTCGTTACGGGCAAACAGCCGCCCGATCCCGCGCACCACGTCCGCTGCGACAGGCGACAGCGGTTCGCCTCCGGGCAGGGCAAGGGACGGCGGTGGTACCACGAGAGAATCAGGATCGGCCATCAGCGGAGTATAGGAACATAGAGAGAACTTTCAAGGCCGCGAGATTAAGTGGCCACTTGCCGCGGCGGGCGCTGTTCTATCCTGACATGGCCGTCCAGGGCGCCATTGCGCTTACGGAACGGTCAAGGGTTCAGGCGGCCGGATGGCGGCCTGCTGTCGTAAATTGGTGCTGGCGTCACCAGTCGCCCTCTGCTAACCGCCCCTCCACTGCACCCATAGCTCAGCTGGATAGAGCGCTGCCCTCCGAAGGCAGAGGCCAGAGGTTCGAATCCTCTTGGGTGCGCCAAAACTCTTCAATAAAATCAGTAGGTTGAGAGGATTTTTCCTCTCCCGTCAAACCAAAAGCTCACCAGCTTTGGCCGTGATGACAGCAAGAACCCGGGAATTCTGCCAGAAACGCTTCGGGTCAAACTCACCAACAGCGAAAACTCGCCTGAGAAGCGTCCCTGCCAGCGATCGGAACGTGACTGAGGGGATGAGGGAGGGAGCGATGCGCTTCCTTTCGGGACCGGCGCTCTATCTCCGCTACGCTCCGACCGAACCCCTGACAGGTCGGCGCATCCGCGTGACGATCGTCTAGCGGAGGGTCGCCCCGCGCGTCCTGCGGTCGAACAGCGTTATGCCAAGCCGCTTCTCCACTTCGATGACATGCCGGCTGATGCTACCCGCCTCCGCGGCGGCGATCAGGTAGCGGAGTTGGCGGAGTTCGATCATTCGCCCGAGGGGCCAGTTTTAGCTCGCAGCGTCGGTTTCTGATGATGCCTTGACTGCTTGAGCTCGACTGCCCGGCGCGTATGGCATGGGGTGCTCCGACCTAATTCTTCACTAGCTTCATTTGGGGCCAAACGGGTGGAAAAGGTCATTATCGACTTCCAAGCGCAGCGGCGATGCGCCGGTTTGCGATCAACAGGGCAATACCAGTCAGAACGCTGGCGACCGGGACGATCAACAGGCCGAAACCTAGCCCATTGGACATTTGTGCAGATGTTACCGCATCGCTGACCATGCCGACGATGACAGGCCCCAGCGCCGGCCCGAAAAGACCCGAGCCGATCATCACAAGGCTGGAAGCCTGTGCTTGCTTGCCCTCGCCAGCCACGAGGTGCGCTGCGCCGAAGGCCCATGGCAGCATGAACGAAAAGGACAGCATCCCTGGCACCAGCAACGCGATCGACAACCAGCCGGTCGGCACGAACAAGGCTGCGCTCGTGGCCACGCTGGCGATCAGGAACAGAATGGCTGGCGGTCCGAGCACCTTTCCCGTGCCCGAACTCACCGCGCGGTCGAACCACCGTCCGCCCAATAGCGTTCCGACAATGCCCATCAGGCCCTGCAAGAGGCCAAAGGCCAGCCCTACCTCGCTCGCGCTGAGGCCGTGCGTGCGGATGAGGAACGGAGCGGAAAAGGCATAGAAGGGCGCCGCGGCGAAGCCGAGCAGGACCGCACCGACGAACAGCCAGCGGAACGCCGGGGACGCCAGCAGCCGACGACTGGACGCAAGGAAAGGTTCGCTATTGACGGCCGTGCGCTCAAGCGGCGGGGTCGGCCCGAGGACAAGGTAAGTCAACAGGGCGATCAATCCGCCGATTGCGCCAGCTCCGACGAGAGCGGTGCTCCATCCCAGCGCATCGCCGATCGCGCCCCCACCGGCAAAACCGACCATCGTGCCCAGCGGGATGCCCATCGCAAAAAGCCCGATTGCCAGGCCGCGACGTTCGGGCCGGATCTTGCGAGCGATCAACGCATGGCCGGCAGGTACCGCGCCGGCTTCTCCGAACGCGACGCCGAACCGTGTGATCGCCAGCAGCAGGAAGCTTGCGGCGAAACCGCCGAACGCCGTCATGGCACTCCAGAGCAAAATGCATGAAACCAGGACGAAGCGAGGCGATCCTCTGTCCGAGGCCCGCGCGAGTGGCAAGGATAACAGCGAATAGCATACGGCGAAGGCGAGGCCCGTAAGCAGCCCGACCTCCGTATCGGTCAAATCCAGATCGTCTTTGATCGTCTCTGCGAGAATAAACGGAAGTATTCGGTCAATCTGTGAGAAAGCATTGATTAGAAGCAGTGTGGTTAGCACTGCGATCATCCGCCAGCCGCGAACATATTCATATTCTATAGTTCTTGAGGGGAGCGGCGGAGACTTTTCAATACCTATTGACTGTGCGGCGGCTTCTGTCATGTTCGGCCTACTCCTCGCTTGGTTCGCATACTCAAGCTAAATGGAGTGCGTGATGATCAGAATGCCGGAAGCGTCAAAAAACTTGCCCGATCCTGCAGGTGGCAATAGGCTACCAGTTCAGGGCCGGGTTCTGGACTGGCCGCGCAAGATACCGGAGGTGCGCGTGCCCCCATCGCTGTTCGAGGCAGTCACCGCCGTGGTTGAAGCCCAGGGCGGAGGCCAGGGCGTGTTCCCTACGCCGATCGGCGGCTTCAATATCGTCCGTTCCTTCAAAGAGAGGATGCGGATGCGCCAGGTCTACAAGCCGTCGATCTGCGTTGTGCTCCAAGGGGCTAAGGAAATCACGCTTGGCGAGGACACGCTACGCTACGGTGCGATGGAGTGCCTTGCGGTCGGCATGACGTTACCGGCGACAGGGCGCATCATCGAGGCCGGCCCCGATGCGCCCTATACCGGACTGACGCTTGAACTGGACGTGGCGATGATACGCGACGTGCTGGAACAGCTCGAAGCCCCGCCGCCACGCCCTCCGCAATCGGGACCGTGCCTATTCGTGCGGCAGGTCGACGAGCCTCTGGCCGAGTGTGTTTTTCGTCTCCTGCGTATGTGTGAGACTCCAAAGGCGGCCCCGATCCTGTTCCCGTCCGTCATGCGGGAGATCTGCTACTGGCTTCTGACCGGTCCCAACGGCGGCGAACTGTGCAAGCTGGCAGAGCCCGAGTCAAACGCGGCCCGGGTGGCACGTGCCCTTCACCTCATGCACGAGAACATCGCACGCACCTTGCGTATGGAGGAATTGGCGGAAGCGGCGCGCATGAGCCAATCGTCCTTTCATCAGCATTTTAAGGCCATGACTTCGATGACGCCGCTGCAATTCCAGAAGCAGTTGCGCCTCCTCGAGGCACGACGCCTCATGGTGATGGAAGACGCGAATGTCTCCGATGCCGCTTATCAGGTCGGCTACGAAAGCGCGTCGCAGTTCAGCCGCGAATATTCCCGGCTGTTTGGCGTTGCTCCCAAACGCGACGCCATGGAGCAACAGCGCCTCTACAGCGAATACGTTGGCCGAATGGTACAGACTGGGTGAGACTCGCTACAGGTCCCTGGTGGCGGGCCCCCTGGGTTGGGGGGCGTTCGGAAGCACGCAGCGGCTCATTGATGCGCTGACCACTCCGACGGGTCATGGGCGTAGAATAATCAGACAGAATCGCCCGTCGTAGTGCTGGCCGGGGTTCGCTGCACCAGCGGCAGGCCCCGGCTCGAGGCGCCGGTCAGCGCCAGAAGGGCATTTGCGACAGCTGGAGCGATCGGAGGAACGCCGGGTTCGCCCATGCCGGTTGGCCGGTTCGTAGAAGCGATGATGTGTGTTTCGACCGCGGGCATCTCGTTCATGCGCAGCACCGGATAGGTGTCGAAGTTCGTTTCCTGCACCATACCGTCCTTGAGCGTCATTGCGCCGGACAACGCGGCGGACAGGCCGAAACCGACGCCGCCTTCCATCTGCGCTGCGATCTGGTCTGGGGAAATCGCGATGCCGCAGTCGGTAACGGCGACGACGCGACGAACGACGGGCCTGCCCTGGTCCAGTCGGACCTCCGCGACCTGGCCCACCAGAGTCCCGTACGTCTCGTGGATTGCGAGGCCGCGCGCCCAACCCGCTTCGATCGGTTCACCCCAGCCTGAGCGGCGGCAAAGCTCGTCGAGCATTGCCAAACGCCGCTTGTCGCCTCCTTTTTCATAAAACGTCCGACGATAGGCTGCAGGATCGCGACCGGCACGTCGCGCGAGCTGGTCGATGACATGTTCCATCACGAACGCGGTGTGGGAGTGGCCAACCGAACGCCAGAAGGATGGTGGCACCGCGAAGGACGGGCTGAAGACCTTTCCATCGACGGTCGATGCCGTCGAGAAATAGGGTGAGCCCTCGATGCCTTCGACCGCCTGACTGTTCGGGCCTACGGGCACCAGCGGCTGGCAGACGCTGCGGACGCGCCATCGTTGCGGAAAACCGTCGCGCCCCATCTGCACCCAGAGGCGGTGATGCGACATCGGCCGGAAGTAGCCGGCCATCATCTCGTCCTCGCGCGTCCAGATCATCTTGACCGGTCGTCCGTTGGTCCGCTTCGCGATGCGCACGCATTCGACGACATAGTCCGCGCTCATGACTCCGCGGCGCCCGAACGAGCCGCCCGCCGGGATCACCTCGAGATCGACGCGGCCGGGAATCGTGCGGGCAGTTAGCGCGGTCTGCACCTGATCGATGATGGGAATATGCGAGCCTGAGGTGATCGACACATCCCAGCCGTTCACCGCTGCGACGCAATCGAGCGTCTCCATCGGCGCATGGGCCAGATAAGGAAAGTCGAATGCGAACTCGACAACGTCACCGCTGAACGGTGCTTCGGGCATGTCACCCTTCATGGCAAAGTCGCTCGGGTTCACGTCACCACGGCCTGCCGCCAGTTCGTGGTAATAGCTGATTAAATCGGGCGTCGAGCGCTTCTCTGCCTCTGTGTCGTCCCACTGGATGCGCAACGCCTCACGGCCTTTCCGCGCCGCGAAGCTGTTTTGTGCAACAACCGCTACGCCCGTCTCGATCGCAAAGACGTCGACCACGCCGCTCACCTTGCGGGCGTCGGAGGGATCGAAGCGGGCAAGCCTGCCGCCGAAGCGCGGGCTGTGCGCGACCATCGCGACCAGCAAATCGGGGCGCTGGACGTCCTGCGTATAGACCTGCGCGCCGGTGCTCTTCGACACGCTGTCCTTGCGCCGCACCCGATCCGTGCCGATCAGCCGATAGTCCTTCGCCTGTTTGAGCGTCGGCTGCTGCGGCGGGGTCTGGCGGGCTGCGTCGGCGAGCAGCTCCGCGAAGGTGGCGGAGCGGTTCGAACCGGGATGGGAGACGACCCCGTCACGAACCTCGATGAGTCGCCGCGGGACGCTCCAGCGCAGCGCCGCCGCGTCGATGAACATCGCGCGCGCAGCCGCCCCGGCATTGCGCATCAGATCCCAGTTGGACGAGATCGAGCGAGACCCGACCGAACCCTGAGGCCCGTAAGCGCGAAAATTGCTGCGGGAATCGATGACCGTGACCCGCTCCCAATCGGCGTCGAGTTCCTCGGCGATGATGGCGGCAAGACCCGCATGAATGCCCTGGCCAAGTTCCTGCTGGCGGTTCACGACGGTGACGGCGCCGTCTGCGGCGATACGGATGTACGAACCGAAAGCGCTCGGCGCCGGATCGGTGCCGCCGCCGCTCAGAATGTCGCCGCCCACCTCCATTGGGTGAGTCGCGGTATAGCCCACCACCAGCGCGCCGCCGATCAGCGACCCGCCAAGGATCATCCGGCGGCGGGTCATGCGAAAGCCGCGCTTCCCGTCCGCCTCAGAGGAATCGATGTGTTCGGGCGGAATGTTCATGCGGGGCACCTTGCACCAGAATCGAGCCATGCCTTGATGAGCGCACCGAACTCCGCTTGGGTGCCGGGCGCGGGAGTGCGGCTACCGCCGGGATGCCATGCCCAGCCAACTAGTTCGTCTTCGGCCATGTGGTGGAGCAGCGCGGCGCGGTCCATGTGAGAGCGGGCCGGATCGAGCATCTGGCGGCAGATCTCGCCCAGCGACTTGCCCTGCCAGGCCATTTCGATCGGCGCGAGCTTCCACTTGGGATTGCCCGGAACGCCGGACGCCTCGAAATTCGCGCTGTGGTGGCAGGTTGAACAGCGCAGCGTCGGGTCCCCGCCGCCGTCCGGGCCGCGCGATACCAGGGGTATATGGGGCCGCATTGCGTCCGTCTGCATTGGCCGATCGGTGCGCGGGTGGCAGTTCATACAGCGCGAGTGCATGATCACCCGTCCGGCTTCGGCGAACAGCGCGAGCGAGCGGGCCTCGGGATCACCGATCGAAGCGAAGGACGCAGCCGATCGCAGACGCGCCACTTCGCTGCTCTGCGGCGCGGCGGCGATGCGCTCGGGCTGCGGCAAGGGCCGGGAGCGCAAGGCGATCGCCGCAATCAGTACAACCGCGGCAACGATGACGCCCAGAAGCGGCAAACACCCGATCCGAAACCGGCGTCTGCGGGGCGTCGTCGAACCGGGCCCGCGCCACCGGCTCATGCGGTCGTCTTCCCGGAGGAAGGCGTCCGGGCCGCGTCGTGGATGGCGGCCCGAATGCGGTTGTACGTGGCGCAGCGACAGATGTTGCCGCTCATCGCGTGATCGATGTCGTCGTCGCGGGGCTCGCGCTTGACGCGCAGAAGCGCCACGGCGCTCATGATCTGGCCTGATTGGCAGAAGCCGCATTGGGGCACGTCGCGCTTTACCCAAGCGGCGCGCACCGCGTCCGCTTCAGGCCCCGCAACCGCTTCGATCGTGACGATCTGCGATCCCGCGACCGCTTCGAGCGGCAGCGAGCAGGAGCGCATGGGTTGGCCATCGACATGAACGGTACACGCGCCGCACTGGGCAATTCCGCAGCCATATTTCGTACCGGTGAGATGCAGCGTATCGCGCAGCACCCACAGGAGCGGCGTTTGCCCGTCCTCATCGATCCGATGTATGCGGCCATTGACCGCGAGCTGGTACGACATGCGACAGGCTCTATCCCGGAGTAAACATCGCTTCGGGATACAGCGCGCATGCTCGACTGCGAACGCCCGATCCTTCGAATAACTTGCCTAAAGCTCTTTCAGAGAATCTGCTCCTGGGCAGCATGGAACACCGTCCGAATGGTCGGCTGAAAGCCCAGGCTGCGCGCGAGTGCGGCGTCGACTTGCATCGCCCAGGGCGATGTCAGCGGCTCAGCCGACGCCGCGATGTTGCCGCCGCCAAGCGCGATCAGATCGAGCATGGATGCCGGCAGGTCGTCCGCTATGTTGATTACGCGACCATCGAAGCGGCCCTCAAGCGCGAGCGCCATGGCGGTGGCGATATCGCGGTGATGGATCGTGCTCATACGCATCGCCGGATGCCAGTTTGCCGATGCGGCATGGTCGGGGAGTGCAGCGAGATGCCCGTCTCCGTCCCCGTAGACGAACGGGAATCGTATCACCGCCCAGGTCAGACCGCTGCTGCGCAGCGCCTGTTCCGCCGCGACCTTGCTGGCCGGATACGCTTGCTTGGGATCGACCGGGTCGTCTTCCCGGCCCGGACGCGCCTGGACCTTGTCGTAGACGTTGCTCGTGCTGGCGAGAATGAAGCGGGCCTGAGGAGCGTGGGTCTCCGCCGCCGCAAGAAGATTGCGTGCCCCGTCGAGATTACTCTTCCAGATCAGCGTGTCGTCCTGGGTGCGGAACACCGCGGCGAGGTGGATGATCGCCGATACGCCTTCCACAGCGGACGCCAGCGAAGCGGGATCGAACAGATCGCCGGATACGGTTTCAGCGCCGTTGAGTACGGCTTTGCCGTCGCGCACCAGGACCCGGCAAGGATGCCCTGCCGCCAGCAAGCGGGGGAGCAAGCGTGAGCCGACGAGGCCAGTGGCCCCGGTCAGAAGGATGGTCATGTTTCGTGCCCTTTCTCGATGAAGGCGTCCAGTCGCTCGGTAGCGAGGCGCAGGACGCGAACCGCAGCGTCCATGTCGGCCTGGTCGATGCCGGCGAAGGCCGCGTCGTTGATGATGGCAGAAAGATCGGGCAGCTTCGCCCAAAGTTCGGTGCCGGCGGGCGTGATCCGCAGCAGCTTGCGGCGCTGGTCCGCCGTATCCACCGCTTGCTCGGCCCATCCCTTGCGAACGAGTGCCCCGACGATGACTGTCAGCGTCGAGCGCTCGACCTGTAACAAATGCCCGAGGTCACGCTGCGCAGTCGGGCCATGGTGGACGAGCTGGTAGAGGATGTACCACTGCGTCGAGCCCAGATCGAACGGGCGCAACATGGCCTCCATCGCAGCGCGCCCGGCGAAGTAGCAGCGCTTCGCCCATGCTCCGACGGCACCGTGTCGATCTTCGATTAATATGCTAGCCATCTAGCTAATATGCTAGCTAGCTAGCGTTCTGTCAACGCGGAACCGACAAGTCGTCGGGCTCGAGTGATCGCAGACCGACGGGCGCGCGCTCATGCCTTCAAGGCAACACTGACATGACGCGGACCCGTCTTTGCATGGTCGCCAAACCGCGCCACTTGTCTTCCGAGGCGGCGACATTGTGCGCCTCGATCCTATTGCCACCGATGCGCTGCCCGATGGCGGATATCCGGAGAAACCAATCATGATGACACTCATTCCAGGGGCATTGGATGCCTATCTCGCGGACGACGACGGTCAGCCGATCGTCATGCTCAACCTGTTGCGCTTCAGGCCGGACGGCGGCCGTGAACGCTATCAGGAGTATCTCGCCATGGCAGGCCCGATCGTGGCGCGCGTTGGCGCCGAGATCAGTTTTGCCGGTGACGGATTGGCGCCCTTGTGTGCGGAAACCGGGCAGGCTTGGGACGCCGTTGTGCTGGTCCGCTATCCCAACCGCAAAGCCTTTGTCGCGCTCACCCAGGATTCCGATTACGCATCGGCCGATCCGGTTCGCAAGGACGCTTTGATCGAGGCGGTGCTCCAGCCCGTCAGTCCGGTCTGACCTCATGGCGGTGAACTTGAGACAGCTGAGCGATTCTCGCGACGCGGCAGATCGCGCCGGTCGCTCGCCCCTCCTGGGCAGACCGGGCCGATATGACTATGCGATCGCCGAGTTCGAGCGCAGCGGCTTTCGTCGGCCGCTCCATTCCTACCGCGCATTGCACCGCTTTGCCGGGCTCGGCAGGGCATTCGCCGGAATGACGATCGATCAGCCGTCCTTCTTCCTGATGGGGGCGGAGGACGGCCTCAATCACGTTCGCGAGATTTGCGAGGCGGAGCTCCGGCGCCTTGCGCCCGGCCTGAAGCAATTCGTGATGTTGCCCGAGGTCGGCCACTGGCCGCATCGCGCAGCGGCGGATCGGACGAACGATTTACTCGTCACTTTTCTGAATGAGCGCTACCGTTGATGGCATGAGCGAGGCCCTCGACATATCCGTATCGCAGCTTCGCTGCTTCGTGACGGTGGTCGAGGTCGGATCCTTCGCCGATGCCGGCCGCCAGCTTGGCATGTCGCCGGCCAGCGTATCGAAGAGCATCACGCGGCTCGAACAATCGACCAAAGTCCGATTGCTGCATCGCTCGACGCACGCGATTTCGCTCACACCCGAAGGCGAGGCTCTGCTGGAATCAGCCAGATCGGTTGTAACAGCTGCGTTGGACTTCCGGGCAAGCGCCAATCAAGCTGCTGCGCAAGCCGATGGCGGCACCATCCGTATCAGCGTCTCCGTCGGGCTTTCCCGCGCTGTTCTCGCCCGGTTGGTCGCGAGGTTCTGCGAGGCGCATCCAGACATACGAATAGAGGTCCGGGCCACGAACGAAATCGTGAGTCTGGTCGAGCAGGGTGTCGATCTTGCGATTCGCTCCGGTTCGCTGTCCCGTATCCCCGGCCATATCCAACAGCGCTGGTTTTCGAGCCGCTGGGTCATCTGTGCTTCCGCAGCGTATCTTGGCCGGGCAGGCGTCCCCGAGACGATCGAGGACCTCGCGCAGCATGTGCTGCTTGGTTTTCGTAACCCTCGCACGGGGCAGGTCCAAAGCTGGTCGCTACGGACCAACGAGGGCGAAAGCGTTCGTTTCGAGCCGGAATCGATGCTGGTGTTCGACGATGGCGACAGCGGATGGCAGGCGGCGCTGGCCGGTGCGGGCATTTGCTGTACGCCGCTCTATCTCGCCGCCCCGGCGCTGAGCGATGGTGCTGCCGTCGAACTTTTCGCAAACCGTGGGGGCGCGACGTTCGACGTCTTCCTTGTCCGGCAGGATCGGCGCCTCACCCCCCGCCGCGTATCGACATTGATCGACTTCCTGATGGAGCATCCGCCGTTGCTTCCGGTGTAGCCCCTGCCTGTGTGCTCCATACGTCGCAAGCAGGATGAAGGGCTTCAAGGTGCGGGACCACTGGAATCGATGGGCATCGCCGACGGCCTAGAACCGGTAGGAGAGCATGAGCCCGCCCGCGGGTTGCCAACGGCGCCCCTCCTCTACGACGGGGCTGTCTGCGATGTCGCCGACAAGATAGGCGGCACCAGCGCGCGCAGTTATCCCGAATTCGGGCGAGAACCAGTATCCGGCCGTTACGCCGGCCCCGATATCCCTGACACCCCCATCCGGGCGGTACGCTGCAAGGCCGCTCGCGGCGGCTGCAGCCTGATCGATCCCAAAATAGGTCCGGGTATAATCGCTGTTGGCCACTGTGGTCTGCGCGTCGATCGAGAAGAAGAAGTCTTGGTTGCTGACGGCGGCATAGCTGGCGCTCGCGGTTGCGAGCAATCCATTGTGCGTGTCCGAGACGTCGTGGAGGACCGAAAGCTCCATCTGAAGTGCGCCCTGTCCATACCGATCGCCCCCAAATCGATAGCCGATGAACGCACCTGCCTCGATTGCGGTGTCGATCTCGGGCAGCAATCCGAGGCGCCCGTCGGCATCGTTGCGAGGCAGTCGTGCACCGATAACCGGCCCGAGTGAAAGTCGGGGGTCAGAAACGACGTCGGCCCTTAAGCCGGGGCCGCGAACTTGAACATTGACGCCGCCCCACCGAACGTCAGCCATGACGAAGGGCAGGACGCGCATATCGCGTGAGCCATCGAATTCGGGAACGACACCGGGGCCAATGGCGACCACGCCGTGCGGGCCACCGTCGGACGGAGCACGCTGAGCCTGAGCGGCGCCGGCGAACATTGGGGCGACGCCACAGGCGAGGAGGATTGAAACGAGCTTTTTCATCGAAAGACCTTTTCGTTCGAGGGGTACAGGGTCACCGAAGGCGCCCGGTTATTGGGGGGCTTTCCTTCGGTGACCGCAGAGGCCGCCCAGATCGGGGGACGGGCGACCTCGCGTCGGAAGCGCGCACCGGGGGCGGGTGTCCAGCTTCCGAAATTGATCTATTACGTGGACCACCTACAAGCAGATGGCTCACGCTGGCGTCGCTCATCGCTGGATTCACTCAAGAATGAGCGATTGGCCAAGCGATCCAGAGCTTGGGTTGAAATATCTATGACAGTAAAAAATCTACCTCACGGTCACAATATGAGTACGTCCTGGCCGTGAATACAAATTATAGCTTAGGCTATATACTGAAATCGGGGCGGTAGTTTTCCGTAACGCTTGACGTTCGTGTGAATGGCTGCATTATATTACTTCCTAGCTTCGGTGGCTGCCAGCAAGTTAGAAGGAATGACCAATGGTCGAAATGCCGGAATTTGGGAAAATCTTGCCTTTTCCTACACGCCATGGGATGCAGGGCGCTACGCAGCGCGGAGCTCGGGACGGTCGCGCGGAGAGGATAGGCATGGCCCCAACCTTATTGGCGGCGGTTAACGCCTATGCCGATGCGAATGGCGGTGGCGAGGGGTATTTCCCGATCCCCAACGCCGGACTGCATATCATCCGTGCGTTCCACGAGATCGACAATCATTACATCTATCAACCGTCGCTCTGCATTACCCTTCAGGGCGGCAAGGAAATCCTGATCGGTGAGGACACGCTCAGCTACGGCCCGATGCAATGTCTCGTCGTCGGACTGGACCTTCCCGCCTGTGGTCGGATCGTGACCGCGAGTCCCGACGAGCCGTTCGTCGGGATCACCGTCGAGTTCGATATCGCCATCATGCGGGAAGTTCTGCAAAAGCTCGACACCCCTGTGGCTGCGAGCACGAACTCGGTTCGTAGCATGTTCGTGGCCGATGTCGACGGTGCCTTGGCGGATTGTGTTCTGCGCATGGTCAGGCTGACGGAGACGCCGCAAGCCATTCCGATCCTTTATCCCGCCTTGATGCGCGAGTTTTATTATTGGCTGCTGAGCGGGCCAAATGCCTCGGACTTGTGGTGGCAGGCCGTTCCGGACACCCATCTCGACCGGATCGGCCGGGCGATCCACCTGCTTCGTCAGAACTTTACCAAGACCCTGCGGGTCGAACGGCTCGCCGAAGCGGCTAACATGAGTCCGTCTTCCTTCCACCAGCATTTCAAGGCGTTGACCGCAATGTCGCCGCTTCAGTTCCAGAAGCAGCTGCGACTGCTTGAAGCGCGCAGGCTTCTGACAACCGAAGCGCTGAATGTCGCCGAGGTCGCATATCAGGTCGGTTACGAGAGCGCCTCCCAGTTCAGTCGGGAGTATTCGCGCACCTTCGGGATCGCGCCCAAGCGCGACGGCATGAATCTGAAAGCGGCACTTGTCTAACATCCTGGCTGCCGGAACGCGTTCCAATTGGCCGCCTGCGTTCGCAGCGCCGGCTGAGCAACGCCGGGGCGCAGAACGTTGGAGCGATTTCTGGAGGTCCGGGCAAGTTTTTTGATGCTTCAGACATGGAGCTCAACGCCCTCCATCAGCACATTTCCCTAACGAACGGCGCGGCTCTCAAGTCTGAGGATCGCGCGGCTGCACCAGCCAGCATGGTTCGTGGAGAAACGCTATGCCTTTGGAACAGCCTCAATCGTCGAACTCGTCAGCACCGCCATTCTTAAGCCCAAGGCCCTCTTTTCCCGTCTGGAGCATCTGGCGCTCGCCATCGCGATCATGGATGGCCGGAGGAAGCGCAGTCGGCCACGCGCAGCGAGCTTTTCGCAGGGTTCGACAATCCCGAACCCACTCTGCTCGCCAATCCGCACCTTGAGGCGCTCCGCGCCTAAGCAGAGCGTTGTCGTGTACTGCTTCCTCGCGCCCTTCCCCCCCACACCACTCTCAAGGAACTCGGGTTCACGGCCGCGCAGGTCGAGGCAGCACGCGAACGCATCTTTACCGATGCGCTGACCGAAACACCGGGCGGCTGAAGTCTGCTGGAGGAATAGGCATGTCTCTTGCGGAATCCGGCATAGGCTTCGTGGCGACGACGATTAACTTCCATCTGCATCAACACGACTCCTGAAAGGTATTCTCAATGACGCGCTGGACCGCATCCGACATTCCATCGCAGCATGGCAGAACTGCCGTTGTCACAGGAACCGGTGGCCTGGGTTTCGAAGGCGCGTTGGAGCTCGCACGCGCTGGCGGGGACGTAATCATCGCGGGACGCAATCCGCGAAAGGGCGCCGACGCGGTGGAGAAGATCCGCGAGTTTGCGCCGCAGGCGACGATCAGCTTCGAGCGACTGGACCTAGCCAGCCTTGCCTCGATCGCGAAGTTCGCCGACCGCCTCAGCAGCAAACGGCGGAGCATTGACATCCTCGTCAACAATGCGGGCGTCATGGTGCCTCCTCGGCGAGAAAAAACCGAAGACGGTTTCGAATTGCAGTTCGGCACCAACTTCCTTGGGCATTTTGCGCTGACGGCACGTCTGCTGCCTCTCCTGCGCAACGGGAGCGACTCCCGGGTTGTGACGTTATCGAGCCTGGCCGCGCGCGGAGGTTCGATCAATTTTGATGATCTGAATGCAGAACGGGATTACAAGCCTATGCCGGTCTACAGCCAGTCGAAGCTTGCCTGCCTCATATTTGCTATCGAGCTTGCGCGGCGCAGCGAGAGAAACGGCTGGGGGGTGAGCAGTATAGCTGTCCATCCCGGCATATCGCGCACCGATCTGCTGTTGAATGCGTCGGGCAAGTACAGCCTGCAGCGGATCGTGCGCACGCTTCTGCCGTTCCTGTTTCAACCTGCAGCGCAAGGCGCACTTCCTGCTCTCTTCGGCGCGACTGCGCTCGAAGCGACGGCTGGCGCTTATTATGGTCCAGACAAAATGGGTGAAATCCGCGGCCATCCCGCGAGGGCCAGGGTGCCCGCGGCCGCGCTGGATGGCGCTGTGGCGCGGCGTCTTTGGCAATGTTCCGAGGAACTCACCGGCATTTCCTTCTCCGGGGCTATGATCGAGCGGGGCACCGTTCCGGTTTAAGGCGCACGTCGTCGGCTCCACCAACGCCGCTTGCACCCGACCTTTGTCTCAGAAAAGGACCAGATGATGGCCTCTCACGAACTCGGCACGACGTCTTGGCGGACGCGCCTTTGCCTGCATCCGAAGAATGACATCCGCTTCACGCATCCTGGAGGCGGGCTTGCGATTTCGAGCGGGGCTTCTACAGGATGGAGCCGCGACGCAGCGGCGTCAGAGGCCGGAGGATGGCAGGACAACCTTCGCTTCGTACTGGAATGGCTCAGGGATCCGGCGGGTACGGCCGCAATAGCGCCCTCCGGCAGAGCGCTTGCCTTGTTGATTACGCGTGAGATCGATGAGGGAAGCGGAAAAGTTCTGGAACTCGGCCCTGGTACAGGGATCTTCACTGATCACCTCCTAACCCGGGGCGTAGACCAAAGCGATTTGACCCTTGTCGAGCAAAATCCCGGTTTCGTGCACTTGTTGAAGCAGCGTTTTCCCCGCGCCTCCATCCTGGAAATTGACGCGGCTGCGCTCGGGCTTATCCGACCGCCAGAGGGCGATCTTTTCGGTGCCGCCGTCTGTGGACTCGGCCTGCGGAATATGTCGGTCCGTCAGATCGAGGCGATAATGCGCTCGGCATTTTCGCTAATGTTACCGGGCGCGGCGTTTTACCTCTTTACATATGGCCGTCGGTGCTCGGTGCCGATGGAGGTGTTGGAGAGGCTCGGCCTCGTCGCCGAGCGACTTGGCACCGCGCTGCTTAACCTCCCTCCGGCTTCTGTGTACCGCGTCATGCGTGTGCAAGGCATTCGGTGATGTGTGGTCCGAGCGATGCGAGCGAAGACGCAATGACGCGCGAAGCCCGCGGGCCTACAGAGCATCCCGCTCTCGTTCCTGGCCTATGCGTTGGTCGCCGGTTGTGTTCTCGCGTTAATCGACAGCATCGGCTCTGCTCGCGTCATAGTCTTCCGGCCCGATCTGCGGATCTATGTGCCGGTAAGAATCCTGGTCGGTCTCATTCCGTTGACGCTCGGGCGTACACTCTCGTCACCGCGAAGGACGTCGGAAATAAACGTCGGGGCGCCTACGAAAACCTTCGAGCGCATGCCCGCGCTTTCCGCTGTGGTTCGCCATGCACGACTTCCGCAGCGCGCCGGAACTGGGCACCTTCTGGCTCAAACCTTGCGAGCAGGAACTGTGATGAATCGGACAGAGTATATGCAGTCAGGTAGCGCACTCGTCACTGGAGCGTCCGGGGGGCTGGGCGTGGCTTTGGCGAACGACCTGGCGCGGCGAGGCTATCCACTCGTCCTCACGGCTCGAAGTCGTCCTGCCCTGGAAGATGTTGCTCGCCGCATACGTGACACCCATGGCGTCGCCGTCATCGTCCAACCCGCTGACCTTTCCCAACCGGCGGGCGCAACAGAATTGATTGCCGCGCTGGACGCTCAAGAGGTTCGACCGTCGATCCTCATCAATAATGCGGGCTTCGGCCTCAACGAACGTTTCCAAGAGCACAGTTCGGAACGGCTTGAGGCCATGCTGCATCTGAACGTCCTTGCCCTTACCGGACTTACCCATGCCTACGCGCAACGGATGAAGTCGCATGAGGGCGGGCACATCCTGCTTGTCGCGAGCCTCGCTGCACATATGCCCGCGCCATTGATGGCGGCCTATGGCGCATCAAAAGCCTATGTCCTGTCGCTAGGCGAGGCGCTCCATGTGGAACTTGCCCCAGAGGTCCGCGTGACGGTCCTGTCGCCAGGTTACATGGAAACCGGCTTCGACGAAGCTTCAGGGTTCCAGCCGAATGCTGCAACCAGACGCACGGCGCTTTCCCCTTCGACCGTCGCGCGGATCGGACTGGATGCCTTGTTCGCCGGCAAAGCCTCGGTCGTGGCGGGCAATGCGAACAAGGTCGCGGCCTTGCTGGGACGCATTCTCCCCCGGACCTTCATGGCGCGGCAGCTCTACAAGTCTGCTGGCGAACGGTACCAGAAAGGGTAGGGCGTCCGAGCCATTAGCAGTGGCAAAGCAGTCTGCTCAGGCGGGCCGAAACATATGGAAGAGTTGGTCTTCGGTGACCTCAAAATAGTCTGCGGGGCCGCCGCCCCGCATGATCGGTCGCGCACTGCTGGTCCTATAAATCCCGCCTTCGATCAATCCGTGGTCAATGTGAATGCCCACGGCCTCCCCCAACACAAGCCATTGTTCGAGCGCTTCGTCGGCTTTGCCTTTGAGCCGGATAATTTGGGTGACCAAGCATTCGAATTGAACGGGGCTGGCGGCTACGCGGGGAGGCGCAACCATGTTCGAAGGCGCCTTCTCGAGCCCGGCCAGCACGAACTCGTCGATGTCGGCAGCGACCGTAGCGGAACTGATGTTCATCGCTTCTGCGAGTTCGCGGGTGGCGAGGTTCCAAACAAATTCGCGGGTCGATCGAGCGTTGGTCACGCTGTCTTTGAGGCCTTGCGAGCTGAACCCTATTATTGGCGGATCGTAGTTGAACAGATTGAAGAAGCTGTAAGGTGCCAGATTAGCTTTCCCCTCCTCGCTAAGAGTGCTGATCCAGCCTATCGGGCGCGGCGCAACGATCGAATTCAAAGGGTCATGTTTAAGCCTATGCCCCTTGCCTGGCTCATAGAAGTGACGTGCACGCATAACAGTTCTTCCGGGAATGGATGTGATAGACCTTTCTTGGATCGCTGTCGGCCCGTCCGCCACGCATTCAGGTCATGTATCTGCCGGCATCGACATGAATGGTCTGGCCGGTCAGATATTCGGTTTCGATGATCATCCGTGTGGCCGGCCAAAGTTCTTCGGGGCGCCCCATACGCCCCAGCGGCAGATTTTCGGTGGGGCCTGAATCAATTGCGTTGGCCATTCTGCTTTCGATCAACGCGGGAGCTATGGCATTCGCGGTGATCCGGTGCGGACGGAGCGCGGTGGCATAGGCGTGCATCAGGCTCTCGACGCCGCCTTTCGAAGCGGCATAGGCGGCTGAAAGTCCCCCGCCGGTGCGGGCAGCGGCCGACGACATGAAGATAAGCCGGCCACCGTCCCGGGTCATGTGAGGCCACGCCGCTTGCGAGACAAGAAACGCGCTCGTCAAATTTGCATGAAGCGTCTTTTGGAAATGCGCGAGATCGAGGCGGTCGATCGGGCATACTTCGCCGATGCCCGCGTTGTTGATCACGCAGTCGATACGACCGAAGTGCGCGAGCGTTTCGCTGATAAGTCGCTGAGCATCCTCGGCGATGCTGACATCCGCCCGAATACCGATGCCGTCCTCCAGGCGAGATACCAACTGGTCAACCTCCGCGCTCTCCGAGCGATAATTTACAGCGACATGGTGCCCCTCGGCGGCGGCCGCGACGGCCAGCGCAGCGCCGATGCCGCGTCCAGCGCCCGTGATCAGGATGACCTTTGCCGAAGGTTTCTGAATGTTCTGCATGATTGTTCAGCTCAATGAAGGATAGGATGCGTGCCGTCTGCGGTCGCCGGCCTCTCGCTTCATTTCACGCGTCGCCATTCGATCCGGATCTCGGTGCCCTCGGGCCGCCGAAATCTCTCGGACATGCGGTCACCATCGACGGTTAGCGTCAGATCGTCACGGGTCCGCACGCTGCCCACCCAATTTGGGAATGTCGCTCCCTCGACGCGGTTACCGCTGAATTCTCCTTTTTCGTTGACGCTATAGGTGCCGAAGAAGCCGATGCTGCGTGACATAGCCATGCGATTTTCAGCATCCGTTCCCTCGCCGCGAGCATCGGACGCAAACCGGGGGACGTTAGCGTCGGTAAGAACTTCCACGAAGTGCATGTCGGGAGTGAAGACCAGAAGACCGTTGGGTTCCTCACCATATGCGGGGGTATTCTTGCCGCTGGGGTCGATCGTGGCCGATATCATCCGCCATGTGCCTACGACCTGGTTTGCTCCGGACGCCTGAGCGAAGGCGTGGGACGGGATGGTGAAGGCAAGAGCCAACATAGCTGCTCGAATGGACATGCTGTGTCCTTTCCTGTTGATGAGGTTCATGGCCCATGCGGCTGCTGCGGATTACAGATCCTGCCGATCCGCGGACGCCGCGATCTCCTGCTGCGCCTCAAGGACGGCCAGGCGCGCCGAAAGCGCCTGTGAAATAGAGGAATAGGCCGTGCTGCCCAGCGCTAGCCGTAGGGGCGGCGTGTCACTCTGGGCGGCCGCGATTATCGCGGCGACGGTCCGCGCAGCGTCACCCTTGATCTCGAAACTTCCGTCGCAGATCGCGCGGCGAACGGCTCCGGCTGGGGTGTCCTCGTAAGCGGCGGAGGCTTCTGCCAGATCGAGATTGGTCCCGAAATTCGTACCCGTCGGCCCCGGCTCGGCGATGATGAAGTCGATGCCGAAAGGGGCGACTTCCTGGGCGACGGATTCGACAAAGCCCTCAATGCCCCATTTGGTCGCGTGATAAAGGCTGAAGCCTGGATAGGCGATCTGCCCGCCTTCGGAGGAAACCTGGACGATCCGTCCGCCGCCTTGTTTTCGCAAATATGGCAGCGCATCACGGATCAGATGGATTGAACCGGTAAGGTTGGTGGCGATCTGCCGATCGATTTGCGCGTTTGTGAGCTCCTCTGCAGCCCCGAACAGGCCGTAGCCTGCGTTGCTGACAATCACGTCTATCCGCTGATGTAGCTCATATGCCCGCTCGATGGCGAAGGTAATGGTGTCTGGTTCCATAAGATCGAGTTCGATGACATGCAGGCAGGCAGGGTGATGCTCCTTGAGCTGCGCCAGCGCCTCGGGTCGGCGCGCAGTAGCGATCACCGTATGACCTTCGGCAAGCAGCTGTTGCGCCATCTCCAGGCCGAGGCCCGAAGTTGCGCCGGTAATGAGCCATGTCTTTGGCATGTCGACCTCCATCTGTTCATTTCAGATGTAAAGAATAGATATTGGTGATATAAGATCTTCAAAATGAGATGTAGTGGTGAAGATTAATCACGAATGATGCGCCCGAGCCTGAACGATCTGGCCGCTTTCGCAGCGGTGGCCAACCACCTCAGTTTCCGTGTGGCGGCTGACACCATGGGGGTTTCGCGCTCCGCACTCAGCCACGCGATCATCGGTCTTGAGGGAAAGCTGGGCGTCCGGCTGTTCAACCGGACGACACGCAGCGTGTCGCTCACCCACGCCGGTGCCAACTTGCTGGCACGTCTTCATCCGGTTCTGCAGGATCTCGATCAGGCACTCGACACCCTTTCGGAGGAGCGCGGTACCCCTAGCGGCACGCTGAGGATCAATGCGAACAAGAGCGGTGCCAGAGTCCTGCTTGAAAATATCGTTCCCCAATTTCTCGACCTCTATCCCGACGTGGAGCTCGATCTGGTGTCAGAGGGGCGGCTCGTCGACATCGTGGAGCAGGGTTTCGACGCCGGCGTGCGATTGTTGGAGACCGTGCCGCGAGATATGGTCGCGGTGAAGTTCGGGGGCGACGTGCGTTTTATCGCCGTGGTCGCTCCCTCGTACCTTGAGGGCAGCCCGACACCGAAGACGCCACACGATCTGTATGCGCATCGCTGTATCCGTCAACGTCTTCCCAGCGGGAAGCGCTATCGTTGGGAGTTTGCTAAACGCGACGCCGAGATCGCGATTGACGTGCCTGGCAACCTCACGCTCGACGACAATGATCTTCTCGTGCAGGCAGCAGCGACCGGTCGCGGCATCGCCTATGTCCCCGAGCACTTCGCCAAACCGCTTCTGAAGTCGGGCGCGCTTGTGACAGTTCTTGATGACTGGTGCCCGCCGATACCGGGTTTGGCGCTTTACTTCCCGCGCAGCCGGCACCTGCCGTCGCCCCTCCGAGCGTTTATAAATCAGCTGAAGCAATTGGACGGAAACCAATGACGTCACGAAGGCGAACGATGCCATTTCCCCGTCGGCGGGGCCAGAAGCCCTGCCGGCGATTCCTAGAATGCGAACAAAACATATGATGTCGACGCCCGGCAGCGGCCAGCTCTGCCGCATTTTCGCGGTCGCGCTGTTAGCTTTTTCCGGCGCGTCCGCCGAGGCGCAATCTGTTGGCGGCCCCGTTTATAGCGAACCTACCCATGCTGTGCCGCGCCCGGTTGACAGAACATTCGAGGGCACGGTTGCGCTGCACGTCGATGCGACCGATGTCCGGCGAGGCATTTTCTCAGTGCGACAGCAAATTCCAGTCGTCGGCGGCGGCCCAATCACCCTACTCTACGCTAGATGGGAATCCGCAAGTCATGGGCCAAGCCTGACGGTCACCGATCTCGCGGGCCTCTTCATCGAAGCAGGGGGCCGGCGAATTCCGTGGCGGCGCGACCCTTATGAGCCGCATGCCTTCCATCTGGACGTGCCACCCGGCACGCATGCACTCGACGTGCGCTTTCAAATGGTGGCGGGCGGCGATCTGCTGACGCCGGACATCGTATCGGTGCCGTGGCAGCGCCTTATTCTCTACCCCGCCGGCTGGTACGCCCGGAACATCCCCGTCGCGGCAACGCTGACATTGCCAGAGCATATGCGCCCCTTCACCGCGCTGGAGTTGGAGAGCAGAGAGGGGACGGTCATGCGGTTTGCAGCCACCACGCTGGAAACGCTTCTCGACGCACCGGTCCTTGCCGGGCGCTATGCGGCACAGGTGCCGCTTACGGCCTCCGGCGCTGGCGAAGTGTCGCTGGACATTGTCGCGCTACGACCCGGTGATCTCGACATCCCGGCTGAACGGCTGGTCGAATTGCGACGGTTGATCGGACAGATTCGCGCCGTGTTCGGGTCAACGCCCTTCGCGCGCTACGACATTCTCGCGCGGCTTGGCGATGATGGCTCGTCCGGGGGAACAGAGCATCGTGCGTCCAGTGAAAACGCATTGGCGTCTTCGCTGTTTCGGGATTGGACGGACCAGTTACTCTCGCGCGATCTGATTGCGCACGAAATCGTCCATGCCTGGAACGGCTTCGCTCGAACGCCGGCCGATCTCTGGGCGCCGACGCCCAACGTCCCCGTCGCGGGAAGCCTGCTATGGATGTATGAAGGGCAGACTGAGTTTTGGGGGCGTGTGCTGGCCACGCGCGCAGGCCAGTTCACCTTGGCCGAGCTGCGCGATCGCCTGGCGATGGACGCAGCCGAGGTTGCCGCGCGGCCCGGCCGGGCGTGGAGACCATTGTCCGACGACGTCAACTATCCCTCGTTCATGCTTCGGCAGGCGGTGCCATGGCGCGACTGGCAGCGAAGGCGGGACTATTATTCGGAAGGCGTCATGCTGTGGCTGGCTGTCGATGCCGAACTGCGCGAGCGCAGCAACGGCCGTCGCGGAATCGACGATTTCGCAAGCGTTTTCTTTGCCGGCGCTGCTCCCGAGGCGCCGACCCGCACTTATACATTCGCCGACATCTGCGATGCGCTCAACCAGGTCGCGCCTTCGGATTGGGAAGGATTCCTGCGCAGCTGGATCGATGGACATGACGAACTCGACACGATTAGCGGGCTGACACGCCACGGGTGGCGGCTGATTTTCACCGACGTGCCCACGCCGACGTTCCGGGCGAGCGAGGAAGAGGCCGGGATTATCGACCTGACCTATTCGATCGGGCTGACGGCGCGTGACGATGGCACGGTTCGGGCGGTCTCATGGGACAGTCCAGCCTATCAGGCTGGGCTACGGCCCGGCGTTCGGATCTCAGCCGTCAATGATGCGGTCTACGGGCGCGACACCCTTTTGAACGCGGTTCGGGATTCGGCAAGGCGTCCCCTCGTTTTGACCCTCGAACAGGATGGGCATCAATCAGAAGTTCCGATCGGTTATGCGGGCACGCTTCGCTATCCCCGGCTCGAACCGATTATGGAACGCCCGGACACGCTCGCAACGTTATTAGCCGCTCGCTAGAGAGGCATTGGCAAAACTGCACTCGACCAGCATTTGTATGGTCGATTGGCGCGATCGGATTTGTTTCGACATGTCCGCCTGCCTACGTTTTTTTGATGCGAGGCCCAAACACCTTTTCACTGCCGATCGGTGTGCTGTCGAAGTTCGGCATGCCCGTCGAACGGCTGTGTGCCCGTGCCGAAGTCGCGGCGTCGAACGCGTGGGTGACGAGCGATTTCTTCCGGATCTGGGCCGCGGCGGAGGAAGAATTCAATGACCCTGGCGCGGGCATTCGCTTTGGCGACGAAGGAATCGCGCGCGGCTACGGCGTCGCGGCGATCGTCGCCTTGCACGCACCCGACTATCGCAGTGCCCTTGCTGCGCTATCCCGGTACAAAAGCCTGACCTGCCCCGAATTTGTGGAGGTCGAGGAGAAGGAAAGCGAAGCCGTTGTTCGCTATCGTTGGCTCCAGGCGACCGGACCGGTCCCGCGCCTGCTCGTGGATGTGACCATGGCGTCCCTGCGCCAGCTCGCCTGGCGAGGGACCGGCGGAAAGGTTGTGCCCATCCGGCTCGAACTGACGCGGCGCCCGAGCGACCAGGAGCTTTTGCGCCGGCACTTTGGCTGTCAGATCGTGTTCGGGGCGGCAAGTGACGCGATGGTGTTCGATGGCGCAGCGCTCGACGTTCCGTTTCTTACCGCGGATGGCGGCGCCTTCGCACATGTGGTGGGTGGCCTGGAGCAGCGCATCCGCACAGGAGAAGGCTTCCCTACTGTTGTAGGCGAGGTGGCCGTCGCCATCGCACGGCAACTGAGCGAGGGACGCCAGCCGAGCGTCGCAGCGGTGGCTGGACGCCTCAATCTTAGCACCCGAACGCTCCAACGCCGGCTCCAAGAAGTCGGGACGAACTTTCAGGAGCAGCTCGCGGGGGTGAGGCGCAGCATCGCTGCACGTTTGCTTGTTGCTACGGACCTCGATGCGGTGGCCATTTCCATGCTGGTAGGATTCGGCGAGCCCAATTCATTTGCCCGAGCCTTCCGCCACTGGGAGCGGACAACCCCAGCCCGTTGGCGTGACCAGCAGGTCGATGAGCGTCGCATTCACGAAGGAACCTCAACATGATTCCGCAGCGCGTTCTCGTCACCGGCGGCTCGGGCTTCATTGCAGGGCACTGCATCGTCCAGCTTCTTGAACAGGGTCATCTCGTCCGCACCACGCTCCGGTCGCCGGCCAAGGAAGCGGCGTTGCGCGCTATCCTGGAGGAGGCGGGCATGATCCATTCCGACAGGCTGAGCTTCGTCGCGGCCGACCTCCTGAGCGACGAGGGCTGGGCGGAGGCCGTTGCCGGCATGGACATCGTCCTGCATGTCGCCTCGCCGGTCCAGCCGGGCCAAGTCGCTAACGAGGACGAGGTGATCGTTCCCGCTCGTGAAGGCACGCTGCGCGTTCTGCGCGCCGCACGCGACGCACGGGTGAAGCGCGTCGTTCTTACTTCCGCCTTCCACGCCGTCAGCTGGGGGCATCGGCATGACGGCCATGTGTTTACCGAAGCCGACTGGACGATCCTCGATGGTCCTGGGGTCGATGCGTACGGCAAGAGCAAGACCCTTGCCGAGCGCGCAGCCTGGGATTTCATCGCCGCCGAGGGTGGGGAGCTGGAACTGACTACGATGTTGCCGGTCGCGGTCATGGGACCGGTGATGGGTAAGAAGGTTTCTGGCGCAAACCACATCGTCCAGCGCATGCTCGACGGCGCGATGCCGGTGGTCGCGAACCTCTTCATACCCGTGGTCGATGTCCGCGATGTAGCCAATGCACACATCATGGCGATGACCAACCCGGTAGCAGCCGGAGAGAGGTTCCTGCTCTCCAACGGGCGAGCGCTCAGTCTGAAGGAGATCGGCGTCATCATCAGGGCCGCGCTGGGCGATGCAGCCAAGCGGGTCCCGACGCGCGAACTCCCCGACTTCGTTGTACGCATCGTCGCGCGCTTCAATGCCGAGATGCGCCCTTTCGTGCCAGACCTCGGCTACGCCAAGAGAACCTCGAACGACAAGGCGCGACGTGTGCTTGGCTGGACCCCGCGGGAGCCCCACGAGGCCATCGTCGCGGCGGCGACTTCCATGGTGGGAAGAACTCTTTCAAGAAGCTAGAGACGGATCAGTCCTGCGGCGAAGCTTGAAGGGCCTTCAAATGCTTCAGGCTTCAGACGCCTGAAGGCCGAGCCGCAAAGGGCAAGCGCGTCGCCTGCTTCGGGGCGTCAGGGCAATGCGACCGTAGGGGAGAAAGCGCGGCTACGGAGCGCTTCGTCCGCGCGACTGCAGTGGCGCGCTGTTCATCTCCAAGAAGAAGCCCCTCCGCTATGACAAACTCAGGCGTGATACCGATGAAGCCGAGGACTATTGTTAGATAGGTCTCGGCATGCTCAAAGGCTCTCATGCGGTCCCCTTCGCTGTAGAGACCGCCTCGCGAGAGGGCGACAATCACGCGCTTGTCCCCCGCCAGCCCGACGGGGCCGGCCTCGCCGTAACGAAAGGTCCTGCCCGCGATCAGGATGCGGTCGATCCAGGCCTTGAGCTGGCTCGGTACGGTGAAATTGTACATCGGCGCGCCGATCACCACTATATCGGCGGTCAGGAATTGGTCGAGCACCGGCGAGCTCTCCCCCGGCGCAGGCATGTCGCCCAGCGTGAGATGGCCCAACGGGGCGGCGACGAGATCGCGGTAGATGACCTCGAGATCGGGAGAGTCCGCTTTCAGATGTTCGACGACTTCGGCCGAGAGCTTTCGGCTGACCGACTGCTCGCCCGTGATTGCACTGTCTACATGGAGGAGTTTCAATTTGTGCCTCACTTACATTTTGTTCCTGCCCTCTACGTGCGATAGGGCGGAGCTCGCCGCAAGACGGCACATTCTTGTAACTGGAGGCACCTTGATGTGACCGAACACCCCATCGAACACGATCCAGGAAGTTGCATGCTTGTCAGCGACGTGCTGGCGCGAGTGGGCAGCAAGTGGAGCATCCTCATCATCGGTGCGCTCGGCCAAGGCCCGCGCCGATTCAATGAACTCAAGCGTGACGTGCAGGGCATTTCCCAGCGGATGCTGACACTGACGGTTCGCGGACTGGAGCGAGATGGCCTAATCCGGAGAACGGTAACTCCGTCGATCCCGCCGCGAGTCGACTATGCGCTTACCGAACTCGGCCGCTCCTTGCTCGAGCCGGTTAGTGCATTGGGCGGGTGGGCACTTGAGCACCGGGAAGCTGTGGAACGCGCACGCCTCGCGTTCGATACGGAACGCGAGGCGCGATGAGAAGCGACGGTCAGCCCTGATCGGATGTCGATCGGTCAGGTCGCTCCCGGTGAAGATGCGGCCCACGCGGGACAGGCGAAGCTACACGTCGCCGCCCGGGCTAGCTTTGGTCGCATGCGCCAGACACCGGTGCGTCCGAATGAGTATTTGTGAACCCATCCGCATATTTAAGGCCAAACCGAGCGACCCGTCTCAACCCGATATGGCCACCTAAATCAGTTCGGAAACAGCACTCGACGCGCAGAATGGATCACGCCCTAGCGGCCAATACGAGCGTCCCAACCCATCATCGCGATCTCGGCGATGCTTTCCAGTTCGGTACGCGTGACACCATCGCGTGCGAGGACGGACATGCCATTCTGAACGCTTTGGACGAAGCGGGCGAGCGCGCGGATGTCGACCTCGGCGGGGATCTCGCCATCGCCAACCCCGCGCTGCAGCCGTGCTTCGAGCCGCTCGAGCGCGGTGTGACGGGCTGACAAGACCAACTCACCAAGCTGCGCATTCCCCTCGCAGCCGACTGATGAAAGCGTAACCATGCACCCAGCCACAGCTTGGCTTAGGCCTGCAGCTGAGTCCATGAGGAAGGACTTGACTGCGTCGCGCGCCGTTTCGGCGGCGAGGAACCGACCCCAAGCAGTCGCTTCGTTTTCGCGTTGATAATGATTGAGGGCCTCAGCGTAGAGCTGCTCCTTCGACCCGAATGCGGCGTAAAGGCTGGGCGAGCCAATGCCCATCGCCTCGGTCAGATCAGCGATCGATGTGGCGGAATAGCCCTTTTTCCAAAACAATTTTGTGGCGGCATCCAACGCCGCCTTGCGGTCGAACGCGCGTGGTCGACCGCGCACGCGGGACGCGCGCTCAGCTTTGGTCGTCTCCGCCCGTTCTTTTTGCATCGATCGATATATAATTCATTGACAGGCGATCGCAACATTCACATCTATTCTGTGTCGATTGATACAGAAAGGATGCAGAGATGACGGAATTAGCGGGCAAGCGTGCATTGGTGACCGGTGGATCGCGCGGCATCGGTGCCGCGATAGCGGTGGCGCTTGCGGAAAAAGGCGCAGACGTTGCTATCACCTACGAGCGCTCGGCGGATCGCGCGGCGCAGTTGGTCGAGACGATTGCAGCCAATGGTGGAAAGTCAGTCGCGATTCAGGCCGACAGTGCCGATCCCACGGCGGTTCAGCGCTCAGTCGACGAGGCGGTCGAGAAGCTGGGCGGGTTGGATATTCTCGTCAACAACGCCGCCATCGCGCGATACAGCCCGATCGCCGATTACCCTGTAGAGGATATCGACGCGCAATTGGCGGTGAACATCCGAGGTCCGATCCTGGCATCGAAGGCGGCGATCCCGTACCTGCAGGCCGGTGGTCGCATCATCAATATCGGTTCGGCTGGCGCGGAACGTATCGTCGGATCAACGGGCACCGTATATTTCATGACCAAGTCAGCGATCCAGTCACTGACACGCGGACTGGCTCAGGAACTAGGGCCTCGCGACATCACTGTGAACACGGTGCAGCCGGGATCCACCAATACCGAGATGAACCCGGAGGACGGCGAATTTGCCGAGTTCCAGCGCGCTCTGATCCCGCTCGGTCGCTATGGCCAACCCGAGGATGTCGCAGCGGCGGTTGCATTCTTGGCCTCTCCCGCTGCACGGCAGATCACCGGTACGATCCTTACCGTGGACGGCGGCGCGCTGAGCTGAGACATCCAGCCGAAGTCTTAGCTGCGCTGAACCTCGCACCAGTGTCTGCCATATCAGAGGAGGTCCTCGATACGGATCGGGAGGTGGCGAATGCGCCTGCCAGTCGCGTGATACACTGCATTTGCGATGGCTGCCGTTGCTCCCACCATGGCCACCTCGCCGATGCCTTTTGCGCCCGAGATGTTGAGGTTGGTGTCGGCGATGTCGAGCAGTTCGACCTCGATCTCGCCGATATCGGCGTTCACCGGCACGACATAGTCAGCGAGATCGTTGTTCAGCACCCGGCCGAAGCGCGGGTCGACTTCGCCGATCTCGCGCAGCGCCGCGCCGAAGGCCCAGACGACGCCGCCGCGTACTTGGCTCTCGGCCGTGCGGTGGTTGAGAACGCGGCCGCAGTCGCACACACTGACGACACGGGGCACGCGCACCCTGCAGGTTGTGGGCTCGACATGCACCTCGGCGAAATGCGCGATCCAGCTGAAAGCACTGAACTGTGCATATTCGGGGCCGACTGCAGCGGGCAGGCCGCGGTTCAGTCGTTCGAAGACCGCAGGCGTCTGGCCAAGGCCAGCTTGCGACACCTCGACCTCGAGGAACGGCCTGCGAACGCGCGCAAGCGCCACGTGGGCCGGCTCTTTGGCCCGCTCGGTGCCGAGCAGTTCGGCAAGCCTCGTGCGCAGGAGCTCCGCAGCCGCGCGCGCGGCAGGCGCGGCGCTCGCGCAGCCCCAGGAGCCGACAGTCATGTGCTGGGGCGCCACCGTCGTGTCGCCGAGCGCGATCTCGAGCTTGTCCGGATCGATGCTGAGGACGGTGATGAGTTCGGCCGCCACCGCGCTGCGCATACCCTGCCCGAACTCATGGCCGCTGATAGCAAGCCGTGACGTGCCATCGGCGTTCACGCGCAGCTTCGCGACTGCCGGCGACATCGACGCTTTATAGGCGCCCGCGGCGACCCCAAGCCCCAGGAGCATGCCGTCGCGAGTGCGCATCGATCCCGGTTCCTGCCGACGGCGATCCCAGCCGAACCGCGCCGCGCCGCGCCGGAGGCACTCGGCGAGCCGGCGTGCGCTGAAGGGTTTGCCGGTGATCGGATCGCTGGCGGCATCGTTGCGTAGACGCAGCTCCAGCGGGTCCAGACCGAGTTGATAGGCGAGCTCGTCATAGGCGCATTCGGTGGCATAGCTCGATGGATGCTCATGCGGTGCCCGCTGATGCGCCGGTGCCTGTACGTCTACCCGGACCCGCTGGTTCGTCGAGCGCCAGTTCGGCGTCGCGTACATCCGGCTGACATGCTCGCCATGCGCGCCCTCGAACTGATCGAACCGGCTGTTCTGCTGCTCGACGTCATAGAGCACGGCTTCGAACATGCCCTCTGCGCTCGCGCCCACCCGAAGGCGGTGCTCGCTGAAGGGGCGATAGCTTGCGGTATGGAACAACTGGCTGCGCGGCATCACCAGCTTGATGGGGCGCTTCAACAGCATCGCGGCGCGTACGACCAGCGCCGTCTGCTGCTGTAGCTGGTTCTTCTGGCCGAACGCTCCGCCGACATAGGGGCTGCTCGATTCCAGCGCTTGCGGGTCCAGGTTCAGCATCCCGGCAAGGCCGAACTTGAACGCCGCCGCGTTCTGCGTGCCTTCCATGACGACGATCTTTCCGTCGGCGAACGAGGCCGTCGTCGAGATCATCTCGATCGGATTGTGATGGTGCTGGGGATGCAGATAGGTGACGTCGACTTTGGCGGCGGCAGCGTCGAAGGCCGACGGCGCATCGCCCGCTTCGCGATCGACCTTGGCGGGTTCGCGCTCGGCGCTGGACTGGTCGCGCACGGCCGTGAACGGGACGGTCTGATACCGGATCGCGACCGCCTCGGCCCCTTCGATCGCCGCTTCCAGCGTTTCCGCGACGACCAGAGCCACCGGCTCCCCGCGATGGCGCACTGCGGGGCGCGTCATCGGCTGATAGCCTGGCTTGTCGCCGCCCCCGCCGCGCGTGGCCGGGGTTTCCCGGATGTCGGCGAAGTCGCGCCAGGTGAAGATGCGGACCACGCCAGGTGCGCGCGAGGCGTGTTCGACATCGATGGCGAGGATGTCGCCCTTCGGGATCGCGGCGGGGACGGTCATGGCGTGGAGGAGGCCGGGGACGGCGCGGTCCGCCGCAAACTGCGCCTTGCCGAGCACTTTCTCCCGCGCATCGATCCGCGGCCGATCAGGGTTGGTATCGCGTGCCATCAGCCATTCCTTTCCGCTGCGATGACGACGGCATCGGCGATCGTCCGCGCTCCGAGCTCGATCTTGAAGCCATTGTGGTGGCCGGGCCGGGCATCCGCGAAGGCGGCGCGGGCAGCGGCCTGGACAGCATCGCGCGTAGGCTTGCTGCCCACGAGCAGCGCCTCGGTCTGCCGCGCCCGCCACGGTCTGGTCCCCACGCCGCCGAGCGCGACATGGGCCTTGGTGATCCGTCCCTTGTCGATCGTGAGCGCCACGGCGGCGGACGCCAGCGCGAAGGCATAGGACTCGCGATCGCGGATCTTGTGATAGGTCGAATGGCGACCGGCCAGGGTCCCGGGGACGCTGATCCCGGTTACGATCTCGTCCGGCAGAATCGCGAACTCGCGGTGCGGCGCCGCGCCAGGCAACAGGTAGAACTCGGCAATCGGTACGCTGCGCGCACCTGCCGTACCCGTCAGTTCAACCACCGCGTCCAGCGCGGTCAGTGCCACCGGCCAATCGCCGGGTGAGACCGCTGTACACGCATCGCTCGTTCCCAGCACCGCCTGGCCTCGATCAAGACCTCCGATCGCAGCGCAGCCCGAGCCGGGCTCACGCTTGTTGCAGGGATAGATGCCGCCCGCGCCGTTGCGGAAGTACGGGCAGCGAGTCCGCTGGAGCAGGTTGCCGCCCACGGTAGCCATGTTGCGGAGCTGTTGCGACGCGGCTTTCCAGAGGCTTTCGGCAAGCACCGGATAGTCGCGGCGCACCACGGCGTTTTCCGCGACGTCCGCCATTAACGCGCCCGCCCCGAAGAACAGGCTATCGCCCTGCGTCTCGACCCGGTCGGCGTTTTCGATGGCGGAGACATCCACTAGGTGCATCGGCCGTTCGACGCCGAGCTTCATCAGATCATAGAGGGTCGTGCCGCCCGCGATGTAGCGGGCGTCGGCGCCGGCGCGCGTAAAGGCGGTTATCGCCTCCGAAACGGTGCGGGCGCGCAGATAGGTCAACTGCCGCATTGCTCAGCCCTCCCGCATCTTGGCGGACGCCTGCTCGATCGCGGCGACGATGCCCATATAGGCGCCGCAACGGCAGAGGTTGCCGCTCATATACTCGCGAATTTCCTCCCGCGAGGCGGCGTGCCCCTCGCGAACGCAGGCGATGGCGGCCATGATCTGTCCGGGCGTGCAATAGCCGCATTGCAGCGCGTCGTGATCGATGAACGCCTGCTGCATCGGATGGAGCGTATCGCCGTCCGCAATACCCTCGATCGTGACGATTTCGCCTCCGTCGACCTTGGCGGCGAGGGTCAGGCACGACGCAACGCGGCGGCCGTCCAGATGCACCGTGCAGGCGCCGCATTGGCCGTGGTCGCATCCCTTTTTGGCGCCGGTCAGACCGAGCCGTTCGCGCAGCATGTCGAGCAGGGACGCCCGCGGGTCGATCTCGATCGAAACGGCTTCGCCGTTGATGCGCGTCGTGACCGGAAGCGTGGCGGCGCTTTCGGGCGCGGGCGCCAAAGCGGGTTGCTGCGCCTGCGCCTTTGGAACGAGGCCGCATACGCCGGCAACGGCCGCTGCCTGCATGGTTTCACGGCGAGTCATCTCGAACGCCGCCGGCTTGGACTGAGTCACAGCAAGGCCTCCATGTATCAAAGCTCGCGGCCCAGGCGCGTATCGACGGACCACGCCAGCGCGCCGTTCATCGAGATGAGCAGCGCGATGAAGCCGAGGATGAGGGGATATTCGATGCCGCGGTCGATCCAGGGATAGGTCGGCGCCAGCGCGAAGCAGATCGCCGCCATCTGGATCGCGAGCATCGGCGCGAAAAGCCGTGTTGCGAAGCCGACTGCCACCGCGAGCCCGCCGACGGTTTCGAGCAGCGCGACGAACACCGCCAGTTGCGGTGCGAAGGGGAGGCCCAGCACAGTCTTGATCAGATGGATCGATCCCGCCATCGGGTCGGCCATGGAGCCGTGGGCGCTGCCGGTCAGCTTCGGAACGCCGTGCGTCACGATGGTCAAGCCAAAGCCTGTCCGGAGGAGGACGTAACTGGCCACCCGCCCGCGCTGATAGAACGCGGCGAGCGACGAAAAGAGCAATCGCGGCGCCTGATGCATCGTGCGGATAGATGTTTCCGGCATATCCAGCTCCTCGGATTGTTTTACTAAATACAACAATATCGTCAGAAACTGGCGACTCAAGTTACGGATATCCCAACTCACTGTTTCACCAAGGTCAACAATTAGCAGTTGATAAGCGGCGCGGATCAGCGCATCTGATAGGCATGGATCGCTTCGAAACCATGCGGCTGTTCGTCCGGATCGTGGAGCGGGGAAATTTCGCGAGTGCTGCCAGGGATTTGCGGCTTCCGCGTGCGACGGTGACGCGCGCTATCCAGCAGTTGGAAATGCATCTCGGCACCCGTCTGCTTGAGCGAACGACTCGGGCCGTCCGGCCAACCGACGATGGCAACCTCTATTACGGCGAATGCGTCCGCCTTCTCGCCGATCTGGACGAGGTTGAAAGCGGGTTTCGGGCCTCCGAACCCAAGGGTTGCCTGTCCGTCGACATGCAGGGGACACTTGCTCGCTTCTTTGTTCTGCCGGCGCTCCCGGAATTCATGCACGAGCATCCGGCGATTGAAATCCGGCTCAGCGAGACCGATCGCATGGTGGATTTGGTCGAGGAAGGCGTGGACTGTGTGCTGCGCGCCGGCATCCTCCCGGATTCTTCGCTGGTGGGTCGGAAGGTAGCGGAATCGGAGCAGCTGACGCTGGCGAGCCCCGGATATCTCGACCGTTTCGGCGTTCCATCCAGTCTCGACGATCTGACCGGCCATCGCATGGTGGCCTATGTGGCGTCCGCCACTGGCAAGCCCTACCCGCTCGACTTCGATGTGGAGGGGGTGGCGCGCGAGGTGCTGCTGCCGTTCGACGTAACCGTCCGGGGCGCCGAAATCTACACGGCGGCAGGCGTCGCGGGTATGGGGCTTATTCAGGTTCCCCGCTACCGGGTGCAGCACCAGATCGATGCAGGAGAACTTGTCCCGGTTCTTCGGCACAATCCGCCGTCGCGTATGCCGATATCGGTGCTGCATCCTGGTCAGCGCAATATATCTCGACGCACAAGGGTCTTCGCTGACTGGCTGGCCGCATTGTTCGAGAGGCTTCAGGCGGAAGGGAGGCTCTGAGCAGCGTTATTGATCCTGCGACATTCGCGAGAATGCTCGGAATGGACGAGATCGAGATCGACGGCGGTGATGGCAATATGCACGGGCACGGTAGCTTCATGCCGTTCAACTCCGCTTTGCCGATCAACCTAGCGCATATCACTTTCCGCGTTGACAAAGCGCAGCTCGACGCGATTGCCGCGCGCCTGCACAGCCCCAACATTCCATTTGGTAATTGCCTCCACGGTCGGCCGCCAAGAATACCGACGGTGCGATTTGTCATGCCCGGGCCACCCCTTACGATCGAGCGGCCGCGCTTTCCCAGCACGCGATCATTCTCCAACCCGTGACGTAGCACTCGCAGAGTTCTTTCACGCTCATGCCCTCCAAGCTTCATGCGCCTGCGAACGTCGTTCGTGTTGCGATAGCCGACAAAATAGGTTCGGATGCCCGATGGCATGATCGTGGGCCATGTTCAGTTTCCTTCCGCGGCGGTGCTGCGTTCGGGTAGGGAGCGCTGGCTTCTGTCCTGTCCGAAGCGTGCATAGAGCGTCGGCAGCACGAACAACGTGAGGAGCGTCGCCGAAATCAGGCCGCCGATCACCACGGTGGCCAGTGGCTTTTGCACTTCCGCGCCCGATCCGGTCGCGATCGCCATGGGCACGAAGCCGAGGCTCGCCACTAATGCGGTCATGACGACCGGTCGAAGCCGCATCATCGCGCCCTCGCGCGCGGCCTTCGCGCGGTCCATGCCCCGCGCCATCAGGTCGTGGATCGAGGAAACCATCACAAGGCCGTTCAAGACCGCGATGCCAGAGAGGGCGATAAAGCCGACGGCGGCGGAGATCGAGAACGGCATCCCCCGCAAGGCAAGCGCGAGCACACCGCCAACCAAGGCGAGCGGCACCCCGGTGAACACGATCGCCGCGTCGCGCACGCTACCCAGCGCCATGTAGAGGAGCAGGACTATGAGCGCGAAGCAGGCCGGCACGACGAGCATCAGCCTCTGGCTGGCCGATCGGAGATTTTCGAACTGGCCGCTCCAGTCGAGGTATTGCCCGGCCGGGAGCCGGACCTGATTTCCGACCGCGGCTTGTGCGTCAGCGACGACGCTGGCCACGTCGCGCCCGCGCACATTCGCCTGAACGACGACACGCCGCTTGCCATTCTCGCGGCTGATCTGGTTTGGACCTTCGGTGACGCCGATCTCGGCGACGCTTTGCAGCGGCACGAACCCGCCGCCGGGCAGTGGCACGGGCACCTGGCCCAACGTCTGAAGGTCGGCCCGCGCCGCATCCGACAGGCGGATGGTGACCGCGAACCGGCGGTCGCCCTCGAAGATCATGCCGGCATCGCGGCCGCCGATCGCCGCTGTCACCATGTCCTGCACGGTCCGGGCGGTGATCCCGAGCCTCGCCATGATGTCCCGGCGAGGACGGATGTCGAGCATCGGCAGGCCCTCGGTCTGCTCCACCCGAACATCGGTCGCGCCTCGCGTCTCTCTCAGAATCGCCGCGACGCGGTTGGCGGTCGCGGTCATCGCGTCGGCATCGTCGCCGAATACCTTGACCCCGATATCTCCCCGAACACCCGCGATCAGTTCGTTGAAGCGCATCTGGATCGGCTGGCTGATCTCGAACGCGCCGCCGGGCAGGCCCTGCAGCACCGCCTCGATTTTCGCGGTCAGCTCGGCCTTGGACAGGTTACGGTCTGGCCATTCGTCGCGCGCCTTCATGATGATGAACGTGTCGGAGATGTTGGGGGGCATGGGATCGGATGCCAGTTCCGCCGTGCCCGTCTTGGAGAAGGCGAACCGCACTTCCGGCAGCTTCGCGATCTCCCGCTCTATCCGCGACTGCATCGCTTGGCTCTGATCGACCGAGGTGCCGGGAATACGCAGCACCTGCGCGGTCAGATCGCCCTCGTCGAGTTGTGGCAGAAACTCCTGACCCAGAAACGAGAATGTGAGAATGGCGGCAAGAAACGCTCCCACGCCGCCGCCCAGCGTCATTGTCGGGCGTTTCATGGCCCGGTCCAGGCTCGGCTCATAGCGACGCTTGAGCCAGGACATGATCCGGCCCTCCTCCTCCGAGACCGGCTTGGAAAGCCAGATGGCGAGCATCGCAGGCACGAAAGTAAGCGAGAGTATGAAGGCGCAGACTAGTGCAATGATGACGGTGAGCGCCATCGGGGAGAACGTTTTCCCCTCGACGCCCGTGAGCGTCAGCAGCGGGACATAGACGAGGATGATGATAGCCTGCCCGAACACCGAGGGGCGGATCATCTCGCGCGCCGCCTGCGCCACGACAGACAGCCGCTCATTCAGGTCCAGCGTGCGGCCGGAATGGTGCTGGCGCTCGGCGATCCGCCGCAGAGCGTTCTCGACGATGATGACCGCGCCATCGACGATCAGGCCGAAGTCGAGCGCGCCCAGGCTCATCAGGTTGGCGGAGACGCCGCCGCGCAGCATCCCGAAGCTGGTCATCAGCATGGTGATCGGGATCACCAGCGCCGCGATCAGGGCCGCGCGGAAATTGCCGAGCAGCACGAACAACACGGCGATGACGAGCAGTGCGCCTTCGATGAGGTTTTTCGTGACCGTCCTGATGGTCGAATTGACCAGGGCGGTGCGATCGAGCACTGGCTGCACCACGACGTCGGTCGGAAGAGAGGCGTTGATCTCTTGCAGCCGCTCCGCGACCGCCGAAGCGACGGTGCGGCTGTTCTCGCCGATTCGCATTATCGCGGTGCCGACGACCACCTCTTCGCCATTCTCGGAGGCGGAGCCATAGCGGATAGCCTGGCCGAGGCGGACCTGCGCCACCTGATCGAGCCGGATCGGCGTGCCCTCGCGCGTGGCGATGATAGTGGCGGCCAGTTCGCCGATGTTGCGGATGCGCGCGTCGGAGCGCACCGCGAGCCCTTCGCCGCCACGGTCGACGACCCCGGCGCCGGCGCCGACATTGTTGTCTTCGAGCGCCGTCGCGAGATCGGACAGTGTCATGCCAATGGCAGCGAGGCGCTGCACGTCGGGGACGACCTGGAACTGCTTCACATAGCCGCCGATGGAATCGACGCCCGCGAGACCCGGCGTATTCTTGAGCAGCGGGGCAACGATCCAATCCTGCGCGGTGCGCAGATAGGTGGCCTTGTCCGCCTCGGTCACCAGCCGGTCACCTTCAGGCGTGATGTAGCTGCCGTCGGGCTGAATGCCGGGGTCGCCGGGCGGGTGGTTGTCATCCTTGCGATGGGCAAGGTGAATGGTCCACATATAGACTTCGCCAAGGCCGGTGGCGATCGGGCCCATCGTTGGCGCAGCGCCTGCGGGCAGGCTTTCCTGCGCCATGGCAAGGCGTTCAGACACCTGTTGCCGGGCGAAATAGATGTCGGTGGTTTCCGTGAAGACGGCCGTCACCTGAGCAAAGCCGTTGCGGCTGAGCGACCGGGTATATTCCAGGCCGGGAATGCCCGCGAGGGCGGTTTCGATGGGAAAGGCGATCTGCTTTTCCACCAGTTCAGGCGAGAGGGCGGGCGCGGTAACGTTCACCTGCACCTGATTGTTGGTGATGTCGGGAACGGCGTCGATGGGAAGGCGCGATAGGCCCCAGCCACCGATAACCGCGGCGATGAGCGTCAGGAGCAGGACGAACCAGCGGCGCTCGACGGAGAGTGTGACGATGCGGTCGATCATGGTGCTCAATGGCCTCCATGCTCGGCTTCGCCCTTGCCGAGTTCGGCCTTGAGGGTGAAGCTGTTGGTGCCGGCAAGCTGTTCATCGCCGGTGAGCCCGGAGGTCACGACGACATTGTCGCCGCTCGCGGCGCCCAACGTGACCGGGACGGCCTTGAAGCCGTGATCGGTCCGCATGAACACCACTTGGCGGCCTTCGACGGTCTGCACCGCGCTCTGGGGCACGAACACCGATCCGGTGCCGGCGTCGCCGCCGGTCAGACGGATCGAAGCGGTCACCGGCTCGCCGACCCGCCATTGGCCCGCGCGGTTGTCGATGACCGCGATTACCGCCGCGAGCCGCGTCGTCTCGTCGAGGATCGGCGAGACGAAGCTGACTTTTCCGACCGACTGGCGGTCGCCGGCCGTGATCTCGATCTCCGATCCCGGCCGAACCCTTCCGGCGTCGGCGGGCGAGAGGGCGAGGGTGACCGCCACCCGGGAGAGATCGGCGACCCGGAACAGTTCGGCGTCGGCCGCGACGGTCTGTCCCAGCGTCACGCTGCGCGCGATCACCTGGCCCGACAACGGCGCGGCGATGCTGACGCGGTTGAGCGCGCCGCCATTGCCACCGGCGGCGGCGACCTGTTGCTGTGCAAGGCGCAGCGCAATTCGCGCTTCCGTTGCCGCCGTCCGCGCGGCGATCAGATCCTGCTCGGGCGAGACCTTCTGATCGAACAGGCGCTGTTCGCGGCGCAGGTTGGATTCGGCGAGACCGAGCCTTGCCCGCGCTGCCTCGATCTCGGCATTGAGCGATGCCGCCTCGCGGCTCTCGATGATGGCAAGTGTCTGGCCCCGCCCGACCGACTGGCCGAGATGGCGGGTCAGCGACACCACGCGCCCGCCGATCGCCGCCGACACCACCTGCATGCCTTGTGGATCGCCTTCGATTGTCGCCGGAAGCGTCAGCGCGCCTCCGCCGCTGCGCACGGCGCGCACGATCTCGATGCCGGCGTTGCGAATCTGATCGCCAGTAAGGTCGATTATGCCCTCTTCCTCGGCGTGGCCCGCATTTTCGGCCGTGGCCGCATTCTGCGTCTCGTCGGCCGATTTCTCGCCGCCAGAGCATCCGGCCATCAGCAACGCAACCAGCGTAAGCGGCAAGGCCGCTAGGGTACGGATTTTCATTCTCATTCCCCCTGGATGGTGGGCGCGCGGGCGGTCAGCCGCTCGAGCTGCGCCTGGGCGATGTGGTAGGAGAGCAGCGCGTCGATCGCGGCTGCCCGGGTCTCGGCAAGGGTGCGTTCGGCGTCGAGCAGATCGAGCTGGCCGAACTTGCCCTCTCGATAGCCGATGCGGGCAATTCGGGCAGCCTCCTCGGCCGCCGCCAGGGCAGGACCGCTTGCCGTCGCCGCGCTGGTCGCAGCATTGGCGGCGTCGGCTTGCGCGCGAGCGATAGCCTGATCGACGTCCAATGCCGTGACCCGGCGCTGCGCCTCGGCCCGTTGCCGCTCGGCCGAAACCTGCGACAGCGCCGCGCGCCCGTTGTTGAACAGCGGCAATGGGATCGACAGGCTGAAGATCGCCGCCGTGTCGCCCGTTTGCTCAAACCGCCGCGCACCAGCCCCAAGCGTCAGATCAGGCACGCGCTGCGAACGGGCGAGCCCAACCTCGGCGGTGGCAATCGCCAAGTCCAGCTCCGCCGCCGCGAGCGCCAATGTACCATTGCTCCCGATCGGGCGGAGTGGGCCATAGCCTGCGACAACGCCCGCGAACCAACCGGCATCGAGCTCACCGTTCACCGGCTGCCCGACGATCCGTGACAGGCTGTAGCGCGCAACCTCCACCCCGCGCTCTTCGCGCACCAGCGCCGCATCGGCGTTGACCCGGGCGACGTCCGCACGCTGGACCTCGATCGGGGATGCCCGGCCCGCCTGAACGCGGACCTGCGCTGCGCGCAGCGCCTCGCCCGCGATACGCACTTGATCGCGCGCGGTTATAAGCCGCCGATCGGCGGCAACGGCTTCGGCATAGGCGCGGATCACAGAGAGCCGGAGATCGGCCTGCGCGATCGCAGCCTGAATAGCAGCGCGATCGGTGCGCGCCTCGGCGACCGCGATCCGCGCGGACCGCTTGCCGCCAAGCTCGATCGGCAGGGTCAGGGATGTGGTCGCCTCCAGACTGTCCATGCCGCGGTAGGGGCCGGAGCCGGCCACGTTCTCGGCTTCGACGCTGACGCTCGGATTGGGGCGCAGCCCCGCGACGCGGCGCCCCGCTTCCGCCGCTCGAGTCTCTGCCGAGGCGGCTTCAAGCAACGGGGAAGCGGCGCCCGCCGATTCGAGCGCTCGGTCCAGGGTAAAGGATGGGCCGGCATCTGCCGGCGGCGGCTCTTGGGCCTGCGCGCCGCTCGCGCAAGCCGTCGCCGCCAGAAAGGCCGCGAGCAATCGGTGCATGATAGAAAACTCCTGACGATTCCGGAAAGCCCCGGAGAGGGGCTAGGTGGGAGTCGTCAGGCCCGTGGCGGGCGCAGTGCCGGGTCTGTACCGGCCGACACGAGGGCGGTGATATTGCCGATGGCGGGGAGCGACGCAGGGACCGACCACTTGGTCCTGAGGTCGTCTCCTGCCGGCTCAGCGACCTGATGATGCCCGTGACATCCGCCATGCTGATGCGGCGTGGCTTTGTTGTCGCCAGAGGGAGCTTGATCGCTATCACCGCTGCCGTGCGCAGCGGATGCGTCGTCCGCATCGAAGCAGACCGCAACTGGCTCCGCGGCGTGCGCGACAGTGCCCACCGTCACTGACAGCGCGACAAAGCACATCAAGATCGCAGCCAGAATGCGGACCATTCCTAGCTGTTAGCATGGAACTGCCGCTATGAGAACCGTCCCTCGGCCCGCATCCTGGCGAACGATCCGCAACGCGCAAAGCCGGCAGCAGCGTCGCGGGTCAAGCCGAAGTCGAGGGGCGCGACTGGCAGGATATCCCGATAGATGATCGGGCGGTTGTTCTGCCTTTGTAGACCGGCGCAATATCGCCCGGTGCGAGATCGCCGGGAGGACTCCTTCGACGGCTGACCGTCATTTACCCCCTTTCCTTACCGCCGTGATTGTTCACTATGTCGCCGACTGGCGAGGGCAGCGTCGCGGCCGGACCATACCACTTTGTTCAGGGGAGTGCGCAGATGGACTTTTATCCTTCACAAGGTGCCGAGCAGGCTCTGCCGGAAGGCGCGCAGGAAGACGTTCTGACGCGGGGCTATTCGCGCCGCAGCCTGGGGCGCATCGCCGCGCTGATCGGCGGCGGGGCCATGGCGCTGCATGGGTTCGAGCCGGCCTTGGCACAGCGGGCGGCGAAGGCTGTCGTCGGTGCTGTCAGGCTTGCCTCCAACGAATGCTGGACAGGGCCGTTTCCCGCCGGGGCGGAAGCTGCCACCCGGATCATAGCGCAGGGTAACCGCTACGAACCCGAGAACGACCATGACAAGCTGTTTGCGGCCGTGGCGCAAGTGGAGGGCATCCCGGCCGATCGCGTCATGGCATGGCCCGGCTCAAGCGATCCGCTAAGCCGTTCGGTCGTTTCCTTCGCCTCGCCCACGCGCGGCGTCGTCACTGCGGATCCGACCTACGAGGTGGTCTGGGCCACTGGCGAATGGGTCGGGGCGAAAGTCACCAAGGTGCCGCTCACCGCGGACTACCGGCATGACGTTCGGGCGATGCTCGCAGCCGATCCTTCCGCCGGGCTCTACTATATCTGCTCTCCCAACAATCCGACCGGTACGCTGACCCCGCTAGAGGATATCGTCTGGCTGGCCGAGAACAAGCCGCGCGATGCGATCATCGCCGTTGACGAGGCCTATATCCATTTTGCTGACGTACCTAATGCCGCCAAGCTGGCGGCATCGCGCGATGACGTCCTCGTCATGCGCACCTTTTCCAAGCTTTTCGGCATGGCCGGCATGCGGCTCGGCCTGACGATCGCCTCGCCAGCGCTGCATGACCGCATGATGCGTTATGATGGCCGTCAGGTCTGCAACATGCTGCCAATGACGGCGGTGGCATGCGGGACCGCATCGCTACCGTTGTCCGATCAGATCGCGGCGCGCCGCAAGCAGATGATCGCCGCGCGTGAGGAAACCATCGCGCACGTGGCCAGGCGCGGATTGAAGGTTGTCCCCGGCAGCCAGGCCAACATGTTCATGGTCGACTGGGGCAAGGACCCCAAACTGATGAATGCGGCTTTTCTGGAGCAGGGCGTCCAGATAGGTCGTTCGTGGACGGCCTATCCCACGGCCTCGCGCATAACCGTTGGATCAGGTGAGGAAATGCAAAAGTTCAGGCTGGCGCTGGACCGGATCCTGACTGCCTGAAGTCAGGACGAATGCTGCGACAATTCCGGTGCGCGGAGCACCGTCGCCGTTGCCGGAGATGAGGTCGCAACAGCCGGCAGCGGTTCGGGGACGGTCGAGATGGGGGCGAGAGCGGCGATATCGGGATCGGGTACGCGAAACAGAGAACTTCTGGACTGGCCGCTACCCTGTTCCGACGCGGAAGTAAGGCTGATAAGCCACGGCGAACCGAGAAGGCCCAGTATAACCGGCAGCAGCCACACTGTCGTGACCGGATCGATGAACACAGTGGCGGATAGCGCCAGACCTAGCAGCAAATGCTCGCGAAGGTCGGGCAGGACTTCCCGTACCGCTATGCGCCGTGCTTCGCGTGCCTGGGTGTTCCACCCTGCCGAGATGCCGAGAACAAGGCCCAGCAAGGCTTTGGTCTGCGTTACCATAGTGACGGGTGCCATCAGTATGGCAAGCACGACTTCGGTCGCGACCGAGCGCAGGATCGCGAACACGCCGCCAAAGCTTCGGCGGCGATCGCGCTTGGCTAGCATCCAGGCGGTGCCCATCAGTTTCGGACCGAACAGCAGGACAGCGGTCAACCCCAGAACGCCCGGCGGCGCCAATGTGACGAAGCCGCCGGTATCGCGCGTCGCGACCTGTCCGATCATGGTCAGGATCAGCAGCAGCCAAGCGGGTGATGTCAGATAAGCCGAAGCGCCGATCAGCAGGTGCAGGCGACTGACCCAGTGCAAGCCCGAAGCCCCAAGGAGCTGAAGGTGCTGCAGGTTGCCCTGCATCCAGCGCCGGTCGCGAATCGCGAGATCGACGATCGTGGGCGGAAATTCTTCATAGCTGCCGCCCAGCATCACCATGTGCACCGCCCAGCCACGTCGGCGCAGGAGGGCCGATTCAACCATGTCATGGCTGAGGATGTGCCCGCCGAACGGGGGCTTGCCCGGCAGTTCGGGAAGGCCGCATGATTCGGCAAAAGCGCGCGTGCGCACGATCGCGTTATGTCCCCAGAAGTTGGCTTCCGATCCGGACCACCACAGCAGTCCGGCGCTGGCGATCGGGCCATAGGCCTCGCTTGCGAACTGCATCCAGCGCTGGAACACGGTATGCGCCTTGGTGATCATCGGCACCGTCTGGAGCAGGCCGATCGAAGGACGTTCCTCCATGATCGCCGCCATCCCCACGATCGTTTCGCCGCTCATCAGCGAATCCGCATCGAGGATCAGCATGTTCTCGTACGCGCCGCCAAACCGCTGCACCCATTCGGCGATGTTGCCCGGTTTGCGGGCGATGTTCTTTTCTCGTCGACGATAATAGATCGCTAGCGGCGCTTCTTGCGAAAGCTCCTTCCAGGCGGCTTCCTCTCGCTTGCCGTGAAAGGGATTGGAATCGCTCAGCACGAAGAAATCGATCCATTCCGCCGCACCGTTCTCGGCGATCGAGTACGCCATCGTGCGCAGGCGGGCGAACACTTCCTCCACGCTCTCGTTGTAGACGGGCACCAGCACCGCCGTGCGATGGCGCAGCGTGGACGCCGGGCGCGGCACTGCCATGAAGCCGGGGTGGTCGCCGGTTATAAGCTTGAGGAAGCCGATCGCGGAAGTGACGAAGCCGAACGAGATCCAGCAGAAGAGCGGCACGAAAAATACGAGCAGCGCAATCTCCACCGGATCGAGGCCATCGCGTGACAAGGCCATCCGCACGGAACTGGAGGCGGCCAGTCCGATTGTCGCGGTGATCGCCAGCAGCAGCAGTCGCTTGACGAGCATGCCGTGCGGGCGGGTCTTCACTTCGATGGATCCAGGGGGGATTCCGAAGAAATCCTGTACCGGCATGTCCAGCGGCGCCTCGGAAGGCAGCATCGGCAAAGAGAGTTTCGAAGGCGTGCTCATGATTCGATCGCCTTGATGACGGTTTCACTAAGTGCGGTGTCGCCGCGGCGAAGATAGAGTCGGAATTGCGGGTTCGGCATGCCCTGGGTCCGCACGTCGATCATCACCCGCCAGCGCTCCTTGGTGCGCGCGACCGGATAGGCAGCGGCCGATACCAGTACGCCCTTGGGCAGGTCCGTTTCGGCGACCACGCCGCTGGCACGATCAAGCCCCGCTAGTGACGGACCGGCGAAATCAAACACGAACTTGCGAGCCCCCGCCACCGGCGGTGCTCCCGGTATACCGGCAGGGCCGTCGAAAACGTCGACGCACCGCGCATTGCCGTCCTGCGTGGGATCGTTGGATGTCCACGTCAGCCGATACGAAAACTCCTTGCGTTCGCCGGCACGCGCGGGCTTGTCGCTGCTCCAGAACAGCGCGATGTTGTCCAGCGTCTCGGTATCGGTCGGCATTTCGTAAAGGCCGACGAATCCCGGACCCCAATCGCCTTTCGGCTCCACCCACAAGGCGGGGCGATGGTCGTAGAACGCGCCGTCATCCTGGTAGTGGTCGAAATCCTGGTCTCGCTGAAGCAGCCCGAAGCCTTTGGGGCTGTCGGCGCGCAGCGAGTGGAGGCGTGGCTCCCGCGGGTTTTCCAACGGTCGCCATACACGTTCTCCATTGCCAGACCAGATTGCCAGTCCGTCCGAATCGTGGATTTCCGGGCGCCAGTCGCGCTGGGCTGGCGGGCTGGACTGATCGTACCAGAACATGCTGGACGCCGGAGCAAGGCCAAGCTGCCGGACGTCCTTGCGCAGAAAAAGCACCGCCTTGACGTCCTGCGTCACTGATTGTGCGGACTTTGTGCAGTCGAAGGCGAACGCACCCGTCACGCTGGGCCCGTCCAGCAAAGCATGGATGCGGGCCTGGCCATCTCCGACCTGCTCGATCCAGAAGTGGGTGAACGTGGGAAATTCCTCACCTTCAGGCAAACCGGTGTCGATCGAGATGGCGCGGGCGGATAGCCCGTATTGGTCACGGTTGCCGGAAGAGCGAAAATAGCTCGCACCTTGCCACGCCAGCCAGTCCGAGCGCCCCGTTGCGTCCATCACGCGAAAGCCGGCAGGATCGGCAGTTCCGCCATTGGCGAACAGGCCTGCGGTGTCGGTTATCTCCCGCGCCTTGCCGTTCTCCACGATCGCGATGGTCACCGGGGTCGGGGCGGTGGCACGGCTTGCAGGGAATAAACGGATATTGCCCGCGATAGCCTCGGCCTCGCCATAGGTTAGCCGGCCAGCGGAATCGAAGTCTGCCGCTGCATTGCGCGCTGCTGCGGGTGCGACATAGCGGTTGCCGGCGAGCCGCCGGGCACGACCGACGAGCCGGTCCCACGAAAACTGCGAGGGCGCGCCCAGTCGTTCTCTCGCGATCGATGCATGGGCCGGTAACGCGAGTGCTGCCGCGAACACGGACATTATCCGGATCGCGTCGCGTCGGGGCACGCTCGGGGCATCTGTCAGTATGTTCAAACCGCGCTCTCGAAACTGCATTCGAGGAGCGATACGCACAACTTCGATTAATGTTTCATGGCTGAATGACGATCATGAGGCCGATGCTGCATTGCGCCAGCCAGTGATCACCTGGTCGCCAGGGCGAATGCCCGTTGCGAAAACTTCTGTGCGCCTGCCGTCGCTGCCACCTGTGGTCACGTAGATCCGCTTGGGCTCCCCGTCCCGGCTCATCACATAGATGCGCTGACGCCTCGCGGTAGCGCCGCGCGCATCGCCCGGCTCAAAGGCCAGCGCGGCGTCAGGAACGAGCAATACGCCGCTGCGGCGCTGAAGATTCATCTCGACGGTTGCGGGCATTCCGGGACGAATGTGCGAGGCTGGCGCCGTGACGACGAACACCGCACGCGGCGGTCCCGACCCTGCCGGCATGGGCACTCTTACCCGCGCGAGCCTTGCAGGCAGGACGGCGTCTGGATTGGCATCGAAGCGCAGCCGCGCCTCCGTACCGGCCTTGAGGGATTCCGGAGAAACGGCCGGGAGTGGAACCTCGATCGTCATCTCGCCCTTGGTGGGCGCCAGGGTGAGCAGGGGCTGGTCGAAATGAACGGGCTGGCCACTTCTAGCGTGGCGTATCGCCACAATGCCGGGACCCGGAGCCCGCACTTCGATGCCGCGCGCTTTCGTCTCCACCTCAATCAACCTTAATCTGGCGGCTTTTTGGAGCGCCTGCGCGTTCTGCACGGCGAGGCGTGCGCGAGCGGAACCGGCGCGCGCGCCTTCCAGTTCATTGAGCGAGGGAACGCGCCCTTGCGAGCGCCGCCAGACGCTTTCGAACCGGGCGAGGCGAGAGGCCGTTTCGCGAGCCGAAATTTCCGCGCTTTCCAGCGCAGCGTTGGCTGCTTCAAGGCTTGCGCGGCGCTCAGCCAGGGGATTGCTGAGGTCTCCGGGGTCGATGCGCGCGAGCAGGGTGCCAGTCTTCACCTCGGCGTCGGCGCCATCGATCACCCATGTGACCATGCCGTCGATGCGGGCACGAACGGTGAGCTCCCCGGTACTCCGAACGACGCCCCGTTCGGAGACAAGCGGGACTATGTCGCCCCGCTCGACCGTCGCGGTGTAGTAGGGCGAGTTGTCCCCGGTGACGAATCGAACAAAAAATACCACCGCACCGAGCGCTGCTACGGCCAGAAGCAGAAGGCTGGCCCAGTGGCGCATCACGCGCCGCGGACTGGCTCCCAGCAGTATGTCCAGCGGCGATTGAGACCGGTTGTCACTCACAGGCGAGAGCCTCGCCCGACTCGTCAGTGCTGTTGATCATGGGCGGCACCTGCCGGGCCCAGTCCTGGTTTCCGGCGAATTTCTCCAATGCCTCTGAAGCCGCACTTCTCGACTGTGCGTCGATAATGGCCTGCTCTACAGAGAGCATGGCAACCTCCGCCACATACAGGGCGGAGAAGCTGCCGGCGCCCTGCCGGTACGCGGAGCGCGCATCGCGTACCGCCTGCTCGGCGGCCTTCCGGGCTTCGACAAGGGACGGATCGACGGGGAGGGCTGCCTTCACGTCAGGCAGAATGATCGTGCTCGCACCGGGTTCCGCCGTATCCGGAATGCCCAGCCGCCGCGCCAGCGTCTCGGGCTCGGAATGAATCTGCCGGGCCAGTTCGGCGACGGCGTCGGCAAGCTTGGCGTCGGCATAACCGAACTCAGCTTTGGTGCTGAATTCCAGCGTTCCGGCCAGAGCGCTGTCGATCGCAGGCACCAGGCCGGCCTCCTGACGGAACTGCGCCACTTCACGGTTGTCCCGGTACTGTTCGAACAAGGCCGCTTGCAGCGCCTTCCTGCGCTGGAGCCGGCGGACCTCGAAATACGCAAGCGTGGTACGCCTTGCGATCTCGATGCGCCGGCCGGCCAGCCCATCGGCGTGCTTTGCTATCTCGCTCTGGAGGTGAGCCTGTGAATCTCGCTGGAGCAGGCGGCGGACGCTGGCGCCAACGCTTTTCGAAGAAGCGTTCTGTCTGACTTCCTGGAGGCGGGCTATGCGGCAGGCGATATCCGGATCGCCTGCCAGCGCCTCGTTTATGAACGCGGCCAGTTCTGCGTCATCGCTCGCCTGCCACCATGGCGGCTGCGCGGAAGATACATCGGGGGCAGATACATCGGGAGAAGACATTCCCGGTCTGCCGCCATCGCCCATGCCGGATGCCGCGCAGCCGCTGCAAGCTGCGAGCAGGGCAAGGCTGAAGGGGAGCTTGCGGCGGCGCGTGTGTAAGGATGGCGTTGGCACTCCAAAGCGATAGCACCTGACGGCGCCGACGCAATGCGCGCGAGGTCGGCCAAGCGATCTACCGGCCGGCAGGCGCAATGGCCATGCCAGAGGCGGCAAAGGCGGGAATAGCGACATTCGACGGCCAAAAGCACGCAAATCCGGGGCGCAGCGAAGATCATGAAACTTTTTTGAAAAAAGGGTTTGACTGAATCGCGGGGTGCTTTTAGAGGGCCTCTCACCGCAGCGGAACACGCCGGTTTCCACCGGAAGCGCTACGGTCGCCAACATAGACGGACAGCTAGTCCCCCGG
>Ga0065704_10070188_pt1 | contig 114975 bp, 50 predicted proteins | sample SwiRhicommuniRL2_FD_59091 | JGI IMG/M metagenome (GOLD analysis project Ga0065704, IMG submission 59091) | Switchgrass rhizosphere bacterial communities from Rose Lake, Michigan, USA - RL2 v2 (version 2) | ecosystem: Host-associated > Plants > Roots > Rhizosphere > Soil | place: East Lansing, MI | reverse complement strand
CCCCCCCCCCATTCTGCTTTCACGGCAATTAGAACAATTACGTAAGTGGCTAAAAATTCGAAAATCGCGATATTTTGTTCCCCTCCAAAAAGAAATTTTTTGCAAAACATATATAAAACCACGCCTTCCCTGCACATCAAAATCCATCACCAGACAACATGTTTGCGAGGCAGTTTAGAATACAGGCCACCCAAAGGCGGGTTATAGAAGTCAGACACTATACTAAAGCGTTGCTAAGAGGAGCACGACATTATTTCCGGTTCAATGAACCTGAAGTAGAGTTGGAAGATACGACTTCGCCCTACATACAGTATCCATTAGTAACCAAAGAACAGATGAAGAAAATTACCAACGATAAGTTCAAGTTTGAGTTTGCTCACAAGTCGTTTGCTCACCATAGTCAGACGACCATTCCAACCATCCATTCGCTTTCCGATTTGACCGTACCTTCTGAGTTGAACTCGTTATTACCCAGGAGAAGACCCCAGGGATCACCTGCAGATACCCTCTCTATAAAGGCTGGCGACGATGCCATGTTGGTTTCCCCTACTATCATGGCCATAGCAGATGGAGTTTCCGGATGGGAAAGCAAAGGAGAACACTGTTCTTCAGGAATCTGGGCCAGATCAATGGTTGAGACCTTGAGTCGTTTAATGACAGAATATAAACTAAGCCATACTCCACATCACCTCAACAAGCGAGATATCGACCAAGTCCTCGATGATTCGTACCTCCATACATCGCATCTTATGGACCTTCAAAAACTTAGAGGATCGTCCACATTAATATTGGCTATGTTGAGTGGAGAATACTTGAAAATGATCTCCATTGGAGATTCTAAAATGTATATTATCCGTAATGGAGAGATTATAAAGACCAACGAAGAACAGATGGTTTCGGATTTGTGTCCTCAACAAATCGGCACCCAAACGTTAACACAGTTGCCATCAGACATGGCATGGGTAGACTCCATCAAGTTACAAGCAGACGACCTCATTGTAATGTGTTCGGATGGGATATCCGACAATTTATACGAGTGGGAACTTGTGCATTATGTGAATGAGTTTTTGAACGAAAAGAAAGACAACTTGAAGGCCGTAGCCAGTAAGTTGTTGATCAAGGCCAAGGAAGTTGCATGGGATGATTACGCATATACTCCTTATAATGAAAAGGTCAATTCTTTACCGAAAAAGTATGGAAATAATACTAGTAAGGGAGGAAAGTTGGATGACATGTCGTTATGTATCGCCAAGGTCGTTAAGAATTGAAGCGACTAGAACTATCAACTGATACTTGTTACTAAGGACCGGAGCGACTTAGTGACGATCTCTAGACATTTAGTGACTTCTCACTAAGGTCAACGTCTTCATTCAACCACACATTCAAATTTCTAATTCATCCTACTAATTTACCTAATTCAACCACAAATTCTTCATATTCAACCACAATTTCTTCTAATTCCACCACAATTTCTTCTAATTCCACCACAATTTCATCCTTCTTCAATTCAACCTTTCACCATTCTAAAATTTACTCTTTTACAAGGATTTTATAGACGATATGAAGAGGCATATCATTTAATATTGGGTTTATCGAACATATATAGATATATATAATAATACTTACTTTGGGAATCTAGTCTGTAAGTATATTCTAACAGGAAACTTGAAATATCAGGGTCACGTGAACTATTTTGAGGGACTCGAAATCTACAAGTGATCGCGTGACGTATTCAGAGATCCGAATACTATCTAACCACGTGACTTGTTTGGGTGCAAAAGTCGTTCATATAATATTTGCAGCCACTCGACTACGATATATTAATTTAATCTTTAGTCTAATATACAAGCTAATACATATAGCTTAATCTAATTCTAATATACACTGATAATGAGTCTAAACTGTCGAGTATAACCACGTTTAAGTTAGTTCTTACAACTAAATGGAAGCTACTTCAGCAAAGTACTGTCTCAAAATCAAAGAAAGCATCTCTGGAAGTTCATCAATGTTTCTAACCACCACATAGAACTCAAACGGAAACGTGTCCAAGTATTTATCAACTTGTAACGTCATCGCTCCAGTTCTTGGATCGTTGACATAACTGACTTGACTCATATCCAAGATCGATTCGTTGGAGTTGATTCCATCGATAATCACAAACACAAGCATGATTTTTTCTTCTCTAGCCTTTCTGACCATTCTTTGAATGGTTTCGTGGTCTTCACAGACCCCGTCAGATAATATGATTTGCAACTGCCATAAATCTGACGACGACGTTGATCTTGCGTCCTCGAAAATCTTGAACGACCTGTCACAAAGTTGTTTGATGTCTGTTCTGGTTTGTTGGAAATCAAACCATTGGAAGATCTTTGAACCAGTTTCTTGGTTGAAAGGTTTGTCGAACGGATGGACAACTTTAATGTCTTCACCGAATCTAACAATCGATAATCCACCACTTTCTAACTGAGTAAGAGCTTTAGATACTAAAGCAATACTGTGGAAAGCGAGCTCTGTGGATTTACTTTCACTCATAGACTTCGAATCATCGACAGCAATCATGATTTGGTATTGTCTCTTGGAAGGTTTGGTTCTTCTCAACCAGATCTTGTCCTTACGGAATTCGGATGCAATGTATGTGATAATTCTCTTCATGTTCAATCTCTTACCGGTCTTGTAGTCTCCTCTCAATTTGGTGGCTAATGTGGGTTCCAAAATTAATCTCAATTGTTCACATAATCCTGAGGCAAGCTCTTGAGTAGCCAATTCACTATTTTTCCATAATTCACGGGCGTCGTCAAGGTCAAGTGGTGGAGTTTGGAGTTCATCGTTGAGGTCCATATCGATCTCAATTGAGTCTTCGTCCAGGATATCTTCATCGTTGAATTCAGTATTCATAATCATCTCATTTTCTTCCTTGACTTGCTTACGTTCGCCAATAAAGGCACCCTTGGTCTTTCCTTCAAAGTCTGCTTCTGGATCGATGTCAGCGTCTTCGTTGGCAACTTCTTCCGCTGCTTCATCAACATCCATGGCATCTTCTTGGGCTTCGGCTTCTTCCTTAACTGGTTGAGGTGCTTCTTCCATATCATCGTCGATGGCTTTATCCTCGTCAATAGATTGGACTTGATCTTTATCAGCAGCTCCTAAAGCTTGAGTATCGAAATCAGCATTCTCTCCATCAACATGTTGGAACTCGTCGGGTCTTTCATTCGCTGTCTGGTCCACGGTTTCCTCCTTCTCTTCAACTGCGGCCTCTTTAATTTCTTGACGACGACGATGGAATTCCTTTAAGGAATCTCCCAACTGTTTCAAAGATTCTCTAGCCATATCACGGGCATCATCTTGGTTAGTTGATTCCTCTTCATTTTCTTGTTGTAAAGGATCAGATGCTGCTCCGCCAGTAGCTCCAATATCTTCATTTTCTTCCATGACTTGGTTGTCGGCACCTTCACCCTTTTCTCCTGCTTCTTGTTTAACTGCAGTCTCCATATCCACATCATCATCACCGGCATCTTCATTGGCTCCATCAACACCTTCTGCGGTTTCTTGATCTTTTTCTTCGTTATCATTTCCACCTTCTTCGTCATTTTCTTTCTCTTTTTCTTCCTTTACTGTCTCCTCGTCAGAGTTGACATCTTCGTTGTTTTCTTCGTTTTCTCCTTCACCAGTAGGATCGGCGTTGTTTTCATCATCACCTTCTTCTTCCTCTGGTTCCATTTCTTGATCGACTTCTCCTTCGATGTTTTCTTCTCCTTCTTGAACTTCCTCCTCCTTGTCCTCCTCCTTGTCACCTTCTTTATCTTCTTTCAAATCGTCGTCCAATTTATCATCAAACTTCTCATCGTCTTCTTCGCCCTTGTCTTCCTCTTCATCACCATCAAGTTGCATATCTTCAGGAAGATCAAGAGTTTCGGTTTCAGGAACAAAGTCATCCATTTGTTCGTTTTCTTGGTTTTTGACTTCGTCTTCTTGTTCTCCAACATCTTTATCTTCTCCGTCTTCTCCTTCTTCTTCTTTTTCTTCGTCTTCGTTTTCATCTTGATCCTTGCTGCCCTCTTGTTGTTTGGACTTATCGTCGGATTCTTTTTCATCTTCATTGGCTTCCATTTCATCATTGTCGTTTGAATTTTCTGGCATCTTGTCGGAATCCTTTTCTTTATTGTCATCCTTGGCCTCTTCGTCCCACATTTTCTCGTCAATTGCGTTTGGATCCAAGTCATCGATATCATCGACTTCTTCGTCCATGTCAGCGTCATCTTCTTCTTCTTCACCCTCGTCCTTTTCTTGGTCAGATGCTTCTTCTAAATCTCCAGCCATGTCACCTTCGATTTCAACTGCGTCATCATTTTCTTCTTCTTCATCACCATCATCCTTTTCTTTGTTTTCTTCATTTGGCTTTTGTGCTTCTTCAGATAAATCTTCATCATCTTCAACGTCCTTAGAATTGTTCGTAGCACCATCACCATCACCCAAACCAGTTCCATCATGTAAATTATCATCTTCCTTTTCTTCGGTAGGTGGTTCTGGAGAACAGAATCCCTTGGTAGCCAAATTATAAAGTGACGAAGACAAGATAAACGTGGCTCTGGCCAATTCGTGATAGTTGTTTCTAGATTTGTCAAACACAGTCAAACACAATTTGAAGTAGTGTCTAACTAAAGGTAAGGTGAAAGAAGCTAATGCTGAAGCCACAGCAGATGTAGAACTATCGTGCTCGACAGACGAGACAAGTTTCAAACAATTGTTCATCTTTTGAGTAACACGCTTGTAGTGAATGGTCTTGACTGACTTCATCACCTTCTGTTGGGTAAGCATTAACCAATCGTCATCATCTTCTGATAATTCTTCTGTTTGGATTTCAGTGATCTTTTGAACAACAACTATAATGGAGTTGGACAATTCTCTGAAAGCAACTTCAATATCTTCTAATCTCTTAACTGAAAGTAATGAAGTTGAAGATTCCAAGCGAACCTTTGATGAAACCCTTGACACCCATTCCAAAACAACATCAGCAATGAAGGAAATACTAGTTGACTTTTTCTTCCAGTCAATCAATTCAACAGCAAATTCATCGAAGAAGTCGCCAAATTGTTGGATGAAAGTTAAAGTTTCACTAGTAAACACTTTTCTGTCAAGGCTAGATAATGTTAATTGGAAGTAGTGTAACTTTGATTTTGCCTTGTAGAAAATGTCCACAGATCCAGTCACCGAGAAAGTTGAAATTCCTTCAACTGCCTCAATAGCAAAATCGGCTAATCTTGGTAACCATGAACAGATCAGCTCGATAGAAGACAAATTCAACTTTGCTGAATCGATACTAGTTACCTTTGCAAGGTCTGATTTGAAATTTCTAATGTTTGTAAGTCTTTCAAATGATTTGAAATAGCTTTCCATTTCAGGGATTGCACCTCCAAATTTACTCAAAGGTTCACGTGTAACAATTAACGAGTGAATAAGGTTTTCGGCAGCTGCAAGACCCTTTTGGGCATCAACAGGTGGTACATCTTCAGCGACATTAGAAACGGCTGCTCTCAAACGAGGAAGCATATCCAAAATACGGAAAAAGTGAGGATCTGATCCTTCGAGTAAAGTCTTATTAAATGACTTCATAGTACTCAAGACCAAGTTGGTAGTGGCTTGCAACTTCACAGTATCAGCTCTTAAAGTTGTTCTAAGACCAATCCTTCTCAATTCTTTTATGGTATCACTTAAAAGCTTTCTCTTTTGAGTCCTTAATGCAGCAATCAATTTCTTGTTATCCTTCTTCCATTCTTTTGGAGTTTCTTTACGAAGGTCCTCCATGTCTTCAACAATTGATTTGGCAAATGTATAAAGACTTGGTAACTTTTCCGACTCAACACGATCAACGTAGATTTTCATATTCTTATCAATCATGGAAATGTTTTGAAGTCTCTTTGGTCTATCTTTCCAGGTGGAAACAGTCGAGCAGAGAGCTTCATCGTCAGCATTGTCAACTTGACTAGTGACAACTGGTAATTCTGTCAACTTTGAAAGCACCTTGTATTCTACGGAAAGTCCCAGCTCAATCAATGACGAGACAGGAGTTGCCAATAACGACCGGTATTTTCTAACAATCTTGTAAAGATTGTTGTGAGAACGACGGGCACTCTGTTTAAGAGCATCGATATTGACATCTTTCCAACTTGCAAGGAGAATAACTTCTGAAACATCCTTTTCCAACTTCTTCTTTGTTGTAGCAACATTTTCAGCGATAAGTGGAATGTACTGTTCATAAAATGAAATCAAATTACAAAGAGAGTTGTAAACTGAACAATTTCCTTCAATGTCAAACACATGGTTCTTGAAAGCTTTCAATAAGTCCAATCTTGGAACGTATTCACCATAAGTAGTTTGACTCATGAATAAATTCAATGCAGCCAACAATTTCACAGTGGATACTTCATCGTCGTTCAAAAGAGGAATAATGATGGTTTCAAACAAATGGAACCACCATTTACCAATATTCTTTTCAACAACAGACTCCTCGTTTATGAACAAAGATTTCCAGGTAGATAATTCAAGTTTTCTCCATGATACAATCAACCTCGTGAGATCGTCGAAGTGTACTTTCAAGGTAACTTGACTTGAAGCATACTTTTCCCATTCAGAGATGAAGGTATAAATTTGGTCAATCTTTTGTAACAATCTTGAAATAGGACAGTTCATTGGTAACAGCACGAACTCGTGACAAGCAGTAGCAATGCTTTGTAAAGTGGCATGTTCTGGCCATTGTGCTAAGAGTTTTAACACAGATGAACGAACACCCAAAATAATCGCAGTAGCTTTCTTTGATTCTGCTGGAGAGTTTCCTCTGTAGAAATCAAATTCATCTTTACTAGTACTAAATTCTTTGAATGATGAAGATAACTTTGAAATCACAGACGATAACAACGAAGCAGAGTTTTGAGACGATTTCATGTCATCTTTATAAGCGGCCAAAGCTTCAACTAAATCTGAACCAGAATTCACCAAGGATTTGATACCAATACTATTGTTCAGCAAGTATTTGTCCTTGTAAAGTTTGGCAATTGTGTAATAAATCTCTTCATAAGACTCATTCTTCTTTGTAGTTTCAACGTCTACGTCAACAATATCTTCATAATCAGGGAATAAAGATTTGAAATCCTCTTCACTTTCTCCTTGAGGATCAGAGTATTTAAACAAATTTCCTTCGTTTGCCTTTTCTTCTTCTTCTTTCATACGACGTAAAGACCATCTATAGTACAACGATTGAAGAGCTTGCGAAATAATCGCATTGTTTCCGTCTTCACCATGTGCAAAGCAAAGTCTTATGAAAAAGATCATAAGATGTTCGGATGCCATTGAATCAATGCTCAAGGATTTGCTAATGAGTTTAGCATTCTCAAACATTTGACTGACGGAATCTTGATTTGAAATCTCGACAACATTAATTGGCCAATTTCTATCGAATTCAAACTTTGCTGCTTCATTTTTGGTTCCGATGGAAACAAGATTGAATCCAAACTTGAGACCATAAACGTAACCTCTTAAAATATCATTAAGATCGGAATACACCACAAAATTCTTGGACAAACGCATGATAAATTGGGACGAATTGTTCTGGAACATATCCATTTTCAATAAACCGGTTTCATTCAAATCTTCTGCAGATTGCAATAATTCTTCGATTGGCTTTACATCTATAGTTGATTCCATAAATGCTTTCCATTCTTCAAAAAGATTATCGATAGATACAGGTTCTCTAAAGACTCTAGGTCTTTCGGGAATATTTTGAACTTCCAGTATCATCGTTTCAACATGTAGTTTTTTATCTCCACTCAACACTTTTCTAGCACTTTCCCATGACAGAATAAGTTTTGTTGAAGATAACTTTTGTTCTTCGAACTTCTTGAAAATGACGTGTTCAGTGATTGCTGGATCATATGGAGAACTTGGAACATACAATTGAATAGCACCACAAGAAAATAATATCCATGATTTACCTAAGCTTTCAAGCGATTCGATATCACAAATTGTAACAAGCGAAGGTAAGAAGAACTCTTCGAAAACTCTGAGGAAGCTTTCGTCACTTGACTTTCTTGTAATTGAAATGATGCTGATAATGTATTCTTTTGATAACATAATCTCTTTGGAGATCTCTTCAATTATTGTCTGGTCATCTTCAGCAAAACTTTCAATATGTGCAAGTAAAACTTGTATGTACCATGAAACCAACAACTTCTTGAAAATGTTGGTTTGGTCAGTCAAAATCTCGTTTGAACTGTTAGCCAATTCTTTTCCAAGGACCTTTGCATCATCAAGAGTTTGTTGTAAATCCTTACCGGAAGTAAATCCAAGATTCTGAGCCTTCTGAAGTGCAGATTCAGTTAATCTACCCAAGAATAAGCCATCAACATTCGAAGTACATCTGCCATTTTCAGTAGACCATAATTTATCAAAAATAGTTGGATAAGGATAAAATATCTTACCCTCTGGTTTCTTGAATAATGAGATTGTTGAGACATTTGCCATAGGTGATAAAGCCAAAAGCTTTTCGTAGTTGGCATCTGAGGTTTCAATGAAGTTGGACAACATCTTAAATTCTTTGCTGAATTTGTTTTGTCTCTTGTACAAGAAGTTTTCAGACACTTCTTTCAACGATTTAATTCCAGTAGTCAAACTATCATAGATTTGACTAAACTCTTCATCATTCATTTCTCCACTCAACAATTCCTCATAGAATTCTATAATCGACAGTCTTAAAGTAACCACTGAATCATACGAGTCACTGAATTGAGCTTGAGCAATTTCATCGAATTCTACTGACAAATCAAACAAAAGTTTGGCATTTTTCCATGATACTCTAGAATTTGGATATTTGTTTCTGAATGATTCCCAAATAGCATTCATTGAGAATCCTGAAGTTAACACAAGGTTTTCTCCGAAATTCTTGATATCTTGGGCTAATACGGAAACATGTTGAGAAATGATTTCATTTTCTTCATAAGTTTCAATCCATTTAGAAATCAAGTCTTGGAAAACTCTTAATTTAGACTCATTCTGTTCAGCTGCAGTTTCAAACATACCCTTCCAGATACTTTGAAGTTCATAAAGAGCCTTGTAAATTATAGGGTCCGAAAAGATTGGTTCAATGCTTGTAACAAAACAGTTATGAATAAAGTTCTTTGAGTTTTTGATCAATTCATAAATTCTCAATCTTGGAGGGGTCTTGATATTTCTACCTAAGTAGAATGCAGCAGACTTCTCCATATAGTTTAAATCGTTGATCTTACCATCGGTTGCTCTAATTTCCAAGAGTTTCAAAACCTTCTCGCTTTCAATAATTCCTGACATGACTTCAAAGAAGAGAGTAACTTCGGATGAGCCGATGGCAGGTGAGATACTTGTCAAGTTAGCCCTGATAGCATTGTTTATAAGAAGATGAAGTGATTGGTATTGGTGGAAATTAGACTGGGTTTCAAGGATGCTGTCCACTTTCTTGTCTTGAGAAGCCAAGAGAGCTTCCAACTTTTCAATGACACCATTTTCGTAGAGGAATTGTATTCTCTCACTGATGTGGTTGGTTAATATCTTGAAATCAGCACTGTATTCACTGGAGTGGGAAACCAAAGTCTCCCATTTGGCAACATCCCTTGCATTAGAATAATTCAAAGTACTCAAAACAGTGTTAACCAATTCCATGGATTCCACAGAATTGGAGATTATGTCATCGAGCAAGGCGAAGGATCTAACGTAAGAGTCGTTAAGTGGGATGTGTGAAACAAGTGGAGATTTAATAACCTCGTCAACTTTAAGCTCACTGAGCCCCTGCTCGATATCGGTTTTTAATTCGGAAATTTCTTCCAATCCAAGAATGCTTCTGTCAAACAGAGTAGCACGCAAAGGCAATGGTTCCATAAAAACTTCAACACCTCTGTTACGCATAGCTCTAGAAAGTTCACCATACTTTGGATCCATAGTCAAGAATAATCTGAAGTTTGGATGTGGCTTCAATGTTCTTGGTTGTCCGTCCTCTGAACTGCATTCATTGATTACTAAAGATCCGTTTGTTTCGAGTAAGGAATTCAATCTGTCCAATACTGAAGGACTACACAAGTTAGCATTATCCAATACTAACCAGTTACCCTTCTCAACAGCTTGGACCAAAAGACCATCAAACCATTCGAATTTAACTGTCTTTTCTTGATTAATCTTCTCTTCTAATGTCGCAGAGTCAATCAATAACCTTTCAAGACTTTCATTAGTGTAGAATGACAAGTATGACTTGAGGAATTGGTGGAATTCACTAAACTTATTCAAAGAAATTTCTTCGTTGTTAATGTACCTGATTAACTTCATTGCATGACCTAAAGTAGCGGCATTGGTTTCCTTGGCTCTTAAGTTAACTACAACCAATTGGTTCAATTCATCATGAACTTTTCCAACAAGTTTTCCGATAGCCCTCGTGAAATCAACTTGTTCGTATCCACCAAGAATATCCATCGAATCGACATCACTGTTCATTGCAAATTCATCAATCTTTGCACCCACGATATTGGCAATAAACCTAACAAGTTCTGTTTTACCAGAGTTGCTAGGACCAGTGAGAATAAACGGTAAGTTATGGTTGATACATCTAATTGCAGTCTCAAGGATTCCAAAGTTACACTCTAAAGGTACGAGTTTTGAAGATGTCACATATTGGATGTTTGAATTTCTCTTGATGATTGAACTTCCAACTTGAAGATAACTCTCAGTAATGGAATAGAAGTTGTCACGAGCGGTGCTTGCTCCAAACACAGTATTGAATAAGTTTGCGGCCTTCTCTTTATCGCCTTGGGTTCTGAATCTTTGACAAATAATCATGTCAAAGAAATCACTGACGCTTAAATCGTCTGCAATACTGCCAGCATTATACAACGCGAGCCATCTTAAAGTATCACGCAAATTGAATTCCCATGGACCACCAGCCGAACCCCATTTTTTATGGGTAACGACTTCATCCTCTAATCTTGAAATAAATTCAATAACCTTGGAAGTGGTTTCTGGGTTGATGTCAGGGTATAAGTGGTTTGAAATCAAGTTCAAATCGTCTGTCTTTAAGGTATCAACATAAACCACACTGAAACGATTAACAAACGATTTTGGTAAACCCTTTCTACCACCACCTTGATACTGAGGATTCTGGGCTGCAAATACCTTGAAATTAGGATGACGTGTAAATGACTTGTCTAATTCTGGGATATATGCTACCCCACGATGATCCAAACAAGCATTCAAACCTTCCAATACAGACTGGGAGGCTAAATTCATTTCATCTAACAATACCCATTCACCTCTTTGCATGGCTCTCAAGAACGGAGCATCTCTCCATACAAACTCTCCAGTATTTCCACCTTCTGCAGGAGCATCTGAACCAAATAAATCAATCAAATCCGTTTGTTCGGACAAATTGATACGAATAAGTGGATTCGATGTTGCGTTTGCAAGAGCTGACACCAAACTTGTTTTCCCAACACCTGGACTACCTTCTAACAAAATTGGTTTGTGAACTTGCATCGCTCTGACAACACGCATGGCGTTGGCAGCAGTAGTAGGTGCATGTAACGTGAAATTTTCTGAAGCTTCTTCTGTGCTGGTACGAGCTACAGAGAAGTGACCACAAGTTACTTCCGTTTCCTGTATGGATACCACAAATCTTTCATTGAAGACTTGCAATAAGTCCTGGTTTGTAATTTGTGACAATTTTTCAACACACAAGAGTTTCTGTTCTCTCAACCTGACTTCACTCTCTGCAAGGTATGCAGTGTTGTTTGTTCCAAGAGCGTCAATAAACACCATTGCTGCACCATGCAAAAGAGCAGCCATAGGTTCGACGTCCGCTGAACACGAGTTGATGAATTCTACCCAGGCCAAAATATCACGAAGAGAGATCACACCACTATCGGCACGACCACCTCCAAACTTGTTTCCATACCATTCTGAAAACTTGACAATAGCTTCCACTTGGACTTCATTAGCAAGTTTGGATCCAACAATTTCTCTTACATCATTGAAATCTCCCATAGAAGGAACCCAAATTTCAGTGAAACGGTTTCTCAACGCAGGAGAGAGTTCTTTCTTTCCATAATCTCCACCTGGGTTCATAGTAGCCAAGAATTCAAAGCCTTCTGTGCCTGTCACGAATGCATCATCAGTACCTTTCTCAGCTAATAATAAACTTCTTTCAGGTTCCAAGACAGAATTCAATCTTTCCAAAACAGAATCATCAGCCAACGAAATTTCATCAAGTAAGAAGAAATTTCCTGTTTTCATGGCTTGAACCAAAGGCCCATCATTCCACTCAAATAAAACGTTGCTGCTTCTTTTGCTTTCGCTGACAGCATCTAAGATGCTTTGGTCAACGCCTTCAAACGACTCAATGGAGTTGAAGATTTTCAGAAGTCCTTCCAAGGAAGTGTCTTCTGGAGTTTCAATGTTCATAGCATGGAATAACGTGAGTAAATTCTGGCACAATTGTCTTTGAGCTTCTAATTTATTACGAACTGGTCTTTGTGCCCCTAAAATATCTCCTGTCTCGGTGTTCTGATGAGCATTGACAGTTATCAATTCTTTACCGAGGTATTCAGCGATTATTTGACAGATTGTGGTTTTCCCACAACCAGTTTCACCTACTAACAAAAGAGGTTCCTGGTATTTGATTGAGGTGAAAACCAAGACAGCAAGACGACGCATGGCCTTGGTCCACACAATAGAGGAGCTAGTATTCATTAAGGCTTCGTTTTCAAGCTTTTTGTAATGGGCATCCATGTCTAATTTGACTTTCATGACCTTTTCTAAAGTTTGCTTCACTACAAGCTTTTCGTCCTCCTTTCTAACTCTCTCTGCCAATAACATGTAACCATTCGCAGCCAATTCTTCGTATCCAACTGCTTCTCTCATAGCCCATCTGAAAAGATCTCTTAAAGTTGCAAAAGAGTTCTTCTGTTCAAAAAGTCTGGATGATTGACGTTGGATGGAGAGCTGTCTGTAAACTTCAACGATTTTCTTTCCATAAGAAGGAGCGATCTGACATCTTTCCTTTAAAATGATTTCCAATTCATCTTGTGGGATATCGTCAAAGTGTAATTCCAAAAATCTATTACGGAAAGCTCTGGATAGCACTTTTCTACCCCCGTAAAGTCCGGGAGGATTTTGGGTTGCAAAGATCATGAAATCTGGGTGAGGATGAACGACCTCCTGGGTTTCTGGAATGAATAATTCTCTGTTGTCATCAAGCAAACGATTAAGAGCTTCTAATACATCTGTTGGAGCAAGATTCAACTCATCCAAAACGATCCAGTGTCCCTTTCTTAATGCTTCCACCAAGACACCTTCTTTAAATGTAAGTTTCCCGGAAGAATCTGACACATAGGTACCCAAGTACTCTTGTAAATCAGTATGTTCGTGATTATTAATACGGACAAACTTGTGCCCAGTGATGTTTGCCAAATAATTAATCATAGAGGTCTTACCGACAGAAGTTGGACCTTGTACTAAAACAGGGAATCTTCTACCAGCAGTGGCACGGACCAAGTTTAACATGTTCTTCTCCACAAATGGTGTAATAATGTAATGTGGTTGCGGGATGATTTCGTTTGGACCATGTTTCATCCAGTAGTGTCTGAACTGGACGAATTCACGGTCTCTTGATTGTGGAGCTGGTGGTATCTGACTCATGACAGATTTTGCGTTCTTGAGTCTACCAATAGTATGTTTAACGATGATAGGCTTGAGCATTTCTTCTGACTTTGTATCCAACAAAGTTAAGAATGCCATACAGAACCCTTCGTAAAGCGATCTTCTCAAACCATAGATGGATACGATGTCACAGACGTAAATCAAAGTTCTGGTTAAAGTACGAATACTGAAATGCGGTCTCTGGTTAGCACCATCGACGATCTTATTTGATTCTGATAATTTCTTTGCTTCCAAATATAATTCGGCGATATCATTACCGACCCATTCATCTCCAATTGCATACCTGTTGATATACTTATCAATGATCATTAATAAATCCAGAATATCTCTGTCTGGAGAATGGACATAAATCTCACTAAATCTCGAACGGATACTCAATGGTAAATCTTTCTTACCAACATCAGTTGAAGGATTCATACACCCAAAGATTCTAAAATCGGGATGTGCTTTGATAGATTCTATGTCACCTCTTTCAGTCAACAAAATAGATCTTTGATTAATGGATTCAGATAACAAGTCTGCCACATTTTCCAAGGTATCGGAAGATGCTAAATTGATTTCATCCAACAACAACCATTCACCGTTTCTGACAGCTTTTACTAATGAACCTTCAACGAAATTGAATACGAAAGAATTTTCTAAAGAAGAAGAGTGAATTTCAAACTCCTTTACTTTATTCTGGAATTCAACCCATTTATCCAACAAGATTGTTTTGTCATGGGAAGATAACTTTCTTTTCTTCTTTGGAGCTTCATCTGAATCACTTTCGACTTTAGACAATAAATCTTGCGCCATTCTGAAAGCTTCATTCCATAACTTGACAACGTTTTTCCATTGGTTTTTGTTGAAGCATTTGGATAAGATTTGAGAGAACCTTTCGTTCTTCTTCTTGGAGAATGTGACAAGAAACAAGCTCTCGAAAGTATCCTGAATAGGTACGGCAATAGTTTTGGTATTTACTGGCTTGTAACCACCCAACAAATCGCCAGCTTCTGTTTGTTGAGAGACGTTAATAACTGTGATTTTCTTGTTCATCATCTTTGCAACCTGTTGGACTACGGTAGTTTTACCAGTACCGGTTTCACCAACCAACAAAACAGGCTCAGTCATTTGAATTGAAACACCAATTTGTTCCATCAATCTTAAGGAATGATTCGTTTTGGCAAACGACGTATTGTTACCTGAGGTTTTGTTGGAGTATAAGGCTCTATCAGATTCTGATTTGATCAAGGTTGCTCTACCGATCTTAATCTTATCATCATCATTGATGAAATTAGGTACATGTTTACTTAAGAATAAATTAATTCTTGAAGTCGGTATTTCCAAAGTCTCACCAATGGCATTGATCAAAGGCGTCAATGCAGCTTGTTCAGTAATGGCACTTCCAAAACAGTCTGCTGCTTCTGCAAATATGTTATCATATATGTAAGATTCCAACAACTGCTCTGTATCGTTTATTCCCTCTTGTACAAGCATCGAATAACATCTAGAGCAAAATTTCATTAAATCTCTGAATGAGATAACTCTTGGATGCGAGCCTCTGTTTAATGAGATGAACGAACTCAACGAGTAAATCTTGAGGATTTCATTGTAACATTTTATGAATGGAATAATCAAGTTCTTCAATAATGGGAATTTGGTCATCAAGATACTTTTTAATTCGACTTCGTTTGGAACTTCAACCTTTACAAGTTCCCAGAGTCTCAAACCAATTAAATCTGGTATAGTTATCTTAGAAGAATCATTTGCGATTCTAATGGTTGAAAATACTTGGAATCCATTCTTGGCCTTAATGACCTCACCTCTGGATGGTATAGTCAATTCTCTCTTTTCCAATAAAGTCAATAAAACAGATAAAACCTCGGTTGGGGCTTTGTCGATATCTTCAATGAGAACCCATTTTCCTTCTTTGACAGCAGTAGTCAAAACACCAGATTTCCATTCAAATGTACCTGGTTTTTCACCGGAAGTGAAGGCTCCCAATAATAATTTGGCATCAGTTTGTTCACCTAAATGAATCTTGACAATCGAATCTTGATATGACATGTATTGTGCCAATTGATTTATGAGATAAGTTTTACCTGCACCTGCTTTTCCATAAAGCATAACGGATTTGTCGTTTTGAATATGATGAGCCAATTCTCTCAAAACCTTGATGGCATTATCTGTAGGAACAAAGTGAGAAATAGCAGATTCTTTGGTTTTTGCTAATAAATTTGGTACCAAGACACCACATATAGAGGTAACCAAAGGACTCAAGTCAGATTCTTCTGCAACTATGAATTTGTTGGAAGATTTGATGTCGTTGGAGATTTCTGGTAATGACTTGAAATTTGAGATCCGCTTGGCTTCGATTAACGACAAAAACCTGTAGTCTGTAGTCTCATATTCATAGAATGAGACGAGAGAGCCTTCTTTCTCTTTTATATGTATTTCTTGCATCTTCTTAGTTGATGCTTCTGAGGCATTCAAATAGCTGGAAAGGATTTGTGTGGCCAAGTATTTAGCGACGTTAAATTCCGGATCCTCCAACTTTAAAATGTCATATAAAACATGAGGGATTATAAATGATTGGAATCTGTGACAATCAAACTTAATCAATCTGTTATATGCTAATAAAATTCCTTCGATTTCATGAATATTGGATGAATTTAATGATTTGGATAAATCGTTGAAAATGTTACAGTCGGTAACAAAACGTTCGATTAAGGTTAAAGATTCCGGTGAAATCAGAATCAACCTCGATAATGCAATTAAAATTAATGACCCTTTGATACTAGTGACTAGGGTTTTGGATTTGGAAGTAGAGGAACCGGTATTGATATTGCTGTTGTTGGCATTGTTCTCCTTCAATTTCGTTTCAAACTCCTCGCTGTAGACGATCCATCTAGAGATCATGTCTAAAAAGATTGGTTTGTATGAATAATATACCGATAAAGTAGCAGTGGCATCCAAGGCAACCAAAGCTAAGTTGTTCAAATTTTCATCAACAGACAATGACTTGTTTAGTTTAAACTTGCAAATTTTAACATTTGGATAATGATCCTGGTAGATCTGGAATAGAGATTCCGCATTATCTATGTTTATTGAAATACTCTTATTCATTCTAAGAGTAATAGTTCAATATACGGACTGATTTCGTTGTAGTAGAATTTTATTTGTGATGAGATGAGTTTTTTTCGACTGGCCAGATTAGTCGCGAGTGTTGCAAGCTGCGATGAGCTAAATGACGAGCGATGAGCGTGAGCTGGAGAAGCTGGAGAAGAAACTACTTCGATGGGGAAAGTGCCATCAGTACGAGTTGAGATCATTAGACAGTTGATTGGATTGTGTTATCTTTTGCTAGTAGGTTTACTTATTGTAGGTGATGGAAAGGTGCGATTTGGAAAAATATTTTGCAGCCATGAGTTAGTTTATTTAATGGAAAATTAATAATAACTGTACTCAATTATTATAGATGTAGATAGTTGTAGATAGTTGTAGTTGTGATTGTGTGTCTATTTATTCGTGATCGTATGTCTATTTATGTACTGATGTTTTTATTAGTAGTTCGTGAACATATCATGAAAATCAACCATTCTTCTAGAGGAGATCTAAGCATTAGTTCAGAAGTTTATAATAGAAGGTCTATAGATATATAGTTTTTCTTCTTTATTATATCTATATCGTATGCTACAAATGAATTTGTTTAAGAATGTAACATCTTAGTATCGTTGATATTAAATGCATACTTTTCATATATTAATCTCACTCATCTAATAACTGTTCCTTTTTTGACATAGATTATTTTATATACTTGTTTTAATGATATTATCTACTCTGCTTATTATAGCTTCTCTTCAGTTTGCTTGTTATTAATTAGTTATTCTTTGCCCTATTTTTATTGTTTTTTTATATAAAAATTTATCAAAATCAACAAATATTTGAAATACTATGACGTAGGCTTGAGATAATACTTTAAATTATAAAATGCAAGAAACTTGAGTCGGTTCATACATTTAATTGTTTGCGGTTTGATCATTGATGGAATTCAACTCTCCATTGATTCTTCGGCTCTCTATGAAATCTGAAGTATATCAATACGGTCTAGAAAGCCACACTATCAGAGGTAGTCTGACTACAAGGAAGTTTCCAACTTCCAGTTCTAAGGCAACTTGTCCGAGTGGTTAAGGAGAAAGATTAGAAATCTTTTGGGCTTTGCCCGCGCAGGTTCGAATCCTGCAGTTGTCGCCATCTTTTTTTTGGCTCACCGTACCACGATTAATATCTCCATTAAATTAAGAAGGTTTGTTTGTGGGAAATAAAGCAAAACATCAATTGAATCATCAACTGAATTAGATGAAGTCAAATCAACCTAAATTTTCATTATAAATTTTCTCTTATTTGAAGATGTCAACTAAAAACCAAGTCGTAGTGAGACTGAAAGTTGTTTTACTTGAAGGAATTTTTATTCTACTAAAGGAATACTTATTCTGCTTTTATATAGTAAATATAACAGCAGTAAACCTCAAGTACCTAGAATCGTGCAAAAGTTTGACTATGCTATGATGGTCAGTATTATCTATATATTCTATATTGGTATATCATGGTCTATATACAGCGGACTCTCGTCCAACATGATTAGCCTGGCTAGCTCAATGGCTAGAGCGTTTGACTTTTATCAGTCACTTAAAGCGCGCTTTTAAGAGGTATCAAAAGGCTGCGGGTTCGACCCCCGCGTCGGGCTCTTCTTTTTTGTTTTATTAACTCAGAAGGCGAGAATACTTCATACATTTAGGATAACGGCTTTCGATGTAGTCTTAAGAGTAGAGTCTCGGCGATTGTCTACTTAGTGACTCAGCATGAGACATAATATTCAAGTATCCACAGTGCAATTAAGATATAGTCGCCACAGCCTCACAATCAAGATTTCGCAGTCTTCTTCACCGCTCATTAGAATGATCTCGATAAAGAAATTAGGTGAAAAACAGACTCAGAGCCCTAACATATTGTTTATATTTCGTGGTGGTATCGATGGTATAGTTGTGCACTATTTCCTTGTCCCTGTAATTAGTAATCAACTCTGGCTCTCGCAGTACTGTAGTGCGGCTGCGGTACAATGATGCGAAAATCATAACTAATCAAAATCACAATCAGAATTAGAATCAGAATTACAATCAGAATCAGAATCAGAATCGGATTCCACACAACTACAACAACTACCAGAATGAGTGGAGATCTCATTGACTTAGTAGTAGTCAACAACAAACTTCTCCAAGTATACAAAGGAGAAGGGTTCTATGAATTACGCACCCAAACATCCTCTGAACCAAACACTCCTACAACCCATTTCAAGAAAGTATACGTGATAGACTCAATCAACTCTGGTTCAGGTAGAAAACGAGAAAGCAGCGTATATTTTCAGCTTCTTAAACCGATATTTGATGACCACTTGAAGATCCCCCACATTTATATCTCTACAACATCGGTGTCTACGATCCACGACTTTGCTGGTCAGTTGGGAGAAATAGAGGAAGACGAAGTTACAGTGATATTTATTAGTGGAGATACGTCTATAAATGAATTTGCTAACGGTCTCACCACAACCACGTCTCGCAAGACTATCAATATCTTCACTATTCCGTCAGGTACTGGTAATAGTTTAGCGCTTTCTCTTGGATTGGCTGATGAAATTGATGCCGTGAAGAAATTGATGACATCCAAAGAGAATCCCGTTCCATTGAACCTCTATGAAGTCTCATTTCCTCGTGGGTCTTACTACCTTATCCAAGATGTGAAAGGTCCCGAAATCACTAAACTGTTGAAGTTTCTCGTTGTAATTTCATGGGCTTTTCACGCTTCTCTCGTGGCTGATAGTGATACGCCGGAGTTACGTGTTCATGGACTTGACAGATTTAAAATGGCTGCCCATGAAAACCTCTCACAGGAACAGAAATACGAAGGAGCTGTCACGATCAACGATAAGGTGATTAACGGCCCATTTGCGTATTGGCTATTCACTCCTGCCAGAAGATTCGAACCCACTTTTGAAATCCTGCCTGATGGAAATATCTTTGATGACAATTTATATTTCATATCCTTCAATAGCGAAGACGATTCCTCGGGTAAATATATCATGGATATTATGAAGGATGTCTACAATAAGGGAGCACATATTCAGAATAAAAAGGTCACCTACCAAAAGGTTCAAAGAGGAGACAGGATTACATTGAATATTGAAAACTCAAAGGAAAAGAGAAAGCGCAGGTTCTGTGTAGATGGAAGTATCGTAGCGTTACCCGAGGTGGACGACCATGTCATCGATGTCTCGATTACGGGAAATTTGGTCAATAACTGGGTTCTCAATATTCTTCATTGAGATATTTTACTGCTTACTTATACTAGAATACTTGTACTAGAATATTGGAGTATTAGTGAATATTGGAGTATGTGTCGTTGAAGCCCGAGATCTTTCAATTCTGATTTGATTCACTTCGTTTACTCATTTACTCCTGCACCACTATATTTGACTGGTTCAGAATAGCTCAACAATCTCTCAAATAGAAGTGGTCAGGAATATACCATCATTCAATGGAAACACTCTCATACTTACCTCCTTGAACTTCTTTAGATTACTTAATCTCCCAACTTATTTTCTCTAATTCTTCTTACCTTCATTGTGCTTTAAATTCATATATTACGTCTCAACTATCCTAAATATTTAAATAAGCCAGAGATCTAGATGATAGAACTCTCACCAGACCGTGGCTCCAAGTGTTACCAGACTATAACTCATTAACATTTTACAATCATCTGTAGTTGTTATTTCCTCCTCTATTCGAGAAGTTACCAGACCTAGAGTTTCTATTTTGTTGATAAGAACCTCTTTGGTTGTAACTGTTATTACCTTGGTTGTAATTGCTATTCCCTTGGCTATTGTTATAACTGTTATTTTGATTGTAATTGTTACCACCATAGTTGTTTCCACCATAGTTGTTTCCACCATAGTTGTTTCCACCTTGGTTATTGTTATAGTTATTACCGCTATAATTGTTCCCACCGCCGTAATTGTCACCGCCATTGTAGTTATTGCCTCCATTGTAGTTACTTCCACCATAGTTGTTGCTATTACCACCGTAGTTGTTATTATTATTACCACCGTAGTTATTATTACCACCACCATAGTTATTATTACCACCGCCATAGTTATTATTACCATAGTTATTACTATTGTAGTTATTATAGCCACCATTATTATAGTTATTGTAGCCACCACTGTTTTCGTAACTGTTATTATATTGTCCACTTCCGTAATTGTTACCTTGAGCTTGCGGTTGTGTCTTATTCACCAACAGGTCTACAAAAGATCCATAACCACCTCTTCTTAACGAGTAAATCAATCCAATATCCTTTCCTCTAGGTCCGGTATTAACATATTCACTATTATCAGGAGCTGCTTGGAATCTGTTACCTCTGTAGTTATTTCTTTGGAAACCCTGTTGTTGCATAGCAATTGCATCTTCTCTGGTCAACACCTTATTGTGAGAAATATACCCATTCAATAACATCGATTTCCCCAATTTCTTCGCAGGCATGTTATATGTTACTTGGAAGAACTCCGACTTAGAAACATTGGGCATATCTCCTTCCTTTAGTGGAAAACGTAAGTCCTGTGATGGGTCGTATCTTGGATTCTTCATCGCAGTACCTGCCAAACTACTTTTAGCGAATTTAAATGGTACTTGAGAAATGCTTTTATCGTATAATTGGTCGTGGAACTTGTTGTAATTCTTGTTGTGAGGAGAGATGAACAATACTTCCTGCTTATTGGTGTTTCTGTCCATTTCAACCTCCGTCAACAATTCGTATTTTCCTTGAACAGCGGATAATAATCTCTTTTCATCGATAAATGGCAATAAGGCGATCCCTTGCCAACTCATCTTCTTTCCGTTCATATCGATCTTAAAATCTTCCGGATAGAAATCAATGATGTCACTGTTTGGGTTTGACATCAAGTCACGGAAAACTTGGGGCAAACTATGCCCAGAGGCCGCAGGTAATACCGACATCAATTGTTCGTAAGGTCTAAAAGGCTGACCCTGGTCGAATTTGATCCCTTCTTCTCCAACGATTTCAGTGAAGTCAGTGAAGTCAGCAGCAAATGGAGCATAATGGTATGGATAATACCATTGCCACGAAGGACATCCTTGAAAATAATACCCTAAAACCCATGAGATACCTTCCAAATACGAACGTACAACACTTTTACGAGTTTGATTAATTTCTTCTGAATTGCCACACTCGAATTTGGTTTCATAGTAACGATTACGATACCCCGGCTCCCATAATCTAACATCACCCTCAGCCTCCTGAGCTTCAGCTTCTACTGTGGCTTCAACAGTGAATTCCCTTTTATTGCTCTTTTCTGGTTTTGGTGCTTTGGAACTCTCCTCAGAAACTGGAGTTTCTGGACCATTCGATGAATCAGAGACTGGGGTCTCTATTCCATTCTTTTTCAGATCAATCAATTTTTTCAATGCAGCAGCAGCATCGGAGTTAGCCATATTGGCCATGGTTATGGTGTCACGATTGTTCACAATGTCCTTGTTGGTTAATTGAGCATAACCTTCAACAGTTTCACCGCTGGTGGTCATCAAAGGCATATTAACATCTGCGACAATTGGAGCCTTGTCCTTTCCTTTTGTAACCTGGTTCATGTATGCATTTTTCAACTCTTTTTCTTCTTGCAGGGCCAACTTTCTTCTCTTATTACCCTCCTCTCTTCTTACTTCATTATCATGTCTCTTTTTAAAGATATCAGCTTCCTTATATGACAAACTGGCCATCAATTTTTCGACCCCTAACAAGTTAAGTTTCCCATCGCATGTGATGTAGTCATTTAGTTGAGGTAAGAGACGTTTCCACACATTAACTAAAATATCAATCCCATTATCTCTTACATCCAAACTTGGCAAATGGGGCAAGAAATCGTTACCCACAAAGAAACACATGAATACCCAATCATCAATAGCTCTTTCCAAGTCATATGGGAAAGGTAAGTGAGGATTGTGTAACTCGATTTCCAAATATTCACGAAGAACATTAACATGTAACCACAAAAATGGTTTCTTTTTATCTTGCTTTGAAATTGCTTCCTGTTGTTCAGCAGTCATCAGAAGTTGCTGCGATACAGAGATCTGTTTGGATTGATTTGCGAATACATCCTCTCTCAAGACTCTGAAGTGAGGCTCATGAGTGGCTAAACCCAAGAAAATCAAGTCTGCATCCAAACCATAAATACAATGCTTGGTATTTGGATTATATTGGGGGTCCAGTCTCTGAGATCTGATAAAATTCATAAGTTTATGTTCACCTTCTCCAGGAACAGTGGCATCACTAATGATTACTTGTAAGTCAGCCCAGCCAGGATCGTTGGCCAATTTGTAGGCGACCCAATATCTAAGTGCAAGAGCTAAACCATCCATGAATGGAGTTCCTGGTGTGATGGCATTGGAATCCCACGATTTCTTTGCTTTTATGGCGTCATCGATGAGTTCACCACGATTCTCACGTTCACGTAATTCACGAGCTGTTTCATCATCTTTGATCTTAGCATCTTGAGCAGATCTAAATCTTCTTGCTCTCTGTTGATTCATTTTGGCTCTCGGGGCCACTCCATCAACCGCAATCATCAACACTTTTCTTGGTCTCGCCATCATCAAAACACGGTCCGTATATGTGAATATATCTAAGAACATTTCATCCTCGGTTTCAGGAGGTGACTTATGTTCGGGATGGGAACATGGATGGACAATCCCATTCATATCCAAATATAAGTTATCAACTTCACCGTTGGGGTTTGGATCGCTATATTTTGCTCCTCCAATCTCTTCATCGAGATCGTCTTCAACTACTGGTGAAATAATTTTCGGATATTTCCGTGATAACCATCTAAATAATGCTGGCACACCCATAATTAAAGCGGTGCTGTTGGGTTGTAAGAGGAAGGTAGTGGTGGAAGAAATTGTAAGATGAGTCGTTACAAAGTATGCAGGAGAAACGAATTCCTGTATATAAAAAAGAAGCGCACTTTGGACTTTGTTAACATTAGAGGAAACGATATTCTTATAAGAGAATAGTCTTAGAAGAGGATATTCTCACTATAAAGGATTGTTTACAATCACGACTTGATCATCTACTCGTGATTTGATCATTAGCTTTATTCTCTTCAAGATTAGTTATTATTCATCTACTCTCCTTAAAATCTTGGTCCTCCATTTTACACTAAAAACGTCTACTTTTACTAAGTTACTTTTGATTGTCGAGTCTACTTTCGTACAACATTGAATATTGTACCTAGTAATTTTTTACTACAATGACTTTTTCAATGGCTGCAAAATTATAGCACAGCAATTCTAAATTACTACGAGATAATTTACTACGAGAAGATGCTATGCCATATCTCACAGCTAAACATCACGTCCTACAAATACTATCAAAATCAATCTTATATAAACGTCTACGAATTCAATTTTATTAAATTCGAACCTGTACAGAGAAGTACTCTACTAAAATACAAGACGGTCACAATATATAGGTTTCAATTTATTAATCAAGTATAGAAAGCACTACTTAAATAGTAGAACCTTTATTAAATAAAAAAATCATTTGTTCCGTTTAATTCAATCTTTTATTTATTTTTTTGTAACATTTTATTTTATAATATATTATAATTTATTTTTAATATTCTTGCTATTAATAATAATAAGATATCTGTCTCATTGTAATGGATAAAACAATTTAGCCTGGTGAAATAAAAGAAATGATCTGGAAATAAAGAATTGAACACGTGAAACTAAACGAAATGAACCTTTTGAGGAAACCGACACCTATACTTATAACTTCTCAGTATCTTTATCTTCCGAATCTCTATGCATAATTGGATTTGAAGGATTTGAAGTATCTTCAACAAATTCCAGAGTAGCCTTGTCCTTATCATTGTATTGAATGTGTTCTTCATAAGTATTGCCATGATCGTTCGTGTAAGAAATCTTGTTAATTTCGGAATAATCAGGACACAATTCAGGACCACGTCTTCCAATAAGATACCAAGGTAAGTTGAAGATTTCTTCCATTGATTCCAAAGATCTGCCTGCAACTTCTGGAACAAAGAACCAACACCACGTCAACCCAATAGCCATTACACCAACAAAGAAATAGAATGCACCGTAATTGTTCATGGCAATCAACATTTTTGGAAGGGCCTTGGAATTACCATATTGATTGGCGAAATGCAACACCATAACCATAGACTGAGCAAATGAACGAATGTTAAGTGGGAAGATTTCTGATCCAAGCAAGTATTGGATAGAGTTGAAACCCATGGTCCAACCGGTACCGGATAAGAAAAGTGCTGCAAGTGCACCGGTAGAAGCTCTCTTTTCTGACGGAGTGTACACCCTACCCTTGACGTCTGGAACAATAGTAAGGTAGATTGCGAAATAAAGAATACACACCAATTGCAACGAGAGACCAATGTACAAGGCTTTTCTTCTACCTAGGAAATCGATGATGAAGAAAGCACAAGTATAAGCGGAAACGAACTTAACAACACCCAAAACAGCAGACATTTTCAAAACAGCGGTACCTTTAATACCTGCTAAAGCAAACAAATCGTTAGAGTAAATTGTGATAGCGTTTGCACCCGACCATTGTCCCAAAACCTGGGCAGCCCCAGCGACCGCAAAAAATCTATAAGCATTTGATTTCACAGTAACGACGGTCCTAAACTTGGTCCACAAATTTGTATTAGCAGTCGCATCCTTTTCGGCAAGCACTTGTTCGTTGATATCACTAATTTCACCCACAATGTATGGATGGTCTACTGGTAAATGTCTGACTTTGGAGAGGTTGTTGATGGCATCATCAGCACGATTTACTTTAAGCAACCATCTCGGACTTTCAATACAAAAGAAGGAAAGAATAAAGATCAAGCCCGCTAAAACAAGTTTAAGCGAAGTTCCAACCACCCATTGTTTTCTTGAATCGTCAGGAATATGAAGCACAGCTCCATATGACACGAAATAAGCCATCATAATTCCAAAATAGACTGCCCCGAGAAAATCAGGACTGCAAGACCTCTAATTGCCTTAGGACTGATTTCGGATGTAAATGATGGACCAATAGTGGTGGTTTGTCCGATAGCAAGTCCTTCAATAAAACGGCCAGCGTAGAGCTGGCCAACATCATTACTTGTGATTTGAATAATTGTACCAATCATCCAAATAAAGCAAACAACCTGAAGAGCACGTAATCTACCAAGCTTATCCACAGAATACATGGCAATAAGAGCACCACCGATAGAACCTAACTGGACCATGGAAGTAATGTTGGATTTAAGATTTGCAATCTCATCTACAGACTTACTCTTGTCTGCAAGTCCAAACTGAGACTTGAAGGAAGGCAAAGCAATACATCCGGAGATGTTTCCTTCGTCAAATCCACGAGCTGCACCCAAAATCCCGAATGCAAATATCGACAAGTAAAGTGTACGGTTATAGATTTCTGGGGGAGAATCGTCAGTATTGATTTGCCACTTCCATTTCAGTTGAGCTGGATTTTTGCGAAGCTGCGCTTCATCATCGTGATGTTTCGCCGACATTTGCGACACAATCGATTGAATTTCTTTCTTATCTTGAAACATGATTGCAAATACCAAGACAATTATGATATGCTAAGAAAAATGAGGGAGATGTCAAAATTTATAGTGAAATACTTTGACATAAGAGCGCAGCATAGAGTTTGTAAGCTACCCTCCTCCCCACCACAATGATCGCTCTCGTCTCAGCGTAATCTATAGCCTCACCCCGGGGAAGTGAAATTATTTCCCCCACTAATATTGCGGGGCAACTCAAACGGTTTTGATTGGGGTGATATTCCACTAAACTGCAGTTTACAGTTATAATTTTGGAAATTACAGTTTGGTAATGCAAATAATATTTTTTCTGTTGTTGCAGTATGCATGTAATGTTGCAATAATATGATATTTCAACCTCGAACAGCGAACCATTGTAGAAACTCCAGGACCAATGCTAGTAATTGTCTACCAAGCTTGTTATGGCTGGCGGTCGTCATTAGTAAGTATTAGCTATATCTAACATAAAAGGTTTGCTCTCGAATCTTGCCCCATAAACTACGTCAGAATTTTTTTCTTATGTCTATTTTTTCTTTTATGCATGAAGCTTAAGCGCGCGTCCGTGCCCCCTCCCCCCTCCCCCCACACGGATTGATATCTTTCCGATGTTGTCTCCGCATTCCAAATTGGTATTATAAACCTGTATATTGTTTCGTTTAACTATTTAATTGCTCTTACTAAGCATCCTTAGGCTTTTTATTGGGGTTTGGTTGATTGTGATTTGGACGCTTTTTATCGTTTTTAATCTTTTTGGTCGATTCTGCGCGATCTATAGCAGGCCGGTGAACTGTAAGAGTACTCTCTGTAAATGGATATCCCAAAGGCTTATTCTTCTGAGGAATTTCTGGAAGTTTTGGTGAAGAGGTACCCCCGGCTGCACTTGCGGATCCACTGCCAGATCCAGACATTGCTCCCGATGCAAGTTTTGAAAATGCGGAATTTGCAGATGCAATAGGTTGCACTACAGGTTTCGTAGCTGAACCCGGTGTCACAGACTTAAGTGCCGGGTTAGACCCAACGCCCTTTTCCTTTTCTAATCTTTCCACCTTTTTATTCAACATTTTGATCTTTACCTCAAACATTTTCTCCACTTGAACTTTAACTTTTGTCCTCTCTGCATCCAACTGACTTGCGAATTCCGATTTCAATTTCTCCACTTCATCTTTGTGTTGTGATAACAACTCTTTCTTTATCTTGCCCAGATCTTCGGTTCCCGCCGATGATGTTGCGTGTTCCTTAACTGCCTCTTCAATTTTTCTTTCACACTCTTTCTCCAAGACAGCTTTACGTTTTTCAACAGAAGCTTCCAATTCTGAATACTTTTTATTGAATTCTTCAACCTGCTTTTTTAATGTTTGTAATTCTTCATTTGGTTCTTGGCCCGACTTGAATTTTTGTTCCAAAGTTTTTTGCAACTCCTTCTTTTCAACGTCAAAATCGCGGCGTAACTTGTCCATCTGTTCTCTAAAGTCTTGGCTGCCTTCACTTTGCTTCAACTGAGCTACTTGTTCTGACAATGCTTTCTTCTCCTGCGTTAATTTTCCAATGCGCTTGGAATGCTCGTTCTTGGCATTCTCTAATGCTTCCTTTGCTGATTCTCCTTCTTTTGAAATCTTGGCGATCTCTTCATCCTTAACCTTTGTGGCATTGTCAATCTCACTATTTAAGGCAACGACATTGTCTTGCAATTCTTTGATTTTATCATTTTGAGACTGGATACGAGTATTAGCCTTATTTCGAAGATCGTTATACTTCTCTTTCATACTTTGAATTTGTTCCGCGTCAGTTTCACTGGTGGCTGTTGGTGATGCATCTCCGGTCACATTCGCAGAAGCAATAACTACCTTGAGTCTTTCATTATCCTCCTCAACCAACTTGATTCGTTGTTCACTGACTTCAAGGTCAGTTGCCAATTGATTAACACGCTCTCTCAAGTGCGTCAACTCGGTTCCGGATTGTTGTGATTGTTCTTCCAACTCACGGATCCGTTCTGTCTTATTTGTGTTCTCGTTTCTCAACGTAGTATTACTCTCACGTAAAATATTCAAGTGCTCTAATTGTTGAGTTAAACGCTTGTGTTCTTCTGAAGCCTTGTTCAAATCCAAGTACGTGCCTTGGGCTGTAGTCAATTCCGTCTTGGTAATTGATAACTCATTGCTAATCTGCGACAACCGTGCGGAAAGTCTTTGGTTCTCCTCCAGTACCACGTGGATCTTGGCTTCAGCTGCTTCCTTTCCACGACGCAAATAACTGACAACTTCGCGCAAATCATCGGAGGCAGGTTCAACGGAAGAATTGCCCTTAGACAACTCCAATTGGTTCAAAATTACAGAGTTCTGTTGTTTAAGTTCTTCGAGTTGTATTTTTGCCACATCCAACTCTTCCTCGACTAAAGTCTTCTTATTAGCCAACAATTCAGCCTTACTTTCAATAGCCTGATTAGCATTCTCCAACTCAGTTTTCAATTTTTGGATCACCGAGTTATGTTCTTCGATTTTTTCGTTCAATCGAACAAAAGTCCTTGACATTTCATTATTCTTCTGCATTTCCTCTTGATACTTATTCTGGTTGTCGGTAGCTATCATAACTTGACCCTCAAGATCACTTCTGATTGCTTTCAATTTAGCTTCGTAGTCGGTTTGCAAATTATCGTATGCAGCAGCTTTGTTCGAGAATTCATTGAGCTTCGATTTCAATTCGTTGCTCTCTTCAGAATTTTGTTTAGTAACATTTTCCAACTCCGCTTTCGCGTCATTCAATGCGATTGTAAGTCTAGAAATTTCTTCGCTCAAAGACTCCTTTTCCTTCATATGCGATTGGAATCTTGATTCAGAATCAATCTTGAATTCTTCGAAGCTATTCGTGGCATTTACTAATGCCTCTTCACTAGATTTTGCAAGATTAGACAACTCGTTGACCTGACTTTCACTAATCTTCAAGTCCTCTTTAAGTTGGACCAATTCGATTCTTAAATTTTGCTTTTCCATATCGCCATCACTTCCATTGCTGGCTCCAATTTGTACAGTCGGACGCTTGGCTAATGTTTTGTTTAACTCAGAGATTTTGTAATTCAATGAATCAATTTCCCTCCGCTTTTCAGATAATTTGGATTTGGTATCCATTAACAGCTGACTAATATCGCCCACTTGTTCCAATTTGACGTTCTGGGCTTTCATGGTCATCTCTGCTTGGCTTGCCAATATGATAATTCTCTCTTCCTTTTCACTAAGTTTTTCTTGTAATAATTGATAGTTTTGGTTCGAATTATTGAGTCTTTCGGATAACTCCTTGCTCAGTTCTTCTCTCTCTTTCAATAAACCTTGCAAGTTGACAACAAATTTATTAAGGTTATTCTTGTCGTCACGAAGCTGGAGAAGCTCATTCTTCAAGGATTCCAGAACAAATTCTTTGAATTGTTTCTCTTTTTCTAAATTGGAAATAAAAATCTTATTCTTTGCGATGAAATCCTCTGAATCTCTCAACTCGTTGGACTTCTTGACAAGTAGCGTTTCTTGTTTTGTTGATTGAGCTTTCCAAAATTCGAGATCTCTCTTAATTTGTTTGATTTCCTCACGAGCATTCTCAAGAGTAGTTTGTGCATTACTGAATCTGGTTTCTGCCAACTCTGCAGAATGTTTCACAGAAGACAACTGCAACGAGAGCTCGTTTTTGGAGTTGGTTATTTCTCTCAATTTATTATTTAATTCTTGAGCAATCTTTGTTGATTGATTTTGTAAATCCTTCAAAACTTTTTCACTTTCGCGAAGCTTCGACTTCAAGTCCTCGTTGGCTTCACTCAAGTATTTCACCTCAGAATGGCTAGAGTTAACATTTCCATTTTCTGACATCGATTTAAGAATGTCTCTTTCCTTGGTGACGGCATTAAGTTTTACCGAAAGGCTATCTAATTCACCTTCCAAAGTCAAAATAGCATCTTTGGCCTCTTCCACAGCTGCAGTCTGAAAACTCATATTTTCTTCTTCGTTGCTTTCTAATTTCTTACTTAACTGTCTAACAGCAACAAGCAAATCTTCATTCTTTTTTCTTAATTCAATAATGCTGCTGAACTCAACTAATCTCTCCGATATCAACACGTCAGAATCACTCTCCTTGTTGGAGTCAAAGTTTCCACTTCGCGTAAGGATGTTTTCTATTGCTTTCTTTTCACTTAAGCTCAATGGGTCTCCATTGTTGTCTCTGATCTTAGAATGGATCAAATAGTAGCATAACTGTTTACCGAGGTCCTTTAATAACTTCTTCATTGAAACTAATTCGTTTTCGTTTTCGACAATACGAGACCGCAATCTATTAGCTTCTTTCTCAACATTTATTTTTTCATGACGAACTGTTTCCACCTTGCCAATCATTTCTTGTAAGGAAGTTTCATAAAATTTGACCTGATCACGGTAATTCGCAATGGCCGGTTTCTTTGATTCCAATTCATTTACAAAAGATTCCAACTGCACAGCTAACTTTTCCTTTTGAGATCTTTCCAACACAAGCTGCTTTTTCAAGTGATTAAACTCAGAATATAAGGATGATAAGGAGATTCCGTGAGACGCAATTATTGAAGATGAATCTGTGAGCCTTGGCAATTCACTCTCTTTCTGAAGTTCTTTATCCAAGACTTCTTCGGTTCTTCTCAACTTCTCTTGCAATTCGATTATTTTCTCTGTCTTGAAATTGAGGGCATTCTCAAGTGACTCTATAGAAGAGCCCATTTTTTCCTTAATTTCTTCAATGTATGATTCCAATTGAGCGATCCTCTCTACTCGCTGATCTGATTGTACTTGGGTTAACTGTAACAAATCCTGTTGGCTCTGTAACTCTTGCAACAATTTGGTATTCTCGGTCTTTATTTCTGAATTTGCTGACGAAAATCTAGCTACGTCATTCTCCAATTTATCCTTCAATTGCTTGATAGATTCCTGGGATGATTTGTTCATCTTATCTAAGGACTCGTTTCTCGAAGTGAGCATTGACAACTTGTTGGAAGTCAACAAGTGCTCGGACTCGTGCTTCTTAATGAGGTCAGTAAACCTCTCTTGAACAGTTTTCAACTCTTCTTCGTACCACGATTTTTGGTTTTTCAAATATGAAATCTCGTTTGTAGCCTTGGTAAGATCTAACTTGATAGTGAACTTCTCATTTCGAGTGTCGTTGATATCTTTAGACAACTCGTTGACTTTTTTACTATATTCGATGTTTGATGAGGTAAGTTGGTTGATTGACTCATTGTATTTGTACAGTTTATGGTCCTGGATCTCCTCTAATTCTTTATATTGATGGGCCAACTTTCTCTCGGACTCTTCTAATCTCGAAACTTTATCGTGTAGCATTTTATTCACATCTTCAAGCTCTTGCATTCTATATTTATCTTGCGTGGCTTGTGTTACCAAAGTCTCGTTTTCCGATCTTACTGAGTTTGACAAATTTTCCATCTCGCTTAATCTAGATTTTAATCCCTCTATAGCTTTCGTACTATTTTGATGCGATTGTTCTCTCTTGAGTTGTAGGTATGAGTTCTGTGATGATAATTCGTAGAACTCGGTCGATTTTTTAACCAACGCTTCAAATAGCTTTTCACTTTGAATAGAGCTTAATGTAAACTCATCAATATTTAAAAATCCAGCAACAGTTTTAATGGAATCGCTTGAAATTTCAATTGTGGTGTCAAAATTAGGAGGGTTTATGGTGTGAAGGGCATTTGAATTATGAACGATTGGAGAACTTTCAACATGAGAGTCGTCATTGGAGTCCCTTGCAACACTGAATGATTTAGGAGTGATTATGGGATCAATATCTTTGAGAGGGGGTAACGATTTCAGTGGAGTAGCAAACTGGTGGTTCTGCAGTTGGAAATTGAAAGTCGTGGAGTTCACTTCCTCACCAATATCGCTGTCTTGGACAGTCACAGCCGGAATTTGAAGGTTGCCTTCTTCTGGTTGGATTTCAGTTTGAGTGGCAGTTGAGTCGATATCTTCAACTTCCATATTGTTATCATCATTCTCTTCCAGTGCTTCATTTGCATTCGATACTTGAGTATGATCGGAACTGAGTGCTTTGATGTCCTCGGAGTTTTGCTTTAGCTCATTGAGTTCATCATTTGAGGCACTGTTTTCAGAGTCTTGGATTTGAGGAGCCACTTTACCCTCCGAATCATTTTGATCAGATTGTGTATTATCAGACGTGTCATCCGTTGGGGAAACCTTCATGTCGTGGTCAAGTTCTTCGATTTGGTGGTCATATTCAACATCTACGGGTTCGACTTGGATTTGCTCGACTACCACTGGTTCCTCTACCTCATTTTCATTATCTTCTAGTACAAATTCCGTGTTTATAGGTTCATTTTCTTTCTCGTTATCGAGTAGTTCTGTTTCCATGTCATTGTTATTTATATCCTGGTGGTCAAAAGACTGAGAAAGAAACTGTTGTAAATCACCAAAAGCTTCATTTGTTGCATTATCTTTATCTTCAAAAGAAGGATGCCCTTCAGATTGCTCAACAGATGGACTAGCTAGTTCCTTGCTGGATGATTCAATTAATTCCTGTTTAGATGTTTGGTCTAGCTGTTCAGTGGGTTCCAGGATCTCAATTGGTTGTAATATCGAGTTATTCTCCTCCTCATTGTTTTGATGTTCAACTATTTCAATGGGGTTTTCACCATCCATTGGATGATTGGAATTCTCACTCATTCCAGTAGTCCAAGTTGATCTTCAAACTTAGTGGGGCCAGTGACTTTTAGAGGTAAGACTGCTCTCACAATATTCGTTTGTTTCTGGTTGTAATTCCGCTGGCTGTAGCGACAATGTCGTGTCATTGAATGTCGTTGTATTGTCGCGACAATATTACTTAGGGCTGAACCCTAATTTGCGCACGTGCTCCAACGTCGTCCATTTTTTCTCATTCTCGCCCATAGTTAAGGATCGGACACCTGCACATACTCGCTTTACGAACAAAATTTTCATGAAAGTTACCACTACATTTTCGAGACTTCTTTTATTTCAGTTATAGTCACACTTCACTGCTACTAAAGATGATTGAACCATCCTTGAAAGCTTTAGCTTCCAAATATAACTGTGAAAAGTCTATCTGTCGTAAATGTTACGCCAGATTACCACCAAGAGCTACCAACTGTCGTAAGAGAAAGTGTGGTCACACCAACCAATTGAGACCAAAGAAGAAGTTGAAGTAAACTATTTGCTTTTGCTTTATATCAAATTTACTTAAGTATCTTCCGATGCTATAATGCGTGGTATAATGAATACAGATTGTTATATATTTAGCTTTTAATAAAATCTTACATTGAAGGCAACAAATTCAGACTATCAAGTTGGTTGAGGTACAAAGACTCATGAATTATTCAAATATGCTCAATGAGACGAATAGTCCTGACCAATACTGAGTATCTGAATCCGTAGACAGAGTGTAGAATTACTGAATGAGGAGTTTCAGATTTCAATTAATATTCCGAATGTTAGAGAAAGCGAGAGATGTTCTACTGAATACTTTGAATATCATCCATTACTTTTCATTGGCAATGGTGGTATGTGTGATTATAGTAACAGAATCTTCTATTAGTGTTCTACTATTTCTATATGGTAGGTTGGTCGACGACTGGGCAACTTCAAAATGCTCATGCGAAAGTCGGAGAAAGCACATGAAATAAGTTTGGATAGACTTCTACACTCTAAGGACGTTCTTGTAAGCAACTGAGGATGTTCTCCGCATTATATGCTGTAGAAAATGCAGTCACATCAACTTCTTTTCAGATATAGAACCTCTAAGTAACAGGCACTACTTGCTCAAAAGGGAAACACACGTAGTGTAGGTGAAAATCAACAAGATCTTGAACAAACTGATCATAAACTTGATCTAAGTTGATGAAGCTTGTATGCATACAAGGTACATGCGCGTAGGAGGTCTCAAGCTTATCATTGACTTTAATCTATATTTATGAATGTACTTGTAGAAACGGAACGGCTCTTCGATTTGGGTTCAAACCCTGACATCTAAACCTTGTATAATAAGAGCCTTAACTCAATAGGTAATATTAGGTCGTATCAATGGCTCCCGCATGTCTACGGCTATTATATTATTTCCATATTGTACTATTACAAAGCACTAGTTTACTATCTCTCTCGCCCTTAAAGAATAATATAAATACAAATACAGTAATTAAATCTTTGAATAAGAAATAAGAATGCATAGGTATTCTATCCATATTACCTGAGAACCAACTGGGTTAGATGATCCATGAACATGTAATGTACGTGGTCCTCATAACAAATTATGTTTTTTTAATAGAGGTAAAACATTAATACCTTGTGATGTAGAAAAACATGGTATGACTAATAAAATTAGTATAGCACCAAACATAGCTATAACTCCTCCTAATTTATCAGGTATTGATCTTAATATGGTCGTGTACTTTTGTACAAAATTCCGTACTAGTTTTGTTGATTTGTGAGAGCGCCATTCACTGACCACCCTTTACCAGATACCTCTCGGATCAAAGTTTTGCGTTAGGCATCCATTTCCACAACTCATATATCCTGATTAGTAGTCAATTATATCATAATTATTGTCACTAAAAAACGGGTATTGCATTACTATGAACAACACCAACCCCAAGTTTCATCCTGATCTGACAGTAAATACTAACGTACAACTAAAATCAGGTGCTGGTGAACTTTCATCTCATCAAACATCAAATCAACAGAAACGACAAAATAGTCTATCGAGCTATATTATTAGTAATTCTAACAAGCGAACTCCGAATCCGTTACAGGCTCCAATGACCATGCAGAGTACCCAGGAGTTTCAATTCAACTCGAATGGGAATCATGGAGTCTTCAATAGCCCTTCTGGACCTTCAGCATCAACTCCACAAGCATCATCTTCCAGAAATAACGTTCGTTCTAGAAAAACCATGTTACAACAGAACCAAGGCTTACTAAATGTGAAAACTCCCACTCCTTCCACATATGATGTTCCATCAAGTCCAAATGCCAATCCATTATCTAACATGTCCGTACAAAATCATTCCGATCTGTCAGACTTCAACCCTATGATGGAACAATCAACTACTGAACAAGGTGAGACTTCAGATGGTGTGTCCGGTAAAGACCTGGCAATGTCTACTCCTTTTAATATGCATCAGAAACAGACCCCCCCTGCTCAAGAACAACAGCAGCAACAGCATCAGCAACGAACTATGTCAGATGAGGAACAACAATTGGCTACGAAATTAAAGGAAACGTACAAAAACATAGTGAACTTTGAAGAAATTGTTCAAAAGAATTGCATTGAAATAACGATAAAAATTAATCAAATCACAAGTACAAACCATAATAACCTTGTGTATGGTAATTCTACGATGATGCATCAACAGATGTCGCCTTCGGTTACATCCAATACAACGATGACAAACACAAATAGAACATCAGAATTACTGAATGACTTGTGGACAGTATATCATCATAACGTGACCTTGTTGGATAACTACTATGACTTCCTAGTAACTGCATTAAAACCTTCATCAAACCAAACTCAATTTAAAACAGGAAAAAATATCGTTGAGTTGTACAAAATTCCAAGAAGAATGTGGGTCTATGGTATTGTTGGCTTCCTTGAGGTGTTGAAGAATATTATGAGTATCTTTCAGGAACATGAGATTTGTCTGTGCTTTATCTCATACTGCTTCAATATCATTTCCAACTTGACCGATCCAGTCTTGGAAATAGAAGGTTGGTGGCTGGAGAAGTTGGGTGATTTGTCAAGAATGGCAATTGCCCTTTATGCATCGAAATTTATAGACTGGAAGATAAGTGCTGAATATTGGTATTCTATTTCCATGAAAACACTTTATGGTCACGGTAAGATCTACTATCATATGTGTACCGTACAACAAGACAACCTTGACGCATTGGTCAATATTGGGAAATCGGTAATCTGTCGGGATCCGTTTGTTCCTACTCAACACTATTTAAGATTAGTTGTCGAGAATATTTGCACCCAAAGAAACATATTGTCATTATTAGAATTGCCAATTATAGACTTTATAAAGATCCACAAGGTTTTATTAAGTATATTCAATCGCAGTGGTGACGGTGTATCAAACAAAGTTGAGGGAATTCATGACTCTCAAGTACAATACGGAATAGACTTGGTTACACGTTATGGTTTAACCTTTGGGTCTGATTCGAATGGATATAACTTTTTCACAAGAGAACTTTACACTCCTTCAATTTCCACCATAAGCGATCCACATCATCCATACTACTTACAACAGCAGCAACAGCAACGCCAGCAACAACAACCCAGTGCAACAAATACAATCGAAAAGATGAACTTCTGGTTCAACAAAGGTTCCTTATTTGCTATTGCAAACATCAACCATCTCATTGGGTTCGGTGACGCAAAAAATCCGTTTGCCAAAATATTCATGTTACCTGAGGCACTTAAAGAGAGAAAAGATAAGAAGGACCGTAAGCGTAAATGCAGAACTTCGCAATCTCAACTTGACGAACAAAGTAACACTGCGACCAACACTTCGGGCGTTGATGGTCAATCTATAACGGCATCTGATTTGTCTGTGAACGACTGGTTCTTCTGTTTAAAGTTTATCAACAAATCAGTATTGGAATTGTCAATCCGTATTTTAACTCACTACCTTATTGGGCCCAAACAAGCATCCACGAGTCATGTCATTGTATGGTTGTACTTTTTGATTGCAGTGGGTAGATCTACGTCTAAATTTCCTAACTCAGTGCCTATGTTTGGTTGGATATTCAAGAAGTTGTTTCCTTGGGAATTGTTCATTAACTACTTGAATTCATTACTAGCATTTGTCAAGAATAGTCCTAAGTTAAGCGGATTATGCGCACATTACATTCAGGCGTATCCCGACTACATTGAACATTTCAATGGAAATGAATTTCTTCCAGAAGTATGGAAAAGCTGGGGGACTTTATGGTTCGACACCATTGCTGAAAAAGGTGACTTCAAGGACTTGGATGAAGCAGGGGTTAAAAATCCAAACTTGTTTGACTTGCCTATTTGTGGCACGTTTCCCGTAGTCAACTCGTCAACCGATCCCAAGCAATCTTCCCAAAACAACTTGGAAAATGACAATGACGAAAGAATTGTTCGTATAATGTTGTTGGCACGTACTGTTGCCGATGAGTTTGGTTTTGGATTGGTAAGAACTGGAAACGAATTCAAGTATGATGAAAATGTGTACAACACCACTGACTCGTCAGTACCCACGTCAAATATTGGTCAAAATGACGCCTTTGCGTATATGGAAGAGTTTTTATTGAGTGACGGTAGGTTTGTACAAAACAACTTCTTGCAACCTATTTCTTCGGAAAACTTTTACAGTGTAGGCGAGCAATTGAATCCACAGCAAAAGGATAGTTTATGGTTTGGCCGGTATGAAGGACAGCATTATGACGATGAAGAAGATGAAAACATTGATGACATAGTTGCAGACGAAGGATACGGAGATTCAGAGTTTGAAGAAGAAGAAGGTGGGGACTACGATTTCCAGCGGAAACTTCAAGACCATCACATGTATCATCAGCAGCAACACCTGCAAGCGTTACAAGATGCACGGCAACTAGTCGGAAGCGATTCCGGGTTTTACAATGAGAACTTCATTGGAGGCAATGGAGAACAAATGGAAATGGGCGGATCGCTAACTGGAAGTGACGGAAGACTCGTTGTCGAAGGAAATCTTGGAGATCGCATGGATACAAGTGTTACATATGTAACGCTAGACACCAATATTTGGCTTAAGCATTGTGGACGGATTTTCAAATGTGTGAGAAATGGAGTATTTAAAATCCTGATTCCACTAATAGTATTTCAAGAATTACGAGCTTTAAGAAAATCAACGGAGGCTACAATTTCCGACGCCGCTACGAGGTCGGTCATTATTGTTCGAGAATTGGATTTGACACGAGAAATCTTACCTTTACGATTCGATGGGTCTGTTGCATCAGATATCAATGAAACCACGGAATTCGAAAACAATTCCAACTGGAGATCGAGCGTTGATGAAACCATTTTAAACTCAGTAAATGAACACGATGAACTTGGAAAACGATTAATGAAAGGCATAAATGTGAAAATCTCCCCAACTTCAACCGACGGACGAGAACTCGTTCTCAACTCAAAAACGGCCAAAATCTTTCGGTATTGCATTTTGATCACTGACGACAGAAACATGCGCTTAAGGGCAAAAACTATCGGATTAACAAGTTTCCAGAGCAAATGGCTCTTTACTCAATTGGAAACGACATTTTCCTACAAATGCATTGACTAGACATAAAAAGGTTTTGTTATAAATATTATATAGTACATCAAGAAACACTTAATTGCATATACAAAACGTCTAGATTTGATCTAAAATTGTCTAGATCATTTTATCGGATTTACGAGCTTGAGTTTTGTGATGGAAAAAAAAATTCAATAGTAGTGGACAGTGACGTGTAGTTAAAAAGTTTAGCCATGAGTTTAGTTATGGAACGTGCCTTGCATGAACACGCTTTAAAGAACAGGATTCAGGGGAACAACCATAATGTCAATAGTCGCGTCTAGGCCCGTTGAACGATCAACCACGTCGATGGAACCGAGTTGACCCAGACGCGATGTGAAATTTCCATTCTTTTTCGGATATTTTTCGATGCATTCTGTGGACATGTTTTTGGCCTTGCAACCGGAACGTGCCTGGCCCAGATTATTTACCGTATGCGGATCATTAACATCTGTAAATGGTATGAGCCGTCCCCCTTCGAGTTTCTGCAGGAAAAGGGTTAGTTTTGTTTCGAATCAGGTTTTGAATATAAAGCTCGACTTTTCCACCGTTTCTATTGCAAAACTGTAAGCGTGCACCAACTTCTACATTCATTAACGGTCTAAGTCTCACTACCAGGTCTCTCACCTTATACTCTCTTTACTGACATTACTGTCGTTCCACTCTTTAATATGAAATTTTCGATTCTTACTTTGTCAACCTTGTTGTCTAGCTTGGTTGTAGCTGTCCCTGTTCCTGGACGTGTTGTTGTTCAATACGTGACAGTTTTCACCACTGTACTTCCTGGTGGAGGAGCTCTCCCAGAGACTGCTACTCCTACTGAAACGATAATCTCAAAACCTGTAGAGACTCAACCTGCAAAAATTGAAACCACAAATGAAACCACTCCAACTGAAGCTTCTACCACAGAAATTGCTCCAACAACTGAAGCTAAGGCTCCTGCCCCAACTACATCAACTACATCGACTACCCCTACATCCACATCAACTACTCCAACCGCCACTCCATCAACTTCCACTGGAGGTGAATTCTCTGGTGAAGGTACATACTACGATCCAGAAATGGGTGCATGTGGTATCGTCAACTCCGGTGACGAAAAGGTTGTTGCTATTTCACAATATTTGTTTGACAAATACACTCCAAACGGTAACCCAAACAAAAACTCTTTGTGTGGTAAAAAAATCAATGCTTCTTACGAAGGAAAGACTGTTGAGGTCACCATTGTAGATAGATGTGTTGGCTGCAAAGAGCACGATTTGGACTTGTCTCCATCTGCTTTTGCTGATATTGCCGACAAAGGTTTGGGAAGAATTGATATAACTTGGGAATGGGCATAATAGGTTCATAGGTTTATAGGTTTATAGGTTTAAAATAAATTATACTAGCAAGTAAACGGTGAAATATATGAGTTGTAATAGACAAAAATATGTGAGGTATTGAAGAAGTGCGAGAGAATCTCCACAAGAATCAGTCTCCACCATAATCTCCACAATAATCTCCATACAAATCCAGCTCAGGTTCGATTTGGAAGGAAACTTGTCGTTAATTAACTTCAATTTATAGCGTTTTGGTGAACCAACAAGGCGTAACTAAGTGAGAGAATTACATTAGCAGCAAGAACCAAGTAGTTCCTCTCAAATTGGCTTAAAGTTTTCTGTAAAATATCCACTTCATAAATTACTAAAAGTACCAAAGAGTCTGGATACAGAAATCTAAGAAACAGAACTCTTGTAATTTATTAAATTTCATGTTTTTGCAGAATTGTTGTATATATGTTGATATCCTTTCTCTATATCCAATTTCCAAATAATCTGTCAAATCTGCATCCCCAGTTATACTTATGGAACAATCGAGGCGTTATCATGCTCTAGGAATTTAAGACTCTAATAAGTTTTAATACTTACAATATCATACTAACAATATCATACTAACAATATTATACTAACAATATCATGCTAACAATATCATGCTAACAATATCATGCTAACAACATTCATCACTAACCTGAGAATACCAGTTACTAGTTTACCCTCTAACAGTGAGCTAACTTAGATAGTGGGTTCTTATTTTGATATCATAGTTTTCAAATATTCTAGTTATTTGTTCCCTTCCACATATTTATCGGATCCTCTCAAATACTCTAAATACTTGCTTGCCACATAGTTTTCTTATGATACTAGCGACTCCAGAGAAATCTAGTCTTCTGCACTAATAGTTCCGATGTTCTAGTCCAAACTCTAGTTTTTCGATGTTCTAGTCTAGACTCTGGAAGTTTGGACTAATTCATAACTGAATTGCACAACATAACGTACTAATACCATAACATAATAATCCGAACGTACCCTAAAATTTTGTTCCTTGACATACCACATCTCGGAAGGAGTCTTCCACTACGCCTTCTTATCTTCAATTCTTCTAGCTTCGCATCCCTTTTGCTAGACGTTAGAATTTATCAAAGCGCGATGCCAAATTACATTCCCGCATGGTATGGCTGCAAATTATGGTGCGCTTTGAAACATTTCAGAATTTGTATAAATATGAAGAGATATCGGTACAGTTAAGTGTAGGTCTCAGATACTACTAACGATTCATTCCTTTATCATGATTGCTGTTACTCTCTTTGGTCTTGCTACGATCTTTTCTTCTCAACTAGTTGATGCTACTCCGATTATTGGCATCGAAATGAATAGTCCCCGTGGATTTGGCAGAGATGGCCATCTTAATAAGATTAGAAAGTTTGATCATGGCTATTCACATTTAATGGGACCTCGTGGATGGAATGGAACCGAACATTCAAATTCTACTTCCCTGACCATTGATATGACTACAACTAGATGTGCGACTCATACAGATACCAATACTAGAGACCAACATACTAGAGACCAACATACTAGAGGTCAACATACTAGAGACCAACATACTAGAGGTCAACATACTAGAGGTCAACATACTAGGGGCCCCCATACTAAAGATCCACATTCCTGGGGGCACCATACTGGTACTCATACTAGAGGTACTCATACTAGGGGCCCCCATACTAGAAGTCACACCAATTCTACAATCACTTCCACAGTGCCTATGGAGACAGCTGGAAGTGGTGTATCTACTATTCTTAGTCCAGCTGAACCATCCATCGATGACGCACCCAAATCTACAGAACCAATTTCTACAGTATATGCTTACGAGACTAGAACACGGGGGTCTCTAGTCTATGTTCAATCGACCCCAACGACTATTGGTAGTTATGGTAGTGTTTCGGAAACTACTGGAACTGCTTCTGATGATGAGGTAAGTGGAATTGAAAGTGTTGCTACGACATCTATGGAAACCCCAATGGAGGCATCTTCTATCAGTATTGAAAGTGAGACATCTTCCGTGGCTTCACTTGACGCGACACCTTTTATCGAGAACTCTCAACAGTAGTCTCGAGTGTCGCGACACCTACATTTATCACAGATTAAGCTACTTTAGCCACAACCTCTATTTCTTCATTCGCAGGACCTGTTACTCTTTATACAAGTGTCTCAGCACCAACTTATATCTATTTATAAACATATACAATTTATTGAACGACTATTTCACATATATTAAAGAACTCTTTCTCAAACCCCGATCAGTCGCGTGACTTCTAAATAATGTATTCTAGTTATGAACAAATATTTCGAGACTCCCCCACCCCATCAGCTGTGGGCTAATTTATACCAGCAGAGCTCATACTTCAAAATACCCCCACCGAGCCCCACCTGCCAAGAACTAGTTCATATTGAGCAACCGAGGCACAAAACCACACTCATCAAAAGAGATGCGCAAATTTTTTATCGATGTCATAGTGCAGCTTAGAAAAATGAAACTCCACCAAGACTCGATTTACAAATGGTACATTACAGAATTATATTGAAATACATATGAAATACAACTAGATAGTATTTTGGCCTATGCAACTTGGATGCAAATTTAAAAGAAGAAATAGAATTAAACTGAATTTGAACTTTAACCTTTGGTTAAGATGAAATCCAAGCAGTAAATGTTTCAGTAACTCTAAGGCTACTGCAAATGAGTGAAGTAATAATGACATCTCAGTAGTTCCAAGCTACTGTTGAATCGATTTTGCAAAGTCTAGTGATGGTAATATGAGCATTAGATAATGCTTGTGGATTTATGAGTTATGAGTCGTTGTTTAAGATGTTATTGATGTAGCAGAACTGTATCTATAATACCCAGTTAAGCATTGACTTGAAAACATTCGGCTTCTTTGGCTCCTTGTTCTCTTCTTCAGCTTCCAACTTAGCGTAATATTCATATTCGTGCTCTTCGATATCTTCAATACCACCAAACAAATCGGCATCTTCAGGCTTGATAAAACTGGTTTTCTTGAATACCTTCCAGAAAACGAATACTGCAATGGAAACAAAAATCATAACGTAGTTAAACAAGAAGGAGTCGATACTCCAACGACCTGGCATAAACACATCATATCCAAGAATACCAATGACACACCAGATGAAGAATGCGGCAATATAGATCGAGTATGGTTGGTACCACGATCTGTATGGGAAAGTGGATCTATCGAGACCCTGTACTTTACAGGCATTGTAGAAGCGGACGTAGATGATGGTCATAAACCCGTAGTTCAAAACTTGAGAACCAGTACACAAACTCACCATATAGTTCAATACCGTATTACCAGACGAGCCCAATTGCAATAAGGAAAGGAACGAGAACGCAATTGAAACAGCAACACAGTAAATCGGGACACCGTGCCTCGTACATTTGCTGAAGATCCTTGGGACAAACCCTTTGTTGGCCAATCCATACAAGACTCTTGAAGAACAATAAGTATAAGAGTTACCAGCAGAAAAGGCAGCAGAAAGAACGACGGCATTCACAATATGAGGCAAGACCTTGATTCCCAAGTTTTCCATAGCAACAACATAAGGAGAAGCAGCGGCGTTGGAAGATTCAGAGGTCAATTCCAAGTATCTTGGATCATTATAAGCAATCAATACACTGACAGATAATGCACCACCAATGTAAAACACAGCCAATCTGTATAAGACGGTCTTGAAGGCAGTTGGCATGGTTTTTCTAGGGTTGACGGCCTCACCAGCAACCATAGACATATATTCAGGACCAACCACGGTGAAACAAGCAGAAGCTCTCAAACATCCCAAAAAGGCCTGGAATTTTCCAAGACCACCTGTTGTGATATACTCAGCGAGCGGACCACCAGGCACGTTCCAGTATCTGAATCCAAAAGCATCACCTTGAGGATTACCCCCACACATTGCGATCAAAGTGAAGAATAATAAACCAACACAAAGAATCAACTTTCCGATAGATAACCAAAATTCAAACTCACCATATAAACGCACAGCAAACAAATTTATAGCAGCGTAAATGACAATTTGGATACATAATGTGATTGCGGGAGAATAATCGTCTCTCCAGAAGTGAACCATACCATTAACAGCGGTGATTTCGAACGGAATATACAACGACTCCATCAACCAGAAATTTATGGATGCAGCACATTCAAATGCAGGATCGACTACCCTACCGGCCATAGTTAAAAATGGCGAATTCACTGGCAAAAACGAAACCATTTCTCCTACTGCAGTGGTCAATAATAATATTACAGCCGTCCAGAATGTATAGGAAAGCAAAAGACCCAAGGGTCCACCACGGACTAAACCAGTACTACCGATTGTAACGAACAACCCAGTACCAATAGATCCTCCAATAGCAATTAATTGTACATGTCTATTGTATAATTTTCTATGAGTTGTTTCCCCCTTCGCTTTCTTGCCTTCGGAGACGATAGAAGGGTCGTTGGATGAGGTGGATGCTAAGTTGTCGAAATTGTTGAAGCTTTTGCCCTTTTCCCCCGTGACTACTTCAGTTTGGTCTACTTTTGACATAATGATATGACTATGCTAGACTCTGACACTTGATATACCTCGAGTAAACAAGTTTGCAAGTTATAATAAAAGTTATTATACCAAAAGTTAGTACACTAAACGGTATTATCTGACCAGATGATGGCTTGCTTTGATATTTAGTAGATAAAGACTCAGATAAGAGATAAGAGATAAGATAAGACTTGTATTTGAATCAAGAGTAGATTCGAATAAAATTGAAGATTTAATATTTCCAGTAACCGTAATTTCAACCTTCTTATGGAGATTTTAGGAACTCTGTTCATTATATACATTTTCAGACGCTAAGTGGGTGGGAAATGTTTTGCGTTTTTGCATGGAGCTAAGTGCAGGATGACGTCATATAAAAGACTAGGCGATGGGCAAGAAATCATGAGACGTACTTGTCCGAGACCTATTCTTTTCTAAACCAGTCATAGACCTTTCCTCCATTTACTACTTCATACTCTTAGTTATGGAGTCGCTGATATGAGATGGTCACTTCTTCGTTGTCCATCTCATGATATTCTACTTTCGTCTATATGCACAATAAAGTACCACATCCTTTGGCTCACAACACTATTGTTTTACATCTAGAATCAATCGATTCTATAGATTCTCATCAATCAAGGGAAAAATTACCCTATTGAACAGCTTCTTATCTTGATTACAGCCTGGGTTCAGGTTTATCCGTAGGTTTGCCTGTTTTGTCGAATAGATCCGACGAGATATAGTTAACTTGAAGAGAGAGTTTTTATGAGGAAAGGATACGAACAAAAGAAAAGAGCAAACATAAGAAGCGGCTGGGCATAAATGGTGCATAAAGTTGGAGATGACCAGAACCTGACGAGCGGAATGGAACTATGGAATTGTAAATATGAAAAAAATGGTCTGCATCATAGACAACATACCCCGATGTGCCGACACCCTTCGGCAGGACCCTGGAAGTCCGAAGCCGTGACTTTGTCATGACTTAGTCGTAGCTTTCAAGGCTTTTGGTGATCTTATAGTTCACTAGCAAAACCGATGGTACTTAACCTCCGAACAAATGACCAAATTCGTATAATTCTATTCTTTATGTGTGGTTAGACGCAGTTGAGAGAAGACGTTTCCTAACGGGGTTATATGGAGAATATTCTGCGGACTTTGAAATATGCCCCATTTTTTTGCTATGAAAAGCAACCAAAAAAAAAGAAGCTCCGCGACGGGGAATTGAACCCCGGTCTACCACGCGACAAGCGGTAATTCTAGCCACTAAACTATCACGGATGTTTTCTTACAGTAAAACACTTTTAAAATACCTGCAAAAACAGATGAAATAATTAGTGTCTTTTAATGTAAATAAAAGAAGGAGTAATCTAGGTATAAGAGTGATTTAGAAGAACAAAGGTATTCAACGAATTGAACATTGGGGAAAAGAAATAAACTATTTATTATTATTAATTTTCACATAAATTTAATACAAAAATTACCAAAATACTAAATTTTGTCAGAATAGTATATCCTCTCACCAAAAATCAGTACCTCAATACTTTAGAGTTATGTAAGTACATAATAAATATCATCTGAGTACTCTATAAATACATAGTATATATTGATATTTGTGGTGAAAGTTCTCGAAGTAGTCAGAGAAGTTGCAATCATTTTCTATATCCTGCGTATGCGAGAGAAACTCAGATCAAAATCTCTTCTTTACCATGTTCCAACCAAACCCGAGTCGGTTACGGCCCTCGCTAAGATATTTAAGTTATTCTCGTCGGTGTTTAGATGCCACGCCCTTTAAGATTGCCATTGTTGGGACTGGTCCGGCTGGGTTCTATACAGCACATCATCTTCTCCACAAATCGTCCCCAACGACAAAACTTCATATCGACTTTTACGAAAGATTGCCTGCTCCTTATGGACTAAGCAGATATGGGGTTGCTCCAGACCATCCGGAAGTAAAGAATTGTGAAGAATACATGGATAATATAATGAAAGACTTTGGAGAGTCTAGCGGGAACCATGTTGTTCGATTCTTTGGTAATGTAAACATCGGCAAAGATATTTCTCTTCAAGATCTTCAGTCAAGTTATCACTCAATAGTCTTGTCGTATGGGTGTACATCTGCTGACAATCAACTAAACGTTCCAGGTGCACATTCTCCAGGGGTTATCTCTGCACGCCAGCTTGTGAATTGGTACAATGGCCATCCAGATTTCTATCAGCACAACAGTCATTTTGTGCCGCCGCCATTGGATCAAATTGAGGATGTCACTATTATCGGAAACGGTAATGTTGCGCTAGATGTGGCCAGAATCTTATTGGCAGACCCAAACACCCACTGGCCCTCTACAGACATCACTACTGAGGCACTCCAGCTTTTAAAGAAAAGTACTGTTAAAAATGTCAATATTGTAGCCAGAAGAGGCGTGCTCGAATCGGCATTCTCCAATAAAGAAATCAGAGAATTGTTTGAACTCTCGAAAACGGATAACATTAAATTCATTCCAGTTGATGATTCGTTATTGACCGGAATTGATACCAAGAGTTTGGGCAGAGTTGATAAGAGAAAGATAACATTGATTGAGAAGTATTGCAAGGCTGCAAAACAGGAAAAAGTGGAGTCAGATGATAAGTCTGAGGACGAGTCTTCTAAAACTTGGTCGTTACAATACCTCAAGAGTCCGGCGGAATTTATTCCAAGTACCAAGTACCCCGACCTCCTCTCTTCCACAGTGTTCTCCAAAAACCTGTTGATTCATGATCCACTCACAAAAAGAACTACAGTAATAGCTACTGAGGCACAAGAAACCATCAAGAACGAATTGGTAGTATTGTCAATCGGTTACAAAGGGTCACCCTTACCAGGATTTGAAGAATTGGGGATCTTGTTTGAAAACAATAAACTACGCAACAAACATGGCCGTATCCTCTCAAACGAATCTCCAGCAGACGATACCGAACTGCACAATTCCGTCTTTAAAAAGGGTTGGTACACTTCTGGCTGGATCAAAAATGGTCCTCAGGGCGTGATAGCTACCACCATGATGGATTCTTTTGATACGGCAGATAAAATTCTAGAAGATTTATCAAACGGAATCCATTTGAACCCAAATTCCTCTGGCGATCTTCTTGAAGAAATGTCTCATACTATTGATTGGTCTAAATGGCTAAAGTTGAATAAGTATGAATTAGACTTGGGGTCTCAAACTGGCAAAACTAGAGCCAAGGTCTGTGACCCCGAAGACATGATTAAAATCGCCAATAAATAGTTGTATATAATCTATGAAATTGATATGACATCATTGATCGTCTATTAATTACTAGTCAGAACTGGTAACTTCATAGCGAGCCATAAAATAGTCTCCATCCAGAGTTTAAACTTCACAATGTAGTAGATGTACTAGTCGAGTATCCATAATTGAAAATCATTTTGATCACTGCATAGAATATCTGTCCAATTATATGGTCACATTGACGTAACTATAAGAATACTTGAAGTGCTTAAGTTGATTAGCTTTCACAATACCTTCAAGATAGCACTTTTTTGGCTGTTGGGGCTAGCATCCCGATATCTTGACCAAATAATTGGTGTGTTCGTATTTTCTCAAAAAACTATGCCACATATTCCTGTTCGTAATAGTTTGATCCGAAACTAGCTGATCATCAAAATAACCCGAACCTCTGCGTTCAACAGTTGAAGGACCATGGGGCAAGTCACGTTTTGTAATAAAGTATTCATATCCACATTGTTCAAATATTGGAGAGGGAGGCAAGCATGGGATCAAGTCGTTCTTGTGGACGACTCTTATATAACCTTTGTCGAAATCAGATGTCGAATCGATTTCTTGGATTAGGTTCTTGGTATTAAACAACTTATCAGCAAATGCCATCAAGCCAGAGTTGCCTACTCTTGGACTTGCATAGCTTAAAACCAAAGGTTCGTATCCTAAAAGTTGGAATTCAATCCCACTCAACAAAGTTAACGCAGCCCCAAGCGAATGCCCAACAATCACCAAATTGTAGTCTGGATGTTTTTCCTTCATCTCAATAACCTCTTCAAGAACACTCCGAATACATGGTTTTTTTAGCAAACCATAGAACCCACGGTGGGCTGAACAATTTTCACATTCAATTTTGGGCTCTGCAGTCTTTAGCAACTCTCCAGTATACGATAGTGGTGTATATTTCACAGGAAAAAAGTCAATATTGCTTGTCCAATCTCGCCTGGAAGCAGTGCCTCGAAACACCAATAAGATCCTTTTCTGTTTCTTATCTATGGCACAGTAGCCCGACCCACCCTCACTCCATTCGTTGCAGTTGAAAGTTCTGACAATTCTTGTATCTTTAAACTCATTGGACGTACAAACTTCTAATGGACAGTTGGTGCCATTTTCGCCTAGTTTACCTGTAGACAACCCTTTCTTAAGACAGTATGCAATGGATGCATATTGCGCATACTCAACCAACTTTCCATAATCTGGTGGAGCATGTTTAAGATAATCAACATGGGTGGAAAATGCAAATGTGAAGAGTCCTAGTTTGCATATCAAGTTAAGAAATCTCATAATGAAGTGGATTGATTATTGTAGGAACTTAATCGTTGGGGCATTTGTTATATATCAACACATTTTCTGAAGCAGAATCAATTTGCAATTATTTCTCTAATTTGAATTCACCATTTCCTATGCTAACCGCCAAAGAATCATGTTAGGGATAATTAATGCGCTATAGGTTTAATAATCTTAGTGACAGGAAGTTTGTGACGAGAATGTTCTTACTCATTAAGAAGGTGAGTTTTGACGCAATATTAATTGTGTTTGTTTCGTTCAATGAGAAATATATTCAAGAGTGGAAGAGTATATCACAGTAAAAAATCATTGCTAGTTATCTTTTCCACAGCAAATTCATCACTTAGTTGCATTTGTGATTGTTTTTCGCCATGTTAGCTCATTGAGTATCACTAGTTGCCCAAAGATATTTAATTCTGCTTTCCGAGCCGACCCCAGTTACCCACTACTCAAACAAGGCACAACTCGGATGAGTCAAGTGAGTAGGACCAGAAGGTAGGATGCGAAGAGCTCCCAATATATGAAGGTACAACAACGGCTCATAATAACGAAAACAATAATATGTTTTATTCTATTCGTATGTCTATCAAACGACCCGTTCCTTAATAAACTTCAAACGAATGATCCGCAAATATGCTAGTTAGCTTTCTTGGGAAATCATCATGGAGTGAGGAGTGTTTTGAACAAGATTTGTAACGTTCTTACGCTTATTATCTAGGTACATCTCAGTTCATTGTGCAAGTTGTTACACCCAACACTACAGCAAAACAACCCACAACTCCCACATCTTGCATAGCTGGAATTCTCTCCACACATACAACATAATTTCACCTTTGGCTTGATCCTTTTGGCTGGCTTGTCCTTTTTACTCTCTATTTCAATAAACTGAAAATTCAATCCAAGAATAGTATTAATGGATATCAAATTCCGTTCCTCTTCAAAGTACGAGTTTAAATTTCGTCTGGCAGACAAAATCTTCTTGGTAGTAGGCGTGTTCCCTATAGTTTTCTTTTTGCCATGGACATTGTATGTGAAGTTCTTTGGAAGTTCAAATGGAGGTTCTTTGTTGAGCTCCAAGAATCGTTTTGATATTATTCGTTCAAGTTGAATCTGTTGGACGGACTTCAAGGGTCCTGTATCTACCTGGTCGTTAGCCGACGTCTGTGCATTCATTAACAGGTTGACATTGTAGTTGACCTTTGCACGTTTGGTGTTTGATTCTTCATTCTGTTGGCGTGCAGTTGGACGGGCTGTTAAATTTATGGACGAAGAAAAGTAAACTGTGGATGTGTTGGGGTTGACTGACTTTGGTATTTCCTCGACGAGCATTGTAGAGTACTATTAGGAAGTTGGTGGAGATACGAATTGTAACTTTGATATTTGTTTTATTTATATACAGGATTAATTACATAGTAGAGGAGCCATAAGTGATAACAGTCACTGGAGTCTTCTATAAGCTTGGAAAGATTGGTCTCCGAATCACCGTTGAAACCAGTTGCCCTTAAAACCAGTTGCCCTTAAAACCAGTTGCCCTTAAAACCAGTTGTCTTTAAAACTTCTTATGGTTATAAATGGATTACGGAAACATTCACCACCAATAAATCTCTACGTATTGAACTATATACTAGACGTATCATTATCATTATTTATTTAACTTTTATATACAAGATGAATAACAGTTCTGTTGACTAGGAAATGGAAGTTTGAATGCTGCTCCGTGTAGCATACCTATCAGTAGCACACTCATTTTTAGCATACTCATTTGCCGTTAATTCAGAAATACGATCTCATCGACCGATACTTAAGATTTTGATATCCAATTCCAAAGCTGCCACCAAATCTGCTATTTTTGGTATAGGAGTGTGCTCCTCACCTAACAAGTCAGTGTTCTTGTCAGTGTTCTTCGGCCATAAAGTCAGTGCCCTTTGCTCCGCTTTCTCTGTTACTCAAAATTCATTATTTTTTAGTCTCTTCACTGTCAAACGGTTGGTCTTCTCTTGCTTTGTCCAACATAGGCTTGATTTTCTGTCTCAACAATGCTGCATCAATACAAGTCAAATAAGTATCCCAAAAGTCGGTACACTCATTTTCCAACGATTTACCTTTCAAAAATTTTTCCGTATACCACTTGTTGAAGCAGTCATCATATTTGTTCTTTGCTTCAGTACATTCTGGAGCAAACGACAATGACATGCTGTTACCCATTACTTTACAAACTGTATGAGTTGTGTAATTATTGTTAGAGAAAAGTTGAAAAATGAAATTCGTTTACAGGTTACTTGGAAACCTGCAAATTCCGAGAAAGGTGCACAAATTAACGACAACCTGCAAACGCGTTTATTAAATCAAAACAAATGCAACACAAGATCTGAAAGTAAGAGTCTTCAACACCACAGTCAACTAGTGACTTGAGACATTTTGAAGTCACTCGTACAGCTTAAAAGCCGGTTTGAATTTTCTAGATAGTCCAGGTATTTTTTAGCGTCCTCCACACCAATTTACCTGAAGTTTATACGAGTAGCTTCAGTTTTACAGAACTTACAACCACAGGAGTCCACTGGAACTCACAACACAGAAGTCAACAATACCAATTGATTAGTTAAAGTTCCTGATACATTAGTCATTTTCCGACACTCAATACACCAATATCTCTACACCATGAGAAGATATTCCATTGCACCTTCTTCATCTCGAAGAAAGTCCACTATTAATCCAAACGAAGATACAGCAGCAGCACGAGAAGAATTAGAAAAGTTAGAGCAAGAAACAACCCTTGTAATGCAAGAAATCGACAAAAACATATCCAGAGCCAACGCAGTGATAAACGACAGGTTGATCCCCACTATCAAAGAGTATTCTATGGAGAGCAAAAAAGTATGGGATAATGCTGGATTCTGGAAATTCTTCTTTGAACAGTCAGCCAATGTGGAACTTAATAGTTATGAAGATCCTATCAATACCAACACTGATGCAAATACTCTTGCCAACTCTCGAAATAACCTTTTGTTTGATGAAGATGTGGAGACGGAACAGGAACAAGAAGTAGCTGATGAAAACGCAGATTTCAAGAAACCTCTTCTTAAAACACTCGTAGAAGAGTCTACACCTACTTGGTCCACAGAGCAAACGAAGAAACAATTACAATCGTCCACTCCTCAACTCCATAAACGTCCTTCGATGTTACCAACGTATAACAAACAAGTATATGATTCAAACGACAGTATAGGAATACACCAACCACCAATTTTGTCAACCACACTCTCTAGTACTGATAACAGATCACCCACACGTTCTCAAGATTCACCTGTAAAGGTGCAGACCGTGAGACAATCATTAGATACCTACCATAGAATTTCGATATCACCCAGAAAATCGAAAACAAACGCAAGACACATATTATCCGAAGAAGCAAGAAGAAGGTCTTCTATGATACAAGACTTGATAAACTCGTCTCCTACACTTCCTGAGCCTCCAATATTGATGTCGGAGCTTGCAAATATGAGTGAACCTTCGTCACCAATCAAGAATCTTCTGGATACTCATAGAGAACCAAATCTCGAGAGGTTTTCTCCTGTATTATTACCACCGGAGCTTTCTCCTATAAAACACATACTCACAGATCCTCCAACGTCAAAGTCGAATGAAAATACATTTCAACGATTCCCATCGACTCCAAAGTTTAACGATAGAGTCAGCGATGGCGCAAAAACAGATATAATGAGAACTCCACTCGGGATAAGAATACGATACGGTGGTGACGATAGCGATTTGCAACCACCCGAACTTCAAAATGACTTAGATAAACCCAGAAGCTCACGATCTTCAGAGCAAAATCAGTTCAATGCAGAAGAAGATGAGGTTGCTTCACCTCCAGAATTACAAACTATTGACTTCTCCATTAAGAAACGACTGTCACAAGGAGACGAGTCTATGTCCAAAAAAGGCAAACCTTTGGAATCAAACGACGATAATCAGAATGTGTTTCTAGATACCAAGAATGTCTCTGCTGGTTCGACTTTGTACCACTCCATGTTACAAGAAAACCAGACAAATAAATCCAAAAATAGCACCGAAAATCACTCCTTGTCACAGTCCGTATCACAGATCTTTGACAATATCCTACTGAACACATCAAAGGATACTGTACAAGCTACAGCGCAGAGGAATATAACTGAAGCTCGTGATATTTTCAGCGATATGTCGGGAAGCCAGAACGATATTAGCCAACAGGAACACACTGAGAATTCTACAAGCGAACTAGGATCTCTATTAAGAGAACGATTCCATAATCTAACCAAGAAGTAAATAAGTAGAGTCTCTCAGTGAAGATATATAATGAATGGCCAATAGAACACAAGAAATTGTAAGAATCAAGAGCAACCGAGAAATAATGAGAATCTATAGCAACTGAAAAAAGAGGAGTCTAGATAAGTAATAAAAATCAGGATAAATAATACAACCAAGATTTAACTCTCAATAAAATACAGGACATAATACAGTTTTAAGAGTGTTTGTAGTTTTTCACTCTTAATAACCCCCCTAGTCGGAGCGCATGTGGAGAACCGGATCTCTCTACACTTATTTCGTTTGTGCAATATTTTTATCCTGGTGAAATTGTTAAACGATAATTGGGGAATATACTGATATTAATCAACTAGTATACACGACGAGCATCACAGGCAGATAGATACATGACAGTATTACCTCGCAACCGAGTCGTAGTCTTAATTACAAGAACTCTCGGTTTATATATCGGCATGGGTATCAAGAAGAATCTCGAGAATAAAAGTGCGGGCCGCGGAGGCTCCGAGAATTGGAAATTTCGATTTCCAGAAGCTTTTTTAACCTATATAGGAGTTCATTTGCCGCTAACGGAATTTAGCATAATTAACACAAGGAAGTCTATTAACACTTTTTGGAAGAATGGCAAACTCCAACAGACGACAGGTGGTAGAAACAAGTAAAAATGCTAAAGTGAGCAAGAAATCAAAGCCAGCCGAGTCCAAAAGCTATGCCAGACTCTCAAGGGTAATCACTGCATGCAAAAGATGTCGAACCAAGAGAATAAAGTGCGACAAGACATTCCCACAGTGTACGAATTGTACCAAAGCAAATTGTGAAGATTGTATGTCCATAGATGCGGGCACCGGTGAGACTATAAGCAGATCCTTAATATTTGATATCCAACAACAATTAACGAAAGCTCAGGATGAAATCGAAACTCTTCGCAGAAGGCTCTATGACGAGACTCGTGAACCACCACGATTAGAGTCTTCTAGCAACGACGTCCATTCAAGCAATGGAAAAAGTCTCGTATCACATACATTGAGAGAGCAGGAACATAATTCTAGTGAGATTCTGACGGCCAGTTTCGCTAGACTGGTTGCAGGCAACGAGAGTTTCGTGCCCGGTGATTCCAATGAATCATTCGGTATGGCTACGTTTAGTATGGTTTCGAATACATTTCCATTTATAAAACCAGATTCGCATCCAAAGATAGTGGTTCCTCCAATGGGCCTAATTCAAAACCACGTCAAGACGTTTTTTATGGTTCTGAATGTTCAGCTTCCTATAATTCATCGTGAACATTTTGTAATGAACTATCTCGAACCATTATATGACAAAACGGCTCCTAATCCAAAGGCAATTTTCTTCTTAAACATGATAATTGCGATTTCAACATCAACCGACCAACAAAAGTACTCGTTGGAAACGTCAAACACCTATAAAGATGAAGCAATGAAGTTTTTCCCCAAGATCTGGGAAGGCAACGATTCAAAGTTTGAAAAACTACAATCTTTACTACTTCTTTCTCAATATTCCATGATGAGACCCACAAGTCCCGGTACGTGGCATTTGGTGGGGTCGAGTATTAGGCTCTGCATGGAGTTTGGGTTCCACGCAGAACCCTCGAACCCAGACAACAAGCAAAACAGATTCACAGGTGCATTGTTTGACATTGAAATGAAACGTCGTCTCTTCTGGTGCTGCTATTGTTTAGATAGGCAAGTGTCGATTTTCTACGACAAGCCTTTTGCCATTGATGATCGAAAGGTACAAGTATCGTATCCGTCGTTGTTGGATGATCTGGTAATATTACCCGTCCCATATAAAGCAGATGAAACACATTCGGAGACTCCACCAATTAGCAAGAACGTTAGCTACTTCCAATCCTGCACCCCACAATCATACAAACCAATCTCGTTGCATTTCATCAAACTTTGTATTCTCCAAGGCGAGATTTTTGAGTATATCCACACAAAGGATAATAAGCTTGAGATCAATATTCGCAATAAGAACGGCGACTGTATTGACAATGCATCTACTAACAACAATGTGTATAAACTCAAGCACAAACTGATCTCGCAGTGGAAACAGTCCAGGTTTGAAGAGTTGAACCGGTGGTTCCAATCGATTCCAGAAGGAACTGATAAGTTCACCCTGGTAATTTTCGAATTGAATTATCACCAGACTGTCATCCAACTTTATGGAATCTCTCTTATCACTCCGACACTAACCACCTTTGAAGAATACTACATCTTGTACACTTCCAGTAAGCAAATTGTCTTGACGTTCTCGCGGTTGCAAAAAGACGTGCGCAAACTAAATTCTTCCTGGATGGCTGCAAATAACCTCTTCTTGGGCAGCTCCTGTTACTTATTTCTGATATTCAACTGCAAGAAAGTCCGCGAAATGGTCAGTACAGATGAAATCAAGTATATGTGTGATATAGTAGTTGATCTTTTACAGAGTTTGAGTAGGAGTTGCGACGCTGAAAGTAAGAATATAGACAAGTTCAAACAAATCAGAGATAATACGTTGCAATTGGTACAGAGAGAGAGAGGCACAGAGGCCACAGTCTATCCAAATAGCACGGGAATGACCATGACAATCGGGTCTCCTGCCTTACCAACAATTACTCCCCAAAGCGAGCCGCATTCACATTTATTGTCCCCACCTTCCCTAGACAAGTCACTTGCTTTTGCGTTTCCCCAAGATTTATTGGGTATAGAAAATGTTACACCAATTAGTGATGAAAGTTTGTCATATTTCCAACAGAACTTCGGAGCCTCACTATTAGTCAGCTCAAAAGAAAATCAATTCAATTACGATGCTTTGATGGATTATAAGGAGTTTGATTAAGAAATAGAAAGAGTTTTGAGAGTTGACAGAATCACAAACCCACAGTACCAAAGAATCAGGGAGTATAGTGAGCCAATCGAGTACCAATGAACACCATACGTCACCACTCCCTTGGGTGGTCCATTTACTTAGCACTGCATTAGTATTATTCTTCAATTCATCTTTGCCCCAGTAAATAATTAAAAACTGTCATATCTTAACTCAAAGATCTGTGAAGCTTATTAAAAGTCAATAGATCAATGTATACTTTAAGGGATTTTATCCAATCATCAATTATGAAGATACTTAGGTCTGTCGATATACAAATCTCTTATGGAGTCATCCAGTGCTCTCTGTCTAATTCGCAGCCACCTTACGCACAGCACCCCTAGCGCACTCTAGAGCATCTCTAAAACTTACTTTACTACACCGTATCTTCATTGTCGTTACTCAGTGCTAGGCTACGTGCTGGCATGGAGACTCATAGATCAATCTGATAAGATCAACGGCTTCAACCAATACATTTGTCTTTTTTTGTCAGCAGTTTTTCTGCTTATTTTGATGACAAACAGACTGAGTTTTATTGGCTGGAAAAAGTACCCATCCTGCATACATCAAAGAAATGTGCAAGTCGCAAAATACCGGGGCATGGGCAGCCAAGTATAAATACCAGTCCAGAATCCACAGTTGTGGCTACAATAAACTATTAACTAACAATACTAATAATAATAATATAATATAAAATGGTCTGCTCTGCTTCTGATTGTGTTTGTGCTAAGAAATCCACTTGCTCTTGTGGTGCCCAACCAGCTTTAAAATGTGTCTGTGACAAGGCTGCTGTTGAAAACGTTGTTCCTTCCGGCGACTCTGCTTGTGCCTGTGGTAAGAGAGACAAGAACAGCTGCACTTGTGGTGTTAACGCTGTCTGTGATGGTGCCAGAGATGGCGAAACCGACTTTACTAAGTTGAAATAAGTTTATCGGACTTGATTTTGCATTCTTCTTTATTTCGGACTTTAGCATTTAATATAGGTGGTTTAATATTCTTTGATGTAGCGTAGACTGATACCCTAACACTAATTTTGCGATGATTTTCTATACAACATTCATTTTCCAAAATAGCCAATGCCTACTAACTTTCTTGTATCATATTTTGCAGTCAAATTTGTCTTATGGTTCAACATGTGATGACGTCAGCAAGTAAAACCGACGACATTACTCATGTCGCGATATTTCTACAATGTACATACTCCTGAATAATGAGTATTGACCATGATTCTTTTAGTCCACGATTCTGTTATTCCACGATTCTGTTAGTCCGTAATTCCGTTATTCCATCGTCACCCGTTAGCTTTCCAAAATTGTTTGGAAAAATCATCTAGAGGGGTTTATTCTGTTTAAGGGTATCAGTCTTTTTATTATGTGGAGTTCAATCTAAATAAAACAATAACGAGTATCGGAAAGTCAACGAGTATCACATAACACAATGTGTCACCACTCCCCTTGGGTGTTCCATTTATTTATCACTGAATTGGTATTATTCTTCAATCCAACTTAGCCCCCTGTAAATCATTAAAACTGTCAGATATTAACTCGTAGATCTGCACAATTATCAAATTGACAATAAATCAATCCACCCCTTAAGGGAGAATTTTACATCAGGGGACTTTATTCAATCGTAGTTACGAAGATGCTTAGGTCTGTCGATTTAAAGATCTACTAGTCTCTTATGGAGTCATCAAGGGCTCTCTGTATAATTCGCAGCCAAATTTCGCAGTTAGCTCGCACCTCTAGCGTACCTAAAATTACTTTACTGACACCATATCGTTCCCCAAGTGCTATGCTACGAGTGATGCAATGGCAGAATCTCAATAGATCAATCTTATAAGATCAACGGCTTCAGCCAATACATTTGCGTTTTCTGTCAGGAGCTTTTCTGCTTTTCTGATCTTGAAAACTAGCACCAAACATAGCTAACTTTGCAATTAAATATAATTTAAATGGTATTGATATAGATTAAAAGATGAAAAACACGTAAAAAATAAACCAGTTGATTTAAAGAAAGTTGAAGCAAGAAGTCTAGAACTTAGAAAAGATAATAAAGATATATTATCAAAAGTATCAGACAATTTTTATTGACCATAAGAACATATTTATTTATCACGGATTTTATGACCCTGACTAAGAAGATGCAATTTTGGTATTAAACAATTAACAGTACTAAATGATAACAAAGAACAATTTATATGTACATGTGTGTATAAAATAATGGGAAGAAATTTAAAATATATCTATGACTAACATAAATGAGTGTTATTTTTAAGGATGATGAGCTTTCTTTAGTCCTACCAGATTTACGAGAGTTGAAAGTTTAAGGAGTGCTCCAAATATACCTGGTATTCCTGGTATACCTCCAGATGATAAAGCAAATGATAGAAATTATATCGTAACGAAGAAGATTTAGATATATTATCTATATCAGAACCTATATCTAAATATAATTTACATACTGTTTCTACACAGACATAAAAGAAATAGATAAATTTATAGCTATGACTAACATAAATGAGTCTTATATGCGCAGCCAAGTATAAATACCAGTTCAGAGTCCACAGTTGTGGCTACAATAAACCATTTACTAACAATACTAATAATATTACTGTAATATAAAATGGTCTGCGCTGATTCTGAGCCATACGAAGTATTCGATATAATTGACAACTATTGGAATGATCTTGAGGACCAAGAAGCTGAATATATTGGTATGATTGATAACTCTATTGTATTAATTTGTCCAAAGCCAAAATGTGATAAAGATCCTACAAACGTTAATTTAGATACATAATCCACTTGCTCTTCTGTTATTGAAAACGTTGCTCCTTCGGGTCACTGCGGTAAGAGACACGAACAGCTGCACTTGTAGTGTTAACGCCGTCTGTGATGGTGCCAGAGATGGCGAAACCGACTTTACTAAGTTGATATAAGTTTATCGGGCTTGATTTTGAATTCTTCTTTATTTCGGACTTTAGCATTTAATATATGTGGTTTTATTCTTTGACGTATTGTAGATATTTTAGCAAATAGACTTATATAAGCTGTTATATAAGTAGGAGAGAATCATTCTTAATGTTGTCATTATTAATACCAACTACATTCTTAAATCCTGGCCAAAAGTTAACGGACCATTGTGGGTAGAGATCTGCAATGTAGCGCTAATCTTGCGATTATTTTACACAACCTTCATTTTTGCAGAAAAGCCAATGTAATCGTAGGTACTTTCTTGTATCATTTTTTTGCAGTCAAAATAGTCTTCAGTATACGATGACGTCAGCCAGAAAATCGACGACATTGCTCATGTCGCGCTATGTTTCCATCTATTTGAAAATCAACGACATTTCAATCAACCTTCAACTACACTACCGAAATGGCCCGTCTATCAGGTATACAACGAGAGGCTCTAAAGTTATATAGGGCATGTTTCCGAATAGTTAGAACGAAGCCAGCAAATACCCAAGAACACTGGAAAACTTTTATCAGACATGAATTCCACAAACATGGAAACGTCTCCAAGAAACAATTCAGTGTAGTAGAACATTTAATCAGGACTGGCCACAAGAGGTTCGAGATGTACCTGAACCCACATATAAAAGATGTAAACTAATAGTTTTACCCATAATGATGAGTACTACAGAAAAGGAGCATAGAAAGTTATTGGATATGGTCTAAGGTTGGCCTATTACTACCAAAGGGAACTGGTTAATTGGCATGAGCTGTCACCAAAATTAAGATCAGTTCCAATTACATTCTCGTGAATAATCAGTGTTGTCCAAGGTTCCGTTAGTCCATCGTCAACCGTTGTTTTCCTCCTGCCCCAGCTAGTTCCCCAAAGTGTTTGGACAAATCATCGATACAATAATCAGCTAGACCAGTGCAACTACTTCTCATCATTCTATGCCTCGGATTTTATTGCTATATTCAAGAATTCAGTAGGGCCAATTTGCGTAGTTTCTGTTAAGCTCAGTGTACAGTTGGGCCAAGCACATACACAAAAGAGCTAGCGACCAATTGCCAGTCGCTTCGCTCCTTCATCTCATTACCCCTGTAAATACCATATGATAATGATAGTGAAATTAATGTATATACTACGAAATTACATACGATGTAATCTATTCATATGGTTGGACCATATTTAGAGTCTAGGTAATGCAAAATTTAGAAAACAAAGGTTGATACGCTTCAATGTAGAGTGAAGAACAGTTCTTCCTGAAACCGTCTCTCCCAGCTGGTTTGCTATTTATGAAATTTATCAGTCCAGAGACTTCAATTTAGAAAGTCAGGCTAATTGACAAAGATCTCTCACTCGTCAAAGACCCTTTCGAAATGATTCAACAACAACTCAGTCACATCATTTCTAAAGCCCATATCGATCATCTCCTTCTGGCCAGTCTCATCCCGGGCAATGGTGGGAGCAAAAACCACCGACAAGTTCTTAAATCCCATTCTATTCACATTTGAATATGAACTAACCAAATCCAAATGTTTCACCAAAACATGCAAAGTGGTTCTATTTGCTGGTGGCAACTGTTGAATCACATTCACTCTTAAGTCATGGAGTCTTTTTTCAACTTTATTTTGAGGGTTTGAAGAACTAACCCTGATAAACGAATCATATAACGAGTACGGGATCAATGGGTCGGGTAACTTTCTGAGGTACCTCTTTAACGCGGAAGTTACTGCATTTATATCTCCATCAATAATCTCCAGTAGCTTATGGATCTGTTTCTCATCGGGAAAAGCAGGCAAGCTCGAAAAGCCATTCTCAATAGCCACTATTGCAGAGTTTCCACCGGAAATCCTATAGATACCTTCCATGTCTAAACCACGAGATTCGACTTCTTGCAAACATATTTTGACTATCATTGGGAAACTAGACTGTTCAAAATCCGATCTCTTTTGTATGGTAGACGAAAAGAGAGGAACGTCTTCCTTTTGGGAATCGCTAGAACCGGTTAAAAAGGTATCCAAGATATTCGTTGACCTTGATTTGGTGAACTTTCCTTTAGAGTTGGCGGTTGGCTTAGCTAACGATAAATTATTACTATTATTCGTGCTGTAATTATTTTGACTTTGTTGAGGCAATTGTATGGCTTGAGATGAATAACTTTGGCTGATTTTGTTAGTACCGTTAGATGAAGTTGTTCTGAGTTGCGGAGGTGGTGGTGGAGGTGCGGACGTGGATTGTTGATTCGTTGTAACTATATTTGGAACCAATGTTCCAATTTTAGGCCTTCTCCAGAATTTAAGCCTTGTCGCCTTTTGAGTTTCGCTGGATTCTTCGTTGAACTCAGAGTAGGGTTGAGAAGAGGGGAGAACAGAAATGTTATTTTTGCTAGTGTTGAATGTGGACGAGTCACTGTAAACGGTAATTTCGCTTGAACCGACCTTATGGAGGGACGTCTGGCTTGTACCTAGAGATAATTCCAAGTCATGGTTCTGCTCAGACAAAGATTGGTTAATATCTAACAACTTCTTTTTATTGCTTTCAAGCTCAGCGATGTCTCTGAGCAAGTTATTGTAATTGACTGTTTCGTCGTTGATTTTGTTTTGAATCGACTTCAAATGTTCAGCAAGTACGTGTTTTTGAGCCGTCAATCTCTTTACATCCACATCCAATGATTGTCGCTGACTACCTAATTGATTTATCTCTGACTTCATAGATTTCATATCAAATGCATCCACGCCAGTGCTGTGTGAATCTAAATTGGTCAAAAACGGTGTATCTGAAGTTGACCTGTAGTGTTCTTTTGCAAATGAGGTATTGTATGGTTGCACTTGTGGAGTTGCCATAGGCAACGGAGGAGTGGTAAATGCCGATCCGGCGGATATTGATCCTTCAGATGCATTGCGTGAGTGACGTGCTGAATCGTCCTTGGATTTGAAAATGTTGAATTTGTTAATAGCACTTCCACCTGATATAGATCTTTTGTGTTTTGAACTGTTGAGAATAGGTGTTCTGCTAACAGTGCTTCTTCTTGAAAGTGCTGGTTCTGGTTGCTTTTCGGGATCCTCAAGGTTTGTAACAGCTGGTGTCACATTACCAATAATTCTGCGCCCAATTGAGGTAGGGGTTTGATGAAAGAACTCAGGAGATATTTGCTGTGAAGGTGTAGCAACTTCTGACCTTGGGCTGATGTGTTGGTCTCTATTATGTTCGGTAGCTTCCTTGTACATTATGCCTTCCAATCCTAGTCCCCTTGGTGTTCCCTCTTCGCCGTATCTTGTGTCATTTGAGCTAGGAGTACCTATATTGAATGATTTCTTACTAGGAGTGCTTGGAAGTGGAAGTTTTGGAGGAGGTGAAGATATAATCTTGTTGGTGTTTCCTTTCTTTCTAGGAGTAGTCACAAAACTGTCCTCTCTTCGACTCTCAATCTCATTGAGATTTTCTGTACTAACATAATCGTTTGTCTCTACTACTCTTGCTTGTCTATTTGCCCTAGCAAATGGCGACGGACAACTAGACCTCACTCTTGAATCTTCCATTGGTGCAGAAAGAGTAGTAGATTTAATATCATGAGAACTAGTGGTGATTTGACTTTCTCTAGAGCCATTCTTTTGAGGTGATGAGCTTTTTATTGAAGTAGTTGTGTTGTGGAATTCATTATCGTGAAATTGATTAGGAGACACAATGAGCAAATTCTTGTTCTGTGACCAATTTTCGCTGGGGTGTAAAGATGTCTTTGGTGTAAGTTCAACGGGAGGTTGTAAAGAATCACTAACATTGAGATTTGGTGGAGTACGGTTATCGAAAGAATCATGGTAAATCTCTTTTGAATTTGTAGCATCTGATGATATAGGAGGTGTGGAATACCGTGACAGTGGTAATCCTGGCGAAGATGCAGATATATTGTTTTCATTTAAACCTGGAGAGCGTGCTGATCTTCGATCATTAGACATTTGGGCTTGTGTTGGAGTACTGGCCAAGGAACTCTGTGGGGAAGCAAGTGATTTTCTTTGGAATGATTGTTGAGGTAATCTTTGAGGTCTAAGCGAGGTGTTTCTTTGAGAAACCGTATCTTCATCATCACTGTAATTTATCACTTCTTCAATTGAAAAATCATTGTCTTGGGTAGCGAAACGTTCACCTACATGAACAAAGCTTCCTGCAGACTCTAAAGTTGCCGTAGAGACTTGAGATCCACCGCCTACTGATAAATCAGTTTTTGAAGAGCTAAACGAATCTTTTGGTTCTAATTGAGAGTATGGAGCCACTTGTGGAGGTGGAGGAGTGGCAGCCAGTGGTCGAGCGGGAAGAATTTTGTTCTTACTAACCACGCTTGAGTTTGAGTGGTTTGTATGAAGAAACAAAGCATTGCCTGCCAAAATATTTACAGTTGGGGGGTTAGAAGTCAGGATATTTCCAGTACTGTGGTTTGCTACCAGATTTATTCCCGCATTAGATGAGTTTCCATTTGTTCCCACTGATTCCAAATGTGTAGTACTATCACTTGATAGGTAGTTATTAAGAAAACTATTTCTTGACGAGTTTCCCGTGCGTAGAGCATCTAAAGCAATTCCTGCGTCGGGAACAGCTTCACGTTGTTCACGTTCACGTAGTAACTCTCTTTCTTGTTCTCTTTCCCGTTCTTCCCTCACCTCCTTTTGCTGCTGTATTAGTGCCAATTGTTTCTTCTTTGCATCATATTTTTTCTTCTTCGCCATCAACTTCTCATGACAGTCCATGCAAAATAATCCTTTTGAAGTTCTGGCGTATCTTAAATCTTCAATTTTCATTTTACAAGACCGGCATTTAAAACAGTTCGAGCAATAAGCCTGATCTCCAGTTAAGATGGCCAAATCGTCAATTTTCTTGCCACATTGTTTACAATTATAAGAACAATTTGAACAGATCAAGTTCCCATTTCCGAGAACAAGAAAATTTGAATTGCAACCCAACGAACTGTCACATTTGGAACACTTGAAACAGTCAATATGCCATCTATCATCACCTAATTCGTAGGCGTGACCTTCATATATGGGATTATTGCATTTTTTACAGTTTTGTTTCACTGTACCATTTGGATCCGAAAGCCCGTGAGTTCCAAACTCTCCTAAATCTTGGGTTATATCTATTTCAGTCATTTGCAGATGTTATGATGGAAACGTGACACGAAATGATGGAATGTCTAAAGAGTGACTAGTATTTTTGATCGTAGGGAATTATAGAATGTCGAATGAGTTATACTTTTGAAAAATCAAGAAGTGAAGATGGTTATCTTGATTTTGACTTGTGATGATGATTCACTGTTGTAATATGCAATATAATAAATACAAGTTCAATGTTTCAGTAATTCTGGAATGAATCTTCAAATTTGAAAGTGGAAATTGATTCCGACAATTGAAGTGGAATTTGATTCTGACAATTATGGAACTGACTTTTGGAGACAACTCTATGCAATTCAGTATTGTAATTAGGTATGGTCCAATAAGAACACTTAGCTTCGACTGGATATGTTATTCGATCAACCCGTCAATCTCAAAATAACACGTTACTTGATATGGCCAAATTGGAGAAAATCAAAATCAAAAAAATCACTAAGACGTGTAAGCTTTCAGTATCAGGCCAATACTTGATATATATTGATTATTGATAAGATTACTTGGAAATTCGTCTTGTGAAGGTATAAAGAAGAATCGGTGTGAATGTTGTAAGATCAAACAAAAATGTAAACGAGGGAGGAATTTGGACCCTGTAAATCTGAGACCAGGTGTGCAGTATTGAGAGACCTATTACGATTAGAATCACAATATCTAGATAGATAATGGAGGTGACGAGAGATTGAACTGTCACGGAGATGTTACACTGCTGTCCAAATTAGCCTACGTCTTGTTCCTCTGGCCGAGATGTTGACTGGTCTTTTACTGTGCGCTGCCTACCGTTTTTTTTGATTACTGATTGCATACTTGACACTCTTAAGATATCATGTATTTAAAACCATTTCTTACTAAAAATAGAGGCTCTACATGTTGTTTCAACTACTCCTATCAAGAGGTCTAGAAGTTCAAAAAGTCTGTGGCCGAAATAGTTTCTTCGTGATTTATATTCAGACTCAGACATTTGTTATTATTGAGATATTCTTCTCCATACTACGTTATTAGAGATATTACTTTGAATTGTCTAGATATATGTTGTTGTTCTTCACTAGTTCGTTTTGTTTATATCCTACTGAACTGAGCTGCGGTGTTGATCTTTTCCACTAGTCCTCAAGCAAGTTTTGAACATAGGCATGTTTTATAGGTGTATGTGAGTTTCGCCATACAAAAATGGCACGTGAGTTTGAAATATCAGGAAGATGTTCTAGGAAGAATATTACTCCGAACTCGATTGTTGTGATGGAATTACTACCTGAGGGTTGATGAAACAACCACAGGGTGCAGCCAAGTATATCACGACGTGTATTTTGAAACAGCTGCTAAAAGTAAAATTTTGCGCCAAGCTTTAATATTATGAAGGGTTTAAGTGCGTGCATAAATAATTTTGTGGATGCAAAATATTATGGAATGTGGAATTGTTAAAATGTGGAATTGTTAAATTTCATCTCTATTCAATAAGTTTGAGATACCCGCTCCACATCATGCTGATACTCATGAATTTGTACATATATACAGTAGGATAAATGTGTGATTATAGTTACAAGAAGAGACAGCCTTGGAGAGGAATGGCCAGTATCAGTGACGGGTAGCGTAAGAACTCATATACTTGAAATATGAAGAGAGGAGTTTGGATTGTAGCTCATATTCTTAGAACTCTCGTCTTCCAATATTATTTTTTAAGATATATGATTGCAAGAGATTTTCAATCCAGGCTAAAGCTCCGCCAGTAAGTCATGGTTAATACAGACTAGAGCTCCTCCGCCAGTAAGTCATGATTAATCCTAAATGGTTTGCCTCTCCAATCAATCTCATGGCCTAACATTGCAATTATCCATATCGGTAATGCCAATACTTCCCTCATCACCCAAACCATCAACCAGTTTCCAACAGATCTTTTCAATGGAGGGATACTAGTCAACCAACTTGGACGAGAATCACAATTAACGTTGGATGTAATATTATAAACCAACGTGTAATATTGAACATAATCTGTAATACACCATATCAACACCTGTAAAGCAAACATTCTCCAACTAAACCATTGATTCAAAAACAAGGTTGAAATTGCATAATTCCCGTACCAACTACAAATAATGCATTCTGTAGTTGGCTCCACCAACGTAGCCATAAGGACCATATACTTTCTAACCCTCAACCAACGTACACGACGGGTGATGTAATCGTTTACCCCATTATCTATCCCGCTAAGTGGTTGAATTACAACATCCCCTGTCAAACCTGTTTTACCGAGCACATTCTCCCATAGAGCAATTCCAATCATATTATCTTCCCCAATATAACGTGAAAAGAATTTGATGGAGTTTCCAGGACCAAGCGAAGAATATTTCAAAGCATCTTTTTTATTTACGTCAGCATTGAAAAATTGTGAATCATTAGTTGTTGCCATTTTGGAAACTGCTGAATCTAAGTCACTTTTCCTATAAATATTTGATTTACCGTTGACACATGGTGCAATTGCAAGGTTATTCAAGGCGACATAAAACTTTGAATGTGAAGTTAGCAAGAACATTTCATCCAACCTGGCACCAAACTTTTTTAAAAGACGTTTATGAGAAGAGAAGTGTGGTTTTGATGATGCAACAACAGGAGAATTTCTATTTGTCAAAAGGTTAGTCGAGGAAGAATACGCTGATTGTATTGGAGAAATGGCAAACTCCAAATCTGTATAGTCACCTGGTGATGGTGATACCGATGAATTTGAGCTAGATGAACCAGTTGAAGATCCCAAAGAAGGGCTAAGTGAATGAATAGTTTCTGATTCAGTTGTTCCACACAGAATTCTCTCTCTCTTGTCAGAAACTGATCCAGTTCTATCGGTTTTGCCTGTATTTATACTCAACGCTAAAGGTACATGATGTACCAATTTAACTTTCCTCTTTGCACTGTCATTTAATTTGCGTCCATTATTGTAATTTTCATTCAATGAAATGACCGAATTGCTCAAAATATTTGAACTTGCCCACACATTTGAATCCATAATCCATAAAATATCATACTTTGCGGCCAAAAACCCTTTGGCTAGATTATTCACCTTGGGATTAGGTCCAAAATGAGCGTCACTTGAGTTTTTAGTCTCGTCAAAATTCGAACTGATCAAGATTTTCGAGTCAATGGAGGGATACTTTGAAATCAAAGTTTCAATTATTGGGATCGACGGATCGTTGGGATTGTCTATACAAAACAAAATTTGTAGCTTTGAGTGGGGATAATTTTGACAAAAGGACGATTCGAGACAGCTGCTGAGCTCGGGATCGATCCCTTTGATGGGACGAATAATGGTAACACCTTCGTCAGATGAAAGAACGTCATTGTTGGTTTGAAGCAAAACTTCATCAGATGCAATAAATGGTGAGGTTTCATGAGATCTGGTCGGTATCTCATCAACAAGTGTAGTTTCATTAACTTGTATGCTTTCTTCAGGTTCTTGGATCTCAGCCTCCTTTTGACTGTTTGGTTTAGTTATGACTGGACGACGTCTGAATTTCAACATAATTTCTATAAAGCCCAGGTAGGAAATCGTAATCATAGCGATATACCATGTTAGAAAGAAAAACCCTGTAAATATTCGCTTGTACGATAGTACTGGAATATATGAAAAATCTGTCATGCTGAAAATGTTTGACAATGTTGACTAGGTTCAAAAATAAAAGTGTCTTGTGGTGTATGTAAGATGCAGATTGGTGAACTCTACTAAACTAGAGCCTCTGATGAATTTTTTGATATAGCCTTGGTGAACTTTTGAGCTCGTAGCAATGTATTCGTATTTCTGAAATTAATCTTTGATTAATCTGTAGTTCTGGTCATAAGCTATGATATTCCAGTTTCTGCATCAACTAGTTGTAGTTTCTTCTCTCGACGCTTTAGTGAGTGAAATAATGATGTACGTAGATTCTTGATCACTTACCTGACAGAATCAGCACTTTCTATAACGATAAATTGACGTGGTTCTTTTCCCGAGACGCGTATTAGCAACAAATCCGAAGCGAATTGCTGGTTTCTATAGTCGGATTGTCTTTTTAGATCAGCCTTCGATGTTTGAAAACCCTTGACTGTGCACTTTTACTTACAAATTTGAGTGTGTTACTAAGAGATTTGTAAGCAACCAATACTCGGATCTTCCGGTTGATCCAACAATGAAACACGTCCTTACAAATGATATTCACAGTTGCCAAATTGATCTGACTGCTAGCCTCTAAAACAATCGTTTCATATCTCCAGTATAGATAGTTATCGCGTATCAATGTCCTGGATCTAGGGTTTCTTTGTAGTTTCTTTTCAAGAACACCAATGCCGCACTTATCCAAATCAGGAATTGCAATTAAAGTCCGAGATCGACTGCCGGATCTAAAGTCGATGCACTAATTAGGAGTACCAGAAGCTCCAAGGAGGGTAGTTCTTGAAAGCTCAACTTTTCTACAATTGGTGGGACTATATTTGTTCAGTATATACCCAACAGCCGTATATTCAGTGAATTATCATATATACCATAATTAGTAAAGCTTAATGTTCTCATATTTGTTGTTAATGCTGGTTTAATTTCAAATTGATCTAGTGATGAAATTATCTGGCTATGTAGTCTTTTTGGCTGAGATTTATAACCCGAGGTTACGTTGATACAAAGTGTTAACAATACTATTAGCACACTTCTCTTCAATGATTTCAATAGCACATTTTTTTTAAATTAGCATTTTACTAGATCTATATCTGATAAATACGTGGCTCCAATTTTATAAGACCGATCATAATCTGGGGTTTCTGGAAATATGCTGAATGATATGTCACGTCGACAAGCCGGATAACGCTACGGCTATAAAGCTTTGATGGATCGTAAGTCTTGGCTGTGAAAATCTCAATGGTGAAACTCCGTGGCTAATAAGCCCGTAAGTCCTAAAACTTCCAGGGCTCAGAGGATGAATCAATTTACGAGAATCGTTTGTGTTGGATACACATTTACTCCAGAAAAATGGAAGATCGGAGTTTTAGCTCCGGTTTATTACACTTGAAAGGTATTAAACCGCTCTTAGCCACATTGAATCTTCGGTCGGTTGACTGAAAAGCTTACCAACGCTATGCGAGGTTGATAAAGCTGTCTAGTATAGTAGGATTTGATAGTTGAACAATGGCTCTATTGATAAATGAAGTCCGGGATTGGTAGTTTTAGAAACAAGTATCATAACTCTCCGAAACTGCAACTTTATGAGTTAAAGGTGTGACTACTTCGCATCCACCTATCAAAACTCCGGAAAGACTCTCAATCTAGAGCCATGTCGTCTAAAGAAATACTCACAGAGTTAGAGTTATTCCATGTGAGAAATCCTGCTACTGAAAACCGGAAATTTTGGTCCCCTTTTAGGAGAGATTCGGATAGCCTACAAGATATGTATCACCTAGAAATTGACGTATATTATCCATCATCAGCTTTGTTCCGGGAGCTGCAATTTACTCTATTACTATGCCAATCTCCCCTATTTTGGCTTACTGTCGGAATCTGCCGAGACCTCTTATAAAACACTGGTACTTTAATGGGTGAGCGTCATAGACTTGTTCTACCATGGTCGTAGACCAATTACAGTCTCGGAAGTAACCTCTTCTGTGACTCGGTTGAAAAGTTGCGTTTGTATTTCCTCGGTCTAAAGGGCACACCCTCACAACCATTACACTGCGTGCCCCACAAAACCTGGGTGATATAAAAACCTCAGAAAATCTCCATAGCCAAAAATCAATCCAAGTTGAATATTATCCAGCATCTTGATTATGTTCAAGACTAGAGTATCCCAGCAATTACTCACAAAATTAAAAATGCCTGTACAAGCTCCAAAGTTTTCCACCTCCTCCGTCAAAGGAGATTTGTTCAAGTTTCAAACTCAGCTTCCAAAACTTCCAGTTCCAAATCTTCAAGAAACTGCTCAAAAATACTTGAAATCAGTTGAACCATACCTCAGCAAAGAACAATTGAATGAAACCACGTCAAAAGTGTCTGAATTCATAAAGTCTGGAGGTGTGGGTGAAAAATTACAATCCCGTCTCCAAGACTTTTCAAAAGATAAGGACAACTGGTTGGCCGAATGGTGGGATGATTATGCTTACATGTCTTACAGAGATCCCGTGGTTCCATACGTGTCTTATTTCTTCTCGCACAAGGATATCAACAATGTCGTTGGAAAAGACCAATTGTACAAAGCCACTCTTCTCTCCTACTACACAATTGAGTTCATGTTGCAAGTTCAAAACGAAACCATCGAACCCGAAGTTATCAAGGGCAATCCATACTGTATGAATGCTTTCAAGTATATGTTTAACAACTCACGTGTCCCCGAAGTTGGCTCTGATATTACCAAAGTTTACGACGGAAACCTTCACCAATACTTTATTGTGGTCTACAACAATAACTTCTACAAGGTCAACCATCACAAGGACGGCGAACCTTTATCAAAGTCCCAGCTTTACCAACAATTCCAACTCATCAAGAACGACAATGTCACCCCAAGAGGTGTCCCAGTCGGTGCCTTAACTTCGTTGAATAGAGATGAATATGTGTCCGCATACAAACACTTGATCGCATCGCCAATCAACGAGCTTTCTCTCGAAACCATCTTTGCTTCCTCGTTTGTCATCTGCTTAGATAACAACACTCCCATCACAATTGAAGAAAAGTCCAAAAACTGCTGGCACGGAGACGGTCAAAACCGTTTCTTCGACAAACCTTTGGAATTCTTTGTTAGCGCAAATGGTAACTCTGGATTCTTGGGTGAACATTCTAGAATGGATGCCACTCCAACCGTCCAGTTGAACAACTATGTATACAAGAAGATTAGCGAGGAGAACCCTAAGCAGTTTGTGCAAGAATTATCCTCCACAAAGTTTAACTTTGACTCCAAAAAACCCGGTCTTTTACAGTTCGATCTTGACCCTGTATCCAGATCAAACATTGCTACCGCCGTTTCAAAATTCGATGCCACCATCGCCACCCACCATGAAGAACTCTTCCAACACTACGGTTACGGTAAAGGTTTGATCAAGAAATTCAAGGTCTCTCCAGACGCATTTGTTCAAATGATGATCCAATTGTCGTACTACAAGTTGACTGGCAAAATCAGACCAACCTATGAATCTGCTGCTACCAGAAAGTTCTTAAAGGGTAGAACTGAGACCGGAAGATCTGTCAGTAACGAAAGTAAGAAGTTTGTGGAGACCTGGACTGACGTCAATGCCTCTGTTGAAGAAAAGGTTGAGACTTTCCAGGCTGCTTGTAAACAGCACGTCAATTACTTATCCCAGGCTGCCGATGGTAAGGGAGTAGACCGTCATTTATTCGGGTTGAAACAAATGTTAGCAGCTGGCGAAGAAGTTCCTGAGATTTTCAAGGACCCTGTTTTCTCATACTCTTCCACCTGGTACCTTTCCACCTCTCAAGTACCTTCAGAATACTTTCAAAGTTGGGGCTGGTCTCAAGTCATTGATAGTGGATTCGGTTTGGCTTACTTGATCAATAATGATTGGTTACACGTCCATATTTCTTGTAAGAAGAACAGTGGATTGAGATCTGACCACTTAAAATGGTATTTGATTGAGTCTGCAAACGAGATGAAGGATATCTTGTCGAAGGGATTATTAGAACCAAAAGCTAAGTTGTAGACTGAAGCATAAAAGAGAAATATTAAGCTGCCACAGTCTTATAAATATATTAAGATGCCATAGTCTTATAAATATATAAAGTTAGCCAGCCTTATAAATACTTCTACATATTATTTATTGTTTATTCGAAATGAATTTCTAAATTGTTAAACTATATAGTTGACGACTTCTTCAGTAAAAGGAGAATGGAAAGAGTGATAGAATTAAATGTCGCTGGAGTGAAAATGGTACTGAAGAAGTGTGGTGTCTAGAAGATGAAATGCTAAAAATGTGAGATAGACGTTAATTTGTTGATGTGCTGGGGACAAATGAACGAAGTCCCAGCAGCCGAAGAAACTTTAAAGTAATTCGGCAATTTTGTAGCATGGGTAGTGGAAAAAGATTGAATAGTGAACAAAGATTTAATAGTGGATTTAATAGGGACAAAAATTTAATAGTGGACTCCACGTTAACAATCAGCAGTGGATACCCAGTAGTGACTCGCTCTTTGGAAAGAACGAGTCAAAGTTCATCACAAAATATATGTTATGATAGTCGGGCATAACTGAGTTAGTGAATCTTAAATATTTCCACCGAGTTGTGGTGTTTTCGAAGAACCGTATGGTCAACATTTGAAACCTCCTGGCTCTGATAATTTTATGGAATTGACAAATTCCTACAAAGCTGGCTTCTTTCATATCACTCAAAGCAAATCCAGCAATCCAACTATTTCTCCCATTAAACTCATGTACTCTTGGATAAACGAATTGAATACCCACCAATTTCCAAAACTATTCTGTGACACATCGGCCTCGATGTTTCCCTGGATGTTTTGTAATTGCAATTGCTGTTGTTTCAAAAATATGAACTTGAGGATATCATTCAAGACGAAGTTTATGAAGTTGTTGTAGATTAAAATGGGATATTTTGATTTGAAATGGGTGGAAAGTAATCTCTTGTCGATAAGACTTATTAAAGAAACCAATTTGGACCGTTCTTTTGCTGATAAAAGTGCTTCCTTCCCTGTTTCATTATCAGCTTCAGTATTTTGAGAGATTCCTTGAAGATCCTCCCCATGAAGTCCTCTTAGTTCACCTCCCAACTTACCATGGCTAATTCTTAATTCTCCTTCACCAGCCTGATCAGATCCGTTTGAGGAATCTGTATCATATCCACTATCGTTTAAGAATGACAACAAGTCCTTCTTGAAAAACTCGTCAATGATATTTATCTCCTGGTTGATAAAATTCATAGATAATGACGATTTCAAATCTGAATTGATTGCAGGGTCAAAGTTATATCCTATGAGAGTGTAAACCAAGTCATTTGATAGGATATCGTTTTTGAAACTAAAGTTCATTTCTCCCAAAGAGTTTGTGGCTATGTTCGAATTCAAGTTCAAGAAGAAACTATCATCGTCCTGGCCGTCTTTGTATTTCAAAGAGTTGGATGGACTATTGACTCGCAAGAAGTTTTCAATATCAACAGACATCACAGACTTGGTATCATCTTTAATTATCAACTTAATAAAGGTGATGAGCAAATCATTCAAATTGATAAGTTTCTTCAACAAGATAAGAAAGACCGTGGAGTTATTAATGTTGAATCTAGGAGAGTTGAGCTGTCTGAGCTCAGTGTTGAAGTTATTTATCAAATATAACAAATTAATTCTCAAGTTCTTCAAGAAATCAATGTTTGCTGATGATTTGATTAATAATAAGAATGGGAGAACTTCAAGAAGAATGATTAGGTAAAGACTCAAATCAGTGTTTTCGCTGGATTCGGTATTCAATGGTGTAACCAATTTAGCCATAAAGTGAGAAAGTAAGCTTGAAGGGTTTTTAAGGGAATCATTATTTAAGAATACATCATGAATAGAATCCTTTGATATGCTGGAGTGTGTCGAATATATCCGAACCCTAATATCATTAAACCAGTTTTCCTCGTCATTTAATACGGTGAAGTTGTCATCGCTGGGATACTTTAAAAATGGCTTGATAAATGAAAGGTTTGGAGTTGAAATTTTATCAACCTCAGGATGTGAATACTCTCGAGCCGATTGATGAATTTCAGAATTACTTTGCTTCTCCACTCTGATCTTGGGTTTACTGAAAGACTTACGATGACCCTTTTTAGGCGTTATCAGTGGATTTGACTTGAGTAACTTCTTTTCTCCTTGGAAAATATTATTCAAATCTACCAATTCATTTTTTTCACATAAATTCTTGATTTCATCGTTGATGATGTTTTCGTTCCAAACAACTCCCAAATAGTTGTATTTTGACTCACCTCTACTACCTAAACGTTTGATCAACAAGTTTGGATAAACCAATTTAATCAACTTACCTAATTTTGATTGACCAAGTATCAATTTTTGTTGTTCGTTAGTTGTGTTTGATGAGCTTGGATAAGTCATTATCAATTTCTGACAGATTATATAGTAGGTCTTATAGATTGATAATCTTGGAATGGTATAATTCTGGGGTTCTTCATTTGAATTTAAAGGAAGCTGAATCAAGATATCAAACAAGATCTTGATGGCCAAGAATGTCCTCAATAATTCATGGTAGTTAATATTGGTAAGCTTGTTGTCTTCAATATTAATATTCATAAAGTAATCAGATAACAAATCAGGATTTTTGAAGATATTAAGAAGTTGATTGATGATTTCTACTAACTGGGCATTTCCTGAATTAATAGTCTTATCAATTTTGTTTTGGTAATGAATTTGAAGTAAAGAATGCAATTTGTCGCTGTTATACAAAAGGTTGTAGAAGTCATCAACTGGAAATGGAGTGTTGAGCTTACTGAGAATATCCAATAAATAGTTGTTTATATTAGAACCATCGACCGTTATTAAGTTGACCAATAGTTCGTTAACTATTGTGTCATTCGTGGGTTGTGTGGGACTTTGTTTGGCTGTATCTTCATTCAAATTGAATAAATTGAAGTGGGAAGATATGGATAAATTATTCTTCTGGTGTTTTTTAGATGGAGGAGCAACAATTTTGGTAGATGGACTCAATTGTGAATGAGGAGAGTAGTCAATTTTTGGAAATGACGCTCCACTTAGATAAACACCACTTGATTCATAATTAGTAGGAAATGGTACGTTTGACAAGGGAATGATTGGAGGATGGGTCTGATTGTAAGAGACATTGGGAACTATAGGAGGATGCGCATATGAAGAGGAAGAAGATGCTGGAGGTTGAAAGTTTACTCCAGAATAGTTTTGTGCAGAAGTGGAAGAAGTTGAGGCGTCTCCTTGTGAATATGTTGATTGCAAATGAGGTGGAAAATTAAAAAATGGAGCTTGAGTTTGAGCTAGATTAATACTAGCAGACTTTTGAGGGATGATATCTTCTTCATCACTCGAAGCCGATCTCTTTAAAGGAGAGTTATGTGTTGAGTGGGGCGCAATTTCATTCTCAAGTTCTCTATTTCCTGGGATAAAGTTCCCGTCGCTATTTTTTTGATAGCTCAGCGGGCCCCGTTGGGGAAAGTTATAGTTTGTGCTATATGTTTCATGTTCATAAATATTAGAATGAATGTTTTGTATGGGGGTTGTTTGAGTATGTTGATGATCTTGTTGGTCAGATGGTAAGTAGTAACCAATATTCAGAATAGAAGATTTCTGTCGCTTGTGAGATTTTTGAGGAGGTCTATTTGGCATAGTAAGAAGGTCGGAGTGATATACTCATGGAGAATATACTATGATATCAATATACTCAGGAATGTATATGGTTCCGAGGCTGCTTAATGGGAGGAATTCTCACTCAATGCTTCGTGAAGGATCAGACGCGAGGAGCTACTTTTAAGTGAAGAGCTATTTTTAAGTCCTGTAATGTATGTGATTCTTATTGATGTTGGTTAGGATCTGTTCTGGAAGATACACAAATGGTCTCGGTCTGAGTTCTAACTTGCTGTGGCAACAGTGCTATTTGATCTTTCAGTGGCAGTGAACCTGTTAAAAGTGGCAGTGTCTGATTGATTGAACTGCCCCACTAAATCGATCGATTTGCTCGGATATTCAGAAAATTATGTCGCAAAGTGTACACCTAATCACCTTTGAATCCTCTCTCGATTCTGTAGTTCAAGGATCACCAAACACGTAAAGAAGAGTTGTGAAGGCAAAAATGGATTGTGTTGTAAAAACGAATTAGAAACAAAAACAATCAAAAATTGACGAGGAGCGCAGCTAAAAAAATGCTTTGCTGGAAACAGACAAAGCTGATAAGTAGTAGGGTACTATTGTGGAGCTTCGATGGTACTAATAGAGGATTGCCACTAAATCGCTGAAGTACGACAGTCTGTATCCTCCAATTGCCGTGGTAGTGGTCTTACGATAAACTAATCTTTATTACCTAAATTAACTTTCTGAGATTTTTGCAACAATGCACGGAGTTAGCGAAGTTCTTTATAGATCGCTATACTTGTGGCCCGTCTCTGGAAGGGTCTGATTGGGCCAAATGTTTTTGTCAAAATGTGGAAATGTGATGACCAAGGATCTCCTTGATTCCATATCTATGTTAGATACTACAACTCGATTATCTATTAATACCAGATTCGGATCAAAGAGGGGCCAGACGTATTATGGTGGGAGGAGGCACTTTGGTAACAAGGAAGGCTCGCATGTTCTTCTAGTGCACAATTCCCCTGTACTATTTTCAAGTCAGTCTGATCCCTGGTGTCCTACACAGTGCTTGCTGAGGTTTTCGCAAGTCCCACTTGGTGTGAATGTGTGTTGCCTATTTTGAAGTGTTTACTTTTGTCACCACGTCGTCTATTTAACGATATCTCGATTTGGTTATAGTACCAATTTTTGATAAGTGGATTGGTAAGGTTAAAGTGTTAGGTATTAGGACGCCAAATACGTTTGGTGTACTCAACAGAATAATAAGATTCGCAGCCATGGTTTGAATTCTGATACGGGGTATAGTGTTTCGTAGTTATGGCTGGAATCTCCATGGGTCCAGTATACAAATTCACTCTTTCATATGCATGGCTAGACATCCACATATATCAGAATGAATAAGCGGTCTCGCAGCTCTTAAAAAATACGCCATTTCTAATCTGAGACAAAGTGACGGCTGAAGTGATCCGCGATTCTTCACTGTATTCACCCGGCTTGCTGACGACAAGGTTTAAGTATTGACCCACTTATTCATGATAGATCTGGTCTCCCATACCCAATTTAGGGATTAATCCCTATGGTCAAAATGATTGATTTTTGTGATATCAAAATGGAAATACGGATAATAAATCAACATCACATTTACGGAGCTTCCTTTCCGAAGAATCTTCTTACAGTACTAACCAACCCTCATTTGTGATCCAGTCTGTCAAAACTACCTCGTGAATACTATTTTTCTTTGCAGAGAAGACTCAGCAACAAAATCCGAAAGAGGTTCACTTACGATATTCTAAGATTAGTTCTATTGTGACGAGAAATTGTGGGTGATATTCGGAAATAAGTCAAGTTATGCAAATAGCGAATGAGTTGTTATTCTTTAGTAGGTGAATATTAGTGGAGGTTTAGTGAAGTTATTCTACAAGTTCATAATTTTCTACAAGTTCATATTTCAACGCGTTTATAAAGTGATTCTGAGTGTTGATTCTACTTGTTGATATTTTGCCCAGCTCGATAAAGTAGGACCAAGAGGTACAGGAAATGATTGCCAGATTCACAGTCGCGAAGTCATGACGAATATTGGCTCATAGTGTTTTCCATTATAAACAATGATACTTCTGGTAGGTATATCTGGAGTCGAATTTTGGGAGTTTTCTAGATATATCGTATGATGATAAAGAGCGCATCAAACTCATTCCCCGGGTCTCATGCTCCTGTGTGGCCTCCACTCAGGGACACGCTATCGTATGTTCCTTGTTGCTCTTGTATCTTGGTTCGTGATCCTCCAGTCGCTCGATAAGGCCCAGCGCGGAACGCATTCATTTTTCCCGATCGAGAGTTAAGTATCAAATCTCCGATTTCCTATAAAACTCGGTTACTCCCCAGAACCATTTCTTCAACACCATATCGAAAATGATTCATAAGCGAGTTATTATAATTGGAGCCGGTATGGCCGGCATTAAATCTGCCATTGATTTACACAAAAATGGGGTCACAAATACCTTAATCCTTGAAGCTAGAGATCGCTTGGGTGGTCGCTTGTTTTCGATCCCATCACAGAACTCATCAAACCCTGAAATTAAGTATGATCTAGGTGCTCTGTGGTTCCATGATGGCTTGAACAACCCCTTGTTTGATAAAGCTATTGCAAAAGGAAACGTGGACTACTACTTCGATGATGGTGATTGTGCCTACTTGTCCAAAGACCACAGGTCAATCGATCCTGCAAAATTCCAACAAGTCTTAGAGGAGATTCAAATATATTCTCAATATATATATGAGAAGCATCCCGATAAACAAGATATATCATTAAAACAGTTATCACAAGAATATGTGGATAAGTACAGAAACCATTTAACAGACACTCAGATGGTTTACAGCACCGGCGTCTTGAGGATGTGGGCAGAGTTATGGCAAGGGGAGTCGTGGGATAAAATATCAGCAAAATACGCTTTTGATGGTGAAGGACATTTAGGCCGCAATGCTTTTGTGAAGAATGGATATCGTACGGTGTATGATAATGAACTCAATGAACTTCCTTCCAAATATCAAAAGGAAAATATTTTATTAAACACCCAAGTGCATCATATTGATTATAGTAGTCCTAAGAAAATAGTATTGACCACCAGAGACAACAAAAGGTACTCTTGCGACTATTTAATATCCACTATTCCTCAAAGTTTATATAAAATCACCAACCCATCGGATCCTTGTCATATAAAATGGACACCAGAACTTCCTCGACGCTTTTCTTCAGTCATTCCTCACATTCATTTTGGTTCTTTGGGGAAAGTTGTCTTAGAGTTTGACGAATGTTTCTGGCCAAAAGATATCGATCGCTTTTATGCAATCTCAAGCCAACAAAATGTCTCACATACACAGCCTCGAGCTTGGGATTATCCACTTTTGTTTGTCAACTATCAAAAACTCGCCAACACGCCAACTTTGGTGGCCTTGACGCAAAACCCACTTTCTAGATATATTGAAAACTTGAGTGGTGCCGAGAAGAATGACAAAATATGGAGTCTCTTTCAACCAGTGCTCAAACAATTTGCGTCGACGGATAAAATTCCTTCTCCCAATAATATTTTCCATACTACATGGTCCAATGATAAGTTTACTAGAGGGGCATATGGAGCTGCGAAGGTGGGGACAATAGATCCACAAGAATTGAATGCTCCATTTATCGAAGGAATTCAGGATAGAATTAGATTTGCTGGTGCAGAAATAATTGATAATTCAAGTAATGGCTGTGCTCATGGTGCTTGGTTTACTGGTGAGAGAGAAGCAAAGAAGATTTTGGATACTATGAGGACGAAAAAGGCTAAGTTTTAGAAATAATGTGTCACTATAATAAACTTATAGGGGATTTGAGTATCTCCAATGATGATAATAAAAATTTATATGGTGTAGTTGTTTTTGAAGAGTTAACTAGTCATTTTGTCTCATTCAGAGATATACTTGGTGCTATCTCCATAATCAAATTATATACTGACTAGTACAAACTCACTATACTAATCACTTGAGTGATCACTTTGACTTTTATCATCATTCCAGTTCTAAGGCTACTTTTGTATAGACAGTATGAAATGAATTAAAGACTAGAAAGATCATTTTCGATCGTTTCAATGATAACCCATTGTGAGATTTACTCTAAACTTTAATAGAAGCATAAAAATCTTTGATAGCACCCTCTGTAGTTCACATTCATTACCTGATCTGTACTAATCTCGGTCTATTCTCTATAGTCTCTATTCCTGAGTGGTTTGGCTGCAAAATATCCCATTCCTGCATATACCCAACTATTCTCATCAAAAATTATCATCGTGGTCTGAAAATTATACCTTATCAAGATCATTAGACAAATATCCATACAGTAATGACAGCTTCGCAAAATTCCATAAAGCTCATATCAGGGAACTCTCACCCTAAGCTCGCCAATATGGTTGCCGCTAGGTTAGGTATCCACTTGGCAAGAGTTGGAGCTTTTCAATACACCAATACCGAAACTGCAGTAGCAGTTGGTGAGTCGGTTAGAGACGAAGATGTCTATATAATACAAACAGGATGTGGTGAAGAAAAAATCAACGACTTTTTAATGGAACTCTTGATCACTATCAATGCTTGTAAGATAGCTAGTGCCAGAAGAATCACAGCGGTGATCCCCAGTTTCCCCTATGCGAGACAAGATAAAAAGGACAAGTCAAGAGCTCCTATCACAGCCAAACTTATTGCAAACCTATTGCAAACAGCAGGATGCAACCATGTGATAACCATGGACTTACATGCCTCTCAAATTCAAGGGTTTTTTAGAGCTCCTGTTGACAACTTGTATGCCGAGCCATCTGTTTTGAGGTATATAAAAGAAAACTACCACCAGGATATTATCATAGTGTCCCCAGATGCTGGAGGGGCCAAAAGAGTCGCGTCAATTGCCGATAAGTTGGATGTAAACTTTGCACTTATTCATAAAGAACGTCAAAAGGCCAATGAAGTATCAAGAATGGTCTTGGTGGGTGATGTCACCGATAAAGTGTGTCTTTTAATTGACGACATTGCTGACACATGCGGTACTTTATGCAAAGCTGCAGACGTTCTTTTAGAAAATGGAGCTCAAAAGGTGGTGGCGATGATTACCCATGGAATCTTTTCTGCAGATGCTATTGACAAGTTGAATAATTCAAAGTTGGATAGAATCGTATGCACAAACTCGTTACCATTAGATGACAAGTTAGAGCAGTGTGATAAACTTGAGGTTATTGATATTAGTCCTACATTGGGAGAAGCCATCAGAAGATTACATAACGGAGAGAGTGTGAGTTATTTATTCAACAACGCCCCAGAGTAATTGGTTCTATTAGAGTGATTTGATACTGAAGCACAGATTAGTATCTAGTTTTTCATTGTTTTTGTCTCCAATACATTACAATCTAGTTCGTCATAATCTAGTTCGTCGGCACGACTCTAAGACTCACGTTCTCCACCCGCTAAAAGCCCTACAGCATCGTTAGAAGAGACGGAGTAAGGCTGAAAATCAATATATAAGTGTCATTGTAAGGTGTAAGTATGCTAATTGAAAAATATATGTTAATTCACCTCAATTAATATACAGATCTAATAATAGTTTGTTTTGTGGGGAACCTACACTAGTGAAATCGATTTTGGACGTTTTAAAATGTCAATTGAACCAATCTTGATAATTTCTGTTCAAATCAAGACACCTCAGCTTGATATCAGCTCAAATTAAGATACAGTTAGTGTGGTTGTTATGAAATCGCGTATATCTGGACTTGTGTATCCTTATTAACAATATTAATTCTTCTTCCACACATTATTTCTACATAACATTTCTACAGTCAATACAGAATAATTCTTTTTATTAAGTTGTGATCGCTGACTATACTATCATGAAATATGCTCGTAGAGACATAGACTGGAAATGGCGTAGAACTCCCACAAAGTCGTGAAAATCAACAGCCGAGGAATTGGATTACAAACGTCGTGAAATACACTCAATCATGACCTCGTGAAATACACTGAATCATAACTTCATGAAATCAATGAATCACAACGGCTTGTAACTCAATTCCTCTCAAACAACTAGTCCTTTGACGTAATCCTTTCACACATTCCAGTGGACATCTTGACGCAAGATATTTCCGTCATAGACACTTATTTCTTAATATCCTTGATCTCCTTTTCCAACTTGTCAATGGTTTGCTTTTGCTGTTCCAACTTTTCTTTCAATGCCCTTAATTGTTCAGCTTCGTGCTTCTTGATGTAGACGTTTTCTTGTGCCTTTTCTCTTTCGCCGAAAGCATCTTGTTTAGAAGGAGCCTCGTTAGTGCGAGCAACGCTGGACATGGAGAATGATCTAATTGAAGATCTTTGGATAGAACGTTTAGTGATTGCGGTGAACATTGTGTTTTTGATGGGGTATAGATGCCTGGAGTTTACTGTGACTAGACTTTTTAATGAGGGCAATCGAACAAGGTCGTGTAAAATGCCTAAAATCTCTCGTCGCTTATTGGTTAATAATGCATTCAATATATACAGAGTCGGCTTACTTGACAGACCAAATATTTAGGTCTATTAGTTAAGGATATAAATCTGGTTAGTTAAGAGTATTAATCTTGTTGGCTGACAAGACCAACTTCAGATTTTCAGACGAGGTCTGTTTTGTAGAGTTGAGTCTAGATCAATAAGAACTAGAACTATGCCCAAATGATACCGAGAATGGTCAAATATGCCCAGAAAAGAACTAATTGTATTTAACAATTGCAGTTGTTAGCATGTAGCGGCTAAATCGACACAATGGGTGTTAAACTTGTATAAAATCCACAGCTTAGATGTATAATCATTTCTCGTAGATGTATTTTATCATCGTTTTCATCTTATCTTGACTAAATCTACAAAGTTCTGTTTGGCAAGTATCTTCCATGCTTGTGAGTACTTGATAATAATCCACAGGCTCTTGCAGTCTTAATGGCATAAGATAACTTCTTTTGGTTCTTAGCGTTGCATCCCGTTACAGCTCTTGGTAAAATTTGTCCAGTTGAAGTAACAAACCTCGACAAAATCTCTGGCATGGTATACAAGTTTCTAGGATCAATCCCGGTTCTTTCAAAAGGATCTGAAATCTTCTTTTGGTTGAATGCTTTTCTTTCCATATTGAATTTGGTGTTGGAGAAGTCAAACGGATCGTAACTTTCTCCAAAATTGAATCTTCTGGTGAATTGTGCGGAGATATCCAATGGCGGTTCGTTGGTTTCTTCTATGGTTCTGGCCATTCCAACAACATCTCTGGTGATTTGACTATCGTTGTTTTTGTTTTCGCTACTCCAAACTCCTTGGCTTTTCATCTGCGGAGTAGAAGGTAATATGTTGGCACGTTTGGCTGTTCCGCAGAAGCCACGTATACTTCTTACACTTCCTATGCTTCTCAACATTCTCTATAGTGATATTGCTAGTTGTATTAATGTATGTAAGTGAAGGTGTTTAGTGAAAAATTCATCAAACTTTTTCGCGACATACACGACTGGTTCCTGACGTATCCTAGAAATGACATATTCTGCTCTAGACATATTAAAAAACTTAGAAGCGATATCTAAATCAGTGAATCCTCTCAAGTTATTTACATCTTCTATTTCCATCTCTTCTCTCTGAAATTGACTCTTTATTTCACTACATCCCCTACCATACTCTATATAATTGAGCTCTTCCTGCATATATTCCAACGAACCCAGCGAAAGACGAAAAACCTGAATTCAAAACTACAACTAACCAACCACGGCTGATTCAATAGCAGTGGATCTAATTAAGGGATTACTTAAACATTTCCTTTACACAACACACTTTTTCTCAAGTGAACCTTACAAAGAAGTGTGACATTTAGACTAAATTTGATTTATAAGCAAACATTCACCGTTGTTGCCATCCATAATCAACGCAGAGTTCAATAAACTCAAAGCTGTCATAAACAGCATACTTCAACAACAGATCTAGACCATATTCATACACGACAAGTCCATTGTTATTCAACAAATTGCTAATTTCGTTACACATACCAACCCTCAATCCTACACATACACATCATATTCATAATGGGAGAACGAGGACCAGACCAATGGTTGGAACAGATCAGAAAATGTATCGCCTTGAGCGAATCAGATATGAAACAATTGTGTGAACTTGTAAAAGAACTCTTGATGGAAGAATCCAACATTCAGCCAGTACAGTCGCCAGTCACAGTATGTGGAGATATCCATGGACAATTCCATGACTTATTGGAATTGTTTCGCATTTCCGGAGGTTTGCCTTCTGATGATAATAGTACCAACTACATCTTCTTGGGAGATTATGTAGATAGAGGATACTTTTCTTTGGAAACTTTCACTCTCTTGATGGTACTCAAGGTAAAGTATCCTCACAGAATTACCCTTGTGAGAGGTAATCATGAATCCAGACAAATCACACAAGTGTATGGGTTTTACGAGGAATGTTTGACGAAATATGGATCTACTACAGTTTGGAAGTATTGTTGTCAGGTATTTGATTTCTTAACTTTGGCGGCAATAATAGATGGTAAGATTTTATGTGTTCATGGAGGTCTTTCGCCAGAAATTAGAATGTTGGATCAAATCAGAGTCTTGAGTAGAGCTCAGGAAGTACCTCATGAGGGAGGATTCTGTGATTTAGTGTGGTCTGACCCAGATAACGTAGACACATGGGCAGTTTCTCCTAGAGGGGCTGGTTGGTTGTTTGGCTCCAAGGTGAGTCGAGAATTCAACCATATTAACAACTTGAATTTGATAGCAAGAGCACATCAGTTAGTGATGGAAGGTTTCCGTTATCATTTCAAGGAAAAAGATGTTGTGACTGTATGGTCAGCACCAAACTATTGTTATAGATGTGGAAATGTGGCTAGTGTCATGCAAGTGGGAGATGATTTAGATCCTAACTTCAAGATTTTTAGTGCTGTTCAAGACGGTGACTTGACGGTGAAGAATAACGCAAACAAGCAACAAAGAAGTGATTACTTCTTATAGAGCATGGACCAACAATTCATATTGGTATACTTAGTGAGTGAAGTGGCTTGCTAGTGAGTTAATGAACAATAATTACAACTAGCTAGCACCCACAGAATTATCACTTGAAGGCGAGACTCTTGGAAAATGTTCAATGACAACTCTGTCTCACCTTTTATAATATATGCCACCGGTAATATAAGGACGCTGTCTGGTTATTATCTCTACTTCACCATTAATATGACATCTCCAAAGCTCCCTTCAAAACTTCAGCCACTCAGTATCATTCATTCTTCAAGCCTCTCAACTCCGCTGGATTATATCTACCACTGCGCCAATTCTGCACTTCTTCCCTCGATGAGACTCTGTTATTTTATTGCATTATAGAAAATTGGTTCTTTAAGCACAGATCTTATCAAATTCAACTCCATTTCCAACAATATAAATGAAATCGTCCTCGTCATTTGCTGTCGACTTTGTTCCGTTATTGACAATAAGTTATGAACTATCACGAATGTTACTTTATTTTTCACTCTACCCTAGCTTACTCGATCAGATCTATGAATTGATGATTTACGTCGCTAATGTTGATTTGTATTCACGCCAATCTATAGTGATTGTTCAATGTATAATATCCGAAAAAGTAGTAGCAACTTGTAGAGAATTAGTTTTAGTAAGTCTAGGAACTGAGGCTTCAACAACTCCTTATCAACCATTATTAGGAATGGATGAAATTGAAGGAGTTTTGATATTCTACTCTCTGACAACTTCTTCCCTGACAACTACTTCTCTGACAACTTCTACTTCTACTTGGCTGCTTCTCTTAATCTACACAACGTTAATTCTCATAATTACTCTGTTATGTTTATATTATACATGCTATGCGACTACTTCTTGTTCTTCTTTCTCATACGCTTCATTCCAATGAGTTTTTTGACATCGTCTCCAAGACCGGATTTTGGTGCTTCAGATGAACCTCCCTTGTTGGAGTTACCCTTGTTGGAGTTACCCTTGTTCATATTCCCCTTTCTCAGTGGGCCCTTTCTGGCTCTCTTCTTATCGTCACTTCTGTCACCATCCTTGTCGTCTCTATTTCTCTTTCTGTCGAATGGTTTGTGTCTTGGTTTGTCGTCATCTTTAGTCAGACTACGGGCCTGGAATACCTTTTCTCTTCTTCTCTTAAGAACTTGGGCATTTTCAACCGCAAACTCGACAATCAAGTTTCTCTTGGATAAGCCTTCTAATTTGGCCAACTTTTGTTCTTCTTCGGTCAAACCTTCGGTGATTTCGTCTAGAGAAACCTCGTGGGCATTCATCCATCTCAATCCCATCAATGCGACCTTGTGGTCTCTGAATTCGATGAAACCGTACCCTCTACTACGTCCGGTTTCTCCAGAACCCTTGATTTCCATAATGACCTTGGCCTGCTTCACCACACCCTTGTGTTTGGAGCTGGCCTTCTTTTCTGAACCTTCTTCCTTTGGTTCCCATTCGTTCAAGTCGTGCTTATGTTTGACAGAACGGTTGAGTTCTTCTCTTGATAAAGGATGTCTCTTTTCCTCTTTGACCTCGGTAGCAAACTGTACGACAGCCTTACGACCCAAAGCCTTCAAAGCCTTGGAGTTCATGGCTCTTGGAAGGTTTCTGATGGCCAATCTGGTCAAGGATAAATGCAAAGTGGGGTTTTTGTTCAATTGTTGGACTCTCAACTTGTAGGACTTTTCTCTTAATTCCAAGTCGGTTTTGGTGATGAACTGTGCTAATTTGGAGTTGGTGGTGATTCTACCTTCGTTCAACAAGAACAAGTTACGCTTATCCTTTTCGCCTGGAGCCTTACCCAATACTTCTTTTCTCTTTTCCGAGTTCTTTTCCGCCAAACGGGAGGCAGAATCTCTGTCCACAGCAGCAGTTATTGATAAAATACGTCCTTGGTACACGTATGCTGGAGAAACATCGTCAGCAATCAATAAGGAGGTCGATGCCGATGATGGAGCACTGGCCAAACAAGTATCGAACCCTTCTTCGGTCGAGAAAGCAACGAATGCTGAACCCTTAGCCAATCCTGATTCTTTGTCGATCACTGGCAAGGCATATTTGACAGGTCCAAACTTTTCAAAGTGTTCCTTCAAAGTTTCTTCATCTGCGTCGTATGGAATATTACGTACAAACACAGCAAATGCTTCTTGTCTGTTGCTCTTCTTTCTTGGTTCTTCTTCGACAGGTGCTTCGGTCTCTTCTTCCACCTCATCGTCAGATTTGATGTCGTTCAAATTGTCAAATTCTTTGCCTTCTTCTTCATCAACTTCCTCATCCTCTTCATCGTCCTCGTCTTTTATATCATCGTCGTTGGCTTCCTTTTCAATTTCAGCTTCATCGACTTCTTCTTCCTCTTCTACCTCATCTTCCTTGATGAGTTCCCATTTGGTCTTTTCAACTGCTAAATCTACAGCAACTTCTCTGCCATCGATTTTGAGTCCTACGGATTCTTTTACTGCTCTTGCAGCGGCTGCATCTTTCTTCATAGTGACAAAACCAAATCCACACATTTGACCACCCTTCTTCTTAGGAATATACGCATCAAAGACAGCACCATACTTGGAGAATGCTTTCTTCAAAACGTCGGGTTTCTTACATGACCATGGCAAATTACGCACAATCAACCTGGCTCTTCTCTTTTCAACAGGGACGGCTGCCTCTCTTGGTTCTCTTGGCTCACTACTGTCTTTTCTGTCGTTTCTTTCTCTCCTCTTAGCGATGTCTACTCTCAAGACTCTGCCCTTGAACTTATTCGTTTTGGCTTCAGTCAATGCTGTTAAAGTATCGTCGTCCATGGTGAACGAGACGAACCCAAACCCTCTCGATTTTTGTTCTTCGTCCTTGACAATAACGGCATGCTTGACAGGAACGAACTGTGAGAAGAACTCAGCTAACTCTTCGTCCGTGGCTTCAAATGGAAGGGAACGCACAAATAACGTTTTCCTGTCTAAGCCTTCATCTTTGGTGGTGGACTCGGTACTTGCAACAACCTTAACTTCCTCCTCTGACATTTTTATTACACCTGGGTACTTGTGGTTCTTCGTATACTAATGAAAAAAAAATGTATGGAGATGTCATCGCGATGATTGGGAAAGGTACACGACTTGTTTGGAGTAAATCGCACGACCCAATATCAAAATGTAAACAGACATCTTCTCCACAACATAGCCAGCCACAGGCTACACTAATAATGCCTGCGAAAAGTTCTTACGTCAACGTTCTACCGAACTCGTACATTCCTGTATTATCCAAAAAAGTTCTCAGAAATGTCCTCTCTAGACTTCCCAAACGTTCTCTCATGGAGCTTATCTATGTGTGGCCAAAAATCATAAATACACAACCACAATTGCAAGAACCAAGTGGTGAACATCGGCAGAGAAGCTACAACAATCAAGTCTCGCGAGAGGCGCTAGAGATCAAAAAGAATCCAGGCCGGATCTCAAAAAGTGCCGTGATAGATAAGATCATTTTCCAGTACTGGTCCAAAGGACTCAATCTTCTTCAATTGTCACAGGTGGACTGTCAATTGATCATAGATCGGCCAAATGCATATTTCTGGGTGAGCTCGACTGTTTTAGACTCTCGTGACGCAGAGGTACCCTTACTGTTGGATCCAAAGACATTCTTGGGCCAGTTGGTGGAAGATCTCAATATGCTATACATGACATATATATACGTCTGCAAGCATCCTAAACTACCATTGTTGATCATAAGAATCCAATTATTTGACTTGCAAGCAATAACCACGTCGACATTTGAAAATCGTCCACACATCTCATCAAATAAACCATACTTCTTGGCTATTCCCTTGAATTCTTCCCACATAATACATTCTCCGGGGAATGATATGGTCACAAATATTGTGTTGCAGGTAGTGGAAAGAAGTCTACCTCAGAATCCCAATAACTTGTTGCGGCTAAGAAGAAACACTGATCATAAGCCCGTGCGCTCGCTAGAATCAATGCATATATTAAAGGGTTCGTCACGATTCAGTAATAGTTTGGGAGTATGGACACCATATGCCGATGGCACAGTTGATCTGTTGCCATTTTCCGCTCTTGAAACACATCCTACACTTCGAGAAAATGACGAGTATGTTAGTGATGATGAAAATCCAACTCAAGCAGAATTTCGCAAACTTCGAGCCATCGCAAACCTACGTTTCAAAGGGTCCAGAACTGGAATTGTGAAGTCTAGCAAATTGTACGACGACATTGAGTCAAAAAAGAAATACAATTCCAAGAAATCTATCGTCTATGACGATGTAGAAAGCGAGTTGGAGAGTGAAGAGGATGTAGAAGCGAATGAATTCTCGACTATTGCACCGGTGCAATATGCGGAATTCATCCTCAAGGATAGTATTTCTGAGGGAAATCCAAGCTCTATAACATTAACATTAACTGGTCTGGATGTGTTTGCGGGTCTTCATGAACTCTCTGTGTCAACGATTGATCAAAATAAAGTTTTGGACCCTTCAACAGTTCCAGGATTTTTAACTGGTGAAGAAGGAGCTACATGTGGAACAATAGAAAACTTCAAATTCTCCAAGATTACTGGAGGATAATAACTCAATCTACATCTACTAGTTGAGGAGGCTAGAGTATTATCGAACCTTGGTATATTTATGTATTTTCTGAATAGAACTTATAAAATGTTCGATTTAGACTAGTTTCATTAATAAGAGAGATTAGTTCCATTAATAATAGAGATTAGTTTCGTTAATATGAGAGATTAATATCCCAACTTGCTAATATACCCTTTCAAAATAGTTCTAGCATTCTCTTCGTCAGCTGTTTCCACAAGTTGCCTCAATACATCGATATCTTTATTCTTAAAAGCTTCAGCTCCCGCCAGTGTCGTATCATTGTTCTTTAAAAACAAGTTGATCCGTTCGGTGTATCTCAAAGTCTTGCAATTTTTAATGTAGACAGAAATATGGTCCTGGGGAGCATTATGTAACAAGCCAGCGTCCACAAACACTTTGAACCCAATTGGAGATTTCAAATTGTTCAAATCGTTCGCCTTTCCAACCACAAACTGATATAGTCTTTCAAAATCACTGGACTCAGAATAAAGTTTGAGGACTAGGTGCCAGTAAGTTTCTTGGGGGATCTTAAAATCTCTCACTATAGTGGAGGCAGTTTTCAATTGGTTCATCGTAATAAGTTTGGTTAAAATGTCAATCAACGATGCCAGATCATAGAAATTTGATAAATATGTTTCTCCCAACTTTTTCTTCAACTCTAGAATATCCAACTCTCTCTGAAAGAGTTTATTGGTAGTCTTGGAAGAACGGTTTATACCCTTTACTAGCTTTGATTTGTACTCGTCATAATATGAATCTCTTTGGCTCTTTTTGTTTTCCTTCAAGAATGACTTGATTCGGATTATACTCAACGCCTGTTTGTTATCTTCTTGTTTGTAGTACGTTTCTAAAGTTTTGGATTGATTTCCTATAGCTTCCACCCAAAACGACCCTATCAAATTACCACGGATGAACAAGTTTTGCGAAGATACATCTATGCCGATTTTTTTCAATTCGTCAGAAGAGGTATCGGTGATTGCGCTTTCATTTTGGTTTAGTATCTTGAAGAACTGTGATATCGACAAAGTATCCTGGAGATATAATAAAAGAAGTTTTGACAAATCGTACTCACCCACTTGGAACGATTTTATCAAGGCTAGTTCGACTTCCTTGAATTTTAAAAGTTGAAGGATTTTCTTGTTAATCGAAGGTTCTAGGTTAGTCAATAGTTTACAGAGGACGTTTCTACCTTCTTCAAATGCAACCTCTGAGATTTTGGAAACTGATATGTAATTTTTTTTGTCTTTCGAAGCTGATGTTAACTTCTTGGCCACTACCTTCAAAAGGTCGATGTCCGACATATCCAACTCTTTCTTGATTTTATAACAACACCAATGAATATAAATCACATCCTTAAAGTGTTGTAGGTTTAGCATATCGACAATTTTGAGGGCAAGGAAGTGTTGGTCTCTCTTCAAGAGCATTTGAATGAATTCGTCCCAGCCAACTTCAAGTAATTCGTTATAGGTCAAAAACATGTCGTTAGTTCTGATTTGATTGAGGACTTTGATGTAGTTGATGACTTCTAGATAATGTGCGGGATCGCTATACTCTTCGTAGTAAGTTTTACCAAAGGAAACTCCCTTTAACACTTTCTTTTGCCATTCGTGATTGAATTCATCCAACACAACTTCAAGACACCCATTTATAGCAATTTCTAATGAATTTTCAGATTTGAGCAACGATATATTTGTGTCTGCTTTTGACGAGTGTTGGGCAAACTTGTCAACACAATCCAATAAAATACTGCTTGGATGGGAAGATCCAATTTGGTATAAATTCCTCGAAGATTCAGGAACTCTTGATAAAAATTGTACTTTGCTGGAAGTTATTACTTTCAATCCATCTGACTGAGAATGTAAAATTGGTATAGTATACGATAAATCGTCTTGCTTGTCATTCAAGATCATATCGATATCAAAATCATCTTCCTCATACATATCGTAAAAAAATGAAATCGCCTGTTGTCCCGGTCCAATAAGCTTGATTTCGTCCTTTAATGATAAGACAATAGCATCGTTCCCGCACCATGATACATTATATGATACGGCATCCGACTCATATTCTAAAAGAATCTGATCGAAATCGTTGTTGACGACAAAGATTTTTGACAGTTTCAAAGCTATTAGTTTTCCATTCACTGATGGTTCTATAGTTAAAAATGGTCCATCTGTAAGTTGGTGGTCTATAAGCTCGTAGGTGCAAAGAGGTAGATCAACTTTAATCGATACCACGGTCTGTTCATGACTTATCAATATGGTAACCTCGTCACCGCCTGTGATGATATTGAATGTATGGATATTTGGTAAATCAATAGGTATCATGTAATTGGCGAACGAATCCAAATCTGTTATAATGAATTTATCCCTTAGCCTAAGCACAAGATACTTGTCCTTGACTTTAATCTCTATAACCTCGAAAATCTCTTCTCGTTGATTGCTTTCTAAGTCAGTAATGAAATGGCTCGACTGGCCATTCTCGTTTCCGCCGTCTAACTTGATTAGATCCTTCGTAAAATTGTATTCATTGAACGTTCCTTTGAAGTCACGGTAATATCTGAATCTAGTATTACTCATCACCACGCATAAGTCCTCTCCTCTAAATGCAAAATCGATTATATGATCGTCGGGACGACTGTTGTAGATCACGGACCATACTTTTGATCCGCTTATAGTGTAAATTTCTATAACATTGGGGTACGGCACATATTTTGATGATAATGCAAGAATTGTTGCATAAGGAGATATTCTTATTTCATAGTTGCTATAAATACTCTCAATCGACCAGTTCAAAGTGTCGTAACATGTTCGAAGGGAATAGAATACATCTTGAAGTTTTTGCCATCCAAGACTAGGATTTGACATACCGATTCGCTGGTCTTCTGTTTAATATAATCAATTACTCTAACAAGGGTAGAGTTCACCCAGAGTTGTAGGAGTAGAATTGAGTGATCTCGAGTAACGTAACTAGACTCTCGAATTTCTCGTTTAGTGAATTGGTGTAGTGAATTTTGTATTTCTGGGTCCTGATGGATCTCCAATGTGTGCTTTTCAAGGAAATTGGAATTCAATTGGTGTAATAGCTGCTTTGTCTTGCTGATTTTATAATCTACTGAGACAATATTTGATATTTAACTGTCAAATTAGCGCGGTGATTCTACGATAAAATTGGTATCTCTACGAAGAATGCCAGAACGATGCAGGTGTAGTTATGCTACGTTGAGATTATGTATAAACTCTGGATATTCTTCGAAACTCTGTAAAAATCTCTTAACTTAGAAATGTTTTGAAGTTCAGTAATATCTACCTCAATCTTTTAAGCTGTAAATAATCGTATCTCTGATCTACTAATCTCCAATTGGTATGTATTGTCTATACTCTTTGGACATGAGCTCTATGTTCAACCCTGAATCTCTCACATTCAGGGGTCCCGAGTTGCGCTGAATACTCTCTCGTCCTAACACTCTGACTACTAATTGTTATGAATGAATTTGAACTGTCGCGGTAATTTTCAGTCTAAACATTTTATATTCTTGTAAGCAACTCAATCCACTCACTATGGCAGATCCCGAGTATGTAACGTTGGTTTCTGCTGATAATTTCAAGTTTATCGTTTTGAAGGAGGTTGCCTCAATATCTTCTGTGCTAAGAAGTACTCAGGGTTTTGAAGAAGGAGAGACGGGAAAGATCAACTTGGACATGGATGGTGATATTTTGGAATGTATTGTGGAATATTTATACTTCCATTTTAAGTACAAGGACCAAGCGGAGTCGGGGGACATTCCCGAGTTTAATATTCCTACCCATCTTGCGTTGGAACTATTGGTGAAGGCAGATTTTCTTGATATATAGTTGACATCAACAATTTCAGAAAATAATTACAGGAATCTAAGAAGAAAAATGTCCACCATTAGAATGCTACATGCCCTAGTGCTTGTATTGTTATGAATGACGCGTTTGAACTTCCATAATACAAGATATGTCTCGAACTAGTTGCTTAACGTTGAGGATCGAAGTCCTCCCACTCGTTAATTCTGCTTTACATTTTGGCTTGCTGCTAGTTATATGTCAAAAAAATATTTAAGATTAATTGCCCCATCGCTGCAGACTATTCGGCGTATGAACAATTTTACCCAATTTTCCTAGAATTGGTTGTCCCCATTCTTCCTCAATAGAAGATTGATCACACTGATTGTATAAATCTACAAAAAATGATTGAATTTTTATCATGGACCTCCATTTAGAAAAATTGATCACTCTACAATGAACTAACACCACGGCAGTGATGATCTGTTTCTTTTTCTTTTTCTATTATCGTTCACCTTCTCACACAAACTTCTACGGACTTGAAAAGGAAATCTCAATGTTTCTCAACTCAGAGCCACGGACCTTATGCTACATACCTTAGTTATAATTATAGATTGTGGTGATTTTGCTGCGCTATCATCATTACATTGTTGTGTTTCATCCCACACCTTCTTAAATACCATTATAATCCCACTCTAAATCTTTCGTACTACTCCACCCCATATATTCTCATATTTCCTGCATATATAATACATGATAAGACGGCAAGGAGAAATAAACTTGAAGTCACTTCCATTCTTCGACACAACAACACAGTCATAGTTCTTTATGATAACTTACTAGATATTCCTAACTATGAGTGTAACATTATTAGATAATCTTTCTAAGGAAGTGTTGCAATTCACCAAATCCGGGGAATCCTCAATCAATGATCTCGTTACGGAATCGGATACAATATTAAACGAATTGAAGGAGATAGAGAAATCGTTAGAACAGGAGGTAGCGAACTCACGTGAAGTACCAGCGAATTCAAAATCAATAAAGCACTTCGAAAAGTCTTCAAACAGTTGGTATAAAAACTCCATCTCCAATCTCAAATCATACAACACCTCAATCAACAAGTTCTCCAAGAACATTCTAAATAACTCAAAATTCAAAATCGATTTGGATGATGCTTACAGTTATCCTCTCAACCTTAATAACTTTCCAATTGAAAAAGAATTGAAATCTGAAGGATCTATATCGAAGAATCATGTGAATCAGAATTATTCACCTCAACATCCAAGTGCCAGTGGTTACAAAACAATTTCTGGAGTAAATATACATGGGACCTTCACTTTGCCTGCATCATATCCATTACCTGCTCCATACCCCCATACATCCTCGCATACATCGGCTTCTCGCCACCCCCACCATGCTGCCTCGTTAAGATCTTCTAATCGAGAAGAACTCATAAAAGCGATCATCCTCCACCTACTCAAAATCGGCCAGTGTGATGTTGTGAAAAATGTCGTCTCTGAACTATCTTCAAATATCAAAATCGATGAGGAGCTACTCTTCAAGTTTGAATTGTTAAAGACCATAGTTGACGATATTATAATAAACCACGATCTATCGAAGGCATTATTATGGTTCAAAGAGAAATACAAAGAAAACCTTGGAGATTCGACGAATGTTAATTCAATTTCGTCACCTCCACTTCTAAACTTCGATGAAATCGAGTTCAAATTCCATGTTCTACAATACATTCTCTTGCTAAATGGTGAGAAATCATCCTTCACTTTGGATAATGCTTTGGAGGCGTATATTTATTCAAAGGATAATTTTCCCAAGTTTTTTAGAGATCATTTATTTGAAATCTCACCTCTAATGAGTCTATTGATTTACCAATGGGATGAAGGTTCCAAAAAAAACATTTCCGTGTTTATTGCAAAATTCATCAAAAAGCTAAAGAACCATTTTGATATTGAAAAGAATCTCAATTCTCAGGAATCAAAATTCATATCTGAGTTATTGAAAAACTTTGATAATATTCATAAGAACCAATCTTTATTCATAAATTTGGCCAATGAATTTATATCAGAGTATTGTAAGGACTTGAAGCTTTCGAATGATTCGTCCTTATTTCAAAGTGTATTGGCAGGTTTCTTATACTTACCAAGTTTCTACAAGTATAAGAAGATCCAGTCCAAGTTGAATGTCAAGGACGATGCTGAAAATGATGACTCCAACGCTTTTGAGGCAAGTTATCATTTCGATTTACCTTTCCAGTTACCAGACTCAAGCAGATTCCTATTCAATTATCATCCTATATTTATTTGTCCTGTTTCTAAGGAACAACTTATCCCCTCAATAGATGACGTTGAAGAAGAGGAGCATAGTGCTAAGAAGAGAAAATCAAATGAGTCCGTTAGCCAAAAGGGTAGTCCTGTGGTGGTTCTTAACTTCTGTCAACATATTGCTTTGAGGGAAAGTGTATGGCAATTATCAAAGAAAGGAACAGAGATATTTAAGTGTCATTATTGTTATAAGAAGCATAAGTTTACCGATGTGACTGATGCATACTTTATTGATTTGTGATCAAGGATCTGTGAACTGATTCCACTTGATTTACTTTTACAAATTTCTAACGCAAATAGCTCGTATATTACGCTGGCCATGCTAGTGACGTCTAATGAAAATCCATAACTACACTTGTATTTGATCTTGATCTATTCCTCTACGTACCCTTGAATATACTACATTTCGCCAGTTTTCTCTTTCGCCAGCTCTCTTTCACCAGTTTTATCTTACGCTATTGGTGGCAGCTCATGTTAACTGTCTACATATTCTTAGACACCGGTTTGTTACTCCAGTAGGCTAACCCATTTTTTATTCTCCATCTCGCACATCGCGATCTGAAAAATTCGGAAGTTATCAAACCTCTTACAACGTCATCGCCAGCTTCTCCCTATATAATGACTAATATAGGGAAGAAACAAACAGACTCATCGCTTACGCTTCTCACGTCGGGAAAATCGGAACTTGGAGAACCATGGGTCCCTATCTATAAGACGAATGTTGATTTCCGGGCTAAGCATTTTGAGGCAGCCATGTCAAATTTGATCAAGCAACCAAATATCAATTCAACTGTGATCTTAAGAGCAGATATACTTAAGGAAAACATATACGATCCTGAGAAAGGTGACTCGACTTTTGTTAGTAAGTTGATAAATGAATATCCAGAATTTCCACCATGTAAAATCGATGATCAAGTGACCAAAGAGTCTAAGGGAGAAGAGTCTAAGGAATCAGAAGAGTCTAAGGAATCAGAAGAGTCTAAAGAATCACAAGCGACCAAGGAATCACAAGCGACCAAGGAATCACAAGCGACCAAGGAATCACAAGAGACTGCATCAGATTTCACTATTGAATCAGAGTCTAATGGTGAAACAAAGTATAAACCATCATTGGAAGTGCTTTCTCGTAACTTGGACGACATTTCCTTCAAAACAATCCCTGCTCTGAACCCCCTCAACCTCGTAACAAAATATGAGATTATAAGAAGAATCATTCCAAGAAATCCATACAAAGACCATATTATAAACCAAACATGTTTGGTATTGACGGCCGAAGGCTCGGTCTTGGTGGTTTATATTCCACACATCTCCAAACGAGAAGAGACTCCTTTCTACTTACCTCCAGTTTATGGAGTTGGTATCCTCTATCACAACTCTACACTCTCCATACATTACTTGCCGTTCAACTACGACAATACGTCAACTGAAGGTCCTTCCTTACGAGAATTGGACTCGTCAGAAAGACCAATCAGAATAGCTCTCAGATTACTACAAACTTCGAGCAAACATTCACTTGGGGCAAAGACTGGATACGAAAAAAGAGTCAACCACGATGTGGTTGTGCCGAAAATCTCGTTCCAGAATAGATATATAAGTTTGAAGAAGAAATATTCATCAAACCTCGTGAATCTGTGGTGTGAAAGTACTGATCCTAAGAAGCATGTTTTTGAAGATTTGGCTATCGCTGCTTTTCTTATTGAATTCTGGAACTTAAGGTATCCCCATAAAGACTTTGAATTCAGAGACTTGGGTTGTGGAAATGGTCTCCTTGTATATATTTTAAACATGGAGGGGTATAAAGGGAAAGGGATGGATGCTCGGGCAAGAAAATCATGGTCAACATATCCACAGGAGGTTCGGAACAATTTGTTGGAACAAATTGTTATTCCAAGCATATTATTGAAACCACACCCTGCTGTACGGAAAATCGCTCCGAATGTGACTGACAATGGAAGAGTATATCAGGTTCCAGAAATCACAACTGGATCTTGCAAAGAAGTTCCAGTATCTTATCATACTTCAGCAAGTCTCTTGAAGTCGTCACAAATCTGTACAACCGAAGAGTTTCCAAGTAATACATTTATTATTGGGAATCATTCCGATGAATTGACATGCTGGATTCCTTTACTAGGATTTCCGTTTATTGTTATTCCATGTTGTTCGCATGCCTTATCTGGATCAAAGATGAGATATAGTCCAAGAAAGAGAATTAGCACTCCGATCAAATCTCCGACTAAGTCATCCACTCAAAATATATCTGCCTATAGTACGTTAGTGGATCATGTGGAAGATTTGTCAGCAAGAATGGGCTGGATTACAGAGAAAGAAATGTTGAGGATTCCAAGTACAAGAAATGCTGCAATTATAAGTACAAAAAAATTTGCAGAATTTGAAAATGAAGATCCAGAAATCAATCAAACGAGAGTTTTGGACATTTTGGCTCTTGAAGGTGGTGCTGAAGGTTGGGTGGAGAATTCAATGGCTCTAATGAAGAAATCTCCTAGAAACCATTAGATTTATTCATAAATTGTATAGATATGAAGTCAAGTAGATGTAATATTATGATGTTTGATAGAGTTATTATGCGGAAATGATTTCTTGATGATTGCAAAAAAATCTTCAAGAATAGTTGAAGATTCGTCCTGTTACAAGTTCTAGAATTCATGAAACTGTGGACTCTTTACAACTATCCTAGTTAGTAATTGAACGTTTTCCATGGTGGATAAATGATACTATTTAAGCGGAAAAAGTATTAATATAAAAAATAATAGCTCTATCTGTACTATATGAACTAAGCTGTCAGTATTAAAGTAATTCTACCTCTTTATTGTGTCTCCTAGTTTAGTAATGGTAGAGAGTCTTCCAGCCAGGGCCATTTTCTCGAATTTTTGGGAAGGCCCAATGGAATAATATTTCAATATACTTAGATATAGATGATAGAGACGATTATCATACGCTAAGATTTGAATCTACTGGATGATCTCTAAGCTCCGTTGCAACATCGTGATCTCGCTTAGAGCTTGACTACATTGTGCAGTCATTACGCGTCTAAATGCAGGATGCTCGGTTTTGTTGAAAATCAAATTCTCCTTCAGATAGACATGGACCACATCAATTAATCTGTGATCTAATAGCTATAATGACTGGATCTTCATCTCAGTAAGTATGAGCAATTTTGGCATAATAGTTTTAGGATCTGATCGTAAAAATTTTGTTTAATAAGTTGTCTTCCAGGAAATCCTTTCAACAGCTCGTGGAGTCGTGAACCTTAACTATCAGAAATACCTATTGCGAGACACCATTATGAGAAACGCCGACGAAATATAGATATTGAATTTGATTAATCAACATAGCGATGCGATATTGAAGTTACTTCATCCACGCTGTGATTACTATGTGGTTCATCCACTGATTGATTTGCTAGTTCTTCGTCCTGTCGTTCCAGTACTCGTCACCAATCGCAGAATACTAACCCCAGATTCCAACAACTTGAAAAACTTGGTGAAGGTACATATGCCACCGTTTACAAGGGAAGAAACCGTACCACCGGTGCCTTTGTAGCCCTTAAGGAAATAAATCTCGACTCTGAAGAAGGTACCCCTTCGACTGCAATCAGAGAAATATCTCTTATGAAAGAGTTGGATTATGAAAACATTGTCACATTATACGATGTGATCCACACAGAAAACAAATTGACTCTTGTGTTTGAATTTATGGACAAAGATTTGAAGAAGTACATGGAAGTGCATGGGAACCAAGGAGCCTTGGATTTGAAAATCGTAAAGTCGTTCATGTTCCAATTGTTGAAGGGAATAATGTTCTGTCACGATAACAGAGTATTGCATCGTGACTTGAAGCCTCAGAACTTGTTGATAAACAACAAGGGAGAGTTGAAGTTGGGAGATTTCGGTTTGGCTAGAGCTTTTGGTATTCCTTTCAACACCTTTTCCAACGAAGTTGTCACTTTATGGTACAGAGCTCCAGATGTATTGTTAGGCTCTAGAGCTTACACGACCTCCATTGATATTTGGTCTGCAGGCTGTATCTTTGCAGAAATGTGCACTGGTAAGCCATTGTTTCCAGGTACTGCCAACGACGATCAGTTGATCAAGATTTTTAGATTAATGGGAACTCCAAATGAGAGAACTTGGCCAGGAATCTCTCAATATGCGAACTATAAAAGTAACTGGCAAATTTATGTGCCACAAGATTTAAGATTAGTCGTCCCAAGTTTAGACTCTATGGGATTGAATTTGTTGCAAAGTTTACTTCAAATGAGACCAGAGGCCAGAATTACCGCTAGACAAGCCTTGCAGCACCCTTGGTTCCATGATATTGTCAATCCTAACTCATTGGGGCAACATTTGGGGGATCCATACCAACAACAGCAACAGCAACAACAGCAACAGCAACAGCAGCAACAACATCAACAGCAACAGCAACAACAACATAACCCACATCAAATTATTGACCAACAGTATCAGTAAGTACGCTGAAACTGAGTAAAGTTGACCAGAAGTTGAGAGAATTGGCATGTTTCAAGTACTTGATCCTCTTTAAAAAGGATGAACAAGAAAGCGACAGCTCGGGCTGGAAAGTCATAAGTGAGATAAGGTTGAATTTGATACAACGTCACGCTCGCTCTGTAACTTCACATCTAAAAAGTCTCGAAACTCTGCAACTCAGTAACTCTACAAACCAGAAACTCTACAACTTAGAAACTACACGTATTGCTGTGCAATACTTTTACAGAAGCCAGTTGTAAAAGGTGCCTGTTGGTTCAGTTCATTGTAAATTAGTAAACTCTATTAGGCTTTATACCATCTGATGATTTATATAAACTCTTGATGCACATTTTGTCGTAAAAATTAGTGGTTTTGTAAAGTATATGATTTCACATGACGTCATGAAGGAAGTCGATAACGGGGTTTTTGTTGAATTTCATCAACACTTGTGCAAGATTGAAGTTCTTTAGTTCCACAACACATAACCAGAGGTTGGTATCGTCACCACTTACCAACGGACCGTAAAATTCTGTAAGAAGGATAATCAACGACTTTGAAATGTCTTCTGTTAAAGTATCGTTGTTGTAGTTTCTTCCATATTTGGTGCAGTCTATATTCTCGAAATTGTGATACATCTTTAGTAAATGGATAAGTGGTCGATCAGTGAATGAACGATGACGGTATGTGTTTGTTTGAGTGTCAATTTGTGGTTCATCCGTCTGTTCAGTATTGTTGATAGGAATTGCAGTATTGTTGGTAATGGGAATTGTATGGCTTTCTTCATCATTTGCTTCAGTATTTTCAGCAAGATGTTCCTCTACGGAACTCTTCAATACAAACTCAACTATTTCTTTCAAAGAAGTTCTATTAGTGTTTGTGCTTGCGGTATTTTCCAGTAAAAAGGTTTCAAAAGTATTTTGGAGAATCAAGTCAACGTTTAAATAACTGTATGAATGTACTTGGTGCAAGATCTTTATCCATTCAAGCAGCTTTTGGTCTGAGATCCCTTTGTAGAATCGAGGCGGAAAGTTCCGAAACCTTTCGTAATTGAAAAGCTTGAAAGTATAACCGTGTTGCTCATACTGGTAATTATTCGATCTAGTAGAACGACGTTTCATCCACGGTGTAACCGTTAAACTCTCGTCGTTAAAGATCGGCAACGGCTCGTTTTCATCATTAACGACCTCGTCAACCGATTCTAGTTCGGAGATTTCGAGTTTTCGGGGTGATGTAGCAGTACAGATCTCTCCAGAATTCAATCTCTCGACCAATTCATATAGACGAGTAAAGATTTCTTTAAACTTTAGCCGGATATATTTCAAACGATCCCTCACTTCAAAATAAGAGTCTTCCTCACCAAGAATTTGATGGTCTCCCAACGTTTTCAATACCATGCTGGTGATGAATCTGTTCAGAAAAATCGATTCAAGAAAGAACTTATCATTTGTCGCAAGATCTTTGAGAGTAGAATCTAAACCTTCAATAGACGAGTTGACAGCACGGAATACTTGATCTCGTTGAAGGTGTGGGCCTTCATTTCCTGACGCTACCCAATCAATAAGAATCTCTTCCACCTTTTGTCTATAATATTTCAACTTTCTATTTACAAGATTGAAATCTATACGAGAATTAGCATCCACAAGATACCAACGTCGTATCATTTCAAGTGCTAAGGAAATATTATGCCATCTTGATGATTCAGTGACTTCGTGGGGGTTAAATTGTAGGAGGTGGTTGAAGTATTTGTTGAGGAAAGGAAGATTATTGAAGGGTCCAGAATAGATAAATATGGTTTGAAGGATCTCGACAGGGAGGGATTGAAGAGTAGGACGTGCTGGTGGAGAAAATGATATTGGGCTAGGAATGGAGGTATCTGAATCTATATTAGGAGGAGTTGAATCAGCTGAATCTATAGTAGGTGGAGTTGAATCAGTTGAATTATTGTATGATGGAGTTGATTTAGTTATCGCTGCACCTTTTAAATCACTAGTACATGGTCTTTTGCTCTCAACAGAACTCTTAGATTTAGTCCTGTTTAACTTTCGTTTATTTATATACTTTCCAGGTCTTAAAAATCCCATGTTTCTATATATAGTGTGATTTTATCATTTGCTTGTAGTACTGAAGAGATGGGTTCATTTTTTGATGTGATGCGACATTTTATCTAGTCTATTTAAAAAGAACAAGACTACAAGTAATAAGAAGACTAATAACGAGGATTAATAACAAGGACTATTCATTGATGATTTATAGCACTGAAATATATATATATAACTTGTGCAATAGATTCAGTTAAAGATGGATAACTAGATATACTACACATCGGAAGTTGGGTTCTGGCGATATTTTACCTTGGACCACAATTTGCAGCAATCAAAACAATACAAATAGTACCATAAACAAGTGAAACCAATATTGAGACAGATTGTAGTAGGGTATATATCCAGGCCAGTAAGTCTAAACGGTAATAAGGAGTATTTCGAAAAAATGGCTGCAAATAATATACCGTGGCCCCGGGAACGAAGGCCTCAGGTAACTGTCGGGGATGCTGGATATCTCATCAACTACAAGATTCAGCCTCTTATACCATAAGTTTCAATTATGAAATAAGTCAAAATCCACTAAATTACCTAGCAGTTTAAAACTTGCTACAATCTTTCGTTAACTATGCAAATATATTCAAAATACGTAATAAATAATAAATAAACAAGAAATATAAGAGAATATTTATTTTAGTGATACCAGCATCAGAAGAGTACCTATATAGTTTCAATGGAGGACTAACCAAATTCCATGACTCCTGGTCTATGGAAAAGACGTCACATCGAGATTTCTTCTTTATAGACTCCTATGATTTGTGCAAGGTTATCATTAGTAGCTCGCTTAAAGGTGACCCTTCTTCTCCTTGAATTGATCTTCGGTGACACCTGCACCCATAGCGGCAGTGGAACTAATACCACCGGTAACCATCTTCAATAAACCATCAATGTATTCGGCACCAGACCATTTTTGATGTTTCACTACTTCGACACCGTTGTCGATTTCTGGCTTTTGAACCTCTTGTCCGTATGCTCTCATACCAATCTCGGCATACTTTCTGGAGAAGTTGTCAACAGCCAAAGCAGTTGTGTGCAAACCGGCCAAGGTAATAAATTGCCAGACATATCCTAACTTACCCAATCTCTTGATATAAGTTTCTTGATCTTCTGGGGACATAGCCAAGTTCCAGTTGAACGATGGAGACAAGTTGTAAGCCAACCATTGGTCTGGGTATGCAGCCTTGACTCCATCGGCGAATTCCTTAGCTTGGTTGTAGTCAGGTAAAGCGGATTCCATCCAAATCAAATCGGCGTAAGGAGCAAAGGCTCTACCTCTCATGACGGCACATTGAGTACCACCGTTGTATCTGTAGTAACCTTCTCTGGCTCTGGAAACGTCCCAGTTGAAGTAGACGTCCTTTCCTAAGATCTCAATAGCCAACTTTCTAGCTTCTTTGTTGGAAGTTAAAGATAATGGGTTCACTTTGTCGGTGAACTTCTTGATGAGGGCTTGTTTGTTTGACAAGTTACTGGAGTTGATTGCATCAATGACTGCTTCGTGGTATAACTTCAAACCAGCGGTCTTGGTCCATTCAGTTTCAATGGCCTGTAATCTTTCACCGTTAACACCTCTTGATTCAGCTTCAGACATTAAAGTAGCTAAGTCCGGAGAGTCTGGGTTGGTGGAACCGACAACGAAGTAATGGTCTCTGTGGTCAATAGTGGAAGTAATCAAAGTAGCAGCTTCAGAATCGGTTCTAGCAACGGCCAATAAGTCGGAGCCTAAAATATCGGCAGAGGCTCTAATAGCAACTAATCTATTGATATGTTCTTGAACTGGAACTAATACCTTACCGGCCATATGGCCACATTTCTTAGTACCTGGAGCTTGATCTTCAATATGAATACCTGCAGCACCTCTTTCAACAAACATCTTGGTTAACTTGATAATGGCGGTAATACCACCATGTCCAGTATCAGCATCAGCAACAATTGGTCTCAAGAAATCAATGTATGGGGTCTTTGCTCTCTCAGACTTGGACATATTTAATCTGTCTTCTCTTTGTTTTCTTTCATGGAAAAGTTGTGCAAACCATAAATGTTCAACCTTGTTTGGAACAGTGTCCATAGGGTAATCAGCTAAATCTGGAGATGGCTCGTTTGAAGTAGAAGCGGTGGAGGAACATTGCCATCCTGAAACGTAAATGGAATCCAAGTATTTGGCCATTTGAGCAACGTGGATAGGATCCAAGGCACCAAATGTGAAGGAGGTGGTTTTCTGTTGGTCATGTTCAGTGAGTAATGCGTGCAACTTCTTAGCTTGGGTTGAGGAAGGGTATTCAATTTTAAGAGATGATCTCTTCTTAGCAATATCTTCAGGGGTATAGATTCTCTTGGTCTTGGCCCAACGAGGTTGGGACCACCATTGCTTAATTTCAGCAACTTGATCTTGGAAGAACTTTTCTTCTTCGTCTACGTTAATAGCAGTGTACGGCATTTTGATGATTATATTCTGTGAGTAAGTTCAGTAAGAATAAGTGTAGAGTATTAGAATAGTGGTAGGATTAGTGGGGGATTAGATGTTATTTATAGTAGAAATTCCTACCCCAGATTTCAGCTTCCGCTAATCCAGGGTGAAAAATGGAGGTGCGGCTCATCCTCGGATACAAGGAAAATGTCGACTTTACTAAAAGGTAGGTAGTTGAATATCTACGCTAGCTGGAACAAAGCATAGAGATAGTACTGAAGATATATAGTATGTATCAGAAACCTTCTTCAACTGTAGCCTCTATGCCACCTTTTTTCAGTAAACAAGGTCATGAAGTCTCCAACTTCACACAATTTAATGTGGACACTCACTCCGAACTCCGAAAAATTGACTCACTAATCTCATGTGAAGTGTTGAGAGATCCTCGGATAGCCGGGGTTTATAGTTAGTAATAAAGATTCGGTCCCGAAATCGCAAATCTCTCTACCTATGGACTAAGGTTTACTGGGCGATGCTTATTTATCCATTCTCGGTTGTATTCTGCGACAAGTTCTTTTCTGGCTACGTCGAAGGAAAATATTGCAAGTGGTGGTTAAGGGAATTGGAAACAAGTTTACAATGAATAAGAGAATAAGAGAAGTCGATGATAGGAAGTGGTCTCTCCAGTTATAGGATACCATTACCAAACGTGGCTCATTGTCATACTAGCCTGCTTACTTTACCTACTCAACCACTCACCCGCCGGATATTAGTTCTGACGTAAATTAATACGCACACAACTAAACTCCGGGGTGTGGTATTTCCATTAACCAATTAAACGTATGATATCCGTATCGTTAGAGATAATAATGACCCGATCACTTAGAGCCTTTTCGGAGTGAAAAAATACTCCGACGAGAGTACAGTCTCAACTATGAAGAGTTTCATCGCCTTTCTGTCTAATTCCTTTAGCAGTCAGTAATGATCATAGTCATTTTTTGGCACAATCATTCTACCGCTGCGACTTCTAAATACACTACAATATTTGTTTGTCAAGAAATATGTGTAAGCTATGGTAAGTTTCTGGAATCAAGAACTCCTTTTTAGAAGTAATAATCCGAAAATGTGGTTTCTTTTAATATAGGGGTATGAAACATTTTAAAGTATCTGTCGGAATTATGATAATGTCAATACTTTTCGGCGCTCAAAGTCCGAATCTGGTATACCCCGGGTATTGGTATTGAAATAATATAGTTATTTTATACGAAAGAAATATCAGGACACCTTAAATCTACTACGAATGATTTTGATTCACACACGTGATTAAAAACGGTTGATTTAACAACAACTTCGTTTCGCCTCAAAACTTCATCAAGCAATATTAAAAGTCAACTATTATGATATTCGCTCTCTCAACCTCACCAATAGATGCATTAACTCTCGTCCATCTTTTCATTCACTGCAGATAGCCAGATCGAGATGGAATTCAAATATCGAGATCTTCATTTCGTAATTGAAACGATTATATAATCCACAATTATGTAAGCCACCGTTAACCAGACATCTGAGAAAATCTGAATCGGTTGAATTTCAGAATATAAACACTACAGCACCACTACGCCACCATATAGTATCTAGATCAGATAGTTGCGACTTCAATCGAAAATTGCTTTATTTCCAAAATTCGAATATCCGTTAACACCTTGGAGTCGTCTTTTGGAACTTTCATCTATCCGTGTGGGCCATACTCCGCCTTTGTTGTTGAATCATTGATCACAATTCTGGCTCCAAGCTGTTAGAGGTGCAGGAAATTACTCAAATAATCATCTTCGCCAATCGCTTTGGTGTTCCTTAAATACAAACAGCAGTTTCTGCGTAATTCGAGTCAGGTAGCACTAGCAGGGCCTTGCTCTTGATAGCTTTCTATCTCGCTTTCAAATTCATTGTCTGACTTATCCTTCACATTCGCTAACCTATCATGTCCAACCTCGTACCCGATGTAATTCTTCCGTACCTTGAGTACCTTCCAGACATCCAAAAATGTGCCAATTTCATCATGACATTCACTCCTCTTTACACCTATGGAAGTACGTGTTATTCCATTCATAAGAAGCGAACTTCTGTAGGTTTCTCCATTGATATATGTGCAACAATGTTGATGGCGTCCATACTACGGATATGTTACTACGTGATCTCACCATATGAAATCACACTCTTACGACAGTCAATAGTTATGATTGGTATCCAGTTCATTTTATTAAAAGTGGCTCTACACTATAGACCTAATAACTATGATCCAGAATTCCTCACTCCTATGCCTTTGTTTGTGCTAGAACTCAACAATAGGCTTCCAAGAAGACTCTCAGCATACAGTTTTCAACTCCATCAGGATTATTTCACTGACAATTCATACGTACGTTCATGGATACGTATGCTTAGTGATGGGGTTGAGTTTGTGTTTACATATTCCTCGGTCATATTCTTCCATAGTCTCAATTTTTTTGATGTGTATTACCAACGCCCATGGGGCTTTTGGCAATGGAAACTGGAGGTTGTGTATTGGAAGTTTATCGGCTGTTTCGCGGGGATTTTCGGTATCTTGACAATGGCATTCAATTCAAACGAATTCTATGGCAGTTTTATTGGGATCCTTGGCCTTTTCATCGAGTCGTTGCTTCCTTTACCCCAAATCCTTTTACTCAATCGTCTCGGTTCCATAAAAAACTTCAAGAGTATTTTATTGCTCAGTTGGCTCTGTGGTGATTTAACAAAGATTAGTTACTTGCTTTACGGCACAAAAAATGTTTCCAATATCTTTATTGCCGCAGGATTATTTCAAATGGGGCTTGATTTGATCATTGTATGGCAATACGTGCATTTTTGGAAGCTTGACTCGGCCGCCGAAGCAGCAGCCGTTTCCATTGCCAGCTCTGGAGTGTATGAATTGTCAGACTTGCCAAACTCTTCATCCTCACATCTAGTTCATGTCCACCCGTTTGATCCAGCCTTGGAAAATCAAGAGATTAAAACTGCTAATTAGCATATTTGCATTGTATAATAATATACACCATTTCATGAAGAGTAAATGGTCACATGATCTACAAAGCTTGACTAAATTAAGCTGTATACGTATAGAGATTGCTGTTACGATATTATACTATTTATATGGTATATTAACTATGTATAGGTGGTATCAACCCTGAACCTCTCCCAAAAAAAAGAATTAATAGAAAGAAAAAAATCATAAAAAATTATAATGAAGCCTAGACACAAATATTCTATTCGACTCAGCATTCATCACCGACCCTTGTCGGATTAAATAGAAACAAACTCGACGTTTTCCTTAGCTTCGTTTATAAGTTGCAAGGCTTCCTTGCCAACTAGACCATGCTTTACTTTAATATGTCTTGAGAGAGCATCACCACGGGAAAACGTCTTTTGTTTCCCATTTCCAGGTCCACCATTCATCCTGCCCTCGCAAATAACACATCTAAAGATCTTTTTCTTGGATGCGTGTATAGTTTCTTGATGTCTAATCAAATCATAAGGTCTTGAAAATTGCTTGCTGCATGGAGTTCCCGTTGCAGGATTAATGAGATCACATTGGTGATTAGGATTCTGAGCAGAGATTTCAGCTGCAGATTTATGTGTGGCATGCGAAAACTCTTCATCCTCATCATCCTCCTCGCTCTTTTCATCAAAATCTTCGTCAATAATCATTGCCTGGTCATCATTGAGATGTAATCTCTTGAACTCCTCCGGATTGAAAGGCAGTCCGTCTTCCTTATGTGTAGGAGACATGGTTTCATTGTAGTTATATTCGTTAGGTTTTAAGTATTCGTTGGAATTCAAATTCTCTTTCATGTAGTCTTCGTTAGATTTGAACTCTTGTGGTTTCAAATAGTCTTCCATGAAGTTGAAGGGATCTTGAGAAATATCTTGAGTTTCCTGTGCGATAGCGTTTTCGCTCAACAATTGATCGAATTCGTCATCGTCCACGTGGAAGTAGTTATCCTCATCTTCATCTTCCGACAAGTCCTCTTCAACATCCTCTTCAAAGTCGTCAACAAGCAAGTAATCGTTCTCGTACCCAGGAATTATATTATTAGTAGGGACGTCGTTAAAAAACTCGTTAAATTCATCGTTGTCCTTCTCATTCAATTGACTTGAAGGTACAAACAACGAGGAGTCCATGTACTCCTCATTAAAGAAGGACTTGTTATTTATCAAGTGAGAGGGTTTGATATCAGTGTTGTATAAAAGATAATCATCGGTCTTCTTCTTGGATGATGTATCATTTTCAAGAGTGGTTATTCTTCTCCTTCTATTAGGTCTCGCAGGAAACTGTTGTGGTAATGGTACCAGATATGGAACTTGATGAAATGGCGAATAGTTAGACGACTGTGAATGGGAGTATTGAGGCGATGAATTTTGTGGTGCTTGATGTTGTGGTTGGTAAATCTCATCTGGAGTGATATATGCTTGGTTGGGAATTTCCGGATTACCATAATCATTAAATGGATTAATTCTTGGTTGGTTATTGGAATGGTCGATGTCCATATTGTTGTCAAAAAGCGATGTCATCATGGAGGTGGCAGCAGCTGCAGTGGCGGCTGCGGCGGCGGCCGCTGCTGGGGAATTCTTTGTGTACTGGTCTAAAAACGAATCAGGGATATTTAACACATTGGATAACGTCCCATTACTATTATTGGAATGGGAAAACATTTGGGCATGTGATAATAGTGGAGACGCAAATGTTGATTGATGTGAATTGAAGTTGGTCTGTGAGTTGGTGACTTGATTAAATTGATTGTTATTAAGCTGTGAATTGGTATTATTAGAGTACGATTGTTGTAACTGTGTGTGTGGTTGCTGAAGCTGATATTGGGAGGGGTTAAATTGCGATTGATGTTGACCTACTTGTATCGGACTATTCGGAACCTGATACAATTCCTCGTCCATTATATCAGTTATAGATCTTTTCAACGATGGTAAAACTAAGCTAGTCATAATCTAAAGGAAAAAAAAAGTCTTCTCTACTGTCGAGTGGCAAATCCATTTCTATATAAATGAGATTTACAGCAGATTACTAAACAAAATGGGAAGTGCGCGACCACAACAAGGAATTTGGTGTACACGACAAGTTAGACGCTTACAAATATCCGATGGAATTTGATTCCCATGTGTGACGGACAAAACGGTGTCATTTTTTTGTATGTGCAGGGAAGAGGAGACGTGTTCTAGGCCAACAATATGAGTCACCGCCAGGATAGCGCGTGTCGCCCAATCATGTCTCATCATGTGTCCTATAGGCCCCCAATAGGGGTTCTAAATGGGTAGTGTTCGGCGCAGTTGATCATTCGCACTCTGGGAATATTCTGGAAGGGGATTTCGCATTATCGACCAAATGTCGGAAGTAGTATCTCCGTCGGAGACGGTGTTAACTATTTTCCATCTAATAGAAGAGCACACGTATGTAACAACTACAATGTCACAAGCCTTCGGTACTCAACATTGAGTCAACATTGAGCACTTGTAAGGATTAGAATATCTACTTGTCGTGTGTAATAAAGAGTGTCAGCCTTTTGTCTTGTGTTGAAGGAGAGTGCGACAAGTTACTCAAATGCGACATAGTCCGGTTCGGTTGCGAAATCTGACATGTAGATGAGCAGAGCAAGCGACATCTTCGATCTCCTCTGATTGAGTGAGGCTGTTATCACGTGAACTTGGAATTCGTTTTACGTAGAGGTGTGCTCAAGTACTACTAGTGACGAAACCCGCATCACTCCAGTCTACATAATGGTTGCTACCATATTATATATGACCAAGCTAGTAAAGGTTCACGACTTGCTACTGGAATTACCCCATTCCTAGACAATTCTGTTGAGAGGTCTGAGGATTTCCGTGTCTTGTACGTAGCAAGAGAAAGTCCGACTTGAATTTCGCACCTAACCTGATTGTAGCAATGCACTTAGGGATGTATGCTCTAGATCATTCACAGATATTGCTAACCAGCAAAAGAAATATGCAATGTCTAATTATAATTTCAGATAGTTATTGTTTCGCAGGTATCGTCGGAAATGAGGCTAAGTCGTACTAGCTCCGTAAACCGGATGGTTTTCGGATCCTAGGCTGCGGAGTTTATCCGGCCCCGTAGACTTTATGCATTTATTCTCTTGAGGTTTTATTTGTGACAACCACGGTAGTTATTCATCTTATCTAATAATTCGTCGGATCTAATGGACCTCGACATTATTTCTAGTTCATGTTACTTATATTTATCTACACCATCTGATTTTCCGTACTTGCTATTTTATTCTGTAAATTCCAATCTCTAATTTCCATTTGGCGCATTGTGATTAAAGTGTTTTAAGTTATATATTAACAGGCTATTCCATTCGTAAACAAGAGAAGCTAATATCTTCCAATAATAGGGCAATCTAGCTGAAGATATACTCAATTGTTGAGACTTATAGGAATATGAGCTTTTGTCACTGATTAAACTACCATGAAATCTACTCATCATAGCTTTATCTGAAAAGTAATGTATTAAATTCTGTCAGTGAAAGTACCTCGTTGTCTACCCTTCTCCTTCGTATATGTCTTTCATTCTCGGATTGGATTGGTCTATAATCTATTATCATTTTTCCTTTTCAAACCCTCATTCCGAACCTTTTCCATTCCCTTCTCTGCGAGAGCTTTATCTAAATAATAGTAATTCTTTACTAGTTCACCCTTATCATTGAGCTCAAAAACAAGAGGTACACCGGTAGGAACATTGATCTTTGAAATATCTTCATCGCTTACATGATTCAAGAACTTGATAAGGGACCGAACAATTGAGCCATGAGTGACAACTAGTACGGTTTTATTGAGCTGGATGAGTTGATGGTTGAGGATCTCCTGAATAAAGTACGGGATCAACCGTTTCATCACCATTTCCAAGCTTTCTCCTCGAGGAAGAATTGATTTGTTCAAAATATCATTATAACGCTCATCAATACTAGGATCGGCGTCCAGCGCAGGGATTAATGGCGGCTTCCCGTGATAATTTCTCCTTATGAATTGGAACTTCTCTTTATCTTGATTCAACTCCAAAAACACCTCATGTTTGTCGCGGCCCTGGTACTGTCCATAATGACGTTCGTTGAGGCGCCAGGTTTTAGTATGGTCGATCCAAACCTTGTTCAAATGATGTAAAATGATGTTCCCTGTCTCAATTGACCTTGTTAATTTAGATGTATAGATGATATCGGGGTCCAAATCTCCGGCGGCCTTAATCAACTCTCCCGCGCGAAGAGCCTCTTGTTCTCCCTGTGTTGAAAGTGGGATATCTATCCATCCACAAAACTTATTCTCATGATTCCATTGTGACTCCCCATGACGTAGGATAATTAGTTTGTGAGTCCGTGTCATAGTGGGCAAAGTAGAATATTAGGTGATTTCTTGATGTTAAATATGATTTGGGTTTATCTGGTGATGGTATGTGTATATGCAGGTTCGAGAATATATAGTTGAATAAGACAAGGTCTCTAGTAACACATCTGGGCTAGATAGGGTGTAGATGAAGTAGCTACAGAGCTGATATCCCATTCTTCATGAAAAAACCATAGTCCTTCATAGTCATTGAGTGAAAATCCCATTCTTCATATTTATTGTGATCACATTCTTCATATTTATCATGAGAATCACTTTCGTCTCCAACCCAAGTCAACTTCTAATATTACTATGTATGCTGAGGATAAATCTCATACTAGAACCTTAGTAAGGAATTTGCATATTATCAAGTGAAAATATCAACAAGCTGATATCTGTGGAGATCCAAGAGACACTTCTTGTAATAATTTACTTATATAACAAAACTCCAAAATACTTTAGAATTCACTTTGCAAAACTCTTAAACAATTTGCATAACAAAACTCCACTAAATACTTCTATCTTCTCCAACAGTACTTGATCTCCTCTAACAAATCAACCTCGCTACCCTCAGTATTACTACTGCGAATATGCACCATGAGAACAATTGATATATACTCGCTTTACTCAACTTTTACAGTATGGCATAAGGTTAGGGATCCTGCTCAACGGTTAGACTAAATCCCTTTTAAACCATTAGTTTAAGATCGCCAAACTATTCTTAAACTATGTTCACCACATAATATTACATTCATTCAACTATATACTATATTAGACTTTCTATGGGTTGTATGGCCCCTCGCAAAAATACTACAATCACTGGGACAAAATAGCATCCAAGGATTTATTAGTTAAAAGACCCCAGATTTCCTTAATCCGATCTTCCATGCATTTCACAATAAGATATTCCTCTTAGGTTTTCGCTATCTCTAACTTTCCCACGCTTCGGTAGTGATTTTTCTCAATTTTGCAACCAAGACGGAATTTGCGCATGGAAAAATGTAACCTGGATATCGGATGTAACATCTAATATCCAAAGAGAAGAACACAAACAGTATATAACTACACCGAATAACCAGAACATTCGGTCGTAGACTTGTGTTGGGTTTCTACTAGCAACTCTACACCACTTGTACAGTCGTCTTTACTATAAATAGAACACCATCGTTTGCTTACTCATATATCTTATATGCACTACCTCAACACCCCACCCACTACTCCGGTTTCATCAAAAGTTCCATTTGGGCATCGTCTTCTGAACTCGCTTTCTCTTGAAGAAACATACAAACTCCTCAACATCAATATCATACAGTCCAGCGCCATGCCCAACGCGTCCAAGGTTAAGGCCAACCCTTTCAAATGGGAAGAAATAAAGTACATTGTAGAACAAAACCAACTTGAACTTTTTGCACGTTCTCAGGAAGAGACGGTAAGATACTTGGATTTCAAGCATCGGTTGAAGAAAGCGGGAGTGCCGATTCTAGACCACATTATCAAACATGAATTACATTGGAAAGAGGATGAGTTGAAGCAAGAAGGCGACTTTTTCTCCGACCCTTCCACCACTACAGTCATTTACAACCAATTTCCATATTACTTTGAACCTCAAGTCAAGCATTTGTGTGCATGGTCCAAGGTTTATGTTCCTGCAGATCCAAACTCGCCATGTGGTGATATTAGCCCAGAAACTAGGGCCAAAATAGACGACTATGTTTACAAAACTTTCATTGAACCAAACGGTTTGGACAAAGAAAATGTTTGCTGGTTTAAAAACTGGGAAAGTTTACAGAGTGTGAAATCCATCAGTCATATTCACATTTTAATCAATGACGTCGATGGCGTTATTAACTGAAATAACTGAGAAATCATCAGTCGTATTGATAAACGACATCGATGTCGTTATCTGAATGGTAATGGACTAGAAGAAGTCACCAGTGATGTAATGCTCGATTTTCTTAGAGTTTCTTCTTACTATCCGGCTATTCTTTAATCTACGGAGAAATAGTATGAGTTCTGATAGTTCTTGGAGTATATTTCTTCTTTCAATGAGACTAATTCTTGTTGTTTTTGTTATCATGCGTCCTTTGGTTGTTTCACTCCATAGAGAGTAAATAACTCATACCTAATTCATTAGGAAGTCACTACCACTACCTTTGACTACCACTACCTTTCACTACCTTGCATACCCACTGTAAAATATTATACATTTAGAATACCATAAAATAGATACCATAAAATAGAATAATATATCTAGTCAAAGTTACTACGTGACGAAAATTATAAATATCTCTGTGATATCATCTAATGTCGCTGTACTTGTAGTATCACTAGCCACTGTTGAATCTCAGTAGACGTAGATGGATATCTGAAGCATACTGTGATAACGAAGTATCGGTATGTGCACTACCCAGGGCCAAGGGGCAACCACAAGCCTTATTAACAGGTGGTGAAAGAGGTCACCATTCAGAAGATGACCTTGGTTTGGGTACTTATTAGTACAGTGTAATCATCCGTGATCGGGTAGGCATAGAAAACGCTCCCTTCAAAGACTTTTAAGGAACTTCTGGTACCACGCAACGATACTGATATTGTTAAAAATCAGTAATACTACGAAACTCGGACTCTATCAGTACTGATCGGTCTTGATCAACAACTCTCGATTGATATCGCTACGCTCAAATCTTCTACAGTTAACATTTTCTTTATCGCAATTCATTCATTATAATATACATAGATCCTAACCTCCGAAACCGTACAAGGTTCTACCTTGTCTCTTCAAAGCGTAAACAACATCCAAAGATGTAACAGTCTTTCTCTTTGCGTGCTCAGTGTAAGTAACAGCATCTCTGATGACGTTTTCTAAGAAAGTCTTTAAGACGGTTCTGACTTCTTCGTAAATCAAAGCAGAAATACGCTTGACACCACCTCTTCTTGCTAATCTTCTGATAGCTGGCTTTGTAATACCTTGGATGTTATCTCTCAAGATCTTTCTGTGTCTCTTAGCACCACCCTTTCCTAAACCTTTTCCTC
>Ga0065704_10070187_pt1 | contig 115382 bp, 60 predicted proteins | sample SwiRhicommuniRL2_FD_59091 | JGI IMG/M metagenome (GOLD analysis project Ga0065704, IMG submission 59091) | Switchgrass rhizosphere bacterial communities from Rose Lake, Michigan, USA - RL2 v2 (version 2) | ecosystem: Host-associated > Plants > Roots > Rhizosphere > Soil | place: East Lansing, MI | reverse complement strand
CTTCAAAAGAGCCACTGAATCCAACTTGGTTGATGAGTGAGATACCCTTATACCCTCAAAGTGAGAATTTAATTTAGCTTGTCCGTGATTCTTTGCAATCTGGTCATCTACTTTTTGTTTGCCTTTTGTTTATGATTAGGAATTTGAACCTTGTGTTCATAGCCTATTCTGTTTAAAAGGAGCGATGATCTTGACCCTTTTCTGTATGCTTTTTCGGAAGAAATAGTTTTGGGTGGGTATAAGTGGCTGTCTGACAAGTTACTATCAAACTTTTATAAAGTTTGTAGTGACTATAGTTAACTATGGTTTCGTCGACCACATTTTTTCTCTGTATAGAGCTTTTTAATAGACATTCGATTAGTTTCGAGCTTCCTATCATTCCAGTTTTCAATACTTGTAAGATGCGACACCAATAATTGTAGATAAAGAGAGGAACATATTGGTACACCTGGAGCAACCGCTGTTAAATGACTGTTGACATCTTGAGACGAAATATTCAATGGAGAATTTTGTTACTTTGTTCAGCACTTTGCTCTGTGTAGATCAAATTACTCTACTACAAAGAATTACTATTTCTTGACAAGAATTGTCTCAGTGAATCAGCTATTGTTAAAGACGAGATTGTAAATAATTGAATAGTATGGATCCAACTTATAACTTTTAAAGAACCATAGTTTTTCAACAAACAAAACCTGTTCAGTAACCAAAAACAAGAATCCAGCTGGCAAATTCAATTCTTCCATACATGTCGTATGTCGGCTTTTCGAAATTCTATTCTGTTCTAGGCTCATGGAGGTTGTATTCGTTTCGAATACAACACCTGTGTGTGTTTTAGTATCATCATAACACGTTAATTGACTTGGTTGGGCTGTAATCTTTACTGTAAACTTCATACTCAAACATCTTTTCTGCAATACATAATTTATATTAATTCTATTGTCATTATTTTTTGGAAGTCAAGTTATATAAAACTCCTCTATACTATTCTGCACTTCTATATATGCAACAGTATGCTCCGATACAAGATTCAGAGATCTTTCTTATTGAATTTCAGTGATCTACTTTCCTCCTTCAAATCTTTTTCGATTCTTTTTGATTGCATTTTTACAAAATTTATTCGAAATAAGAATAGATCAGTAGAGATACATTATTTGAACTGTAATGATATCTACCTCGATTTCGTAGAAGGGTACATATTCGTGACACGAGTTGTTTAATAAGTGGTTTAGTTTTACTGTCTCGAGGTAGGTGGTATAGAGAAGATTAGTAATTACTTTATACAAAGATATATTGAAGGGCTGCAATATGGGTGTACATTTATCCCATCATATTAGCGCGTATAAAATATATAAACCAAATGAAAACATGCAAAAGGAATCTAAAATTCGCAAGACCCGAACTCCAGCTTTATGTATTGTAAAATGATGAAAATCGTTTTCTTAAAGTTTTGCCTGTTTCCTTGATTCAATAACATATAATACAGACTAGTACGATCCAACAAAGTATCCGTCCCTTCGTAGTATGTGTTTGATGTAGTTTTTATCGTTTTAGGGTTGTGTTTTGGTTGCAAGGAAATTATTTCTCGTTCTTAAGCCAAATGTAGTTGTAGTTCAAAAATATCAGGGTTAGCCACTCCTGATACAATAACTTCCTCATAGCCAGACTTATTAATGAAAAGTGAACTGTTAGCCTCCGGATTTCGCAGCCGTTAAATTCCTGTCTACAGCGTTAGCAATGAAATAATTCCGAATTTTAATGGTCCTCGATAGTTGGGTCTTGGAAATTCCTCACTAGGAAATCTTCCCCAGCGTCCAACCAACAATACCTGCATATAAATATCAAACCAATAAATAAAAGTTGCTAAAGAAACAGCCGACTGATTAAGAAATCCTCCTCTAACACGTCTCCAAATCAACAGGGTAATGGTAGAAAGAGATAATTCCATATCCCAAGGTCAAGATGAAAGACTGGTGGAGAGTCACAATACAAATCACGAAACAAGTCAGTTAGATAATCGATCGGAACCTCGAACCGACAGCCGTGGTGAGAACCGTGGCGAGAGCCGATTCTCCTTCTCAATTCCATTCTTCAATAAACTGGAAGATATAGATCCACTAGAGGAAGAGAGAAATGGCAACGAACAAGATTCTAACAGACCACTTCGTGAAAATGAAGATATTGGAGAAATTTACGAAACTGTATCGCAACAAACGTCGAGGCAAGGTACAGAGACTACAAAACAACCAAGAGAACCTTCAAATTTAGAACATGAATCACCAAAAATAATGAGTAACCCGTGGTCTTTTTTTAATAGAAATGCTGATAAACAAGAACAAAGATACGTTGACGACGAGGATGAAAACCGGGATAAAACGGCGTGGTCAGACGAAGAAAATACCGAACTGCCTGAAAAACCACAAGGAATATCGAACTTATTCCGTAATAGAGGAACACATGTGGATTTTGATCGATTAAAAGACGATCTGAAATTCAAATCTAGGTTGAAAAAGTTTAGATCAAAAAAGAAACATTCTAAGAAGTATAGTATATCGGCCATTGAACAACCTGAAGAGCCAAACGATGATGAACTTGCAACAGGTGAACGTGCGCAATCTCTTATCGCAAGGCTATCTCTTGGAGCTTCTGCTATAAACTTGTTGGCTAGTTGTTTACTAGAAGATGAATATGGAATCGCCAGAGCTCCTCTATTATTGAGTTTGATCGGTTTCAAAATCACCGACACTTCTACATCTTTAAGTACAAAAATAAGAAGGTTTCGGATTGATTTGGAATATGGTGTTGGACCCCAAAGACTCAAATGGTCAGTGGAGAAAAATGCAAAAGATTTATTATATTTACATTCAAAGTTTAAATTTGAGAGTTGGAGAAATGAAGTAGTGAGAAACAAAAATTCGGATTTGCCAAAGTATCCAATTCCCCCGTTAAGAACAAGCGATAAATCAAAAAAGAACAGACTCGAAAATGGTGAAAGAATAAACAATAATATTGAAAATGAAGAAAATGAAGTAAACAGACAGGAAAATAAAGCAATTAAGCAGGAAAATGGTCAACGTGATGCTTCTGTTTCCGAAGAACAAACTCCTGAGGATCTAGTTCAATTCCATCCCGATGATACCTCCATTCATAGCAACTATACTTTTAGAGAGCATTTAAACCATCTAAAGGCTCATTTAAGCAATGCCTCAACATTTTCGAATGACGATGTTTCTCCAGAACAAGTAAGAGCAAGGATGTTAAGAAACCAGCAATATATCCGTGACGTCACCAAGTACCTCAACGATTTGATTTCGCAAGTGGCCCTTAAACCACAATCAAACAGACTATTTCAGTTCTTCGAAATCTCACCGATTTCGTCTCTTTTAAGTTATGAGACTGGTTATACAGGAAAACAAGGTGTAATTCATATAGGAGGAAACACCAAGTCTCAAGGATGGAGAGTTGGACATTTCAAAGCAAATGATTTAAAGGGTATGATCGACAGACGACAAGAGAAATGGTTGTTAGTGAGAAACTCTTACGTGATGTACGTTTCTGATATTAATTCGACTCTTCCATTGGAAGTGTTTTTGGTGGATTATAAGTTAAGAATCAATTTCAAAAAAGATGATCTCGTAAAGGATGACGACGAATCAGAATACGATGATTCATCGTTGGTTCAAAAGAAATTAGCAGAAGAAACGGCCGAGAGTGAAGCAACTCATAAAAACGTTTTCCAGCATCTTAAAATTACACTTGAAAACACCGAGCGTAAGTTAGTTTTGATTCCAAAGTCTACCAAAGAACAGAAGTTGTGGATAAAATCTTTACAGGAAATGAAAGCAAATAGTTCATGGGCTGAGCCAAACAGATTTGATTCATTTGCTCCAGTGAGACAAAACTGTTTTGCCCAATGGTTTGTGGATGGTAGGGATTACTTTTGGGCTGTCTCATCGGCTTTGGAAATGGCAAAGGATGTGATTTTCATTCATGATTGGTGGTTAACTCCTCAGTTGTATTTAAGAAGACCAGCAAATGGTAATCAACAATGGAGAATTGATAGAATATTACAGAGAAAAGCTCAACAGGGGGTTAAAATCTTTGTAATTGTCTATCGTAATGTTGGTTCAACGGTTCTGACAGATTCGTTATACACAAAGCATTCGATTCTTTCACTTAATGAAGAAAATATCCACGTCATCCGTTCTCCAAACCAATTACTTCAAAATACTTACTTTTGGGCTCATCACGAGAAGTTATGTATCGTTGATCAAACTGTTGCTTTCATGGGGGGTATAGATTTATGCTATGGAAGGTTTGATACCCCAGATCATGTAATTGTTGATGACTCTGATGTGAACTTCAATACTTTAAATCCCGACGACAGAATGTCTCCAGAGGATTTCGCGAAGTTCCAAACTTTCCCAGGAAAGGACTACTCAAATCCAAGAGTCAAAGACTTTTCCAATCTTGACAAGCCCTATGAATCCATGTATGACAGAAATGTGACACCAAGGATGCCATGGCACGATGTTCATATGGTCACTTCTGGAAAAGTAGCCAGAGATTTGGCTCGTCATTTCGTTCAAAGATGGAACTATTTGATCAGACAAAAGAGACCAAGTAGATTCACTCCATTGTTAACACCTCCAGCTGACCTCACAGATGAAGAGACTGCACAGATGGGATTGAATGGTACTTGTGAAGTACAATTGTTGAGATCGTCCGGAAACTGGTCTCTAGGCTTAAAGGAGCACGAGCAAAGTATTCAAAATGCTTACTTGAAATTAATCGAAACTTCAGAACATTTCGTTTATATTGAAAATCAATTTTTCGTCACTTCGTGCTTTATCGATGGGAACGAAATCCATAATAGAATTGGTGATGCCTTGGTTGACAGAATCATCAAGGCTCATAATGAAGGAACAAACTGGAGAGCAGTGATTGTAATTCCTTTAATGCCAGGTTTTGAATCTCAAGTTGACGAGCCAGATGGTTCGTCTGTGAGAGTCATTATGCAATGTCAGTATATGTCAATTTCTCGAGGATCCACTTCCATATTCGCGAAGTTGAGGAAGTATGGCATTGAACCTGATGATTATATTCAATTCTTTTCGCTTAGAAAATGGGGTAGAATTGGGCCAGAAAGAACCCTTGTCACAGAGCAGTTGTATATTCACGCAAAAACCATGATTGTGGACGATAAAATTGCAATTATTGGTAGTGCAAACATCAATGAAAGATCAATGAGAGGCTTCAGAGACTCTGAAATCGCGGCTGTCACTAGAGATAAGGCAACTGTACATACCTTTATGGACGGGGAACCATACTTGGCAGGAAAATTTGCACATACATTAAGAATGAGGTTGATGAGAGAACATCTTGGTGTGAATGTGGATATTTTGGATATAGTTGAGAGAAGATTCAAGAAGTTTGAAGAAATTGCCAAGTCTAAAGATGGAGCAAGATACTCTACCAGCAAATTTAGAAACACAGAGAATACAATCATGTCGGCAATGGTTGAAATTGCCACAAGAGATATTTTGGACGAAAAAGATGGTAGTTTAAGATGGAAACACTTTCAAAAAGCGTTTGCTGATGATAATGCTGTTGTAGTACACTTAGATGACGAGGAGAAACTTCCACCACCTTTACCGCTCCCAATTTCTTTCAATAACAGAACAGGAACCCATGAAGCAAACAAAGGTATCAGAGACAAGAAAAAGCATTCCTATGACGCTAGAGTTCAACATAGTGAAACCCATAGAAAAGATGCGTTCGGTAACGGGATCGACAAGTATAAAACCAAGCTAGCAAAACGTGCCAGACTTAATAGTGGAAGATTCTTGAAAGATTTGTCACAAAAAAAGATGAAGGAGAATCCAAAGACAGCTTTTATCCCAGATCTTGAGAACGTATGTGAGTTTTTGGATGCAGATGACTTTTCTATGCATGACGAAATGGACGAAGAATCAGAAACTATTATTTCAGAACGGAACAGAGAAAGATGGCAATTATTGAAGAAGATTTCATACCTTCAACGTGTAGCAGCTAAAGAAAAGGAAGAACAGGACGAAGAGTCAAAGAAGAGAGTTGCTGCAGGATTGGAACAAACTATACATCACAATATCCCAGTTGAAAGTTCTCACAGCAGTAGTCCAGAAATTGAAGGAAAAGTAGAGAATGTGGTTGATGTTCCAACTTCAGAGGGTGAACGAGGAGAAATTAATGCAGTTCCTGAGAAAGAGCAAAGCGCAGAAACTAGCGACCAAATCCCAATCATAACTCTCAGTGAACAAGACACCAACGATATTATCCGAGGTATTAATGCGCCTGGTAAACTGCAATACGATAGGTTTGTGGATCCGTATGGATTTGAAGACCCTCTTGATTTTGAATTTTACGACGACATTTGGTTTGAAAATGCAAGAAGAAACACAGACATATTCAGGATGATCTTCCATACCCAACCTGATGATACTGTACTCTCATGGAAGGACTACAAACAGAGTTCCAAGTTAAATAGAGCGTTCGTACTCTCTCAACAACAGGAAAGTAAACTCAGAAGGCAGAGACATGATTTTGGCAGAGAAAGTTTATCGGACGAATTTAGTAACGCCGAGTCCGAATTTCCAATTAGCATGGACAAGAGACACAGTCTTGCCACTATAAATGTCAATAAATTGGACCTGAACGTTGGTTTGTTGGGCCATGCGCCACCCTCAGGCGGCAATGACTCTGAGATCAACTCGAAGAAGAAATTTAGAGGATTGAATAGAAAGAAGGATCTCCCAGAAACCGTAGATGAAGAGGATGAAAAGGATTCTAATGAGAGTGGAAAAATGTCTGGAGCATCAGTTAATGGCGAAAAGGTATCTCATGCTTCTGAAAGTGGTGAAAAAGTACCCGAAGCGCCCGAACTTCAAGGGAATGGTTCTGTACCGAAGTCAGGAAATAAAAGTCGCAGAAGAAAGAGAGCCGGAACGTTTACAGCCAGAAGAAAGGCTTTTCTGGGGGAGAGAATTTTTGAACGTGACTCTGCAGAGAGAATTTTGTCAGAGGTTCAAGGTCACTTGGTTCTATTCCCGGTTGATTGGTTGATGAGAGAATTGGACGGCGGAAATTGGTTCTATAATACTGATAGAATTCCTCCAATTGATATTTATTCTTAGATTGAATCGTGAAAAACGAAGAGAGATGGACCCGAACTACTGAAGTTTATTCTTGTGTGCTAGGCTGTCTGCGATATTCAAGGTTGAGGAGGCACTTCAAGAGTATACTTGATATATTTTTGCTAATAATTGCTACACAGAACTACTAAAATATGCATCCACTAAGTGGCAATTTAAGGTCTTATTTTTTATATTATTTTTTATGCATTCTTGTCATTTTATATTAATAACATGTAGAGTTTCCTGAAAATACTGGAGAATTCCCTTTTTTTGGCTGCAAATTAGCACTAGTAAGAAAGAGAGGAAAGATAAACAACTCTACTACAGTGCCCTGAATACAACTACTAATTACTAAAGAGAGTATGTATCCCTATATACGAAGATACTACAAGATATACAACAATTACTGAGTCGTGACCTAGGATTCCAGATCCCCTAACTGGATAGTCCTTTCAAGATTACTACGTGATATAATGTTTAAAACTATCATTATCCGTTACCCAAGTAAAGAGAATTGAAATAAGATGTTTCCCAAACTTCCAAGACAGTCTCATTAAGTCAGACCATATCCAGATCAATGTTTAATGCTGCATCTTTTCCTCAAGTATGACCTCCCCTATGAACATTCCCCCAGAACATTTCCATTTTCCATTTCGCCCCACACGACCACGCGTACTTAAAAAACCACCAAACATAAACGGAAACTTCAAAAACAGACCATCATGTTCCTACAACTCCTTTCATATGTTGGATTTGTCGTGGGATTCGTATTCCTCGTGCTCTCCATTGCATCTGGTTTATACTATGTCTCAGAATTGGTCGAAGAACATTCAGAACCCACCAAACGATTCCTCAGAAAATTGATTTACACCATCATCGGTCTCCACGTACTTCTCCTTGTCTTTGACTCGTTTCCTTGGAAGCTCACGATCTTTTCGATATTCAGTTACTACGTCTACCTTCAAAACTTGCTGAAGTTTCCATACGTTGAATTGACGTCACCCGTGTTTCTCGCTAGCTGTGTGTTGGTGGTGGCGAACCACTTCTTGTGGTTTGACCATTTCCACAACCCCTACATCCCACCTTTGGAGGAGCGCTTGCGTCCGGACTACGTTCCACCGAGAATTGCCACGTTTGTAGAAGTGTGTTCGTTCTTTGGATTATGTGTCTGGTTCATTCCATTTGCGTTGTTTGTGAGTTTGAGTGCTCACGACAACTTGTTGCCTCGTCATGTCGAAGTGAGTGGTAAGAAGAACAACGGTTTAGCGAAGGTAGTGGTGGCAAACTTGAGAGAATACGTTTATGCTGCAAGTAGGAAGTGCGGGTATGAGTTGGATCCCACCCATGGACATATAATATAGACCTATGATGAATGAGTGGAAATTAGTGGAAATTAGTGGAAATTAGTGGAAATTAGTGGAAATTAGTGGAAACTAGTGGAAATTAGCGAATTTAATTAATCAATTAATCTGAGAAACACAGACTCAGACTATGTTCGATTTATCGAGAGACTGTGACGTTCACATATACTGGTCGTTTTCAGTAAGAATTCAGATAAATTCTGCATCAATTCGTTCGACTCTTCCAGAAGATTGAAGTTCTAAGCAGGTGATATTCTTACAGTGTTCCAGACTCTCTTCGAATATCATTTGGCAAGAATTACTCTATTTTAAAGCTACGATTCCATAACTCAACAAGTGATCAGAGAACATGTTACAGAGTTTTACTAGTGTTAATCAGTTATTTAACACCCCATATTTCGCTCAAACTGAACCTAGCACTGCTACACTGCTAGTATCAACGAGCATTCTACTTAAACTTTGCTCAATCTACTAACAGACCAGCGTCCAAGACATCCGTTCAATGTATGTAATACCTTTCAATTAATTGAAGCCTAATTAATAATATCAAATCAAAGCACATCTTCTTTTAGCGTGGTTATGAGAGAGATGGCATACGTGGTGATTAGTGGGCAATCTCATCACTAGGATAACTTTAACAATCAACTCTGAGAAACAGATGCCTGTAGACCACTTCATAGTTTTACTAACACACCTGTAGTCCTAATTGCCACCAGCTTAGTCACTGGGTTAACCAAATCATTGGCGATTAGTCAAGAAGTCCCTCACAGGACCCCCAATATGATCCAAACTCAACAAAAATGTATCGTGACCATACACACTAATATCCGTCGACAACTCAGCATACCTCAAGTCACCACGGCCTGCACTTTCCTTCAAGCATCTATGAATTTCCTGTTGTTGTCTGGAAGGAAACAACGCATCTGATTCCACACCTATCACTAGAACATCTTTGTCAGCAAGTGTTTCCATCCCGCGAACCAAGTCGGCGAAGGAGTCTTGTTGATCAATTGTAGCTGAAGTGACTTTTTCTTTGTAAGGCTCGGACGGAAGTGATTGGTAGGGAGGTTTTGAGGGAGGTTTTGATGAGCAAGATGACGAATCAGTGGAGGCTCCCAGAGTTTCAGACTGCGTATTTATTGTCAGAGTCTCTGGAGACAGCGTCGTCAGAGCCACTTTTTGAGGCCCTGACTTCTTCGAAACCAGTGATTCCACGGTTTCATGGTATTCTCGCAAACTTTTCCTCCTGACTTCCTGAGCCTTGGTCCTATTTCCGTGTCCCAAATCAAACAAGTCCATCGCCTTCAGCACGTACAAAAAGGAGTTTGCATCATACTCCAAACAGAACTTCTCCCCGGCGTGGTCCAAGTAAGTTTCCACCAAAAAGTCCGGACACAATGCTGGTGGACGATCCTCGTCGGCTCTCTTCCTCCCAAACCTCGTATCCCACTCAGGTCCTGACCGGTAAGTTATGGTAGCGATTTCTCTCGCTAATTTCATGCCTACATGAGGAGGAACCTTATCATAATAGAATCCTCGTTTCCAGTTGGGGTCACTCATAAGTACCTGTCGCTGGGTGTGACGAAGCGCTATGGACGACGGCGACGACCTGGCGCACGCACTTATACTAACGACCTTTTCGACTTCGTCAGGGAACTCGTGACCAAACGCTAGCGATTGCATCCCGCCCATGGACGCTCCAACAGTTGCAAAAAGCTTGCTGACGCCAAACTCGTCCCTCACCAACTCTCGCTGGGCCCGAACCATATCGTTGATGGACAAGATCGGGAACGTTGTACCATAGGGAGTTCCAGTCAGCGGGTTGATCGAAGACGGACCCGTAGAGCCATAACAGCCTCCGAGAACGTTGGTGCACACTATAAAATACTTGTCAGTGTCGAGATACTTGCCGGGACCAATAAAGTCCTCCCACCAGCCGGGCTTTGAGTTGGAGGAATGTGATTTAGCGTGTGACGACGCCGACAAACCCGTGTGAAGCAAAATGAGGTTCGTTTTGGCGTCATTGAGCTTGCCCCACGACTCGTACGCTAACTCGTACTCTGGGAGATATCCGCCATAGTCGAGAAATATAGGCAGTGACGATTTGAAAGTTTCAAAACCGGTATGGACCCGAGAATAGAAAGGTTCTGGGCCCCCATTTAGTGAGTTAATGTTTTCGTTGTAGCAGGAGTTCTGGAGGTCCTGGGTTTTTTGTTCTAGTCGGTCGAGACAGGGGAAGGAAAGTTGTGGAGTGGTTGTCGAGGGAGACAGTGAGGGGGAAGATGAAGAAGAAGACGTAGCTAGAGTCCTAGGGAGACTAGGGAGACCAGTAACACTAGTAGCACTAGTGAAAGACTTAGTTGGGTGGGGCCTTGTGTGAAATCCAGACCTCAGGGACCCTGAAGGGCCCCGAATTCGCTGAAATTGAGTGAAATTTCTGGTCCACGAACGGATTTTGACGGTCCCTGACCAATTTATACCTAATCTGTTCATGCCCAGTACTGATATCATATCAATGGTTGGTGAATTGGATTTATTGTAAATCTTCCCCAGATCACTTTGGCAATTTCACGTGACTTCAGATTAGTAAGTGAGATGGAGTAGCGCTATGGATGGGAATAACTGAGATATGAGGTAAAATAAAGGAATAAAGCGGTTGCGCGAATTGGGGGAAAGGCTATATGACCTATACCACGTTGATTTGAATAAAAGGTTGACTTTCCCTACCGAAACCAAAGCATTACATAATCCACGGTGAAAAATTACATAATCTAAAGAGCAACTACTTTGAAATGACTCTTAAACAGATTTAAAACAGCTCTAAAACTATAAGAACTTCTGAGAATATGTGGAATACCTTATGATGACTATGATGATCATGGAGTTTGAATTGGGTCAGAATAAATTGAACAATTAGCTTTGATCAACACCGCTATAATTAGAGTGAGATTTTGCACCCACAACATTCGTTCTTGATAAGATTAACTACAGGGAAAGTAAGAAAATGATCAGTCATATATAGATGAGCAACGAAAGTCTTTTAGAGCCTTCTTTAGGACTACCTGGCTACAGCTACTACACCACTTCACTCACCCAAGGAGCAAAACCTACTCTTTACAAGCAACTCTTCAGTTGGTCACTCAGCAGCAATATGAGAGTGCTTCGTTAGAGGGAAGCCAATCTCGCTACAAGCAACTTCGTTATCGCCATCACGCGACGCGACAAGTATCTTTGCTTCCCTCTAGTCTGTTTCTTGATCCACCAAAGCTAAGCGATTTTACCCCCACACGACCCATTATGATTTTCAACATTCCCTCAACTCCACAGCTTACCCTTTTACAACATGCACTTTTCCCGTGTCATATGGTTATACCCGGCCACGTTCATCCTGACGATCCCGCTAAACCTCCTTTTAGAACAATACCGTTCGTTGGCTGCAGAAAATTGGTTAGTATCGACAGTAAATGAGGTGTTTGTGAAGGACCGCGGGTATTTCTGGTTCACCCTCGTCTACTTCAGCTACATCTTCCTCTACCAGAGTAATTGGCGGGTTCCAACGAAAAAGGTGGTATTTTTTGGCGGTGACTACTTGTTGAACACTGTGGCCTTGACGGTCTTGTTGGTGTGGTTTGGAGGACCTCTGATTTTCGAGAGAGTAAATGTAGCGACAGGAGGACACTGTCAGGAGAGAAAATTAGGAAAGGGCACCGCAGAAATTTTGGGGAATGTATTAAATCCAGGGACTCTTGGGGAGGTCCAGTGTGGAAAGTTGGGGTACCAGTGGGTGAATGGGTTTGACTGTTCTGGTCATTTCTATTTGTTGGTGTCGGTAAGTTTGTTGGTGTGGAGGAATTTCTTGCTAGCGCAGCCAGTATTAGTTGGTGGAGGGTCGATATCAGACTGGGGAATTTATTCAGTTAGTGAAGGTGCCACCGATCTGGAGACATTTAGTGATGGAAATTCAAACTTACTAACAGGACTGGGTTTACCGGGTTTGTTGGATACTTACCCTGGAGGTCTTTCGACTGACCTTGAATCTTTGGATGTGCCTGCTATCCCCAGCAAGTATATGCTTATCTACAGAAAGTTTGTGATTGGGATCACTTTATTTTTTTTGCTGGTATGGTACTTTCTGTTTTTAATTACGTGTATTTTTTTCCACACAATTTCGGAGAAGGTGGTAGGGATAGCCTTGGGGTTGGCTGTACCGCTATATTTGGTGAGAAGAGAACAAAATGTACCCAGTAGTGAGCGAGCCGAAGTTCCTGAGTAACTTGGGTTCACAAGGTCCGCTAGAATAGATTAGCGAGCTACAAGAATTAGGAGATCTAGACCTTGGACCAGAGATAGAGATCCCAATGAGACATTAGGAGCTTCAATGATCCTTCATAACCTTCTTATGAGGTATCAGGCGGAGGTTGAGTGTCTTATCGAACTTAAATTAGTCACATGACCAGAAACACACACGCTCATAACGCATCGCATAAAGTGCGCACCGCGATAATTCCTCAACGTTATATAAACCCCGATCGGCCACAAGATATGACACTGTAGAGCCAGTGACTGAACGGGATCGTTAATAGCAGAGAAAAGCATATTACAAACATATAAAAAAGTCAGTCAAAAATCAATCAATTCAGATATTTAGATTAACTAATTATTCATATATGAACAAAATTCAGACATTTTAGATAATTCCAGACATTCAGACAACTAAAATAAATTTAAGACATATTTACGATTAGGTAAGATTTCTCAGACATTCAAAAAGATTATTCAGACATTTATAAATCAAATTTCAGACATTTCTAATACCATGGACACGCTACAGATCCGACTTTCGAATATCCATTGCGACCAATGTGAGGTGAGTATCTTCAAGTCACTAAGTCATTCTTACAAGGTCGAGATTGTACTGCTGGAGCCGAAAGAATCGGCCGTGGGATCGAATAATAGCGAGAAACAACGAAATGGTTCGTGGTGGTCAACATTCACGTCGCCTCGAGCAGCGTCTCACAGTGGATCGCCACCACAAGTGTTGCTCCGCATTGTCGGCAATGACGTGTTCATTTATGCCAGCGAGGACGTGTTGGAGCGGGACACCAAAAGAATCTTGAAAAACTTGGAGTCAGCAGGGTTTGGTTTAGTATGGTGGGAAGTAGCCAGCCGTGGCGATGGTCTGACACCAGCAAACACACAAAGACACATGCCCGTGCCGAGCTCAGAGTTCCGCCAGAAACTTCACATCTTCACGAAGTCGCCGACTAAAACCCATCTCAAAAACTGTACGGCTTGTTCATCCAAAAGATCGTCCTCCGCATCGGACTCCACCCTCGAAACTCTCGTGGACACCCCGGATAAAGAGTTCCGGGCGGTTTTTGCAATCTCAGGAATGTCGTGCTCTGCATGCTCCAACACCATAAACAGCAGTCTCTCGACCCTCCTTCAAACAGACAATCTCGCTGTGAACCTCCTCAACCACACGGTAGTGGTAATCATCCCCAACAAACAGCTCATCAACAAAATTATCGACACGGTCTCAGATCTCGGTTTCGAGGCGACGCTCATAGAAGTTCTCCCCGTCCAGACGTCCATCAACCGGAAAATCGTCGCCATAATCGGAGGAATAACCTGTGCAGCATGTGCCACATCCATCTCCTCCGCTGTGAACGAACTCCCGTTCGTTTTGGAGTGTGGAATAAATGTCGTGACAAAAACCGGCCAGTTTGTTCTAGAAGATGACAGCAAAAACCTCGACGTACTCAGGAGCACGGTAGAGGACTGCGGATTCGACTTTGAGATCGTTAAGAACGAGCCTATTAATTACACATCTGCCAAAAAGACCTCTAGAACCATCAACCTTCACGTGGAAGGAATGTACTGCAACCATTGCTCAGAAATCATTACCAACTACCTCTCCAGCTACGGAGAAGCAGTAATAATCGAGGATCCCATCACCCTCGACCATCCTTATATCAAGTTCACCTATATTCCCGACAGGACGGTGACAGCACGGAAATTTCTCTCTGAATTGAACCATCTCCAGGCCGATGGGGATAGTTACCGGATACTCGATACCCCTGGTACATTCAAATGTAATTTGATCCAGCCGGTGTCCATGGAGGAACATCTCCGGAAGCTTTCCCGGCGAGAAGTGTCCACGATTGTGAGGAGACTTGTGGTAGCGACGGTGTTTGCTATACCCACCTTTGTTTTCGGGATCGTAGCTATGTCGCTTCTCTCGAAAACACATCCATTCCGGATCTGGGTCGAGGAACCGTTGTGGGTCGGAAATGTCTCGCGTAACACTTGGATCTTACTCTTCCTCAGTACGCCGGTCTACTTTTACTCGGCAGAAATTTTCCATCGTAAGGCCATCAAGGAAATCAGAGCCCTTTGGTTCAACAAGAACTCTTTCAAGAAGCGTTTGGTGAAGTTCGGGTCCATGAACTTGTTGATGTGCTTGGGGACATCGATCTCTTACTTTGCCAGTATCGTCTTGTTGGTGTTGGCGTCTCGCCAGGAACCAAGGGCCCACATGGGTTTGCATACTACATATTTCGACTCAGTGGTGTTTTTGACATTCTTCTTATTAATAGGGAGGTTGTTGGAGAGCTATTCTAAGAGTAAGACCGCCGACGCCATCGCGGGTCTAGGGGCATTGAAGGTGGCAACTGCGGCGTTGATAGAGAGCGAAGAAGAAACAAGTCTTGATGGAAAATCCACAGAGGGCAAGGGAATTATTGTGGAATCTGGGGAACATTCCTCGGAAATTGCCAGCATAGAAGATTCAGTGGATGTACTGGAAATTCTCCCAGTTAAAGTATCCCCCGGAACGGTGACAGAGGTGGAAATTTCCCTTCTCGAACTCAACGACCATTTACTCATCTCTACTGGTGAATCTCCACCACTCGATTGTGTTATAATACACGGAACCTCGGAGTTTGATGAGTCTGCGCTTACTGGTGAATCAACGCCGGTGAAACATCATCCCGGCCATCAAATCTTCTCCGGTACTGTCAACGTCGGTAACTCCTCCATCATCGCTAAAGTTGTCTCGCTAGAAGGAGACTCTCTCATCGACCAGATTGTCAACACCGTCAGAGACGGACAACTTCGTAAGGCTCCTATAGAGAGAACAGCCGATGCTCTCACCGGCTACTTTGTCCCAGTGATAATTCTTCTCGCAGTATTGACTTGGATAATCTGGTTAGCTTTAGCTTACTCAGGCTCGCTTCCACCTCACTACTTGGATATTGATATTGGTGGCTGGACTGTGTGGTCAATGGAGTTCTCCATTGCCGTTTTCGTTATCGCTTGTCCCTGTGGGATCGGTTTAGCGGCTCCAACTGCGCTTTTCGTGGGTTCAGGTTTGGCAGCTAAATATGGAATTTTAGCCAAGGGAGGTGGTGTAGCTTTCCAGGACGGTGCAAACGTCAATGTTGTCTGCTTCGACAAGACAGGGACGTTGACCACCGGAAAATTGAACGTTAGCGACCACCATTTTGCTCAGGATTCGCCAGAAATTCACCAGATTGCTCTACAAGTCACCAGAGATTTGGAGCTTTCTTCGAAGCATCCGCTAGCAAAGGCAGTCAAGATCTTCGTGGAAGAACTCGCAAGAACCTTGAACATCACCATTTCGCAGAATAAAGTTCCCCAGGTGGAAACTGTTCCTGGGAAGGGTCTTAGTGGGACGATTGTGTTTGGGGAGGAAGTTGACAATGGGGAATCTGAAAAGTCAGTGATTTCCGATGGAAATCCCCCATTGGAAATTAGAGAAGTTGAAGTTGACTCTCCTGAGAACCACGCTATCCTCGGAAACGAATCTCTCCTCACCGACCATAACGTCGTCCTTACCGACGCCCAAACAGACTTGTTAACGCGCTGGAAAACTGAATCAAAATCAGTAGTTCTTGTTGCTGTAAAATGTCCTACGATCTTCAGCGACCCCAGCTACCACTTGGTACTTCTCCTCGCAGCTCGTGACGAGATCCGTCCCGAAGCAAAGTCTGTCATCAAGTACTTACAGACCCATGATATCCTGTGTTGGATGATCACCGGCGATAACTCTGTCACTGCAAAAGCTATTGCTAGCGAGATCGGTATCGAAAACGTCGTCAGTGAAGTTCTCCCTACCGAGAAACAGGACCAAGTACGTAAATTGCAGCTCGCTGAGAACGCTGTAGTGGCGATGGTTGGTGACGGGATAAACGACGCACCAGCTCTCGCCACAGCAAACGTCGGTATCGCCCTCTCTTCGGGAGCCGATCTCGCGGTGACCTCGAGCGACTTCATTCTCCTCAACAAGTCCCACCCATTGGTGACCTTGGTGACGTTGCTTGACTTGTCGCGCGTGGTGTTCCGGAGAGTCAAGATGAATTTTGCGTGGAGTTTGGTGTACAATATGGTGGGAATTCCCATAGCTGCCGGAGTCATATATCCTTATAATAACGCTAGGTTGAGTCCAGTCTGGGCCAGTGCCGTCATGGCGCTTTCATCGATCTGTGTGGTGATGAGTAGTTTGGCGTTGAAGTTTTATAGGCCAAAGCTTGCCGCTGATAAGATCTTAGCCAGCGAGGAATGTCGCTAGACTATTATAATTTTAGAATTGGGGAATTTCCATAAATTTCATTCGAAAGAGTGGAAATTTGCAGCCTTGGACTCATATATAGGGAATACACCAACATTCATAGATATCTTAATGCACCTCATCATACGAGACACACCAACGCGCGGTAGGATCTAATAGTACTACTGCAAATCATCCTGAGCTTAAGGTTTCAGAATATTTAAGCAAAATTTAGGTAGATAATTAGCTAAGCCATTTATGCAGCGACCTTGAATGGAGTTTATAACCCATTAAACCCACATTCTTCGCGTAAACTCATATATTATGTGGAGAACTCAATCACTAACAATCCGTTTGTTTCCTCTAGCTTCTATAGCCTAATTTACAAACACATCCTTATCAAACTTTACAATCATCACCGTGACATTATCTGTGGTGGAGTTATCCATTGCCAACTGACAGAGTTTCTTGGCCGCGATCTGAGGATCCACCTTGCCGCTGCCTCGCTCGAACAAGTCCGAGACAAACTCACACGCCTTCAAGTCTGAGATGACGTCCCAGACCCCGTCGCAGGCCAAGATCATAAACTCGTCGTCAGCAGTAATTTCCGTCGATGTGGTGAATGGTTTTCCGATCACCAAATCCTTCATGTAAGAGTCGCCGAGCGACCTCGTCACCGCCAACACTCCGTTGACTCTATTTTTCATGATCAACCCACCGGTGTCTCTGATTCTGTTGATCTCGTTTATATCGGTAGCCTTGTGATCGTACGACAACCGGTATGGCTGGCCTTTACGGTAGAGAATGACTCGCAGGTCGCCCACATTGGAGGTGTAGAGCATCCGTCTGTGATTTTTAGAGGGTATGAAGTCGAATTTGGAGCCAGTTGACCGTGAACCAGAATTGGCGGAATTGGTGACAGAATGGGGAGGAATGGAAATTTCAGTACCGTTAGTGGGGTCGCCATTAGGGTCGATAGTAGGATCACCGGTAGCACCACTAGTGGTAGACTCACTAATAGACTCACTAATAGCACCGCTAGAATTAGGTTCTACTGAAGTTTTGACAGCTGAAGAGTCAACTTCTGAAGGCTTTTCTGACGAAGTTGACTCTTCTGACGAGGTTGTCTTTTCCCACGCCATTACCGCCACTGCCGCTGTACATCCACTACTCCCCACGCCCTCGCGCTCTATCTCTTCATCCCCCCTCACAAAAGCCCTCCCCAAGCCATCCTTCAAGTCGCCACCGACCTCCACCTCTTCCTCCACTAACCGATGCAAATTATTTCCACACCACCGCGCCGTATCCTTCCCAGCGTGTCCGTCAAAGATGGCAAAGTAGCCCCAGTCCACACGCTCCGCAAAGTTGGCGATGTAAGTGTGGACGTCCTCCATTTTGTTTCTGTAGGTTGTGTTTTTATTCTCAGCAACCCCCACCTTGAAAGAGAGTCCGTAGAACGGATCGGTGGAGGAAGTGTTGCGTAAGTTCTCGCTGGACGCGTTACGGGGTCCTGAAGAGCTACTGGGTATCCTCGTTAGCGATTGGTTACCTGTCAGTTTCATAATGATTTCTGTAGTAGTAGTGGTGTCTTTAGTTAAGTTGTCACTAGTGTTTCTAGTTTCATTGCGGAGTGCTTACATAAGCAGCAAGTTTAGTTAGCTTCTAATGAGAGTTTTGTGTGAAAATTAAGATGTTGTCACAAAGATTATAAAAATAGCCAGAATATTGCGAGGATGTTGTGAGAATGGAGGGTAAAAATAGATATTTAGAGGGAAAATTCCACTGGAGTCAGTAATTTAGTGAGACTTTTGAGATATTTGATAATTTTGGCAGATATTATAGCGAGTTCTGAGATTACTTACAAATATTTATAGTACTTAATTAATAGTAATTAATTAATTCATCCTAAAATGAGCCACCTACGGACAAGAGCTCTAGGAAATGTCATATTAAGAGTCTTATGCCACTAGGGCCCTAGCTGTGTCTGTACCACTTTCCTCGTGGATCCCCTTATATCTCAAATTATCCGCACACGACCCAATATGAATTTCAGCAACAACACAGCTCCACCACTATACGTCGCCTCAACTTCCACAATGGACGTAATGATGGAGAATTCAATATGTATTGAGTCGTTAGACGAGACACGCGACTTAATGGACAATTTTTCAGAGAATTTTACCAAAAACCGCAGAAGAAGGAGACGTTCTAGCACCTTTCGACCAGGCTACGAAGGATATCCACAGGATATTAGGAGGCTTGGGAGAGGATTGGAAGGGTTGCCGCTAATAATACAGTCGAAGATATTCTCGTACCTTGACACCGGTGACGTTTTGAACATGTGTCTTGTGAGTAAGTTGGTGTACTTCCCGGCCATTCTGCAGTTGTACCATCGGATTATCATCTGGGACGACGCAGAGATGATCGGTGAAGTCAAGAAGTATACGACGTTACTGGAGAAGAATTATGGAACGTTGATCCATACGTCCAAGTTGGAGCTGTTGTTGTTAGTTTTGTGTGGTTCGAGAAAGTTAGCCCTGGAGGTTAAATGTTTGGTTTTCATTGGGGAAATCGATAGCTCCCAGATCATGAGGTCTGGGGGTGACTTTTTGAATCCTTTAACCTCTTTGAATGAGAATTTGCATGAGAATTTACAGGGAAATGCTCAAATTTCCCAGATTCCCCAGCCCTTTCAAAACCATACCATCGGAAATCTTCTCCACCATACACTTTTCAACCACTTGAAACTTCATGACTTCATTTTCCCGTCGCTTCCCTTCTCTTCCCTCTCCAGCTTTACCAGCTCGCCCAATTTTAACTCGATTTGTTCGCTAAGCATTTCTTGTGGCCTGTACAACGACAACGCTACACCACTAAACCTCCCCAATCTCACACATCTCCGTGTCAGCTACAAGAACGAAAAGAGTTTCCAGGTTTCCATGGAAATTCTCGCCTCAAGCCTCATATCGTCACTTCCCCACGTCATATCCTTAGAATTTATAGAATCCCAGGACAAGGAGAAGTTGGAGATTCTCAACTCGCTCAACAACTTGAGTCTTGATCAAATTTCAGTGACTTGGGTCTACTTCTTCATCAGTTTGAGACGGTGCAATATCCGCCTTTCGCTAGAATCACTCGCTCTCGATGGTAATATCGGCAACCAAGCCAGCGACATCGCGGGCCTCGTCGCAGAGGTGATTGACCTCTCACTCCTTCGAGACCTCCAGCTCAATATCCAGGAAAAATCGCATCTACAAAGTACCCATCAGGAATTCATGGAGAGTTTCCAGAATTTCCAGGAATCGTCTCCCATTCCCACGTCGTTCCTTTCCCTTCTAACCATCCACACCCCCTCACTACAAGGACTAGCCATCAATCCTACCTACAACTGTCTCTTCTGCCAGCATTACTCAACAATCCAGACCCTTCAGCATATTCTACCGCACAAACTTCTAGATCTCCTGGTGAACTTCGAATCCCCAAGTTTGCACTACGCCAACGAGATAATTTCCGCCATTTGCAATTTCCAGACCCGTATGTGCAACCTTCGTGCCTACGACAAGTCCCGGGCCATCAACGACCAGCGGATGTTGAGGAAATGTCTCCAGTCTCAGGAGTTGATTTCTCTCTACGAACATGCTCTTTACTACGACAATCTCATCCAAAGCGTACTTTCGCAAACGACATTTACTTCCCAGCTCTCCTCGCTAAGTGACAATTTCCTCATCAACGACGTTATGTTGAGGTTCATCGAGCTCTCTGCCCCTGCGGGACTCACCGAGTTCCTCGCGTACTACTTGAATTTTGGCTTCAGCCCGTTCATATCGTCGAGATTTGATATTATTAGGAAGTTACCATGCCTTGAAAACTTGAATTTGTTAGGACTACATTTATTTGTGGCTAAGGAGTTGGGCGGGCGGCCCAAGGTGATGTACGTGATGAATTCGGGGTTAATGGAGGGTGTGAAATCCAACTCAGAGAGGAGTGAGTATTTTTAGACTAGCGAGAAATTAGTGGGGTTAGCGAGAGATTAGCGAGATCTTAGGGGATAGATTAGAAGCTATTAGCGACATGATGACAATGGATGATCATTGGCGCACGCAGTTTCGGCTCAGTGACTTCAGGTATTATCTAGCAACATCTTTAGATTAGCGAGACTTGGTTATTGGGGGCTGAAATCTCACTGACCTGTTGTGATTCTAAAACTAGCCGGCCCAAGCAATGTCTGTGATGCCTAAGGATACCATATTGCTGTTCCCTATGTCTTCCTATGCCTCCATGAGTTTTTTCCCCAGAATCAACAGTCAAAGAGAGAAAGCTTATATTATCCATCGACACTTGAGTACTTACTGAACCTCTCAGTATTTACCTGGAATCTAGTGAGACTTATTATTTAGCGAGGCCTACAAGTCACTAACTAAATATTAATTCTTTTCACGGCCAGAATCACGCTCGATTATGGAAACTAAGCTCTCTACTGTTTTACGTCAGAGTCTTAAGTAATTCCTGGACCTTTCCATCGTGTTTCCACCTCACCTCCCACTACAATTCCCCGCCTTCTACCTCTTCTCCGATTACGGCGGCTTCATATTACCCTGTTCCGTGTCCTTCATATTATTGCCCGTATTCAAACAACTGCATATAATCTTGATGTATATTTCCACATGCATAAATTTCCACAATCCTGTACATAAACACAATTCACACTGGCGTAAACCACAGCACACTCCTCAATAAGGATTGACTCTATATTTAACGCGTAAAACCCCGTTTGCTTAGTTCTTTGAATAGTATTCAGAGATTTGTATTTTGAAGCTTCTTCATAGGCACAACTTCTACGACTCCTTGAATTGTTATCTGTCCACGTCTTGTATCTCGTGACTGTTTAATTCGACTCTCATTGCATTAAATAATTCCCGACTTCCCTGCTTCGTTTATCACAACTCTTTTATAATTGTGGCACAAATCAACTCAATTCATTAAGGCAATATCATCAACTATTGTTGATACTTGTGAGGTTCATTATATCTAATTTTATCAGGGTTTATTGAAACATCAATTCCGCAACATCTAACAACTACCCATACCGCAAAACTAACATGGAAATCCAACCACCATACACCTCGGCCAGAGCACCTATCGTTGAGTTCATCGAGTTCAATGGTGCCAACTTCAAGACAGTCAACTGGAAGGTGCCGGAAACTTCCGTCTACAAAGGAAAAATCGTGTATGTTCACGGTTTCGCCGAAGACTCCAGTCTCTACGTCGAATTCTTCGATAAACTCAGCACCACAGGCTACGAAATCTTTTTCTTTGACCAGAGAGGTGCCGGTGAAACATCGCCAGGCTCTCTTGTAGGAAAAACTGACGAGCACCACGTTTTTAACGATCTTGATTTCATGATCAAACACACTCTCGATACCCGTACTGACGAATCTGAAAAGATTTTCCTTGCGGGCCACTCTATGGGCAGTGGGATCATTCTTAACTACGGAATCAGAGGCAAGTACAAGGATAATGTCAAGGGAATCGCAGCCATCGGTCCATTGATCCGTCTCCATCCAAAAACCGAGCCTAACGTTGTCCTCCGTGTGTTAGCCCCGGTGATCAGCAAGCTCGTGCCGAACTTGAAGATCGACTCGAAGTTGAACATCGACTACGTCACGTCCAATGTCGCGTGGCAGGACTACATTCGAGTTCACTCAGCCAAGTTGATTGGTACCACGAGACAGTTTCACGACATGTTCACCAGAGGAGCAGCATTGTTGGACCCAGAGTATGTGGGCAAGTTTAACCCCGAAATCGCGGTGTTTGTCGCCCACGGAACCGATGACAACATTAACTGGATCAAGGGCTCGGAGGAGTTTGTGGCTTTATTGAAACCTAACGTTGATAAGAAGTTTGTCAAGATTGAAGGAGGTAGACATTCATTGGCCATTGAGAAGGCAGAGATATTTGCGAAGTTTTGGGAAGAGTTGGTAGGTTTCTTGGACAAACACTAAGTCCAACGAGAGAGTTCTAAAGAAGGAAGTGAGGTAGAAGTGGTAAGGACCCATATCTTGCAACTTGTGACCTCCATTTGCCAGCGTAGCGTCACTTTTGGGTCTAACAATACTAGAGCGAGGTGGGTGCAATTAAGTGTCTGGAGAATTCGCTAGTGTCTGCATATCATTAGTGTCTGGAGAATGTCGCTAGAGTCGGATGCCAGATGTCTTTGACTGAACTTTCTAATGACCGAGATTCGTAATAAATGTCGTGATCCACTACCTCATCTGTGGCACCAACCAAATGGGACTACGAACTACCGTCAACTTAATATTCTATTTCGCTATCCAGTGCGGGGCTACTTCTCTGTGTCTCGGATTGTGACTACGAAGGACCCTGTGGGTCTCATTAACTATGTAACTAATTTATGATTAATTAAGAATTTCCGTAGGAAGCTAGCCCACGTATCAGACAATCCGGCTCAAATGGCGAGATTCCCGAGGAGACGCTAATTGTCTGGAAAATTTACATAGCGGGCTTCGAATTGGGAAAATCTCGTAACTGGTAGCGCCGCGCGACGGAGATGGTTGATGACTCCGATCTAGATGAAATATCACGTTAAAGCTGCTAAATGTGATTATCTAGCAACAATCTGTATTTATTAGTAGATATACTAGAAGTTACGTAGCTATGCAGGCTAATTTGGAGTTGATTGACACCTTTTAGACAAGAAATCGTGTGACGTGGTAGCGCCGAGGAGTCACCTAGTTGGATAAAACCAAGCCAGGTGATGGTTCGGTTAGCCCGAGTAGCGGCTAGTTATTTTAGTCATCGTGATTGACACTCGTTATTGTATATTGTAAGTAATAGCCCATTTCGCATGCTAGTTAGCTGCAACTTCTTCAGTAAGATCACCAACTAGCCCGCTTCGCGGCCTGGATGGTTAACCAAAAGGATTCCATCTCCCTAACACCCACCCACCTAATCCCCCCGCCATCTCATTCACCCTACCAAACTTATCACACTTTGTATAAGCCATGGCATTGACTCCCGCCAAGATGCCCCCCACCACGTCAATCAACAAATACAAAAACTGCAATTTCAACACTGACAACAAGCACAAAGCGCCCCAGATTGCAGGTTGCAAGTACAAGAGCCCCCAAAAGATCTTGGAGTCGACCGGATTTAATATCCGGTCAGGATCAGCAGACTCAAACACCCAGACGTTCTCGAACTCGCCTGTCTGGTCGATAGGAACAGTCTCGTTCCACCATCTCAAACCTACGAGGAGTCGGCCAGCGATGTTTTTGAGGTTCCAGAAGTCGGCGGAAATGAGGAGGATGAGGAGGATGAAGTGGAGGATGAAGAGGTTGGAGGAGATAAAGAACAGGAGGACAAAGGATCCGAAAATGTAGAATATTGGGGGAAGGAGACGGAGGATGATGTAGACAAGGAGGGTGACGGGATGGGACGAGCCTTCGAGGGTTTTAGCCCATCCAGAAATAGCTCCACCAGGTCTTGTTCCACCAGGAGCTGGACTGGCGCCAGCTGTAGCCCCTGTAGCCCCTGTTGCCCCTGTTGGAACGGTACCACTAAAATCTGTAGGGGCAGTATTACCACTATCATTAAAGCCACTCTCGCCGGCTCCGTAGTCTGCGACCACAGAGTTGTCGGAGGCAATTGGCTCTCTATTCAATCTGTCGTAACTCATACTGGCGGTGTTGATGTGAGATTGACTTTAAAAAAAATTTACAACTAACGAAAGTCACGACACGACCACAACATGCAACAAGGATTTTACAGGAGATTCATCGGGGGGATCACGAGGACACAGTTAGAGACTGCTAAGGTATGTATGAGCGAGTTAGTGGGTGAGATTTAGTGAGGGAAGTGAAGTATAATTAGTGGGCATCAGGTAGCACAGGGAAAGAAATGGCACCACGGAGCAACTGGATATTAGGGAGAACAAGGAAGTTAAGGATGGACAATGGCAGTGGTATGGCGACAATGGAGCAGCGTCCACGTTAGCTACTGAATAGTAGTGGTGGCTACGAGGCTCTAGCGTTCTTGCCTTCATCATGGGGTGATTAGAGCTCCCAGTGTAAAACATCCAGGATACAGGGACAGCACGGGAAATAGAGGGCGCCATAGGGAGTCAGTGTTAGATAGAGATAGAAGTGGTAAGGATCAATAGTAATGTGGCTTGAGCTTTCAGTTCATTGCTGCCACTAAAGTTCCACCAAAAGTTTCAACTATAGGGTTCGAACCGAGTTATCACCTAACGACGTCTAGTACTGTTACTTTAGTTCTAAGCCCAAAAGTATTTGTTCAGTCCAGTAAATTATGTGGTTTCAGTTCAGTTCTGTGCTGCTACTTTGGAGACTGGTTCTTCCACCAGAGCTAGTGCCAATAAAGCTGCAGTCAAACAGCGAAGCAGTGGCCTGTTTTAGCTGCCATTAAATAGTTCAATACTTCCCGTGGAGGTCTCCTGGAACTGTCTTCCTTCTAATGTATTGATAAGCAGACCGTTGATTGGCCAGATATATATAGTGAAATTATGGGCGATAGAGAACTATAATTGATAGGGAAATTTGGGCATATATGGAGCAACTCAATGATCCAGTGAGCCAGTGAGCCAGTGAGCTAAGAGACGACCGTGCAGTCGTAAAATCGAAGCAAAGTGACGTTGGTGATTTCAAAAAGCACAACATCTGGTGAGATCCAACATCAGTGAGCTTAGTAACGACCGGGGAGTCAATGGGACTCTACCAAGTTGGCTTGTGTCTAGAAAGAGATCAACATCCAGCGAGTTGATGGAGATAGTATTGAGAAATAGTATTCTAGTACTATGGACTCGGGACACTCTCTCCCTAGCTCTCACTACAGTTGTTCTTTTTAAGTCATCTCCAGTGAGCAATCTCTAATTACTTTCAAGACTACAGGACTGCAACGGTAGATCTTTCACGGCAATATTTAGGGCAAGACCTCTGGATTATATCTTTCCAATGTTGTTACATCTACAATTGGAAATGCTCACCAAGAACCGTGAGGAATCGTCACTAAATGTCACTAAATGTCACTAGCTCTCGTTGTTAGCTCTACACCAAATTTCACTATCCACACTATCTCACACTATCTCACACAGCAATCACTAGCATATACTAACCTACAGTTTGGTTTCTACTTACTTACCCCCATCTGCGTAATGTACTACGTTGGTCTTGATACCGACGCGAAGTTTAACTTGCCTGGTTTCTGGCCAGATCCTTCAACATTGAACCAGGTTCCAAAAGAGCCCCATGAAATCCAAGCGGAAGTAGCGAGGATCAGAAGGGAAAGGGCTGACAGAAGAAGAAGATTGGAAGAGAAGGCGAGAGAATTAGGAATCGAGGAAGAGTAAACGAGATATAGGATTAAATTATATCTAGCGAATCAAAGAGAAGTGACCAAGGCCTTCTCCAAAACCTCTTTAACTATTAGCTAAGAACTTTATGTATATAGGAAATGACCGCTAATGCGGTTTCAGCTACAAGCTGCCACGAGTATATAGCAACAAATGAAATTGTGTATAAAGATTATGTATTTGCTGTAATTTGATGGAGAATTTCCAGACAAAAATGCATATTGTGACGTGTGATTACCGATATTAAAGGTATTGTCAGTTAATGATACTTTTCAATATGTTGTTTGGGCGATACTTGTGTCAAAGTTTCATGAGGAGCCTGGGGATTCTATCACGGTATTTATTATGAGAAATGGGTACTTGATAAACATTTTTGTTGCTCCCTTTTACTCCCACGATCAAGAAATATAGATCCACAATAATACCTCCAGAGAATGTGCCGTTTTTTGTGGTTGCAAATATTTCCAGACACATTTCCATCTCCACACAGAATCAAACCAACATTACGAAAATCATGAGAATCATGAAGTTATGAAAATTACCCCCTAATCGACTCTCTGTACTGCTATCTACCCCCTTAAATATAAAGAGTTATTTTTAAGAGTTTTTGACAATATCTGACAATAATATATAAGAGATGACAAAATAATCGGCGAAACTAAATAATAAAGAATTGAAGAACCACCGGAATTGAGCACCAATTAGTGAAAGTTCATTTGAAAGGTGCTTTAGAATTCATATTCAATTTATTCAAGAGGTTTAGCGGTTCTCAAATATGGCTGCAAATGAAAATACCAAAATTCTAGCGAGGATTTTGTGGCATATTTTTAGAGAGGCCCGCTACGAGAAAATACTGACACTACCCTAGTGGGAGATAGCACTATCTATCACTTATAGTTACAAATGTTTATGGAGATTTAATTCCTTACTAATTAGTTTGTTCGATTAAAAATTAAGAGGTTAGTGAGGATCTAATGAGGTTTTTAGTGAGGTTTTAGTGGAAGCCATAAAGAAACTTTTGAGGAGCTAGCGAGGAGCTAGTGAGGATCTAATGAGGATCTATGAAGGAACTAGCGAGGATCGAGCAACCTAAGCCATCGACTACTCACCATCAAATCTATTTTGAAGGTCCTTTAAGTTTCTTCTAAGATCGCTCACTGTATTGTCGGAGAGTTTCAACGTACTAGAAGACGAATCTAAAAGTTTACCGAGGACCTTCATCATCTCGTACTCGCTGCTAGGATTAGTGGCGAACTGATTTCTCGCTAAAGTTGCTGAGGTTCTCGCTAAAGCAGCTAAATTTTGTCCCTGCAAATTTTGTTCCTGCAAATTCTGGCCTCTCAGTAAATTTCCCAGCAAGTCTCTTGAGTTTCTGATATTTCTCTCTGAGTCTTCGTTCAATATTGGCGGTAAATTCTCACTACTTTTCTGTAAGTAATTCATGCTTGCAGAAGAGCCGTCAAGCTGGCGTCTTTTTCCTGACCATTCATCGTCTCTAGCGCCGAGCGGCACAAGCGGTGCTAGCGGGATATGGGGAGACAACGCAGTGGAGGTTTTCGGCACCATAGAATGAAATCTTGAGTTATCCGGTAATTTACTGAACGGTGCCTCTGAGAAATAGGGAGATTTAGGGAGACTGTCGTTATAAAATTGTCTTGACTCAGGAAATTGTCGCGACTCAGGAAATTGTCGTGGTTCTGGAAACTGTCGAGGCTCCAAAAGCGACGTAATACTGAGAGAATTCGCTGGTGCAGGGGTAGACAACGACGGCGACATTTGGTTGAAGAGTTGGGCAGAAAATTCCGGTAGGTCTGCCTTAGGAGTCGGTGAATGTGAAAATTTAGGCGAGTTTGAGAATTTAGGCGAATTTGAAAATTTAGGCGAGTCTGTCGCTAAATTTGGCTGGCGTGACTGAATTGTCCCTAAATTTGGTAAATTTGTCGGTAAATTATCTCTAGCCAAGTTTTCAGTACGCAAATTCTCAGTTTCCTCCATTAAATCTGTCATTATTCCTCTATTCTCTAAAGTACCCGACCCAGACTCTAAATTACCGACAATACTCTCGATATTTTCGTTCGAATTGGTGTACCATTGTTCTTCATTCATTACCAGCTCGCTCAACGTTTCGCTAGATTGTTGCTCGAAGTTGTCCAGCAAACAGCTGCCGATGATTTCATCAATAGAAACATAACTAAGGGTGATTTTTGCCCGTTCGTTGACCAACCCCAACAAATTGTCTATTTCCCAGGGAATTACCACGTTTAAATAGCCCATAATCTCAGCAAGTTTCTCGTAACTCTTCTTAGTATTGTACTTAGACGTACGGACGTCTAATGGTGCTAATGTTGCAAGCAGATTAGCGACAATACCGGCGTCACTAGCAGGCCACGGAGTCTTTAAATTAATAAGATACGTTCTTTTCCATGCTAGGTAGATTTTCTCCTGGGAAAGTGAGTCCCAGGACCGTTTGATCCATTCAATAACTTTAATGAATGGGATATTATAGTCTGCTTCAGAGAGAACCTCCATAGTGGAGTGGCTCTCATTTCCCGCGTCGAAAGGCGAAAAGTTCTCGCTAAAATTTGGATTTTGAAACTGGTTCTCGCTAAAACTTCCTCTATAATCATTTTTTGTCGCTGGCTTGTCGGTATTTTTTGCCGTTTCGTCCTTATTCTCGCCAGTTCTCGCTGATTTCTCGTTTTTACTGATTCTCTGCAAATTAATCATCTCTAAATACTGCTGCAACCGGTACAATATCTTGAATTCCTCGATGATTCCGAAATTCATGGGTAGATAATCGAATTTTATACCTTCAAACGACGTGTTGTAGGGATTTTTGTGGCTAGCGTTGTTTTTCAAGTAGCAAAGTTTGATATGGTTAAATTTCAAGTTGATTATCCGGTGGGAACTCGAATCATCAAGAACAATCAAGATCTTTCTGTTGGGCGAAACGCTGGAGATTTTATGCTCTAAAGTAAGCAAATAGTTCTGAAACATCGAGCTGGTGATCCATTTGTTACTATTTGATTTGTAGAAGATATTATAGATCTCAGTAATTTTGTTCAGGAGGATTTTGGACGAAGAAAGCATTGGGTTTGGTGACGGTTTGGATTTTACCGAGGGATTGGGTTTAGGGACCGCTGGTTTCTTTAAATTCTTGAAGATCTCGTGAGAGCTGTCGGTAATATCGAATTTGGAGTATTTGCCCACGATCAACGGTGCCAATTTCTCTGATCCATCGATATTACACCCCAACATGATAGTGAGAGAGTTCTCGGTAGAATTGCTTGATTTTAGGCCCTTATCTACCGAGGAAACATCGAAAATCTGGTCCAATGGTAGCGAGTAAAAGAGCTGGAATTCGTCGATAGTGAAGATATCTTGGGGAGAGTAATTCTCGTTATAAATCAATTTAGCGAGGTAATTTTTGAGTTCTAGTTTCTCGTCAAGTTTCCAGATCTTGTTGAGTTTGTAGTCACAGTTTTGGGAGACATCTACGCTAGAACCAGTTAGGTTTAGATTTAGACGTTTGAAGAAATGGTTGCACCATTTTTGATTGAAGATTCCGTTGCCGTCTTTTTCTTGGATGGGGAGTCGGTTATAGATGGCGTTAGCGGTGGATTGTATGATGGGAGTAGTGACGGGGATATTCTCCCACGTCGCCTGGGTAATCCACTCGGTAAGGATTTGTCGAAGAAGTGGATTGGATTGTCTTCTCCGGCGTACTAGCTGGAATTCATTATCTTTAGAGGCGATTATATCGTTCTTTGTAGAGAGGATTCGAGAGATGGTGGTTTGGGACGGTGGTTTGGGAGAGTTGTACTGAGCCTGTGCCCAGTTAGCGAGGTCGGTTTGAGTCATCTGGGGAGACGACTCTGATTTGAGACATATGTCGATTTTTTGTTTGATAGTGTAGCCCATAACAGTGCTAGCTAACGGCGGAGCGAAGCGATGGAGTTAGATTAGGGATTTGTGAAATAGCAAACTCCAGAGTGTAGCGATGGAGTCTGATGGCTAATAGTTTGTGAAATTAGCGATTATTAGCGAGTCTCAAGTAGCTATCAGTGATTTTTAGCGAGTCTCGAGAAGCCGATTTGAAGATTATTAGCGAGTCTTAAGTAATTTCAGTGATTATCAGTGAGGATTTGACGTGACTCGGTAATAACAATAATCTAATGAGGATTAATCAGGATTTATCAGTTTAATCAGATTTCTCAGATTGCTCTTCTCTAATTGGTGATGTTGATCTAAACTAGACGATGATAATCCGGTAAATCAGTGAAATGTAGTCGTAAACAGATTAGTGAAGCGATCGAGATCTTAGTGATACAATAGGAACTTAGCTGTGCTGGTTATTGATCTTCTTTGCGAGAACTTACTGAGGGATCGTGGACTGTAATTAGAATCTCTAGTCAGTTTAAATATTTAGGGAGATTATCAGATCAGATCAGGTCGTGAGTCGTTAGTTGTGAGTCGTGAGGGTAGAAATCGTAAGGGCCCTAGTTAGTGTTGGTTAGAGTTGTTAGTGTGAGTTTGGCTCTAATTTGGCTCTAATTTAGCAATTTGGCTCTAATTTAGTGTAGATGTTTCTAAAGCTCCTTTTAGCGATAGCGTCCTTGTGATTGCGGGATTGACGCTGTTGATTTAGCGACTGCTTATTATAAGCAGGCTTGTCGCTTTGGCGATACTCTAACGATACTTAGCGAGAGTTGTTCTTTATCAGTTCTGACGCGTAACTGAGTGGTGCCGGTTTATGATTTAACTGCCGTTAGTGTTGGTGGAGTTGTTGATCTAGCGGCGGTTAGTAATGGTACGTATTTAGTGGTCCGCCTGAGTACGTAAGTTACCAATTGTGAGGTTCAGTGAGGAGATTACCGACATTGGTGTTGTTTCTAAGAGGTTTCTGGTCCTGCTGATGGCTGTTGATGTCTGGTGATGTGGGCGTGCGCGAACCAATATGGAAAGTAGAAAGAACTAGAGAGAAGTAGAGAGAAGTAGAGAGAAGTAGAGGGCTAGTGGGATCACTAACTAAGCTAGGCGGAATCCCTGAGAGAAATCTTCATTAAATCTTCACTAAATATTCACTGGATCTTCGTCTCTTATTACTTCTTGCTGTCTACCAATATATACGATTACATAATCAACTTTAGAATACTGAAGAATATATTACATAATCAACTACTAGTGTCTTAATAAAGTCAGGGATGTTTAAGTGACCCACCAGTGTCAGGAGTCGCGTGTTCCCCGGGGCTCTCCCTAATCCTTTCCTTCTCCTTACATTTCTGAGATTGCTGGTGTCTCGTGACGTACCGGAAGACAGTCGTGCGAAGTGGAGGCTATCACGCTACTTAGTAGAGCGGAGTTATCCTAGAGAAAGAATCAGCTGTTGACTAGTGTGGTTACGAGTGTAGAGAAGATGTCGGGATATTAGAGATAATTAGAGATAATATTTAGGAGATATAATGGAATGTAGAGAGAGATATTAATATTTAGTGAGAGATATTAATATTTAGCGAGAGATTAATATTTAGCGAGATATTCAAATATTTAGGGAGGTTTGGAATAAATTCTTGGATAAACGTCAGTAAACGAGAATGCAAATTTCTGCTTATGTAAGCAACCAATAAAGGTCAATAAAGTCAACCAAACGCCTTTAAATCGGATCCAGATCATAATCTGATGAAGGAGGATTCCAATGGCCAGTTTGATGGGATAATGGAGTGAACATACCTAATTTATACTCGGATGTCAGGAAAACCGGACTTGTCAATATCACGTGATGACTCTCGGTGACTCGCCATGACTCTCGGTGACTCACCATGACTCCGGATAAAAGTTAACTACCAAAGTTTCTACCAAGTAAAGAGATATGAAAGGAGATCAGCGAGTGGTGACATATAAATAGTGACGGGTACATAAATGAATGAAAGTTGATCAGGATTAGGGAGGTTAACGAGAGTTAAATGAGGTCTCTGTACAATTGTCAGTTTAGTGAGAGTTTCCAGTAATATATCTAAGTTCATCAAGAATTAGCGTAAATCTCCCGAGAGAAGCTAATGAAAGTTTTGTGAAGAACTTGACCCAGATCTCAATACAGTTCCTCTCACTAAAACTTATCTCACTACAACTCTGGAGATCAAACACCTCTATACGCTTAGTCCTTAGGTTTATCTTCAAATTAACACACATTTTATCGGCCAGGAGCCCTAAACTAATTACTCCATATCCTTTCATATATGTATATTGTGTCATATCATATGCTATACATCATACAGTACCCATTTTACTGAGTAACCTTCCAAAACAGTGCCTAGCGGCCCTGATCTGGCCCTGATAACTAAGTCATCAGGACAAAAATCCCATCCTGGTGACACATAGTCAACTGCACAGACTTCCTTGGAGGATATGGTCTATCATCCTTACTCTCAAGAACAGGGAACATCTGCAATAACCTCACTATAATATAACTAGCTTCGGTCAAAGCAAATTGTTGTCCCAAACAGATTCTAGGGCCACCGTTAAATGGTACATAAGCCCAGCCGAGTCTCTTAGCATCTTCCCATCTTTCAGGTCTAAACACATCAGCATCCTTGCCGTAATACTCTGGGTCTCTGTGTGTAGCGTATACAGCATACGCCACGGTGGTACCCTTCCCTACATATACCGGCGAGTTACCATCCTTACCACCACCTCTAGGAAGCGTAGTTGTTTTAGTGGCGACTCTAAAGTTGACGGGCACAGAAGGATACAACCTCAAGGCCTCGTTCAAGACCCACTTCAAGTATTCACACTTCTTCAAAGATTCAAAAGTGATGCTAGGAATATCTTCCGGCGTGCCCTCACCAAAATGCTGCAAAATTTCTGCACGTAATTTTGCTGCAATTTCTGGATTTCTCGCCAACTCAAAGAACGTAAACGATAACAACCCGGCGGTGGTATCTCTACCAGCAATCATAATGTTAAGAAGCTGGTCCTGCAACATCTTGGGGTTTCTGGTCTGTTTGACGAGCTCATACAAGAAAATGTAGCCACCCTTGGATTTGGCCTCCAATTCCTCGGGGGTCGCAGCCAATGCCTTGTTCACGTAGTGCTTAGCAAACAAATGGACATCCTTACAGCTCTCCCTAAATTCCTTGGGGTTAATGAGGAAGTAGAACATTTGCGAGTACGCTCTGGACGACAAGTATGCCTGGGCGACGTTGAACGACTCCGCAAACTTATCCTTACCTTCCCACTGTTCGATGGCGAAGGTACTGGTGACAGAGTCATCCACGAGCGAGTGGACACTTTCTCCAAACAAGAATTCAGTGGCGGTATCAACAGTCAACTTGAAGAACAAGTTCTGGAGATCGATGGTGTCGCCTTTGGCGTTCCGGATATGTTGTGCAAATACCTGGAGATGAGGTTCAAGAGACTGGACGTGGGCCACCTGTTCTCTAGCGAACTGAGGTCTCAACATAGTACGGGATTGTTTCCATCCTTCACCGTCGAGAGTAAAGATTCCATCACCAAGAAGCGGCAAAAAGTGTTTGTGTCTGACACCCAAAGCAAAATCATTGAACTGGGTAGCCAAGATAGCCTTAGTGTTCTCTGGGTCCTTAGTCAAAATGACACGCACACCACACAAACGGAGGTAGAACGTTGACGTCGCCAAGTTTACGAACAACGACTCAGCATAGTCCAAGAAGGTCCCTTCGGACTTCATTCTCAACATCTTGACGAGGAGCGGGATGGAGAGCGGGCCACAGTCAAGAAGCTTTATGGGCTCTTTGCAGCCATTTTTCCTGACAAAGAGCTTGATTTTGATGAAGGTGGAGATGGCGTACACCAACGCAGCATAGGATATAATGGCGTACCATTTGGTGAGGTGTGGAGTTATATCAAACATGGTAATTGTAAGTTCTTTAAATCTCAACAATAAGAAATTCTCAGTAAATAAAGATCTCACTCAGTAAATTTAGTTGATAAGAGGATATACTTCAGTAAATATCAGAACGAGTGGTGGATCTATTGGTAGATATAAATTTCAACAGTATCTTGGTTCGAAAGTTATAATAAAGTGTATTGATTCTCGCTAATTCTTGCTAATTCTCTAACTCTGATTTCTTTGGGATTCCCGATCTTTAGTACGTCTATCAACTATCACATCTTCGGTTCTCATCTCGCTATATATACGATCATCATCACGCATGTGAATTTTGGCCTGGGTGACGAGAACTATTGTGATTTAGTGGGGAACAAACATGTGAAATTCGGATAATTTAGCCACGACGTGATTGGCTATTTCACTAGAATTGCTAGAATCCAGGAGTGTTGTGATATCTTAGTAAGCTCATGGGATCGTTGTACCTTAGTGGAACTCTGTGCCCTCAGTAGATTTCTGTGCCTTAGTAGAACTCACCATCTCTAAACCTAACCTCTTGATAGTGCGACTTCCGCGACATTTCTAACCCTTAGGGACTAAGAGCAGAGTGCTTTTTCTTATTAGAAGTCTTACTGATCATACATATTTATAAGGAGGCCATCTCACCAACCTCAGCACTCTCACATTTAGTACTCCTATACCATCCCCAACAATACTGCCTGGCAAATCAGTTGCATGCATCTGCTTCTGATATTTTCTGAATTGTATGTTATTTTCTTATTTTTTTTCCAGGATTGCGCGCACGTGAGGGGGAAAATGTCGAACGTGAAACTGTCAATGTATAGGGATACGATGTAACCAGATGTAGAGAAGATGCATGTGACAAGGTGAGTGTGAGATCGGAATTGTTGGGAAGGTGTACCTCTTGCCTCTCAATTGCTTTCATGTATGTGATTTATTTAGATTTATGAAGTGTTGATCGTGCTGACATAATCATAAAATTAAAAAAATATTTTTGAGAGTTAAATCCCAAAATGGGGAAAATATATTTGATTACATAAAATAGTAAGAGAGCTTACGTAATTCTATATATTGCTATGTATTTCACAAGAATGTAGTAAAGGGGTACCTGAAATATAATTTCACAGGCAGTTAGAGATACGGCTGAAAGGATGAAAGACAGGTAGCAATTGGCGAAAATTTCAAGATATTTAGTGGGGATTAGTGGCGATTAGTGATATTTAGTGATATTTTGTGATATTTAGTGAGAGGAAATACTAATAATAACAGAGAATTTCAAAGTTTTGTGAGGTTTATTGTATAATGTGAGCCTGGAACCACAAAATTAGAAAGCTCTTCAGGTCTTGGAGAAATCTTTGGCTAAACATCCTCTAAATATCCACTAATTTCCTTTAGTTTCCTTTAATTTCCTGGTTTCCCCGAGTGCTTATATAGATTTTCAGATTTCCATGTTACCATGCCGTGATTCTAGCGAGTAACTCGCCACGCTCGTTACTCACAGAGTTTCAGTCTCCACTCCCCGTAACAACCCGCTTCTATAACCCTCGCTAACCTCCCTGCCTCGAGCGTCCACTCCCCGTAAAATCAACTGGTTGATCAACAAATTCAAATCATTGCTGATATGGAACTTGATGATCGACTTGTTCAAGCCCAAGATCCGTACCTTCCCCGACATGTTCATCAACACGTCGATCGGGTCGTAGAACTTTAGCGACTGTTCATCACTAAATTCGATCAAGGCCCTGATGAAGTTCGGTTTATCCATGGAGTTCTTAAGGAGAACGTCCCAGCACTGGCGGTCGTTTTGAGACCGTGCAAACTCGATAGCGAGAGTTGGGTCGTTTATTTTAGTGATGATTAGCGATATTGCCTTCTCGTTCTCACCAATTTTACCAAGTAAGTACACAAGTTCATGGGAGTAGTCGTTTTCCTCACAAATCGCTATAGCGTCACTTATATTGTAGTTGTTGTGGCGTTGGAGGAACAGGAGGAGACTCTCGCGAGAGTATTGTGCGTAGAGGCTGACGAGGATATCGCTAAACGGTTCCACCACGAACGGGTCAGCTGCTGCAAGCTCTTCTAGGTAGAAAAAGCTGATGAAGTTGAGATGGTGCCCCCGGAAGTGGGAAATGATTTCCAGCGGAACGATTTCGTGCTGGTTTTCCACGAGTATTTTTATGATATCCTTCAAAAGAGGCTGAAGTTTAGCGATGGGAAATGTGTCGAGCTCGTTATTTTGGAAACGAATCCTCACGAACTTAGCGAGGTCGTCTTTAAAGTTACTGAGGATATGGTTGGTGGAGAGGTACTGAATGATATTGGGGTTGTGGAGTGTAATGAGGTGGGGGATCGATTTGGTGGGGTTTGCTGAGAGGTCGTAGAGGGAGATCAAGAGATTATGGAGGAGATTTGTTCGATGGGAAGATGGAGAGTTTCCAGATGTTTCTGGGGATTTACGAGTATCCCCGATATCCGGTTCTTCGTTCTCTTCCCCAATTTCCAGTTCTTCATTCTCTTCCCCATACTCTCCCACTTCCAACTCACCCTCCAAATCCTCTTCCAACCTCTTGATATCATACAACTCAACATCCCAGGACTCTGTCAACTCCCGTAATCTCTCCAAATCCACCTTCAACCAAAACTGCAAGATTTTCGTGTAGATATTCTTCAGGAGCAGTAATTTAGGTGACTTGGGGATGATATTTGTAAGGACGGGGATCTGCCCCGAGTTGAGAAAGATCTCTGCCCAGGTTTCCCACTGGTGAATCATTTCATGGAGAGACCCTTCACGATCAGCTGTCAGAACACTGCTTACTGTTGAAATATCAGACGTCAGCGGATCCGGAACCACGAGCAACCTCGCCAAAAAAGCTCCCGCCTGCTCCCACTCACCTTCTCTCACAAGGTTATCCACGTACAACACACCGAAATTGAGTCTCGCTTTCTCGGTCACGAGATGTTCACTAATTTCCCATGCATCGTAATAGCGTTCTCTAGCTAAGTACCAGTCCAACCGGTCGTGTAGTGAGAGTTCCTCAGCGATGACGGCGTCCCTAGCGCTGATGACGAAGTATCGAGGAGTTTTACCGATATGTTTGCCTAGTAAAAAGTCATTGATGCCTAAATTCTCGCTATTTCTGAGTCCGAGTTCTTCTTCGAACTCGACTTCTCCGGTAGAGGAGTTGATGAGTTTTAGTTCAAGAGACAGAGACTGAGACAGAGACTGAGCAGAGCGAGGTCTCTGATCTCCCAGAGTTGTAGTGTGTGCTGGGGCCAGGTTTTTTAGTGAACTTTCCGAGCCCAGGAGATTCTCACCGATTATTGCTGCACTCAGAGCCCTCGCTACGCTCTGGCTCTTAGCTGTGACCATCCACAAATCGTCCCTAAATGCCACCACTCCACTAACCAACTCGCCCACTTTCACAACCCTCTCAACTTCCACCTTCTTCTCCACTCTAAACAAACTCAACCGACTCACTCCCGAGGAAGCCACTTCGCCACCACCTCCACCAACGCTTACCCGCAACGACCAGATATAATATCCCCAGGCTACCAAAATCCGGTCTGTTTCGGGGAAACTGACCCTGGGCCAGTAGAGGTCGCTCCGTGGGGAATCGGTGGGCCGGGGAATTATGGAAATTACTTGTCGCGACACAATATTACTGATAGTGATCCCCTCATCGTTCATCCAGAGGAGAATATCGTCCACCACCAGGATACCCACGACAGGCCCGGAGCCCTCGTCTAAAATCACATCCGAGCGCTTGCCTAGCCAATTCCTCGTGGAGTAGATCACTTTACCGCTCATACCACCGCTAACGAGGCCACGAGTTTTAGCGTAGTTCCGGTCGAGCACCACACTATGGATAGGTCGCTGGAAATCATACGCCACGATATCCTTCTCGTCAAGAATCGACCCCACCACCACCGTTCCGTCCATGGATCCCGTGGCAAAGAAGTGTCCGTCGGTAAATATACTGAGTACCGACGCACGGTGGGCCCTAAAGGTCCTCACAGCTTTTAGTGACGGCGTGGTAATATGGACGAAGCCAGAATGTGTAGCGAAGAAGAAATACGAGTCGTGAAAATTGCATGTAGAGACGGGGTCGTTAGTGAAGAACGTTGCTGGGAGGGATGTGATTCTGGTATACTTTAGTTTAGGGGGAAGCTCTTCAGATTCCAGACCCTCCAGGGATCCCAGTGAGTCCAGGGAGCCCAGCGAGTGCAGAATTAGTGAGGCATTATCAGTATCAGAGTCGGCCCCATCAGTGAGAGTCTTATTAGTCTCGTTAGCCCCGTCAGTATCTGAGTTATTTGAGTTATCTGAGTTATTTGAGTTATTCTCAGCGGTTTCGCCACTATATTCGTTAGAGTGACTAGCCACACTATTCCCGCTAGCTTCTGGCTCGTTAGTTGTGTTAGTTTCTTCAATATCTCCTTGTTTCTGCCGTGACTCTCCATCTTGGGCACTCTTGGTGACCTCTCTAACTTTCCCAGTAGATGGTAGGATTTTCTCGCTAGAACTCTCGCTAGCACTTCCAGCCGTGTTAGAGGTGCTTGTATGCCCTGTGGCCCTATTTTCTTCTATATCATCGTTCAATTCCATGTGGCGTAGATAGATGGATTGTTTATCAGTGAGAAAAGAATTGATTGTGAAATAAAACTGGAGAGGATTAGGGAGTTAGTGAGAGAAAATGAGAATTAGCGAGAGAAAAATGAGAATTAGTGAGAAACTATTGAGAATGAAAGAATTTAGTGAGAATCTAAAGATAATTTAATGAGAATTTAAAGTGAATTTATTGAGAACTTAGAAGAGATATACTTTATTACTCACAAATTAGGCGATTTAAAGAGGGTGGGAGAAGATTATGGCATATAATTTATAGAGTATAATATACCACCGCATTATAAGTATTTATACCCCACAGCCCTGTGGGATATTTAATATATACCCTAAGAATTTTGGGTTTCTCATTTTCTCACTATTCTCACCATCTCAGTACTTTTTCATTTTTTCCAACTAATAAATATGATCTGTTACTCACTAGCTCCAGAAACTATCGCTAAAATCATATTTTTCCTAAAAAAGTACTTACCTCATCACACATTTCTCACTAAATTTCACACATCTCTCACTAAATCTAACTTCATTCTCACTAATCTACGAATCTAACTTAATCTCACTTTTCCAATCTCATAATTAACATCACTAACCACAATGCTTACTGCGTCCAAAGGAGTCCTCGTCCAGTGTGACCCGTCGATCCGGGCCCTCATCCTCCAGATCGACTCCAAGACGCCGGGAATCGTCCTAGAGGAGTTGGACGAGACACATTTGTTAATTAAACAGGACCAGGTGAAAAATGTCAAATTTGAGTTGAACAAATTGTTGTCGATGAATATTTATAATCCATTTGACGAGGAATAGAGAGAGAGTTCTAGAGGGGATATAGAGATGTCGAGATATCTCGTGGGATATCTCGCTAGATGAGCCAGCGACCCTAAATCTACCGACTAATCAACTAGTAATCGTTAGGTGAGACCAGGTAGCTAATTATGAGTTACTGAGACTAATCCACTGAGCCAACAAGGAGCCAGTGAGAGGCGAAATATTTAGTGAACAGTTAGTGATCCTTACCGATGATGATATGGCCAGTGAGGTTTAGTGGACTATGAACTAGTGAACATTCCCAGCGAGCCAGAGAGAGTTGAATCGGTGAGGTGACGGAGAGACAAATCTCCTGAGTCTGAGGCTGGTGACTTAAAATGGCCGTAGAGTCTCACTGGAGTCTCGCTAGAGTCTCGCTAGATCTTTACGTCACTTTACTTAAAATATCCAGAATTCGTCAGTAATGGTAGCGAGAATATAATTATGGCCACTGGTGTTAAGAGTTCATTAATGAGTTACTCACCAATGATTTCTCACCAATGATTTCCTACCAATGATTTACTCACCAATGATTTACTCACCATTTTACATAAGAACTCTGACTGTTATTAGCGTTTAGATGATGGTGGTGAGAGCTAGCGAGAGCTAGTGAGAGCAGCGAGAGTCTGCTGGATCTAATTAGAGACACTAAGGAGATTTAGCAGTGTTTCCAGCAAAGTTTGCTAAGAAACAGCGAATTAGTGAAGAATTAGCGTTGGTAACAAATTTACCAAGGCGAACACTAAACTAATTAGAGCAATATCCCTAAAAACGGAGAATTCTGAAGAGTTCTCGCTAGTGACGATGTTTTAGCATCTAATTGAGCCCTTAGTGATTGCGGTTCGTTAATTATGGCCACTTTCCGAGATATGGCTCAGAATAAGGAGACTTAAATATTCGAGAAAGTGAGCTTACTGACAGTGTCCCTGGGAGCCACTAATTTGTTAAATCTAGAGATAACTCACTACAGAAATAGCGACAATTCACACTTAACTCAGTAGTTACTACTAACGAATACTATTTCTTTAATTTATCGTAGATCTCCATATTGAAATGTATTACTATTTAGAAACGAGCCGTCGCAAAGTTAGCGAGGCATCTCGTCATTTTCATGAGAGTTTCCTGTAATTCCATCGGTATTCTCGATAACTAGCGAAATTCCATCGCTATTTAATGATGTTATGTGAATATTGAAAGTAATTTAGTGATTTCACTCAGAATTAACAGGATTTTATGTATGGGAGTGGACCGGAAATAGTTCATTGGAAACTGATACTTGCTACGTTGAAATCAGTTCAATAACTCAATAACTCAAGAGTATTTCCTCGCTAGCTCCCGAGTATTTCCTCGCTAGCTCCCGAGCATTTTCTCGCTAGCTCGCGAGAGTCTTTCCTTAACGAATTCAATTCCTTCACTAGCTCAGTTCTGAGACGTTAAATCTTCTAAGAATACACTCAACGCATCCACCTCCATAAAATCCTCCTCCCGTTCCTCCTCCAAGCTAACGACGTACTTTTCGTATGTCACTAAAATCACGTTCGTCAAACTTTCCAACAAGAAATTGACGATTTGTGGATCCTTAATAAAAAGCTTGATCTGCTGGTGATAATTTGGTATCATAATCAAAAGATTATCTTTAAAGGCAGTGATGGTGATTAGTGGAGTGTTAGAATTAGTAGAATTAGCGCCCTCAGTAGAATTAGCGACATTTTTCTCACTAGAATTAGCGACACTTTTCTCAGAATTAACACTCTTCTCACTAAGCTTTTCATTTAGCGGCTCACAGATTCTTCTTCCACCCTCCTCCACAAACTCACGAACGACATTCTCCAACTCCAATTCGATCTCCAAATTAGCGTCGATCATATCGTTGACCACCTTTGGCACCGACTTCCTCGCTAACTCGAGAAATCCGTCGTTAAACGTGAATTCTCCTCTACGGATCAGGGTCCAAACGGCACTAAAACCGCTGGTGAGTCCGCCAGTGAAATCGATGGAAAAATCGTTCCTCGTGAACTGGATGTCGAAATTAGTGACCTGGCTCTTTAGGAGAATAAGATTTTGCAAGTAGAGAAGTTGTGTGTCCACCAGTCCGAGGTGGGTTAGCGAGAGACAGTAGAATGGGCCCTTAAGGAGGATTATGCATGAGTGAACAATGTAGTGGGCTAAATCGTCGAAAACCATGGAATTGATGAGTTCGTAGATGTTAGAGAGGAGCGTGAGTGCTTTAGCGAGGGGTGGGTAGACGTTGGGGAAGAGATTATCGGGGTAGTCGATATCTAGAGGACGAAGCGAAGGATTCAGGAGCGAAGCGGATGAATCCTTAGCGAGGGAATCACTTTCTTCCCCATTTGTCTCGGTAGTTTTGGAGTCTTCAGTAGTATTAGTGAGAATTTTATTAGAATTGGTGAGACCTTCACCAGTACTAGTGAGAACGTCCCCAGTATTAGTGAGAATTTCTCCATCTTTCTCATTTTTCTCACTATTTTTCTCACTACTTCTATCTTTCTCGCTACCTCCATTTCTATCTATTTTTCTTCTTCTTCCTCCCACTCTAACGTCAAACATCAAATCTTCAGGTTCAGGCTTATATCCCATCAACTTATCATCAACATAAAGCTGGATCCGAAATATCAACCGAGTTTGGACGTCGTGAAGAATGTTTTGGAACAAATCGCCGTAATTTATCGTCAGAACCTCGAAATTTACCGAACTTCGACGAGAGAAATCGTCGCTAAACTCTTCAAACTCATAATATTTCTGGAGTAAAGTTGTGACCTGGCACAATTTGCTTATTTTGCTCTCCCTAAGAATCAAGTAACGCAAATTATCATACAAAGGTTCGAGAAGTTCAGCAAGAAATTGATAGAATTCCTGTTCCATATAGTTAGGGATAGGGCCCAGCACGAAGAGCTTCTTGAAGAGGTTGAATTCCTTCTCCACGATCGTTTTGTAGTAGGAGATTTGATCCTGAAAGATCTGGACAAAGTTTGATTTTGGAGAGTCAATAGAGTCAGTTAGTGAGGTACTAGAGTTATTTAGTGAGGCACTAATATTTTTCTCACTAAGTTTCTCACTACTATTATGATTTTTCTCATTTTTGTCACTATTTTTCAGATTTCTCTCGTTTTCCAAATACTTGCTCACTAAATTTCTTCTAATTCTGAAATAATTAGCGAGAACATCCTTCAACAACCCCAAATATTCATGATGATTCGAGATTCTGGACACAATTTCCTGTATCAACAAGTTGAATTCGTCTCCATGAAACTTTATATAGTTAAGAAACTCATTATACACCAACAAGTTGAAATTCTCTTCTTCACGATACACTTTCTCGTCGATTTCCTTGAGTTCAAGCACCAAATAGTTCTTGATCAAGGTCAATCCTCTCGTCATACACTGTCTAAACCTGCTGGTGTAAGTCTCGATGTCTCTAAAGTTCTCGTGCTGAGCAAAGAAATCTAGCGAGGAATCAAGTTGGACAAGAATTTCGTCGCTAAAATATTGGTGACGCTGGATCAAATTGAACCCCGAACGAGAGAGGTTTTTAGTGATAGTCTCAAGGTTTTCGAAGTGCTGGAGGTATCCCTCTATTTGTGAGAGTTTGGTGGAGTAGGAGGTCTCAAGAGAGAGAAGTTTAGACGAGGTAGCGTCGAATTCAGACGTTTCGTGAGAGATTTGGTTATACTTAGCGAGAAGTGAGTCGGTAGAAGCAATGAGAGAATTGGTGGAGGTTATAATGTTGAGGAGGTTGGATTTGTTGGTGGAACAGGTGGTCTGGAAGTTTTGAAATTGGTTAGTGGAGAGTGCTGAGATGGCGTCGATAGAGGACGAGGGAAGGAGACAGTTGTAGTTGAAGGTGGAGGTATAGGCAGACCAGAGAGATTGTGAGTCAGCGGAGGTAAGGGGAGTCATTAGCGAAGGATTTGTGAGTAGAGGGAGAAATTCTTGAGGGAGAGCCATATCATTAGTGGATGAATTAGCGAGAGACTCTTGACCAGTAGTGGATGATTCTTGATGATTAGCTAGAGATTCTTCACCTTTAACGAGAGATTCTTCACCATTAATGGATTTTTCACCATTAACAGATTCTTCTGGTGAAATATCCATAGACTCTTTTAGTGAGGTGCTACTGAGCAAAGCCAGATCATTATTGGCCAGCACTGAATTATCCTCGGTGGTCTTTTCAAGATCTTCAGCGGGATCTTCACTAAGCTGGCTGAGTTTCGACTCCTCAGCTTCAGGATTTCTAGAACTGTCTCTAAACTGAGTAGTTTCTGATGAGGTCCCTGTAGTTTCTAACTTACTGCTGGCGAGCTTCTCGTCCACAGAGTCTCCAGTTCCCGCTTCGTTATTTAAATGTGACGTGTCGTCCAGCACCTTTAGATCCCCGAACTCTTCGAGATCTCCAGCAGCCAGACCAGTTAGTGTAGCCAGGCCAGTCATTTGCGTAGCCAGCGTGTTATTAAAGCTCTCAATCTTCGTACTGTGTACATTTCCAAACTCTGTCGGGGTCTCTGAGTGTTTTGGTTCTGTTGATCGGGACCGTCTCTGGGCCGAAATCGTCTCCAGGCCCAAGTTTAAAGCGTCCTCGGTATACGTTGGGACGTCCAAGGCGATTTTCTGCACAATGGATTTGCTTCTGCCTCTCATGGGTGGTGGAAAGATGGTGAGTTGGTATAGTCAATTTGATTCAACGAGATTTTGTAGTGAGAGTTATGGAGTGAGAAAAATGAGAATTAGTGAGAATTAATGAAAATTAGTGAGACTTTTTTGAATGGTTGTGAGAAAGTTTAGAATGTTTGTGAGAAATTGTAAAATATTAGTGAGAAATTCAAAATATTAGTGAGAAATAGTGAGAATCGTCACAAAATAAATTTCATAAATATTAATATCATAAATTAATAGACGCGACAGTTATAACTACCAACCATGATTGATCCCAGGGAAAAGACGAGACCTAACGAGGATCTGCTCACCGAGGACTCAGAAGATGAGATGAAGGACTTACTAAAGGAATTTGAGGCCAGGTATAATTCACTCAAGCAGAAGCGTAGGGAGAAACTGGCGAGATCAGGATCGGTAGAGAAAGAAGAGAATGAAGAAGCAAATGTGGCGAAGAATGAGTTGGTAAAGATAGTGAGAAAGGAGTTAGCGAGTAAGGAGTTGAAGAGGCCAGTGGTGGTGAAACAGGAATTAGTGAAACCAGCGGTGGTGAAGCAAGAGTTAGCGGCTGCTATTAGAATTACCAATGGATCTAGAACCGACTCACTGACCCGTGACGTATCTCAAAAGATCCAGAAGGCTAACCAGAAGGAAATTCCACCAAAGACCTCTAAAGATCCAGTTCTAGAAGTTACTGGGTCTCCCCCTAGAAAGATACCGACACCACGAATAGCTCTAGATAATTCACGAGAGAGAATGTCGGGATCTAGAGAGAATTTAGCGGCTTTGTTGTCGTTAACCAAAGAGAATTCAGCGACTCTTTTACCAGCTAAAACTCTGGAACGCTCGGTACTGAACTCAGTACTGAGCTCGGCCGCAAATCTACCAAACTTACCTGTCACTACCACTCCCACTAACGTCACTAACATTGCCACCAATTTCCTCACTAAACTCTACAAAACTTCCACTAATACTCCCAAATCCTCCATCAACTACAATAACCGTAAATTCTCCCTAGCTCTACCGACCCCACAGTCTCTCGATGTCGATGAAATCGAGCCGGTTACCAGACAGAACCTCCGTAAGCGCTACGTCTCCCAGAAGGACCTCGACCACCTTCTTACCGACGTAAAACTTCTCCGAGTAGACAAATTACTCGCTAAAGTCCACCGAACGAATGATTACGCCGAGCCAGAGTACACTAACTGGTGTTTCTGTGGCGTGGTGCTCAAGAAATTTGATCCCCAGACGTCTCGGGACGGTAAGCATAAATGGATGAAAGTTAGCGTGGGCGACTTTTCTCGCTCAGTAGAGTTGATGTTGTTCGAAGAGGCGTTTTCAGCGTACTGGAAGTTGCGTTTGGGCGACGTGGTGTATATTTTGAACCCGCTGGTGAGCAAGTACAGTTTCGGGACCACTAGCGGTCCGGCGAAGACGGGATTTACGCTCAAATTAGCCGATCATAATGTCGGTTCCGTGGTGGAGGTGGGAGCATGTCGTGATTATGGAGTCTGTAGCGCAGTCAAGAAGGACGGGAGCACTTGTGGTGATGTAGTAAACACGAAAAAGGCGACGTTGTGTGAATATCATATGGAGGAACGGTACCGTGGAGGAAATAAACGGATGGAATTGAACGGAAGTGTGCAAATGAGGGAGCCGGGTCGCCCAGGAGGTCAATTTTCTTACCAGGCCCATCAGAAACATGGCCAGAATGGTCAGAATGGTAAGAATTACGGTCAGAATGGCCAGAATCGTCAATATGCCGGCCAGTTCAATCAATTTGGTGGTCATTTTACCACCTACAACGAGCAGACGCAAATCTTTGGTAGCGAGAGTTCGTTTTCTAAAGCGAAATATGACGATCCTCGTGCTCTTATCACCGCTGCCGACAAACGTCGTCGTTTAAACGACCAAAAAGCCAAAGAAGCTCTTGAGGAGAGGCTACGTAAACATTCGTCCCAACACAAAACTGCTGAACGTCTCAATTTACTTCCCACTAAAGTTGTCGACGGCCAGAAGCTCGCTGATGGTAAAAACCGACTGTTTCCCAACGGAATGATCAGTAAAATTGGCTTTGATCCGACTGTGACTCTCCAGGCTTCCCTCCAGCCCCATACAAAGAAACAGGAATTAGCGAGAGTCCGGGAGTTGAATGAGTTGAGCTCCAGCATGTCTGCGGAGAGGAATCTAGCGAGTTCCAGCGAGGATCAGCGTCATAGAAGTGATTTATGGAAGAAAAACGTCAGGGATAGAAAGGAATATAAGCGAAAAGTAGGAGAAAGCTGGGGAAGAACGAAGGAGGAAGAGATGTATGGAAAGGCCAGCGAGACCACCAATAGGGCCACCAATAAGCTCACCAAGAAGTTCACTAAACCTACTAACGAGACCACAGCTACATTGTCCCAAAAGTTTACAGAGAAGTCTCGAACTCTGGGGAGAAAAGTGGAGACAGAACTGGATAGTGACAGTGATATAGATATAGATTTTGGTGAAAGAGCCAAGGAGTACCAGGAGAGGATTAATAAGCTCCAGGGAAGATAGAGAGGACTGATAGAGGAGATATAGAGACAGTTGAGAGTTAGGGATACTAAGGAGTGAGTGAGTATATTAGAACCTATTAGAGGTCTATTAGAGACATATTAGAAGTCTGTTAGAGACATATTTGAGGCCTATTAGAACCCTATCTGTCCACGATACTTGGTGGAGATCCCGAACAGAATTTTGTCTCGCTAAATACATGACTAATGACTTAAATTAAAGATTTAGACTGGTAGATCGTTGATAAGTGAGATGTGACGCCACTGCAACCTCTTGATAGGTCAGCACCACCGGGAATAGGCTCTGTAGTGACCAGGTCTGGCTTAAAATTTGCTCCCAAAATGATTACATAATAATTAGACATTTATTATGTAAGTAAATTTGCAACCAAACCAATATAATTAGAGCTACTTCCATTTATTAGACTCAGCTAGATCTCGAACTCGTCTCTATTTATCCTAAGTCGTTTCTAATTGTCTCAAATCTTAGTTCCGGCTTCGAGAACTTTAAAAGATCATCACCGCCCGTAACTAATCCGATCTATAGGGACTGCTCAAACTCTCAAGATTATGTAATCCACACAACTATATTGAATAAAGTGGTTAATTACTAGTTAAAATTACGGAGAATTCGTATATGATATAGTGAGGTATATTCCGGTTAGTTTAGAGATTGCCTTAGTTGATAGAGACAATTTTGGTCACCATTCCTCTGGCTAAATATACTAGTGTTAATGTACGGCATATAGTAAAATTAGGTATTCTTCTCAGTAAATGGTAAATTGTAACTAAATGTCACTAAATGTCACTAATACTCATTAAATGTCACTAAATATCACTAAATGTCACTAAATCTCCATTTATTTTAGTACTTCCCTGAGCTAGAATTCAAAACTCTCATGATTACATAATCCAAACAACATGTTGATTATTGTGGGTAATTACCGCTCATTATCACTGGGAACTTGTATATGATATATTAAGGACTATATAAGGCTTGCCAGTTGTTAAGTTAGTTAGTAGAGGCAATTTTGGTTAATATTCCTGTAGCTAAATCTACTGACGTAAGTGTACTGCATATAATACAAGAGAACCCTTTAAGAACCTTAATTGTTAGATTATTTGCAGCTTTTACTACTGAAACAACTATGGGTGAAGCGAATAGATCTCACGGGGAGATAGTTAATTGCTGCTACTACGGAATGTATAGAATAGTCCACTATTGCTGTTCTGGCACAGTAAATGATAATTCTCTCGCTAAATTAACTACTGAACGGAGCAAAGTATTCGAAAATTCACAAATACTCCATTAAATTAATGTCACTACTCACTAACATTCGCTTGGCTCCATTAATATTCACAAAGATCCACTAAATCTCATTAAGATCCACTATTCTATTTAAAACACTGTTAATTCACAGTAAACATTTCACGTGATCAATTCTATTCTAGTATGAAACTTTTTGTATAACTTTCTTAGCTCTTGAAATAGGAAGCATGTACTCACACATACTCATACATACTCGTGCGTACTTACGCCGTCTAGGGGTGTCACACAGTAAACAGTAAGTCTTTGGCCGTGATTCATCCAGATTACATAATACATTACATAATCAGTACTTACGTTAAATCTATACTCTTGTTGGCTGCTAAATCTTGGGCTAGGAATACTGAAGTGGACAAATACTTCCGAATACCGCCGAATACTGCCGAGTATAGGACGTTATAAGGTACACTGCCAGGTTTCGAAACAGAGCAACCAAGCAACGTTGCAGAGGGTCTGAGCACCGTGGTCGGTTTAAGGGCACTGGTACGTGGATGTCGTAATAGGATATAGGGGTGTGTTAGTTTGCAACCAGGGTGAGGTATTGTGTATGAGGGATTATGACATAATTACCACCAAGTAGTACTGAAGAATTTACATATTTAAGTATTTAATAAATATTACGTAATTGCTTATATAAGCAATATCCATATACGCCATGAGCACGCGACCCTTATCTTCTTTGCTACTCCTTATACTAGTAGCCTAGATCGAGGGAGATCCTGATGGGTTAGAGGCACATTCGGAACACACTACTTAAGTTTGTGCTAAGTTTCGGAAGGAAATGTGGTTGTAAGATCTAAACAAGTACAGGTTACGGGAGAGAGATGGGATATCAGTCAAATACAGATCTGAGCCTACTAACATGTATAACCCCCTAATTTGTATAGAGTCGGTCTATCCACCCTGCCCGACCTAAAAGTCTTCTTCAGTTACAGAGAATTCGGCTACTATTCTTACATTTACACAAGATTAGAGGAATCACGTGACATGATCTGATCTTTTTCACTATCTATGTTAGAGCAATAGTAGATCTGGTGAGTAGAGAAAGTATGCCCGAGATGACGCTAGTTCATGTATAATAGCGACTGATATACTGAAAACACAGTAGTACTCAGTTCATCCCACTAGATCCGGAAGTCTACAGATTAGATTAGATTCGACCAAACACGGGCCGGCCAGTCCAGCCTAGATACGGTCTGCTCCGCGATACGACAACCATCCATCACTCTTGGGGGTCTACGATTTAGAAGCTACATTTTAGAGATTTCTGTTATCAACTATGTTGTAATATATGGTATATTGAATAAATATGCTCGGGCAGTCATGTCTCGAGATCGCGATGGATATGCCAGCATATCCACCTTGAGAATTAGCACTGCCGATGGGTCCGGTAGTATGGCCGAATATTAAATACCCGGAAATGCCATAACCTGTAATAGATACGTAGAATGAACTTTCGGAATTTAAAGCACGTGGATCAGACTTTGATGAGATTTCGATAAAGGACCGTGATGATGTCTCTAAAGAGTGATGATAAACAAGTGAAATGAGATTAACCAGTAGTGATTGTGAATAGCCTGCAAGCCGGTAGTAGAAACTGAGGATAAAAACCGTATTATGATATTTTTTATAACCTGTATAAGTAGTTTATAACCTGCATTATGGAAGATGTTCGAAGTACATTTAACCTGTAAAGTCAACTAAAGATGATTAGACAGAGCTAAGTATTTGAACGAGTCTAGAGCTTCTTTGCTAGGTAAAGTTGCTCTATCCTTAAGCAGGCACGCCCTTGACTGTCTTTAAATAAACGTATCCTAAAACATCTATCAAAAACAACACCATCAAAGGTAAACTTATTATCATCAATAAACTATGCAGAAAATTTATCAATATACTTTCAATTCTCAGGAAAAGGGAGATCATCGAGAGGAATCCAGTCGACGAGAGGTTTGATGTGGAAATCATTGAAAATGACATGTTGTTGTATGATAGTAACTGTTGACTAATGAAAAACTGATGAGTAATGAGACTGTAGTGATTAAGCTGTGAAAATTAAGCTGTACTATATGCTTGTTAAATAACCTGTATAATCTGTTATAAGTTTAAGTCTATAGACTCTTCTTATCAACTTGCGGATACGCCTCTTTATATATTCACGGATGTTGTTTTCAAGGGTCAAAAATTTTCTTTTTCGGACTACAACACCGATCGTAAATGTGTACCCGCAGGTCCCACACCCAGCCCCATAGTCGCGGGCTCCAAACAGCTGGATTCCCGTCCGCTATGTGGCAGGTCCAAACAGGTTGTTGTGAATTCAGAGCACCGTATTTAAAGAATTGGTCGGGGGTACAACTTTCCAGGGGTAGAGCTGGTGGTGGCAGGGGCCGTCACAGTAATTATTGTAGAGGTGTTATTGAGTTACTTAGGGAGAATCCGCTGTATGATGTATTTCAGGTATTGCGCGATATTTTAAATGTATCCTCGTCGCCGACAACCACCCTTGAAACTCCGAAATTTTTCGGGTCAAAGCATCGGATATGTGTCGAACTCCTGTCAAAGTATCCGTATTGCGAGCATAATGCATCCCTCTCAATAGTACACGCTTAATCACTCTAGTCAGAATGTTCTTAAACCCCCAGCTCCGTATTTCCTTCTCCTTCTCCCTATCTTTTTAATTATATAAGGAACCTTTAGATAGCAATTTAACAGATTTGGTGCTACAACTCGTGGGACGGACAAAGTAGGATGGCGGATTGTAGGATATAATGGTGATGTAGTGGTCAGTTGGTATTAGCACTAATGGTGACCAGTATGAAGAGTCTCCTGATTTCGTTTCTTGTTTCACCTGTCTCCAAACCTCAGGGTGAGCTCGGGTGTGGTATTCCCCACGTATGCTCCACATAGTTTATACGTCTTTCCGTAAAACCTTAAACCTGTATGTAGTAAGTTTACCTTTGGTCAGTTCTAGGAAGACACACCTGGTTCCACATTCTTGGAACCATCGCTGGCTCCCACTTTTCTTGATAGTGTGTCGCTAACCTTCCTCACTTGGTGATTGGCTTCCTTATTAGTCGATGTTTTGTAACTATTTAGGAAGTATTTGTTTAGGGACCGACTGGGACTATTTCTCCGAGCGATGAACCAGTTTTATTTAGAGTTCAGATTACTAGTTTTATTTAGTGTTCAGATTATAGATTTTATTTAGTGTTCTGATCACAGGTTTATTTAGTGTTCAGATAACAAGATGGTATCAGATATGTTTTTCATGCATAGTTTATAACTTAGATTTTAGATATTGTTATGCACAAATTATGCAAGGGTGTATGTGGGACACTTTTATAGTAGAAAATATTATTAACACTGCATATAGACAAAAATACCTGCATTGATTACTTGGAGGTAATTATTTCAGCGTATTCTGAAGATGTCTTTTGGTATTACATATGGTATTATCTATTTAACTAAATGAGTATAGAAATCTCTCAATTAGGTAAATATAGTAATAGAAATAATATGAGTATTCAGTAACTTAAATTTTATCTAACTACAAAGTATTAAATAATATCAAGTATGTAATTATTGCAATCCAGTTGCCTCAACTTTATGTATTCCCGACGATGTGGAAGTGCCAAATACGATATTACACTCTCCTATTTAGTCAACTATCGTACCGTATAGAAGTTGTTTAACTTGCATTTCTTCTCCTCGAACTACCACTTGCATAAAAAACTTAAGAACTAAAGCTGAAAGATACAGAGCATCATATTAATTCCCGAAGGTTTTCTTTATATCTTCCTTCAATCTTATTCTCAGTCTCTTTAGATTAACTTCCCCAAATTTTAGACTCCTAACAATCTAATTAATTCTGTTCAAGTCTGGAGTACATCTATAACATAAAAAAATGATTTTTTTGTGGCATATTATTATAAAAATTATAGGCAGGGCTCATATCACTTCGATATGGGTCAAATGTGAGGAGGTGCGTAAACTTCGAAGAAATCCTTGCTGGCTTTTATTAAGATGTTTACATATGAGCTGGCCAGGACGACGAGACGTATAACCTCAATATGACTTGGTAGCAACTCCGCTGGCTATTGTGTTCCGCCGTATATGTTAAATTGCTGAAGAAAATTTGTTGTGTGGATGATTATATAAGAAAGTATGTAGATAGAGTTCTGGAACTGGAGGAAAGTGACTAAGAAAGTCGAAGGGCCAGGATAGATTTATGACGAGGAAGGCTATAGTATTTATGAGTGGGATGAGTGTGAGGGGCTCGCCTATTCAATAAATTTATATCATGATAATATGAAGAGTTTGGTGTCGCGAAAGGTATGAGACAACGAATAGAAACGGCGAGATGGCTTAAACAGAAACAACTAATATTAATCAGAGATTCTTATGTTAATTTAAAAGGTCCTGGTTTGTGAAAGGGACGGTTCCAGGGCGGGTGGTCTCAAAGAGCGACTTAGAGGTAGTTTCTAGAGCTACGTAGTCTAACGATAGTCTTTAAGTCAGCTCTGTGTTTTCCTCCATAAACATGTACACACACACGCTCGTCTCGTTGATAACTGACTTACAAACTTCATCACTACTTATCAATTAATTGGTAAAGGTCGAATATCGTACTGTTCATATAATCAGTTAGATCTATTGACACCACTTAAAAATGGCAAGCAGCTCCCATTAATAGAGTGGCTTGGACTATCGACTTTCTCAGCTCACCTATCATAAATATCGCACTATCTGCTTTCAACGTTACCCAACTCTATCTCACTTACAAATGACTCACTAGTTATAAGTCGTGCACCGTCCAAATTACAAGATCCATCGAAATTAAATTTCTTGAATTAGTCAAGATCTACCTACGAACACTATAATTCTACAAGCCAGTTCGGTTTACGACAGTAAATTTCACGGCAGGATCATTTTAAGCAGCACCGCAAGATATACATATAAACTTCAGCTTCGCAAGATTGCCTGAACCAACACTGCAAATTAACTCATATCACAATCATGAGTGAGAAGAACCTGAAGTCAGACCAGGCTACGGAGGTCTCTACATCCACCACCTCGACATCGGACATCAAAGTATGGAAAATATTCCGTCGTATGTCTTCCAGATTGGACGCCATCGGGATCGAAACGAGAGGTATCGAGCGTATTGAACCCTACCAACGTTCCACGAACAAGACTCGCCAACTTATCTCTGTCATGGGTCTCTGGTTGTCTGCGTGTGGGGGGTTGAGTTCGATGTCGTCGTTTTATCTTGGTCCGTTACTCTTTGAACTCGGTTTGCGTAATACGCTTATAGCGGGAATTGTCGGGCAATCGATTGGTTGTGGAGTGGCAGCGTACTGCTCACTTATGGGACCTAGATCGGGATGTCGTCAAATGGTCGGTGCCCGATTCCTCTTTGGATGGTGGTTTGTCAAGTTGGTGTCGTTAGTCAGCATCATCGGAGTCATGGGTTGGTCTGTGGTGAACAGTGTCGTAGGAGGCCAGATCTTGGCCAGTATGAGTGAGGGCAAAATATCGCTTAGTGTGGGGATAGTCATCATCGCGGTGATATCATTGGCAGTGTCGATCTGTGGCATCAAACAATTGATGAGAGTCGAGGCTTTTTTAAGTATTCCTGTCAACTTGGCCTTTCTTCTCTTGTATGTCGTGGCCCTGCAAAAATTCGAATATTTGACATTACACGACCCAATATCAGATTTTGCAACCATAAGAGGTAACTGGCTCTCTTTCTTTTCGATTTGTTACTCAATCACTTCAACCTGGGGGTCCATAGCAAGTGACTACTATATCCTTTTCCCAGAAAATACACCCGACCTCACCATTTTCACCATCACTTTGTTTGGAATCTGGATCCCTACGACATTCGTCGGTGTTGCTGGTCTTCTTATTGGAAATGTTGCGTTAACTTATAAGCCATGGGGAGATGCATATGCCCATTTTGGTATGGGAGGATTATTGAACGAAGTTTTCAAGCCATGGGGCGGAGGAGGCAAGTTCCTTCTCATCCTCATCTTCCTCTCGTTGATCTCCAACAACATCATCAATACCTACTCGGCAGCCTTTGGCATTCAATTGGGAGGTCGCTTTTTGGCCAAGATTCCTCGTTGGACCTGGGCTATTCTTGTCACTGGAGTATATTTAGCTTGTGCCTTGGTGGGAAGAAACAAATTCTCCACTATTCTTAGCAACTTTCTCCCTATGGTTGGTTACTGGATCTCTATGTACTTTATTCTCCTTCTCGAGGAGAATGCTATTTTCAGAACTCCTCGTTTTAGACACTTGTACACCAAGGAGTTTCCCAATGAGAAGGAGGTGACCTCAGTCAATTCCATCCACACCTCATCGATCAGAAAGAACCAAAATTACAACTTCAAGATCTGGAACGACTACGACAAGTTGACTCACGGAATCGCTGCAACACTGTCGTTCATCATTGGAGCCACTGGAGCTGCTGTGGGGATGTCACAATCCTATTGGATCGGTCCAGTTGCGAGAAGAATCGGAGGAGAATTCGGAGGAGACATTGCCATGTGGTTATGTATGGGATTCAGTGGGTTAGTTTACCCTGGGTTGAGATATTGGGAATTGATGAAGTTTGGCCGTTAGTTCTCTACTACCACTACCCAGTGAACTAGAGAAGAACGAGCTGTAATAACTATTATGAAAAAATAATCAACTCAAATTCAATAATTGCAAGAAGCTCTCACTGATCTTTCTCAGATCTCACTATTTTCAATTCTTCCCAATTTCACTAGAATTTTTAGATTACTACATATAGAAGACATCTGTCATAATAAATTAGAAACTAATATGGGAAGTATAATTTGAGGGTTCAGAGTAGTTGAAGTTCATCACCACAGTGAAAAATTTGTTCTATTAAATTCCAACTGGACCTTTATGTTGGGGATGTATCTTATATTTTGAGTGTATTGTCAGGAGATGTCTACCAACCGTACAGCAACTGCCATATTCTTCTAGAACTTTACGGAGAGTTGGTCGATCTCTTTTCATCAAACATTTGAAGACTGGCCATTTTTATGCCAAATAATTATTTTTAATGCACTACAATATTTTTAACGCACTTTTCTATTCACTATTCTAATCTACATAGAGTATCTAAACAACGGGTTCTCCAAATCAGTCAAATCGGCAAATTCGAAATTCTCAATCATATCGACTTCTCCCTTGACATAACCTCTCTTATCTCTTTTCATGTTTTCTCTCCAATAATAGAACCAAATTGCTAAAATTGTTGCTAACGAACTGGCTCCAAAAGCTACTATACAAATTTTGGCAGTCTTGTAGGTTGGAGCCTCACTTGCAAGGAAGGTCTGTGGCCCAATCAAGTTACCCACACAGTATCCCACCAAAACAATAGCGTTAACTGTAACTTTCTTGGTATGTCCTGTAACGTTACTGGAAATACTCGATAAAATACAGATGAACCCCAATGGCGAGAGTCCGTAAATTGAGTACCCAGCAAGAGCCAACTTGTTGTTATTACTAAAGGCCAAGAAACATTGACCCATCACTGCAATAGTTGTAGCAAGAGCTGCCCAAAACATTCTTGACTGGTAAAATCTGTAACAATAGGCAAATAGAATACAGCCGACAAATTCAACTGCCCCAAAAGGCATTTGCATAAGCAAGGACTCTTTTACGGTGTACTTCAAATCTTCTGTAAGCAAAATACTTCCGAAGTTGGTGATTCCACCGTTAGGAATATCACTAGCAAGGGCGAAGAAAAAAAAGAGCCAGGTCTTAACGTCCATGAATGCTTCCTTGAACTGGTGAATTTTGAAGTTTCTGTTACCAAACCCTTGTTGATTGACTCTGATTCTTTCAACAACTAACATTTTTTCTTCTTCTGTAAGGAACCAGGCCTGAGTAGGAGTGTCTGGGATATGGGCAATAACCACAATACCTATCCCGATGGTTAAACAGCCCGTGACAATAAATACAAGCTTCCAAGCAGGCAAGGTATAGCTGGCCTGGTGTTCAATTAAACTATGAGCAATAGCACCACTACCGAGAATGGTACCCAAACCGTTGGAAGCAAACCACATGGCAGTTCTCAAGAATGTCTCTTCCTTTCTATAGTACTGACTGGTCAAAATAACAAATGCCGGCGTCACACTCAGTTCCAACATCCCAAGGATCGTTCTCAAAGCAATAAACCCTGCATATTGAGGTACACTATGCAAACACAACACTACACCCCATGTAATAATAAAGACCCCAACAGTTTTAGCCACAGGGAATCTTTGCAACAATTGAACAGCAGGGAATTCAAAAGCCAAGTAGCCAAGATAAAACGCAGTTCCGGTCCATGCATACATATTTCCATGCATATGCAATTCAGTTCTGAGTCCGAGGATCGAGGCATACGAGTTTGAAAGCTTGTCCATAAACTGGAAACAGTACAACAAACACATGACTGGCATAAGGTATAAATCGATTTTCCACAAGAGCTTGCGATCACGTTCCTTGTCGTACGTTACCTCACCGTGTTGAAGTACAAAGTCCATCGCTTGATCAACATTTGATGTAATTTGAACCTCTTTTCCAGTATGTGGAGAGATGATGGTGGTCAACACATTGTCACGAGCCTCAAGGTCCTTAGATGTGAACGATATTACGTTCAGCAATGTTGCTGGTGTCTTTTCGTCTGTTGTCATTCTGATAAAGATGTAGAGAAAGATATAGAGGCAACAAATATCTTGTGGAACTGCTCCCTTATATACTGCTCTCTTACATAATTGAACTTCATTTAAGAGCCAAGAGTTTTGCGAAATCTGTCAACATCGTCCACTAAAAGTAAGCAATTCCATTTCACTTATCAGTACTATGTACAGGGATGATATATATTTTTTCGGCCCCAACCACCCGGCCCGTACTAAAGCCCTATTTTTAATTTGAAACCGCATATCTAGACAAAGTTTTAGAGGTAGGGACGTTGGTCAACGTTATATTAAAGAAGATAAGAAGTAAGTCATCGTTCAGCCTTAGGATCTATTTGTAATAATTCTAAAATTAGGATCGAAATCGCGTAGAATTTGTTCAGATCCGTAGAAACAAAATAGTATACAGTTGATTTGCTGACTACTGAGTACTTGTGCGTGAGCTTTTTACAACAATAGATCGTCAACAAGGGATCCCTCAAATTTGGCTTGCTCGCAATGTGGCTTTGTACGAAAATGAAGGTTCTCCACTAAATCATGGCTCGTAGCAATGTAAGTTCGAATTAATCATCAATATCATTTTCCCTCTAAAGTTGATATTTTCTGCACAACAATGTGAATAGTTTCGCTTAAGAAATGATTATTTCATACACTTAAGTTAGAGACTTTCTCACTAAATACAATTCTTCTCACTATATTACTACATTTTCTCACTAAGATATGAATTCTCTCATTGATCATTGAAAAATCAAAACAAGCACATTTGAAATCCTTTCGAGGCTTTCTAATTACATTTGATTGAAACTTATCTTTAATTTAAATCAATATACGTTTAATCTCTAATGAGAGAATTCATATTTATCATCCTGCAAACTTTCTAGTTACATTGAATTGAAACTTATCTTCAATTTAAATCAATCTAAGTTTAATTTCTCTTTCATAACCCCTTTTAGCAACTATATGTCCATTACCGATCTAAGCAGTTATGATATTAACACTCCAAGTGTAGCAACGTATATACCAGAACACTCTAATTGTCTTTAAACAACGTCAATTTTTTAAAGACTGCAAAATTAGATTCAAAAAATAGTTCGTTTATTTTATTCATTTTCGTCTCGATTATTTCTTTTATGTTTAGATTTCATTTGTAGGAGACAGTATTTATGCAACTTTTGAAGACCTCCTACTACAACACTCGCCACTTGGCCTCAAATATCGCCAAGTCTCGCTGGTAGCTAGTTAGTTGATACGGAACATCTTCGTATCCTTCCACACACTTAACACCCCCCATAATCCTCATCGCCTTATCAATCTTTTAATCCTGATTTTTATCCTTATCTACAATAACAGTTAGTTTCCCGGGCTATATGCAGAATAGTATTCTAGGTGAAATAAGGCATTTAGGGTAAGAAGGGCTATATCACGTGATATGTTTTAGTGATAAAAGTGTCAGAGCTATCAACGGAGTTATCTTTTGAGATAGTTGCGATAACACAATCAGCGCTCATAACCATGACATATATTCGCGGAATCTGATTCTGCTTTAGTAAAATTTTGACTCCTGATTGCCGATGGAAGCCAAAAAGAAATCTCTGTATATGAGCTGACACCTAGAACTAAAAGGACGTGAGACTAGTTGAAAAATAAGATCTGTCCCTAGATACGTAGAAAAGCACGAATAGTATGGATGGTAAATGATTTAAGATCGATAATTAGTTGTAGATAAGTACTAGAAGTTGAACATATGGTAGCATGATTAAGAAATGGTACAAGAACAAAGGGAAATTGTAACGAGCCATAGTGTTGAAAATAGTACAACTGCAAGAATATAGATTTGTAGGCGAGTGTTCTCTGTTCTTACCGTTGTTTTATTGTCTTTGACTGGAGTGGAGTTTAAATAGCCTCGGGAGATATGAAGTTTAGGCGATGATATGAATGACAGTCGTTACAATACGACTCTCGTCGAGCAAGGCAGTTATCGGTGTTTGTATCAAAAGGTGTTGAGAAGAATGTAAAGTTTTGAAGCGCCTTTGTTGTCTTGAGGCCCACCTTCTCTCAAGCTGGGGGAAGCTGGTTCATTTTATTGCACAAACTCAAGACTCTAGATTATATAGAGGTTTCTTGAGTCTGTGTAGCCTTCAGAAGGATCGAGCTTTTAGTGATCTCTCAAGTCTGACTCTGTACGGCTCTCACTTTAGGAGGTTTGAGTCCGTAGGTTTTGCCGTGGATATATGTGGTCAATATATCTTCTATGGCAGGGTATCGTAGGATACCAGTTGTAGTATGTAGCATTAAATGACTTGAGGAGTTTAGTTCACACTCAAACCATTTTTAGCGACTCCATATCTTACCCAGATACTTCGGGTCCAACTCTGATATCCTTAGATCTAACTATATCCCATTTAAAGAATGAATAGATAATTGTTTTCATTTTCTGTCCCTTTTTAATATGCTCTGTGATGGGAGGTAAAGGTAAGAATTAATAGTTAGACAACTTTGCGAAAAGCGAAGGAGATTACGTAGAATGTTCATCAGAATTTAACAGTTTTGGATCTCATATAACTTAATGTTAGCTACTAAGTGAATTCACCAGTTTTATTGAGAAATTCAGTAACATTTCAATAATCACATTTACTACCAAATTCTTAATCTTTTTCAGGTAACCCCAAGGACTAACATTCCTATAAATCAATTTCTTCTACGAATTTCTTCTACGAACTTCTTCTACGAACTTCTTTCACTAACTTCTTCATATGATTCATCCACTAATAGCATCCAATGAGTCACTAAAACTAACAATCGATTGCGCCATTGTTAATATTCGTATGTCTGCTGTGCGGTATGGAGCTAATTGATTGTATTGCGGTGTGGATGTTTCAGGTGACTTTTCCATCTTGACCGACGGCCCTAAACATTAATTCTCCGCCAATCGGAGCACCTGATCATCCCCATTTACTCAGCCTTTCAAACTGTGGAGTTGGCCTTGGGGCGGCCCTTTAGTTCTAGCAAGATCTTCACCGAGCCGATCGAAACTAGGGATTCATTATTTCGGAGTTTATGGATTTGGGGGCTCAACTCCGCTACAATCAGGCAAATTCTGGGTTCTCATTGGTCAAAGTTTGTAATCGCGGAATTCAGGACAGGTATGGCAACGTGAGCGCCAGAACAGTCCCAGTTAACACTTAGAAGACTGGCAATGGTGCTTGAACAATTTTCCCATTGGACTGTTTTTCTGTTATTAGTTAGTTTATAATATCTCAAGACCAATGTACAGGATGAAAAATACCGAGAATTCTGGAGTCTACCGACTTGAAGTATTGAAAGAAAGATGAAGTTGTTGATAGCCAGTCACTTCATGTGCTAAACGTGTCAATCCGATGAAATGTCACACTCTCATGAGGCTCCAGTTATATAGAATGCTCCGATAAATTGAATTCTAGGCTTCCGTTGGAATCTTTTTTTTACATCATCCTTATCTCTCTATTTGGTGGTGGTGGAAAGTTCTGGAAAGTAAGTGAAGAGAACAGGGTGGTATCCTTGGCGAGACTTACCTGGTTACGATGCTAGCGAGGTGAGTAGAGAGTAAAGTGAGTGTAGAATAGAATGTATTTCACGATGAGTCAAATGGATGGACCATACTAACCAAACAGTTCAGAATCAGAATCATAAGTACTGTTTGTTATTGTACTCAGACGATCAAGCATCTTGGCAAGTGTGATTACCCCACTGTTTGCCAAAAGTTTATTTCTAGTAATTCTCGTAAAAGATTTTTCAACCGTCTCTAAATTAGGGTGCGGCTGGGATGTTTTAGTGAGTCATTGTTGATGTGATTTCTCAGATTTCGTATAATCAATTCATAATTAGTAAGCGTCACTATATATAGTCAGTGTGGTATCTCTAGAGACTCATGAAATTCAGTTCAGTATCTATATGAAGGATTTCTTAGGCAAAGAGAAGTCTTCTAAGTCCGAGGACTCAAGCCGAACATCAACAAATGACGAGACTACGCAGCTAAGTTCTCGCGGACGGATCTTCTCCAAGTTCATGGGTTCAGGAAACTCATCATCAAACTCGAGGAGTTCATCAATAGCCTCTGGCATCTCAGTAAACTCATCACGTTCCTCGCACGTTTCAACCAGTAATTCGACTAATTTAAAAACATCTGGTGAATCTACCGAGGGAACAAGTTTAACTGCTACAAATAGCGATATCGTAATTCCTATGCCTGGAGCTAGCTCCGAGAGTCGCTATAAATGTATTGACGCTCACAATAAACCACAGACAGGTATAGAACCTTCTAATCAAAAACTCAATTCTCCATCAGCAGAAAGTGGGTGTAAATATGATTCTGGTAATGGTGAAAATTCTAATGTGGGTGTCTGTAAGGCCGGTGATGCTATTTATGTGCCTAATGTCATTATTCCTGATACGGTTACAGGCAGTTCGTTGCCGGTTAACTCCGATGACCCCCAAACTGCTCCTAATAGGCCAGCGGCTGACCCACTCTGGTCGATTCTTCCCTCATACTACATGTACACAAACACCGTCAATCGAAAATTCGAACAAACCAGCTCTCCTCCAGACTACACGGTCCCATCACGAATGTCGTCAGAGTCGTCGATCTCACTCTCCGCGTTTGAAGCATCTCTACCCATCGAAAACTCAACGTCGTCCTCAGTCATTCTAGCAGACGAAAACTCTCACGACTGGCAAGAAACCATCATCGACAACATAAGTAGTCTCAAGAACCTCACTAACACAGACAACGCCGTCTCCAATGCTGTTAAAATCTCCACCCATTTCACGAAAGAGATCGGTGAGGTTGGAAAACCGGGAGAAGAAATCGATCCTTCGCTCTACGAGTATAAAGCCGGTGACTACATCAATGGCTACGTCTACATTACCAACGAGTCCAAAGAAGACATTCCATTTGAAATGTTCTACCTTTTGTTTGAAGGAAACTTTGTCGTCAACGTTAAACCAACCGCCGAAGACACTAATCCCATGAAAACCACCAAATTTTTGGAGATGTTTGACTTTAGCGCTTCCTGGAACGAGGTCAATGTCGACCGGTTGATTACGGAGTTCAGAAGTCCACTTGTGTGTCCCAAAACCATTGACCCTAGGGACAATTCCCATATCTTTTTCTTTAACAAGACCATACGTCCCGGAGTTCTCTATAAAAGATTCTTTACGTTCAAGATCCCCAATAGTTTGTTGGATTCTGAGTGTAACGAGCATAATTTGGTGACGCATGTACAGCTACCACCCACTTTGGGGATGTCTAAAAGAGAGGCCACGCAGAGGGAAGAGGAAAGCAATAAGCAAGATAAAGATGTAGCGTCAAACAAACACGCGTCGGAGAAAGGCACAAAGACGTCACAACAAGCGGTGCCAGTCAAAGATTTGTCAATAGTGAATTCGGCTATAAATTACCGAGTTATGGCAAGATTCGTGGGTAAAAACTCTCACTACAATGCCGAAAACACTCCCGCAGGAACCAAAAAGTTGGTCAACTCCGCAGGTGACGAGTATAATATCCTTAAGGAGAAGGTCAATTACATGAGGATCGTCCAACGGTCTCCAGTGTTGAGTGCTAGCGAGGCAGTACTGAGAAACACTGAGAAAAAGGTACTTTACAAGAATCTCCTTCAAAGAATAAAGGAAAAAATCGACTGGGGCGAACAGATGACGAAAGTGCTTGAGTCCCAGAACGACGAGTCAGCATTGGAACTCTTTAAAAAGGCCGAAGAGTTGGAGTTGATTGATAAAAAGAGTCGTCAGCGATATAGAGCAAATAAAAATGTGTCAGGTGACACCAAGTCACCTGCGCCTGAGACTATAATCCCACCCTACACCGTTTACACTCCAATCAACAAAAAAGGTCTTACCTCTACCAAGCCAATGGGTACGCTCCAAGTATCGACTCCCAGGAAAACCTACCAACTAACATATATTCCGCCTACCCAATTCCGGGACTCTCCTCCTGCCAAAAGTGTCACTGACACATGGAAAATCAAACTAGACCTCGACTTATCGTTCACCATTCCAACGCTTTCCAAAACCAAAACCCTTCCGCAAGTCAAGAAAATCGTACCTGAATTGGTGGCCACTACCATCAAATCACCATACTTCCCCATCCCTATAGAGTTTGACCATGACTTTGTATTCAACCAGCCACCGTCAGACAACACTCCTCCTTCATACCTCGCTGACAAAGATACTTTAACCAACAACATTGTAATCCCAATGAAGACCCATGCGACCAAGCTCTATCACCTCATGAAGTCGCTCGGTGACGAGAATTTCAAGTTGGAACGTCAATTGATCGAAGATATCAAATCCCTATGTCAGATCGAAGAGAAATTCAATCTCATGACCATCAAAGATTATAGCGTAAATGGCTTAGCTAAAAAGACTCCTTTGCCCAAAGATTTGCTGTGGACTCACGACGAAAAGTCCAACTCATACTCACAAAAGATTTCGATAGAATTAGATCTCACTTCGGCTGATTTGAAACAAATATTAGTTGATAAGAGTAATCTGTTAGCCTATGATAAGTTCTGCTTGGTTCCTAACTTTCAGAGTTGCTACATGGCTAGAATGTACTTTATCAGGATATGTTTGGTTTTGGGAGGGAATGAGACTGTGTTTATGAAAGTTCCAGTAGAGATAAACAAATATTAATAGAGAAGGGTATAGGGGTATAGGGAAAGAAGAATACGGAGAGAAGAATTAGCTAGAGAAGAATTAGCTAGAGAGAATTAGCTAGAGAAGAACTAGCTAGAGAAAAATTAGCTAGAGAAGAATTAGCTAGAGAAGAATTAGCTAGAGAGAATTAGCTAGAGAGAATTAGCTAGAGAGAATTAGCTAAAGAGAATTAGCTAGAGAAGAACTAGCTAGAGAAGAACTAGCTAGAGAAGAATTAGCTAGAGATGCTTAAGTTAGCATCGAGTCTACTTGAATTTCTCCCAGAATAGCTCAACTTCTCCTATATTTAACTTGTCACATTTCACTTCTCGCACAATCGCAATACATATTCGAACCTCGTGGTTCTCCTATAATTGAGACGTTGCTGTCTCGTATGACGTAATAATTTCATTTTCTACATGTAGGATATGACGTGGAAATCTGTAGAAGAAGCAAGATAAGGGGTACAAGGCTGTGGTGAAGAACTAAAGTGCAGGAGTATTTTTAGTGAACCATGAACCAGTGGCCCTAGGCTACTAAGATATGATACTAGTACAACTAACTACTGTTAAAATTCCACTATCAGTAAGCTGTGGCCAATTGAGGCCGTCCAGAGCAACTGGACAGCTTCCATCACTGAATGTGACCCCTGAGTTGACAATTATGGAGAAGTACCCCAGTTTTGACCAATTACACAAAACCACCGACATGAGCCCGCAAGTTTTCGCAACCGTGGCTGATGAAAGGGGCGCAACTGGACCCCTAAGGCGGTAGGTTTCTAGTAGAGAGCTTTAGTGGAGAGTTCTGATAGGCTAGTAGTCAATGAATCACCAAATTGGTAGTTCAGTGTTCTCTTTCTTTCAGATACTCGCTTTCTCTCCCTTGAGAACTCCTCTTTTTCTAGACTTTTCAGACACAATTGATGAATTAGAATTCTTGTAGTGCACGGAATTGTGTAGAACATCAAGGATCAACAAAGTTGCTAGTAATAATTCCTGCTATGTAGCTGAGCAATTCTAAACTCTGATTTCACAATTCTTAACTCTGATTTCACAATACAAACTTGGCTTTCTCAGAGGTATGACCTATGAACTCACCTCTTCTACTAACAATCACAATTTGATCTCAGAGTTTTGTCTCTATTGTTCCTGACACCTTTTGATGCTAACTGTTGTGATAATCTTCGACCAGGTGGAGATCTTGCACTTGCCTTTTTAATGACACAAAACCATATTTCGCAACTCTGGAACCCCGAAGCCACCCAACTCAAAATCGATCAGAGACGAGAACATACGGCAAGAAGAAATAATTTAGCCACTAGGAGTCTCTAGTCGTACTCTGATATATTTACTACAACCACTAATGTTACAAAGACTAGCGGGACCACGATGTGCTCTAGACGCGCTTCCATGGGTGGTATTGGGATCCTGTCGCGAGCCCTTGTTTTCGCAACTATTCAACTTTCACAACTGCCACAGCAACCCACTTCTCGTCATACATTGAGCAACGCGAGCATAAACCCAGATCAACTTCTCTATAAATAAGTTGGGGAAAGCCCGTTTTCCAAATCTTTTCAATTAATTACAATCAATCTACACACTACAATATGGGATTCACAGACAAAATTCAAAGCAAATTCGGAAAGAACGACGCCAACGAACTCGACAAACAAGGCGGAAAGGCCATTGGTAAGGAGAACGTTACCGGCGAGATTCTGAAGCAGTACAAGGAAGGAAATCTCACCAAAGACCAAGCTCGTCAGTATGCAAATGACATTGATAAGCACGGAGGAGATTATGTGGGAAGAGAAAACTTGAGTGGAGTTGAAGGAGGTATTGGGACTAAGTTTGGAGGTGGTACCACAAGTGCAGGAGCAGGTGGAGCAGCAGGAACTCATGGAACACTGGGAGCTTCCGATCCATACTCCAAAGATTCTAGCCTCGGAACTGGAAAGGAGACTTACGGATCCTCAGGTCACGGTAATTCCGGTCATGGTACTGCTGGTACTGGAACGGCAGGAAGTGGTACGGCAGGATTTGGTAGTTCTGGCCATGGAACAGCTGGTCATGGTACCGCTGGTCATGGTACCGCTGGTCATGGTACCGCTGGTCATGGTACCGCTGGTCATGGTACCGCCGGAAGTGGTACCGCCGGAAGTGGTACTGCAGGATTTGGTTCTGCTGGATTTGGTACTGCGGGCAGTGGTATGGCCGGACATGGTACCCCAGGATCCGGAACTGCAGGTACGGGAACTGGAGGACGTGGAACTGGAGGAACTGGAACTGGAGGAACCGGAACTGGGGGAACCGGAACTGGGGGAGCTGGATCTGGTGGCTTTGGTACATCTGGTACTGGTTATGATGGACGTGGTACTGACGGTAAAGGAATTGATGGCATCAACTTTGCTCAAGACAAGCATGGCTCTCATCATTCTACCGACCACCATGGCGCACGTGAACTGGGTTTAGGTGCATCTGCTGGAACTAGTCACACATCTAATCACGGAACCCACAGTGATATTCACACATCTGACCACGCACACTCAAGCTCTGGTACTACAGGTCACCACTCCAGTACTGGTACTCATACTTCCGGAACTCATGGATCTGGATTCACCACCGGAAACGACAAGTTGGACTCTAAAATATCAAACTTGGAGCCAAAGGTTCAAGAACAAGCCAAGGATGCCTTTAACAAAGGTTACAATGATGCAAAATCTGCATTCAAATAAAAGATTGAACGAATAGTTATGATTAATAGTTTGAAATGAACGACTTTTAAATGGAATTGATGAATGGAGTAATTGTAGGAAATGAATCAAATTAAGAAAATTACGAAAACTGGAGATGAAAATTGTCGCAAATTGTGTGAAAATTGTCGCGACAGCAAAATATATGATAGATTTTCTAGCCAGTTCTGTGACTAGTCTATCAATAGCCCTCGATATAAATTCTGGTGATGTCAATTCCTGTAATGTTATTCTTGTAATGTTATTTCACTAATGTTACTTCTATTCGAGTCTAATTGTGGGGAGAGTTATGGGAGACATTTGTCTCAATGATTTTATTGCGACATTCAAAAACGACACAAAGATTTAAACACTAAATACGACTTATTATATACCTCTGATTAAACCATCAAGTAAGAAATTTAATCTCCATAAATCCACAAGGAAATAGTTCACTGTATCAGTAAAGTTTTGAAACTGTACTTCTTTTGTGATTGTGGTTCATTTGATCTCACAAATTCCTTAATTCTATCCTAAATAATGAAGAACAATATTGAGTGAGAGATATTTATCGTAGCTAGATACAAAATAGGATACAATCTTATAAGATTAGTGGCTTGTGAAACATCGATATTCCGTCTTTCTCTGTCCTCTATTTCTCTTGTTCTATCTTTTAGCTCTCAATACCCATTCTCCTCTATTAGCATACATTATCAATACTTATCCACATCCAACAAATCCTAGATCTAGAATTAGGAGTGGGAATTTGGTATACAATATTGTTCGCGGTCCTCCCCTTATCTCCATCTATTCATACTGGAAGAGTTACTCCTCCAAGAGTCCAATTTAGAAATCATTTTTGTCATATTTCTACTTTTCGCAGCCAAATTATAAAAATAACAAACATACAGAAATTCCTTCTCTATTGAGATTCGAGGACTAACAAGTAAATGCATTGTTAACTAGGCTCTAACACAATGTAATACTCTTTATATACAGAAGAAATACGAGTAATTTCTTCATAGACACTCACCAGAAAATGTTCTTTATCTCTGAGGTCTCATGATTCATTTTCTTGTGAAATTCAGATAGAAATCCTTCAAAGAATGAATACAATTCCGCCAATTCTGCAGACAAGTTATGAAATGTGGTCTATTGTGAACTGTTACTCTCTGGCTTACTTATAAATTGTCGCCTATTATGAACTTATACACTCTGAACAACTTGGATATTAATTTAACCTCAACGCTGACAACTTGAACATTTCTTGAGCCTCATCTGTCTAACTTGAGCAGCTGCATTGCATTTGTATATACTCAGCACCAACATCACCCTGTAAACTCCATTTATCCTCCAACTCCTTCATTTCGTCTCCCCATTTGCTTGCGTCAAATGGATTGCAACTCATCTTCTCCAATTTCTTTAAATAACTCAAATCCTCACCATCAGTTTCCTCAGTAAACCGTATAACTTCATCCAAGATCCAGTTCCGGGGTAAAAATACAGGGTTGTACCGCAAACTCACCAGCTTATGGTGTGGGTCAATTTCAGCCGACTCCTTCATCTTTTGCTTGTAGATTTCTAGCCAATTGACCACCACCTCTACCAACTCTTCCTTTGAGTAATAAGATTCACCCAAAACATTCTCGCTAGGAAGAATAAGTTTCTCGGCGATCTGTGTCAGATCTTGCTCCAAGTCCATACTCTGCAAATGTAAGAAGAACTTGTTGAAATCACATTGAACCTTTCCTAACATATCTAGCATTGGAGCAATGAGTTCTTCATTGCTGATGTTTGGATCCTTATCAATAAGAGCCTGTGATAATCCCAACCTGTTGAAAAAGGTCTCTACGTAAACCTTGGTAAAAGTGTATTGGAAAATTTCTCCACCAATCTCGATAACCTTTGTGGCTCGCTGAATAATCTGGTCTTCCCATTCTTTGTGGAAATTTCCCTCTACAAAATCCTTATCATTCAACAATTCTGGGCCAGCACCCAAAAGTTCGGCCAAATCTTCACCAAACCGTGTGAGATTCCACCAGATCGATGTGGGAGTATTCTTGTAACTGTACCTGAGCTCGTGGTCTTCGGAGTTGGATGTGAAGTTCGGATCGAACTTGTCCAAGATAGAAAATGGCCCGAAATCCATCGATAGCCCGAGAATCGATGTGTTATCAGTATTCAAAACTCCATTGAGAAACCCGTAACATTGCCAGAGCGCTGTAGTTGACGCGTTTCTAATCACTGCCTCATAATACATCTTATCGTAATCAGTTAGCGGACCAAAGTCGTTAAAAAAATCGTTCTGGCCACTGATTTCCTGAAAGTGGATGAATTTCTCGCCATCTACAGTGAACAATTCATTAATAACATAGTCTGCAAGTTCCCTAATACCATTTCTATCACTTCTCCATCTGTATAAGTCAAAACTACCAAGTCTCACCCACAGCTCAGCAAATCTAGACACTATAGCACATTTTTCTGCCCTATGACGCTGAGCATACGTTTTTGGAAGGTATGTTAGTGATAAAGCTCTGGTAGATGGAATACCAATTGCGTGCAAATGTTCAGAGATTATATATTCTCTGATAGATGACCGGAGGACGGCTTTTCCATCTGCAAATCTTGAAAATGGAGTCTTACCAGCTCCTTTAAGTTGTAGTTCATATTTGTTTCTATTAGCAAGACTAGGAAGCTTAGGACGAGCCAGATTCAGATCCACCGAATCATTTCCCAGGTTCACATTTTTCGCCAGATCCACCGGGTCATTTCCGGGCTTCACTTGTTTCTCCATCTCAAACAAATTCATCACTCTACCGTCCCCCAATTGTCCAGCAAATTGTCCAAATTGCCAGCCAGCATATGCCTGCGAGTACGGAACTGGAAACTTATCTACAAAGTCTTCGTGATATATCTCTCCAGAGACGATACTTTTGAACTCCTCATCTTGTTCAGGATCTAACTTAAGATCCTCAAGAGCTTTAGGGCTGGAAGTTAAATATTTGTAGGCAGCCCGTTTCTCAGGGACGGTCCATGAAAAAGCTCCCAGCAACAAAATCCTGGGAGTGTGAATGATGTTCTTTTCGTTCTTTAGCGCTATTGCTTGATCCTGGATCCGTTTGTCAGGGGTAAGCTGGGTGAAAGATGATTTAGAAGCAAGAGATGCGAGAGTGGAAGTAGAATTAGACGTAGAAGATGAGTTAGTGGAGTTGCTGGTATTGTTAGTCGTCAGTTTACCTTGTGTAGTATGAATTCTTGCTCCATGTGAGGAATCTGTGGAGGAATTCTTAGTGAGGTCACTGGCACCACTCTCACCAGCTTCGCCAATAACATCTTTTGATTTGGAATCGTTCCCCAGAATGATCAGAGAGGCAATTGTTGACATATTTGTCACTCTTTGTCTGCAATTAGTGGTAAGGACTCTTGGTGGGAGCACTCTATACATAGTGGCGGTGGTTTGAATTTTGGAGATCGATTTGTCAAGTAGTGAGAAATGAGGAAGAGCTTGGGTTAGTAGAGTGTGGGCGATGTGTAAGAGCTGCGAGTAGGATGGGTTGGGTCTATTTTTTAGATTTGTATAAGCAAGTTTAGTTGGTCATACTTCTTGAAAGCAAGCATAGACACTCGCTACTAACACTCGCTGCTAATACTTGGTAAACAGTATATTGAAAACTCTGGGTAATTAGAACCATTTCTCACTAAATAAAATAAAAAGTAGAGTACTTTATCAGTAATTATTATATTTCTTAGTATTTATCTCAGTAAATATACTAATTTTGTCGGTAAATATTTTCTCACTAAAATGAGACAATCAAGACTAGGTATTCTAGATGATTCGCTATATAATAGACAAATAGCAGAATAAAAAATACCGGCTTGTAGATCCACTAGCAACAGCCTAATATTACAGGCATTGTAGTACGATTAACCGCCTGGTGGCACCCTATAGTGGCACCACTAGACGCGTTTTAAAATGTCTCATAGATCATCACCATTAAAAATGTCTAGAGAAATGTCGTTAGCTATGCCTAGGCCCCGGTGCTTAACACCTAAGGAATATTCACTAAAATCCCGTAAGACGTCTAGTGGCATTCATTAGTACACTCACCAGACTCTTATATAGCGATTCACTAAATCAGTGTCGCATCCTCTCTACTAAAGCTTCCCAATCTCTCTCATTTACAAATCTCGACTTCCGACCGGATCTCATATCGTATCCCAGATCCGACCTCTAAAAATCTTATCCAAAAACATTCACACTTCCTCAAATCTCCATTCACGGCACTTTTCATCCCACCAATGTTACTCCGAGCAATCAAACGTCACCGCGTGAAGTTGGGTGTAGTGTTGATACTCTTGTTTGTCAGTGTACATTTACTCACAAAAAGTTCCTATGGAGGAGCTATAAATTCTGTGATCCCCAGCATCAAACCATCGGTAGATCCTCCAGAAGGTGAACGGTTTGATTCAGGAAATCCTAAAGGGGCAGCCAGTCCTAAGGTGGCAACCAGCCCTGAAGATGATGAGGATCCAGCCGAGGTTGAATACGAAGGTTTAGAAGAAGGTAAAGAAAACTCGGGAGATATTGACAAACCTCTCGTTGGCGATAAGAAACCTGTCAAGTCTTCAGCCCCGGCTCCGTCTGGAAAAGTTACTGCTCCGTCCGGTACCAAAGATGCGGCTCTTCTCAAATCTATTCGTGACTATCGTGTCTTCTTCTCGTCCCTTCAGTCCTACAAAATCAAGTCGCCGTCGATCAAAGGCAAATACATTAACGAGAAGGCTCCCGAGAAATTCTCCAACACAAATGACTTTTTGTTCTCAAAGAAACTACTCGAAAACGTTCTCGATATTCCCGCTACCACCTTCGACGAGCTCAAGGACTCCCACACCAGATTTATGGATATAGAACTTAACAAGTTTGTAGAAAACTATCAACTTTCAACATTTGGAAACATTCTCGAATCGGATCCAGAGTGGAAAGATTACCACGGATCCTCTGGTTACGTTCTCGTTGGTGGAGGCAAGTACAGTTGGCTCTCGTTCTTGGTTATTAAGCAAATCAGAGCCACTGGGGCCAAGAAACCAATTGAACTCTTCATCTCCAGCTCTAAAGAGTACGAAAAAGATTTTTGTGAAAATGTTCTTCCCAAATACAATGCCAGATGTAACGTTTTTGACGATACGTTGGGACAGGAACTTAAAACCGAGTTCAATATTGGTGGATACCAGTTCAAAATGTTGGCATTGCTCAGTTCCAAGTTTGAAAACGTCTTCTATATCGATTCTGATAACTTCCCCACGAAAAACATCGACTATATCTTCGACTCTGAGTTGTATAAAGAGAAGAATATGATTCTTTGGCCCGACGCCTGGGCCAGAACGACCAATCCAAAGTTCTTCGATATTGCCGGTGTAAAGGTCCAGGAAAAGAAGGTCAGATACTCAGCTTATGATAAGAAACAGGCAGAACTTGCCGGTTTGAAGGATTTCAAGCCTGCCAGCGAATACGACTTTTCCAACAGTAACTTCCATGACTTTGAAGGAACTTTACCAGACCCTACATCCGAAACAGGAATGTTCCTCATCAACAAAACCTCCCATTTCAAGACGTTACTTCTTTGCTTGTACTACAATGTCTTTGGACCACACCACTACTATCCTCTTTTAACGCAAGGATCTGCCGGTGAGGGTGATAAGGAGACATTTATCGCTGCTGCCCATGTAGTTGGAGAGCCATGGTTTCAAACTCTCAAACAATTCAAGTGGGTAGGCTACGTTTCTCAAACAGATAACTCGTTCAAGTCGAAATCGCTCGGTCACTACGATCCTATCCAGTCTTTGAAGTCTACTGGAGATATAGATCTTGTTTTCATGCACTTATCGTATCCTAAGTACTATCCTGATTGGTTAGTGAACAACCACGAATTGATCTACACGGAGCTGGGCGACCATATCAGAATGTACTCTTCTATTAATGACAATGTGGGCTACGATTTTGATTTGAGAGTGATGCAGTTCTTCACTGAAGGTTATTGTAAAGAATACGGCAGCGAGTGGATGGGTGATGTTTTAAGTTATGTCAAGGAAACTGAATGGTCTACTGAGAAGTGTAAAGAGATATTCATGCCTCATTTGAAGTGGTTGAAAGAAACCACCAAATTTAAGGAAGAACCAAAGAAATAGAAAGAGATCTGGTGAAAAAGAGATCAAAAAGAGATGGAAAGAAATCTAAAAAGAGAGCAAAGTGACGAGGATCGACATAAATTGACACAAATTGACTTAATTGACACAAATTGACTTAATTGACCTTAATTGAACATTTTTTTGACCCTAATCGACCCTTATTGACTACTTTTGAACATTTCTTGATTACTATGGAGATCCCTTGTTTCGAACCAACCAAAGAAGTTTTACTCAAGCACATCTAAACCTCGGAATTCCCACAATCCGTTTGAATCGATTAAGTTTGAGCTTGAGAATCTTTTCTCAATTCCCATCGCTGGTGTATTGTGGCTGCAAATTTTCTAAGTTTCATAAACCAAATCAATTCTTGATTGGTTCTATTCAATGAAACTGTTGTAAAGATGTCCTCATCAATTTATAGACCTCTGATTTCTTGTCACGACATCTTTTTGATACCTTGTGACATGTCCCATATTGTCAGAGTTAATATGTAATAATAAAGGGAATAAGAATAAGTAGGTAGCGACATTTGCTAGAAGCCGAGAGATGGTCACTGAGGCGTAGGCGTAAAGATTGCCACTAAGTCGCTTCGCTCCTTAGTGACGAGACACTTCGGAGACTTCTCAAGTTCTCCATATGGTTTCAATTACAATGGAAATTAGTTTTTCCGGGAGAGGTCGGGATACAGATCCGAACATCGGATCTATATCGCATACCGTTTCCTCATGTGAGTCGCTTACATACTCACAATTATTCATCAGTTAGAAAAATCGAATTGACTAAAAGTTAGTAATAAATTTCGCGCTGAAGATTGCTTTATGGTTTGTTACTCAGTACTGGTGGTGGATGTCGAATGGTACACCCCTAGTAGCCCCACCAACTGACAATGACCAAGTCTCCCAAAGTCTAAGCACTTCCTTCGATTACAACGAGGTTTTAGAAACTGAGCTAGTCCCGATTTGTCGGCCCGACCATCTCTCAGGTGATGAGTTTTTGAACCCTGACTAAAACTTTCCAATCTGACTAAAATTAGTAATGTCGCATTTCCAGTCGCATTTCCACGTCAGACGCATCGGTTACGTCAAAACGGGTATTTATATAAGCAGCCAAAATCTCCACCAATGCATTTTATAAATTAATGACATCAACTAGAGAGAAATTGGGTAACTCGACAGATCCAAATTCTATAGCTGGAAATATGGCAGCTGGAAATGTCGCCACAGATTCAGATATCATAAATGGCGACAGATATCTGAGCGCTGGAGATGAAGAAACTTCATCAATCCAAAGATTCGATGTTGATTCAGAGTTGGAACTCCAAGATATGGACGACATTGCGTCCATAATAACTACCTTGGCCATTCCCAATCACCACGACATTTCTCCGCTACGCGAAGGACTCTTTATCTTTTTCATATGTCTCTCGCAGCTCATCACGCAAGCGTCAGTAGCACAAACCATCATTGGAGGAACGTTCATCGCTAAAACTTTCGGTGTGGAAGGCATTGCTGGAGAAGAATCGTGGTTTACCGCATCATTCTCGTTGACGGTGGGTACATTCATCTTGATTTCAGGGAGATTGGGTGACATGTATGGGTATAAGTTTATGTACTTGGTGGGTTATGGGTGGTACGCGGTGACATCATTAGCAGTAGGGTTTTCCAGCTACGGAAAGAGTACAGTTGTGTTTAGCATCATGAGAGCTCTTCAGGGGATGGGTCCTGCGATTACCATGCCGAATTCCCAGGCCATCCTCGGAAGTTACTATCCTCCCTCGTTGAAGAAGAATATTTATATGTGTCTTTTTGGAGCCATTGCTCCAGGAGGGTTTGTTCTTGGTGCTTTGTTCACCAGTATGTTTTCGGAACTTGTGCGGTGGCCGTGGACGTTCTGGCTAGCAGGAATTGTCGCTGGAGTCGCTGCGGTCGGTGCCTTCTTCATTATTCCCCAACATATCGGGATTGCGCATAATTCTCCGGGATCTTTCGATTACTGGGGCTCGCTCGCTGGTGTTACTGGGTTGGTGCTTATAAATTTCGCCTGGAACCAGGGCCCCAATGTCGGCTGGGACACGCCGTATGTCTATGTGTTGTTGATTGTGGGATTTTTGGCCCTCGTAGCATTCTACTTCATAGAACAAAGAGTGTCGCATCCGATTGTCCCTAGAGAAGCATTGAAAGGAGATACTGGATTCGTGCTCGGATGTATTGCTGCAGGCTGGTCATGCTTTGGGATCTGGATCTACTATATTTTCAGATGGATTTTGGTTGTGGATGGAAAAAGTTCCGTTATGGCTGCAGTATATTCGATTCCGACGCTGATTATGGGCTATGTCGCTGCTTTATCTACGGCTTATTTGCTCCAGCACGTTCCGCTGGCATTTGTGTTGCTCCTAGCCATGTGTGCCTTTCTTATTGCCAGCATCGTTGCAGGAACGATGCATACACACCAAATATATTGGCTGCAAAAATTTGTCAGTTTCTTGATTGGACCGTTTGGTATGGATATGTCGTTCCCTGCAGGTTGTGTATTACTAAGTGATAGTCTTCCTAGGGAACAACAGGGAATTGCAGGGTCGTTAGTGTCCACATTTGTGAATTATTCCATCGCTATAGGGTTGGGAATAGCTGGGACTGTAGAGTTTTACGTCACGAAAGATAGGGAACCCAGCATGGAAACAACCATCAAAGGAATCAAAGCAGCTCAGGCTATGGGAATGGGGATGGCGGGATGTGGGATCTTACTATCTGCGTTTTTCTTATACAAACAACTAAGAAGAAGAGCAGACAAGTCTGAGAAGGATATGAGTGAACATGAAATTCCCCTGACCAAATCAGAAACAACTCCTTAGATGGAGAGGAGAGATAAAGAGAGTATAAGATCTCTTTGCTTCTTATTCTTGATCATAATAAATGGCTACCTAGTCATGAGTGGCCTTAGCATAGCTATAAGTAACCAAACCTAATCTCAAGACGAGTACCCACTAATTACAGAGTCTGGTTGCCTAAGCTAAATAGTCAAAAGTTCTCTATTTATACATAATAATCAATATATCATCAGCATTTAACTGTTTATACTCTACTTGTTAGACTTGCATTGTTAATATCTATATCTTAGGCATTATTGCAGCCAGATAGAAATATCGAACCAAGTCACGTGACCTCAGAATTCCGTTCACGTGATTCCCCGAGCTCGAGTAATATTCTGAGTCAGATAAATTAGAAATCTCGTCCCGACTCCACCACTTGCTCCTTAACATGTCAGTTTTAAAGAGTCCGCTCAGCAAATCGTTAAAGGTCGCACTTATACAGATCAAGGCCGGTGCCGACAAGGCCGCCAACTTGGCTAAAGTCTCTAAATTCATTGACGACGCCGTGACGTCATCCACCATTGGACAGTTGGACTTGGTGATGTTGCCAGAATGTTTCAATTCTCCGTATGCTGTTGATCAGTTCCGGAACCATGCAGAATTAATCCCTTCAGGCGAGACCACTTCTGTTTTGTCGGAATTGGCGAAGAAACACGGGATCTTCATTGTTGGCGGGTCCATCCCGGAGTTGGACCCTGAGCTTGACAACAAGATCTTCAACACCTCCTTGACGTTTTCGCCACAGGGCCAAATAATCGCCAAACACCGTAAGGCCCATTTATTTGACATTGATATCCCAGGCGGAATCACCTTTAAGGAGTCGATTTCGTTAACCGGTGGTGATAAGGCCACTGTCTTCAAGTTGGGAGACTTCGGAAATGTCGGTTTGGGGATTTGTTACGATATCCGGTTCCCGGAATTGGCCTCGATCGCTTCAAGAGCTCCTCATAACTCTTTTGCCATGTTTTACCCAGGTGCTTTTAACACTACCACCGGTCCATTACATTGGCAATTGTTAGCGAGAGCCCGTGCCGTTGACAACGAGATGTTCACCGTATTATGTAGTCCCGCGAGGGATGTTGAAGGCGGTGGTTACCAGGCCTATGGACATTCTCTCGTAGCTGATCCATTTGGAAATGTGATCGCTGAGGCCGGGGAAGGGGAAGAGATCTTGTATGCGGAATTGGACAAAGACCTCTTGCCTAAGGCTAGAGAAGGTATTCCGGTCCATTACCAGCGTAGGTTTGATATCTATGGAGATTTCGTTGGAGAAGGAAACGTGAAGGTCGGAGATTTATAATCTATAAATATAGAAGTCAGTAGTGAAGAAATAGAACTATGGAATGAAAAACAATCTGACAAGTAATGGAATTCGAGAGTAAAAAATTGGAGGGATCTGAAGTACTTTGACGAGCTAAGAGACGAACTCTTAAGAACATTCATGACCAAGAAAGAATCAGGCCGAGAGGGAGTCCTTCATTTGTCACTATGACTGCATTTTCTTACTTAACCTGGTTAACTTTACTAGTAGTATATTAGATTTTGCTGTACCTATTAACGATAGACTCCCTATTCATTGCTGGCTCTATACATTTTATTATACATCTAGAATATAAAGTTAACTTCTACAGATTTTGATATTGGGTCGTGCGCCGGGTAAATAGGAATAGTCATAGAAAGGAAAGGAAATCATGTGGAAGTGTTCTTAAATTATTAAATAGAGTATCTCAACTCTTCTCTATTCCGGTCTCTCTCTATAACCTGTCGTCCAGTCTCTTATCTCTTAGTTTCCACGTTTTATAATGATTGTGCCAAAAGTCACGTGTATAAAACATCAAAATGGCTTCATAGAGGCTTCATAGACCCCGAGGCAAGGCCAATCTTCAACATTTATCTTTACTCAAACAAATTGTGGATCGGAAGGTCGAGTACCAATCAATTGGGGTCCTTTTTCCAATAAAAGGTCCTGGTCCGTCCTTACTAGACGGAATTTACCTCGGATTAACCCATTGCATATTAGAGCTAAGTGAGTTTAGAGACACTTCCTTCAAACTATGTTTCCGAGTGGTCCAAGAAGTACATTACTATGTTGAGAATATGGTTTTATATTCAGTATTTCTTGAATAGCTCCGTATACTTTTCAATAGTGAGAATAGTGACTTTCTCTATGTTTGTCACTGACTGATGAGGAAGTGGTGAAATAAGTGAATACGTCTCTAATTATTGGTATTTCTCGCTATATCTCAGTAGAATTAGTTTAGGAATCAGTGATTTATTAGTGATTTCTCTCTATTTCCGATGAAATCAGTAATATGATAATTGATTTTATCAATAATATGATAGTTCCCTATAACTGACCAATGACGTAATCATTAGTCAATTATCATTAATCCTCCCTCCTCTCTATCCAGTCCATTAAAACTCCCATAAACTCCTCTGGCTTCTCACTAATCAACCAATGGCCAGCATCCACATCTCTCACCTCAAAGTCTGGAAAATACCGTCCGATATCTGGAAGAACGTCGTCAGGAACATAATTTGACTGCGTCCCCCTAATAAACAACGCTGGCCCAGTCCACCTCGTCACACTGGGGTCAAACGGCCACGACGCAATGTTTCCTTTTATTATGGCCTCGCCAATTACGTCCAATGGCACTTTCGATGTGATCTTGTCGTCCTTTCTTCCTCGGTTGAGGTTTGTAAGTAAGAACTGGCGGACCGGAACAGAAGGCTCAACTTCAGCAAGTTTAGCGTCCACGTCCTTAATATTAGTGTACTGATACTTTTCTACCGACAACCGGAGCTGATTGACGTACTTGGAGAAACTTCCCCCCCCTAAACCTGCTACGGGTGCGTTGTCTACCGAGACGACCATTTCCAACAATTCTGGTCTACGGAGGGCTACTGCCATGGCAGTTTTGGCTCCCATAGAATGGCCCACTAAAATTGGTTTTCTGGCAAAGTTTTCTTCGTCGATAAACCTTTCAACATCGGCAGCAAGTGCTGGGTAATCCAAGCGTGGATTGTGAGGCGAGTCGCCAAAGTTACGGAGGTCTAAGCAGAAAACGTCACGAGAAAGTGTGGAAGCCAATTTCTTAGCGACGGTTCTTGAATTAGACTTCGATCCAAAGAGTCCATGAAGAATTATGAGTGGAGAGCGGTCGGTAGTGGAGGTCTCTGACGAGTGACGATCCCAGGCAAGCTTTACGGTTGGGATAGTGTGGGAGAGAGAGTCTCCGAAGTAGTGGCTGGTGAACAGTCTTGGACTCGTACTGAGAGATCGTTGGAATATTCTAAACATCTGAAGAGTATGGATAAGTTAATGAAAAATTGGTAATTGTGAATTTAGTGAGGAAAAAAAACTTTAGTGGGGATTTAGTGAGGTGTGAGAAATTTTGGTAGAGAAAATTCTGAATTAGTGAGGATTTGTAAGATTTCTCATAAAAATAGCGAGGTTTTCAGTAGTTTTGGGATTGTTAGTGATATTTAGGAGAATCTTTAAGTGAAATTTTATAGTTCCCCTCTATATCCACTGGAGTGTATGTTGGGGAGATGTTTCTCTTTAGAACTGCTCTTGGTAATGCACTTTTGTGTGTAGTATCGAGGATTTGTAAGAGTTAGAGCTCCCAATAAATGCCATTAAATAATGTCTGATTTTAAATTTCCTGGCCATCATCACAATTTACGTTACATTGAATTAGAAAGACCTCATCTTAGGTCATTAGATTAACCAATAAGTTAATTAAGACTCTATAGATGAGTTTTGTTGGTAACTTGTTCCGATATTTGGGTGCAAAATTTGTCACCACACGACCCAATATGATTTGTTAGGTAACTTTCAATTCAATGAAGATCGAGGAGAGAATACGTCATAAATAGAATTGTTCTAGATAGAAATGTGTCTGAGATTCCTGCCGAGATGGTGCTCCTAAAATCCACTAAAAATCCCTCTAACTTCTGCAATTTTTCATGTAATTAGAGTACGATGTCACAAACCAGAAATAAATACTACATACCAACCTTAAAAAGAAAAACGATACGACAAAATTAGACATAAAACTTATGACAAAATCAGACATAAAACATATTACATAAACCTATCACATAAAACAAGACATAAACTGACAAATTCACAATTATAAATGTATTCCTAATGAAATCAGACAGTCTCTTAGACTTATCCTATTCTGGCTACAAAGCTAGTAAGAAACGTATGATAATTCACACTAAACGTCCAACAAATTCTCTATTAAATTATATACAAACAACCGGTGTCTATGGATCCACGGCCGTTGGCTCTTAGAGCAGAGAAGTAAAATCTAGAATAACACGTGGTGAGGTCGTGGTGAGTGTAGAGAGGTCGATAAGTCAGTCAGTGGGCCAGAAAGTCAGTTAGTGGGCCAGAAAGTGAGTGAGTTAGTCTGTTGATCAAGTTTAAGTTACCAGTCTTTATAGAGGTCAATTTCGAAAGATTCGGACAATGGATTGGGCACCACTACCATTTTCTAAGTAGCTCGGTAGAAGATTCGCTAACTCAGTGGAACTCCCAGTAGATCTATCAGTAGGTCTCTCGGAGACTATATCTTGTATCTCTCACGTTTCATTCTATGGTTTTCTCACTACATCAACCACTTCTCACTATTCTGCTTGGGCCGGGACTCTGGTTCACTATTCTCGCCCCATTCACCACCCTGAAACACTCATCTCAACATCTGGTCCTTAACCTCAAACCTACCTCCCAAATGTTCAGTATTCCCAAACTCTTGAATCACTCCCCCATTCCCATCTCTCGCTAAATCCACCACCGCTACCGAAGTATTAAACGGAACTTTCAAATTCTCTACCGACAAGTCTCGGTGGAGCTTGAATCCCTTCTCTCTATGGAGATAATTCACAAACATCGTAATGGTCCCACCGTGGGTACAGATCAAGATATTCTTGCTGTCGCTATTTCTCTTGACCACTTTAGTGAACTCTCTGTCGACTCTCTCTTTAAATTGTTCCTTCTTCTCGCCAAACTCACGGAAACTCTCCCCGTGCTTAGCGAGAGCGTCCTTAAGATACATGCCTTCAGCGATGCCCATATTTCTCTCTCTAAATGCTGGCGTCAACTCCACTTCCTTCTGGTGGTGCACGGCAATCTCCTTGACGGTGTTTTGGCACCTAGAGAGATCTGACGAGATAATGTCATCAAGTTCCATCATCAGAAAGACCTGGCCGAGTTTTCTGGCCTGGTCGATACCGGTAGGGTTGAGGTCGATGTCGGTGTGGCCCTGAAGGATTTTCTTGACGTTATGGTCGGTCTGACCGTGGCGGACGATGAAGACACGGAGCACCTCAGGATTCGTATTGGGGACGATAGAAATAGTCATGGTGGCTACTGAATAAAATGTCTGGTGATACACTCTGCTAGTTCAGTTTATCAGTTCATTTTGGTCCCGGGCACTACCGGGGTGAGTCACTGGGAGAACCAAATGTCACTAAATGTGAGAAATAGCGAGAAATAATGAGACCCAATAATAGAAATAGTGAGAGAAAACGCCACGAATAGCGAGAGCTCCACTAAAATAGTGAGAGTATCCGCTAAAAATAGTGAGAGCATCGGCTAAATCTTGGAATAGCTCGCGCTAAAACTACTAAAACTCACCCTAAAACTACCAAGATGCCGGGTTTAATCCTAATAACGACTTCAGGTTCTGAAAGTCTAGTTCTATTTTTATATACAATCTATGTGTGAATTTTTGCAGCGCCTCTAGTGAAAATTGGTGAGATTGAGTAAATTATGGGACATTTTAGGTGGTCTCTAAGATTCTGACCTGGCAGTCTGAGCTCTCTAGCGATATTTACTTCCAATGAAGTTTGAAGAGTAATTCTGGCTCTGGGGTGCACCGGTTCACCTATTTGTAGAGTTTCCGCTAATTTTCTGGGTCTTTCCAGATTCTAGTGACACTATTTGAAGAGTAGCATGAGTAATAGCGCAAATCAGAAAGTAATACACTTTCAATCATCGGGAATTGCGTTGTGAGTCAGTAGCAATGGCGATATTCTTCAAAAAATCACATTCCAATTCGTCTTCAATCAGTTCATCTCTAACAGTAGCAGTAATTGCTCTTTATTGCGGTATGATTTGGATCAGAATCGGTCTTGAGCCACTAGTGAATTTGTCTACTTCATAGACGGCAAGTTATTGGCTCCACGTCTCTCTCCACGACCCTCATAGTCTCTAACAATTTTTGTAGATAGTTCGATAGTTCATTAAAAATACCTCTGGACTCAAACACCCAGCATAAGCTAGAAATGCCACCGAGAGAGTAATATAATCACTGGATCCAAGTAGTGACACTGGCGACCAACTGGTCACACAAATATTTGTCTAGTTAGAATCAGTAGCGAGCCTTTGAGGCTTCCATTAGCTAATTCAAATTGTCCCACTAGAAACCAATTCAAGAATTTAGTATGTTAAATTAATGACGAAAATTAGTGACGTAAGACTCGCTATGAAACCAGACGAACCAGTCAATAATGTCCACTGGTTCAGTCGATTATTCATCTGCGAACCAATAATATTATGACATAGTCAGTAACTATGGTATCGCTAGTGATTGTTCTAAGTAGATTAGTTTGCTCACCATCATTTGTCTGTTTCAGTTCATTCTCATTATCAGTCACTAGATATCATTCGCTAGCTCAAGATCAGTCACTAGATATAATTCGCTAGCTCGCTATCGCTCACTAGCTCACTCTAACTCTAACTCACTCTCTCACTAAACTTCTCCCAAACCTCCTTATTCATTTTATATCCATGTTTTGCTCCCTCTGGAAACGTCCTTTCCTCAACTTCTCGTTTATACTCCTCCATCCCTTTGACCCCCTGGTCAAAAACGTTACTGTACTGCTTCACAAACTTAGCCTTGTGACTCTCTGGCTCACACATCCCGAGTAAGTCAGCCACCACTAAAACCTGGCCAGAAGTCGAAGGTCCGGCTCCAATCCCAATGGTAGGGACCTTAAGTTTATTGGTAATAAACTCAGAAAGCTTGTTTGGAATACATTCGAGTACAATTGAAAACACGCCCGCTTTCTGTAATGCTAGGCACTCGTTATAAATCTTTGAGGAGGTTTCTACTGAGTTTCCCTGTAATTTGAACCCACCAAAAGAGTTGTGTCTCTGAGGAGTCAACCCAACATGGCCCATCACAGGGATCCCTATGGCCACCAATTTAGTGATGGTAGGGAGAATTTCCTCGTTACCACCTTCGACCTTGACTGCCTGGACTTTTCCTTCCTTAACGAGTCTAATGGAGGTGTCCACGGCCTGTTCCACTGATTTTTCAAAACTTCCAAATGGCAAATCGGCCACTAAAAACGATTCTTTGTTTCCACGCTCAACAGATTTGACGTGGTAGAGAAATTCATCCAACGTGAGCTCGTTGGTGTCCTGGAGACCCAACGTCGTCATTGCTAGCGAGTCTCCCACTAAAGCTATATCAAATCCAACGCGTTCGCCCATCTTACTGGTGAGATAATCATGGGCCGTCACCATTGTGATGGGTTTCAGAGACGAAAATTTGGTGGCGATATCTATGAGAGTACGCCTAGGACGATGGATATGCAACGACAACGCTCGTGGCGACGATGAGAAGCTCCTCACGAGGAGTCTTTGTAGTTGTTTCGACATGGTGAACCTCGGTTGATCGATAATTAGAGAAAAAGTGAGATTTAGTAAATAAGAGATTTAGTGAGACATCTAGCGAGAATGATGGTGAGGAAATCACTAAATAATATATTTCTTAGCTTACAAATACGAAAAATGATTTTTGAGATGTATTTAGTGAGTCATCAATGAGATGCTTGTGAAAAATTTAGCGAGAGAATAAGAGAAGCTCACTAAAATTCATATTTTTAACCGCACTTATAAATATTTAGTGACACATCTCTAATATAAGTATCACTCGGTAGAAGTATGTAATAGTGGCAGCTTGTAGAAGTCAGATTTATACTCACTAAAACTGGTACATCTAGAAATACGATACTGAAACGATCTATTTGGCAGATCGGCCAAATAATTCTGTTACCATGATCACTCTTGTCGAACTGTTACCTATTGCTCCTTAGAAGGTGCTTAAAGACGTTTCGAACTTGAACGTTGGATCACGTGTTGCGTTACACGTGATCTGAACTATATCAAATTACCACGGTAATTGTGCCAGGCTAGTATCTAAAGCAAAATCTCAGAGTACCTGAACCGTTATCTTGATTAGATGATGTTAATCTAACTTACTTTGATTCCATAATTATAGCATAATTCGTTCAAATTAGTATCACGTGATATATATTATTAAATCACGTGATATATATTGAAATACCTATATCAAGCTGAAGAGAACAAACTACAAGAAATGCCGACCTAAAGAACGTGAATTAATTCAAACATAGCTTCTAATACATATATCTACTTATTATTAGATTTATAACGATTTGAATGTAAACGTTCAAAGTTATTAGTTAACAAGATCGTCGTATATACGTTTAACCACAACGAATAAAATATACATCACGTGATATAATATTTTTCTATGCACGTGCAGAATTGAGAGAATAGTAAAACTTTAAAACGGTCATACAAAGCCCATACACACTAAATTCTAATCGTATAATAACCAATATCTCTAAATATTCTTAATCTTACTATATCTAATCACTTTATATTTCGCTTAACTATATTCTAACCTCTATTCGTGGTGTCCTGTATTGCGGACGTTGCTGTCCTGCATATAACACCCAATAGAATAGTGCCCTAACCATATACAACCCATTCTCAACGTGTACCTACCAATATCACTTGCTAACCCTAACGTTTAATGTGTACTTACCAGATTATATATAATAAGTCCTGTATAATGCGTCGTCCACTCTGACTCCCACCGCACCCTCCAATGCTCTCCACCATACATCTCCTTAAACATCTCCGTCCTTCGGTAAGATACTTCTCACACTCCATCAAAATGTCTGCTCCTGCTTCTACCCAAATCGAAATCTTGTCCCCTGGTGATGGTAAATCCTTCCCTAAGGCCGGTGACTTGGTCACCATCCACTATACCGGAACTTTAGAGTCTGGTAAGAAGTTTGACTCTTCCCGTGACAGAGGTAAGCCATTCCAATGTACCATTGGTGTTGGCCAAGTTATCAAGGGTTGGGATTATGCTATTCCTAAATTGAGTCTTGGTGAAAGAGGAAAGTTGACCATCCCAGGCCACGAGGCTTATGGTGACAGAGGATTCCCAGGTTTGATTCCTCCTAATGCTACTTTAATTTTCGATGTTGAATTGATTGGTATTAACTAAATGATTAGATGAGTAGGATAGTGATATCTAGTGATAGCTAATGAAATCTAATGAAATCTGAGAGGAATAGTAAATCTCAGAGGACTAGTGAGAAACTGTGGCTAGGATTGTGACTAGATATGGCTAGGCTAGCGAAGATTATTGAGAATTGATACATTTAGTGAAAGCAAGAGATGATGTTAGTTCTTACTAGTTAGGGCTCCCCTGGCTTTCTCAGTAACTTCAGTTTTAATCTGAGCTCCTTCTCATATCTTTTCAGCTAATCTCAGTTAACATTTACTCTCGTTATATTCTTAATATATGTTTGTCCATTGATTCTGTTGCAAGTAGTCTCTTCATCCCTCCTTGATGAAAAATCCACACCGCTGTATTAACAGTGACCAAAATAAGGTATACTGCATATAAAACAACTAATTTTATATACAGGCCACGTAGGTCATCTAAATTGCTACCCCAGAAGTGGTTTCTTAACCCTGAAAATGGACTGGAGATATAGAGACAGAGTAGGGCCAGATATGGAGATAAAAGTAGACCAACTATGGAGACAAAACTAATTTGTAATATAAAGAAACTGTAATATTCTTAACAGAATCCAAATTATTCCCATAGTGTAATATTCTCATAGGTAGTGAATATTCATGCAGCAAAGTTATGTGTAAACAAGCATTTCTAAAATGACCGTCTTCAGCATGTATTGATTGTGATTGTTTAAGTAGATCGTTATTACCTGTTAGTTATGTGGTCGTGTGTATACCGATTATTTGGGTGCAAAATCATCAGTTCTAACAAAATCATCAGTTCTATCAAAATCAACAGTTTTAAACTTATACTGTCATAGAAGTCCTGGCTAGAGTCATAGAAGTCCTCGTTATTTACACCATTTCCATTATTATAATTACACCAAGTCACAATTCTAGAGCTCTAGAAGTGGTGTCGCATATTTCTCATTATTCATTTCACCTCCTCCAATACAAAGAACCGGCCCTTATCACTATTTTATCCGTTACAGGTAGCGAAGGTAAACCAACTTTATACTGGACGTCAAACACCTTGAATGCAGGAAGTTTCACTACCTTCTCGTCTCCAATGAAGACACCCTTGAATTCAATTACATGCTGGCTAAAAGGAAGCACAGGAAAGGCCGGTTGTTTGAATGGAACACGATCCGCAAATACCCAGTCTGGTTCATCTTCCACTAACAAATTGGTTGTGAATGTAAAGATCCGTGGAGTAGGGTTTTCAAGAATATATGTCAAGGTCACGGTTTTAGTTGTCAGATCTTCACTAACATCTTCACTAATCGTCACAAGTACCCTAGGGTCAGAAAGCGGCAACACTGCTTCAAAATCTGTAGGTCTGAATTCGTTGGTTGGTCCACCAATTCTATTCCAGTAGATAACTAACGAAATCGTCACTGGAGCGTTTCGATGTGAAAAGCCATTTACGCTTCGTGTAGTGAAACTCTGGTCCAATACAACATCACCAACTACAGCCTCACCAACAGGCTCAACTTTCAACTCCAGATTCGCAGATTTGAACAAATATTCAACCAGCTTGATCTCCAAATCACTCAGTTTTCTCACCACTTTGGCCAGCCATATACGTGTAGCAATAGGCATGGAGGAAGAGTCGTCTGACGATACTACAAACGGCGACGGCATATCAATGGCATCTATGGAATCACCACGGAACCGAGGAACAACACTCCACTCCAAGTCAAACGGTTTATTTAAAATAGGAAACGACATTTCTGTCACATCATACACTTTAACGTCCTCGTCGGAGGCATAGACCTTGAAGTCAAGAATGAGGCTTCCCAACTCAGTCTGGTCACTCCCTGGATGAATCATAATATGTAACAAATGGTTTTCTTCGCCACCCAGGGCCAAATCCAAAGCTTCATCATCCTTCAAAGAGTCCCAGTTGACCTGGGTAGAGACCTCTGACCCACTTACCTTAGCATTCACTGATATAGCCAACTTTTCATACTTTATTGATTCATGTGGTTGGTAGTGGATTTTCATAGGGATTGATACCTTCTCTCCTAGTACTAAACTTGATAATTCAAAGTCGGTGGAGATATCGACGTTGGGTCTGCATTGTAGAATTTGAATCATCTGAGGTGGTGAGTTTAATCTGATTTGTTTCTTGAGTAACTTGGAGATCTTCTGAGGCTCAGGAACATTTATATCCCGAGTTATGTCCAGATCTGACTTTTGCACATCAGTTTTCTTTATTTTCCTTCTAGAATACAAGATTCCATGATGATACGTTGTAGACTTCTCTGTAAATTGAATTTCTTCGCTATTCTCGACATCTATACTCTTGTCACCAGAGAAAAGTCGGATCCGATAGTCCATCTTGATACTGGACAACTTGTATGTTCCAATCTTGTCGAAGGATTGATGAAATTGAAGAACTTTCGGGTCGTTAATAGTGAGATCTGCGGTGGTGGATTCTGACAATTCTTCATCGAATTCAAGCTCCTCCAATAATGAACTTTTTCCTGTTTTATGAGTTATAGAAATAGTTCTAAATGGTTCAAATTCATTCTTGCCCTTTCTACAGAAATTAACCTCGATTTTGTCCACCAAAACCTCAACTGTGATCCCTGGAAGAAGATTTTGGAACACTTTGTTATCAAATTTTGATTTGACAGCTAGTTGAACCATGCATGGATCGAACATGAACGTTTCATTCTTCTCTGGATTCACAACAAGAACCAGGACTTCGAAAACACGGGAGAAATCGAGTTTCAATGGATCAGATGATATAAAAAGCTCGTTTATATTATAGAAACCTTCAAGAGACTGTCCTGAACAAGACAGTTCTATAATTCGTTCCAAAACTTGTTTGGAATCATTTTTCATCGAGAAACAGGTAAGAAGTTTCTGTGATATTTGGGTTGGGGAGATTTTGATGTTCTTAAAGTTGGAAATTGCCTCTTCAACATTTCCATCTGATAGAAATTCTTCTGCAATTTGATAGTTGATATATTCCCTAAAGGAGGGTGAAGATTCAAAAGCGGCCGCTTGTTGGAGGAGCAAAAGTCGATGTTGCTTAACCAGGTGAAGATCTTTGAAAGTAAATAAATAGTTGAAGAATGGTGGAGGGAGAATAGAGGATGATAAGATGTGTTTAGAGGTTGAGTTGGAAATATTTGTGGACCCTAAACCTGAATTTATGTCAGAATCACCAATTCTCTTGAGATAAGATGCCGATTTTAAATACAAACTTTTTATATCAGTAGTAATGTAATCATTGTTAATTTTCACACCACCAAAATATTCAACAACTTTTGATTTCTTCATCTTCAAATTTAAGTTTGCAAGGATCGAATCGGGTACAAGTTTCATCAATTGAGCCAACCATTCGTACTGGATCGAAATCCAATTCTGATGAACCTCATATGAGGAGATAGAGACTGTGGTTTTACTAGTCTTATTCTTATCAGACTCATCCTCACTAATTTTAGTCTCATTCTCACTCATTTTAGATACACTATCCCTCACGTTAGTCTCTATACCAATTTCAAGTAACTTATTTATACTAGTTACTTTCTGGATATGTTCTGAATGTTTCTTGAATCCCTCAATCGGTTCCTCTAATGAGAAATACGCTCTTACTATATGAAACCCAAGTACATCAAGCAACGTTCGAAACTGAATATACAACTTCAAATCATGTTCTGAGCAGTCAGACAACGACAGGAAATTGGTACCAACAATCTCAAACAAACTAGTGTAAGAAGATTCTAAAATCTTGAGCGATACCTCCAAGTTATGGGGGTTGACAAACTGATTAATGATAGCGTGTTTGATCAGGTTTCTAGTTTCAAGAAACTTGGGTGAAATTTCGACCCTTGTGTCTATAGGTTTGGTCGAAGGACACGAGTAGTATTTCTTGTGGCGTTGTTTGATGTTGTACTCGATTTTTGAGTAGAAATCAATGGCTGGGTTTCGGAGGTTAGAGAGTAAAGTGCTCACCACTAGCTCAGAGTCTCGGGTAAGTGTCTCTGGCGAGCTATTCAAGTAAATCAATCCCGTGAGTCTTGGTAAACCAGTAAATTGACGAAGTTGTGTGATACGTTCTTCGTCGTCAGACGAGTTGGAAATTACTATGGCTACAAATTTGACGTCTGAACGGAGAAATTTTGCTTTTGCGGTCTTAATCCGGTTGGCTAGGGCTAGGCTCGACTCGCCAGCCAGGAACTCAAATGTTTGGATATGTGAAAACGGCCTCTGATCGATATATTTTGAAAACCAGTGGTGACAGAGAATTCCGTTGGGAAAGAGATCTGATAATGAATTGAACGGGGAGAGGATAGAATGATCTTTGGTAGTTTCCTTAGGATCTCCAGTGGCAGTCTCCCCTGTAGCAATTATAGTGTTGGTCTCGGCATTTATTGGAGAAGCTGCCCTAACGGTCGCCCCTAGAGGGGGAGCTAAATCACCAGACAGAGCCGGCACAGTAGCCCCTTCACTCGTGTGACCATTTTCCTCCCCAATCTCAATCAAATACCGACTGCTCAGTAATCTGTTCCTTATAATTGAATTATCCCACACCTTCCCTCTCACGTTAAACAGCTCAAAGAACTTTGCCAACTCCTCTTCAGCACGCTTCGTTTCGTCGCTAGCATGTTTCAGTAGTTGGACGCGTATGAACGGCGAGATATGCTGGAGAAATAGCGGGTTGTAATTGTCCATGGGGCTCGTTAGTTGTCGTTAGATAGGTACTATTGATTTACCGATGTGTCTCCACAGAAATATCAACAACTGCTTATGTAATCGAGATTAGAGACGGTGATGTAGATGGAGATGGGATAGGAGATGAGAGATGTAGAGAAGACGTAGTGGGAATTAATGGAGTCAGTGTAGGCTAAGGGTAGGTGGGAGATTATTTTGGAGAGATATAAGTAGTTTTTTCATAGTTGTGATACCTATGTATTCGTATTGCTACAGGAAATGCTAATCTTTTAATGAGAACTAGTGAGTAAAATCAAGTTTCTGGTGAGAAACCATGAGAAGTTGGTGGGGATTTATGAAATATTAGCGAGAATCCCTATAAAGTCTCAAAAACCTGACAAATTCATCACTAAACATATTAATTTATGAGGATTTCCCAAATTCTTGTGCGTAATGATCACCCACCCAAATCTAGTGCGAATTAAAGTTCATTAATAAGTACATCTATCTCACTCTTCTCAACATGTCTGACCTTATAAACGCCAACCCTACGGTGATAGATGTTTCAAACCTCCCCACGAGACGTGGCGACCTAAAGAAAAACGTCAACGATGAGTTAGTGGAAAATATCGTTTCTTTAGCATTAAGTGTAGCTAGTGATCCAGAGGATAATATGGACGAAGATGACGAAGAAGATGACGAGGATATCATAGACGCCCAGGAGATTTTCGATCTCATATCAAACATCTCGGACCCCGAACATCCGCTCACTTTGGCCCAGTTAGCGGTTGTTAATTTGGTGGATATCAAAGTTACCCATGGCCCCAACAAGGGGATCAGCGAGGTGTTGATTAAAATCACTCCAACCATCACACATTGTTCGTTAGCGACTTTACTCGGACTAGGAATAAGGGTCCGTTTGGAGAGATGCTTGCCTCCAAGATTTAGGATCAAGATTTTGATTAAAGAGGGATCTCACCAGTCGGAGAACCAGGTGAACAAGCAGTTGAATGATAAGGAGAGAGTAGCGGCGGCATGTGAGAATGAACAGTTGGTGAGCGTTATTTCACAGATGTTGAGTACCTGCTAGATATTCTAAGCTAGATATTCTAAGCTAGATATTCTGAGCGTAGCGAAGAATATCGAAGAGTATCGAAGATATAAGCTAAATATTGAAGTATAGCGATGAAATATCCAAGAATAGCGGTGTTCTAAGCTAATTTCTGGAAATAGATATGTCACTGGGACGATATTCTGAATTTTCTTTCATCTTAGTGGAGAAACGGATCCATAAAAGCCTTATGTGGAAAGGAATGGCGCTCGCTGTCCAAATACGTCAGATTTGCCATATGTTAGCGAGATGAGTTGCGAAGAAAGAACAATCCGTTTTGTGGGGGTGGAGATGGGGGTCCTGTCGATTGAGATCTACACCAAAACCCTTCTCCAAACTTCTCTAAACTTCTCAAGACCTCTGACCAATGTTTCTAGTGATAATGGTAATTTGCGATAAACTCTAGCTAGTTACCGAACGATTGCCAAATCTACCAGGTACTGATCTCATTGTCTCAGTGAGATCTTATCAAGCCAGCTCATACACTCAGCAGATAACTACCTATCAAGTCGCTAGCCTAAGTTGAAAACATTTAGTCATATAAGGGACTTGAAGAAGCTCGTCAAACTATCAATCCCAAATTTCGGATCGGAACTCTATAGGAAGATTATAAAGATTATCACCTCCATGATTAGTGAGGACTATGTGAACATTAAAGACATTCATGACATTAATGGCATTAATGGGATTTCAAATCGAACTCTTTTCTTCTACCTAATTTTCTATTGCTAGTATTCTCTAGCGAGACAATAATTGTTACATAATAAATATTCTAGGAACTAGAGAAATAAAGTATTAGTAGAAGTAATAGAACAGAGGCGTAATAAATATAGTTAGGGGTTGCTAGGTGACTTGGTGTATTGATGGGCGAATGTTTATAGTACAATTTAGTGTAGTGGGTAGTCTGATTTAGTGTAGTGGGTAGTCTGATTTAGTGAAGCTAGTGGACTATTAGGGATTCTTTGGATGGTATGGATATTGGAGGAATAGCCACTGAATTGGTGGAGTAGTCAATGAATTAGTTGTGGTCAGTGGATTAGTTCTCGTCAGTTAATTGGTCATGGTCAGCAGCTACTTAATCTAATCATATAATTATGTTGTTTGTCGAGGAAACTAAAGTCTTGAGGTTTACCTATTAAGGCATTTTGACTCCACTATAACCTTAAACTTTAGAAGCCAATCCACGAGAAGAGAGTTTTCACAGCCCTAGGGACCGAAACCTTTAAAGACTTGTCAAATATTAGTATTATCAAAGGTCCTGAAAGTTTAGCAAAGTCCCAAATATTAATTTTTCTGATGTTGTTTAAAGTTTTGTAGGTGATGACCAGTTAGAGATGTGATAATCGTCGAGTTAGTGCTAGCGAGAAGCTACTGCCAGCGAGAAGTTGCTGTTGGTGATAGTTAGTGAGTGCTAGCAGAGTTAATTCTATTAGATTCTGTTGGTGACAGTTAGTTGCTGCTAGTTGATGTTAGTGATAGTTAGTGACTTCTCCAGAAAGATGATGACTTTGTTTGACAATAAGAGTCTCTTCCCTCCATTATTCACGCTAAAATCACCTTGTTTATATCCTATTCTTTCCCCCAAAGTGATGAGAGTGTCCAATATTGGTCCTGAATAGCTGAGATGAATGTTAACAATCCAACTAAAACCCCATCATAAGATTGTATACCATTGTAAGAATTTCACAAATCAACTATGGCGAGAGAATCAGAATTTCCCATTGAAAAGAGACTTAAATTCAGAATCTTATGGTGAAGACTGGGGAAATAATAAGAAACTCATCACTATTCAGAACTATTCAAAACCTTTTCATTCATGCTAATCATCAACTAGTAAATCCATACTCTGTAAGACAAAATATCTTAAATATTGGAGGAGAGGGTAACTGTATTCAAGCAATCAGAGATTGACGCATTTGTGACCTTTCTAACTTTTCAAAAGTACTCTATCAAGAATAACGAGAGAATACAATATCCATTCAATGAGAAAGATGGATACTGATTTTCTCGCTATTGATTAAGAAAACTGGATATTGATTCTTATTCTTTTCTTTATTTCTACCACTCATAAACCTTTAACTTTGCATAATCCAATATCATCTGAGAGATATCTATCACGATAAATTTCCATACCTTGGTCTTGATAAACTCCATTAACTTCACCAATTTCGAGCTGCTAATCAATACATTACTCGAGTGGGTCTCGTTGTGGTTCAAGAACGAAATCATCTTATTACAAACGTCCAACAAACTGCACAACTGGATGTAATATTCGTGCTTGTACTTTCTGTTCTCGATTCGTTGTTCTAGAGTCAAAACAACTGCCGGGGACACGATCTGTCGAGACGCAAGAAGTCTGGATTCATTGATATCTGTTGGAGCAGTCGAACTAGCTCTTCTTCGTGAATTGTTTGAGTTGACAGAAGACGTAGTCATCACACTGCTTCTATTGCTGAGTAATGATGCCGAGGAGTTGGAGTTAATGGAGCTAGACAGATCACGATGTTTCTTCAACTTATTATATATCCTTGACTTTGTCATGAAACTTGGTTTCTCGTCGTTTACTGAGACGTCGCTGTAGGACGACGACGAGTCGTGGCCAAGAAACGTCAGTAACCGCTTTTTAGACGAATTCAACAAATCACGTTCTCTTGAAATCCCAGAGATCCGTTTCGCTAACGGTTGGTTGATATTGGGCGCAGATTGTGAGTGGGCTGAGTTATAAGTAGCAGTGGGTTTGAGTACTGTATGAGAATCTTCATCGTCCTCTTCTTTTAGCGAGAAATCAGGAGGCGTATACACCGAACTGACTCTCACCGGCACGTCATATACCTTATATGCCATAAGCAATTTGACATAATAGTTCATGGATGTTTCTATGGAAGAAAGATCTTTTTCACCCAGCAACTCGGTATTTATCATCTTTATAATCTCCATTAAGATCGACGTTTTGATTTGAATATCTTTAATTGAAATGATGTCCATAAGCCAGATATCTTCAGGAAAAACGATATTTGGAAGTAGTTCATTAGATTTGGTGATTTTAGATTTCATTATTGGTTCAGGATTAGAGTCTTTAGATTTAGGGTTAGAGTTATCGTTAGAGTCTCCAGAATACTCTCTAGAATACTCTCTAGAATAACTATCTCGAGAATTGCTATCTCGAGAATTGCTATATCTAGAATTAACAGTGTTTCTCGATTTTATAGTCGGTCTAGACTTGGAAGTTGGAATGTCTCTAGAGTCCTGGATCAGTTCTGACAGGAAATTGAACAGTTCGTCATCGCTCTTGGAATTATTTTTGTTCATGTTAGATTCGTCTTTCTTTAATATCGGCTCCTCCTTCGTAAGTTCTTGTAAGTTAGGCTCAAGAATGCTGCCATCCTGGAGATTACACACTTTCCTCAAGAACTCATTAATTGCCTTGTAGTTTTTTGATTCCACGGGTATTGATAATGATAATCTTTGGAAACTTAGATCTTTGACTTCGTTAGAATGGAGACGACCAGTTTCACCAGACATAAGGAGGGTAGTCAGAGAGTTAGAAATGAGTTAGATGTGAGTTAGATTCGGTAATTCGTGACAATAGGATCAATTTCTCGCTAGTAGTAGCTAATATAGACTGTTTCTAGGTAATTCTGGTTCGAATAGGCCTTAAGTTTGACGGTCAAATTATTAAATGGTCTGTTTTGATTTTCGCAGCTGCAACACATCGCTGTCGTTAGTGACAGCACTGAGGTTGTGGAGGGCAGACGGGTACTATAGCGATCATTTAGAAACTTTGGGCTTTCTATGTTAAGAATTTGATGAAGTAGACATAATCGTGCTAGAGAGGGTATGATATATCTTATTTGGTTAGGATATAACTTGTATTATACCTTCATTAATTAATGAGAATGTCTAAGAAGTCTCGCAAAAATAGGTTATACTTGTAGTATTCGCACGATAATTTACCGACATTGTGCTATTTTTTGATGCCTTCTCACTATTTTTTGGTATATTTCTCACTAATCCATATATATCTCTCACTAATCTTAATATATTTCTCACTAATTTATCACATGATTAATTACAAGAATTGTTAGGCTTTATAATCACCATAAGATTAAGATTAACAATCAAGATACAATGCTACAGCATTAGTTAGTGATAATACGATTGTAGTTACCGAAAGATTACCATTACTTCCACATCTCTTGACAGCTATTTAATATTAGTGGCCTAGACCCGCGACTCTTCTCCTACTGTAGTTGCAATTGTAGAGTATACTTCTCTGTGTAGTTCTTGCAGTATACCAACCACCTCTAACACTACTGCCGCTACTTCTTCTGCTATTTTTGCTTCTATTTACTACTTCTTCTGGTTACTTCTTCTTCTATTATCTCCCACCTACCCCCACCGAAGTCGCGACACCGCAACTTGAAATTCGAACAAACAATTGACACACTAACCATCCTAGCCGTTAACGAACACACTGGCTTACTATACATTATAATCATAGACGAATAGACAGCTCAGTAATTCCTCGGTAATAGTTAGTGAAAGAATCAGGATTCTACCACAAGTCAATTAAAGAAAGATTATCTCAATTATCTCAGCAAGTAAAATTTGGCAACCCGACCCAGTTCTTTTCACCACAACCACACAAACTCTTGAAAGGGCTTAGAAATCATCTCGTTTATAAGTACCCACTTCCTCGATATTCCTAGAGCCCGTTCCTTTAACATCAACTTCTCGTTGCCCCATTAACTTCTCACTATTCTACCATATTTACCCCTGATTCTCAGTTCCTCTAATTCCTCTAATTCATCATGTTTTCCTCCAACAGACCCAAATTCTCCTTCAACCTCACCATCAATGAACTCTCCAACATCCCTCAGATAGGTGGGCATTGTTATATCGAAATGCAGATCGGTGACGGTAAACGGTTCATTGCCCTCTCCAATATCGTCCCTCGACGTCAACCACGGAAGGAAGAAGTGTCCAAGAAAGATTCCGAAACTTCCGAGTCTAGTCTCAATTCGTCCAGCTCAGGTAATGTGAGTACTGTGACGTCCTCCAAGCGGATTCATAACTTCAAATGTCAGTTTAACTTCAACGTTTCGTGCAATTTAAAGTTTCCCATAAAACGAAGAGAAAACTTGATTGGAAACAAATATCTCTTGTTAAAAGTGTACTATGTGAACGATAAGAACTCACACGACTCTATAGAGCTCGGAAAGTTGGATATCAATCTTTCGGAGTATCTCAATTTCACTGACCCGTTGACGTCAAAGTATTTGTTGAAACAGTCGAAAGTAAACTCGATCTTGAGCTTGACGATATCTTTATCAGAATTGCCGTCGAATTATGATTTCCATACGCATTTGCAGATTACCGATGCTCCCCAGGCGTCCTCCACAACGTCTATAGGCTCGAAAAAGGCTAGCAATGGTTTTAATGTACCCCAGTTTGAACGGAAGAATGTTTTTAGTGGGATCAATAATGTCCTTCCAGAATCTAACCCAGCAGTACCAGCGCCGTCTGCACAATCAGAGGATGAAAAGCAGAAAAAACCGTCCAAGCTGTCTAAAAAGATCTTTCGCCACGGCCAACACGGCCATACGCATTCGTCGCACAATTCTACTCGTATGGAGTCCCAGAGCATTCCTTCCGGTAATAAGAGTGTTATAATGGACCCCATTGTCAGCAGACTCTACTACAAAATTCTTGAAAGCACCTGGGACCCGGAATTGAAGCCTCTTCTTGAATATTCTCCAGAACAATGTATAAAGGATATCTTTGAAAACCCAGAGAACCCCCAAGGATGGAACCAGGAATTAGCAGAAAAATTCGGCGATTGGTCTAAAGATAGGGACGAGCAAGATGAAAATGTCCGTGATATCAACGGACTCATTAATGAATTGACTTTCCGAGATGATTTAAGAAGCTGGACAGTTAGTCAAAAAGAGGAATCCACGTAGTCTGTGATGTTTCAGGAAACTACTAATTATCACAACCAAAATCAACACTCTAAATTAGATGGTCCAGAATCAAAGATTGATAATTTCTGGTAGCTACAAGATGTCAATACTGAGCCAAATTCACTAATAATTGCTTTATCTATTGAAGATAATTCTCATTTGGTTCCTATCATCTAGAAAATCTAATTACGATGATAACTAAGAAGTATTCTGTTATTCTCGATGCATTTTGTTATTCTCGATGCATTCTGTTAATTATCAATCATATCAACTACTGATATCGATCAGAATTGAAGATGTTCCTACCATATTATCCAACCTGACAGTCTACTCCAGATATATTCCAGATTTCATTTCTATACAATTGTGCTGGTGTATTTATTTGTATAAATCACTGGAGTCGTCCAAAATTCAACGTTTTTATCGGTTTTAACCATTTTCCCCACCGCTCAACAAGTACAAGGTTCAACAAGAACAAGGTTCAACAAGAACAGGGTTCAAATTGATTTTCATCGTTGGTATATGTGTTAGTGGTGTATATCTGGCTCTTTTTGGGTGATATTCTGAATTTAGCACTTGTTTTCTCGCTCTCGTTTGTCTTTATTACGGTTGATTGGTTTCTAAACTTTTGTGAGTGAAGCTTCCTGACGTGTCGACTCATAGAGTGTGAAATGTCCTTTAAAAGAATGGACAATTGACGGTCGAGGTCGCGACATTTCAGTCCTAGACCAGATTTCTGATTAGCGAGCTCTGTGGGTAAAGAATATGAAGAAGGTGTGCAAGAACATCCAATAGTTGCAAAAGACCCATAAGACCCAAAATTTCCGTACGATCGTGAATCTAGTAGACCGCTAGAACTATTAAAATCCAAAATTGAACCACTTAATGCTGACGCAATCAACACGAAACTTTCCTCTGAACTCACTGAACTAACAGAACAGACTGGACTCTCCATCGAAATCTCAAACACTTCGTTTCTGAGACCCAGCTCAAAATATGGCAACACTTCACAGAAGTTACAGAGTCCATGGATCCGGCCACTTTTCACACATTTGAGGTTTCTTGTATCACATAAACCTTTAAATTTGCCCCTGTTGATTAAGCGGATCGGAGTAGGTTGAATAGCAAGTTCCATAGCAAATGATGTTGGGATGAAGATTGTGAATTTGCACCCATTTGTGGTATTTAGACTGAGAAAAAAAAATGCGACACAGAAATGAGTTTTCGACAAGAGGGAAATATTTGCGACAAATTTCACTTCATCAGGAATTACTCGAGATGACTCTACAAGGTTACTCTAAATGACTCTAAATATGACTCTACTATAAGACTCCATCAAAGGAGCACAGACAGGGTGTATTTTATACATGTATTAGTGGCCAGTTGACCATGCAGTAACAGACAGTTCTTCTGGAACTGCTTGGATGCTGACGCATTGCTGCTTGAGGGCATACGATAAGTCACTATGGGTCGCTAGGACTAATAGGACTAATGGCATGTTAGAGGTATGACCCTCTACCGTACCATCGCTTAGCTCTCTCTCTCTAGCACTGTTCACTAAATATATTATAGTACACAATCAACGATACCTTCATGGAGAATTCTCGCATACTTCTCGTGATTCAAGTTCGCTAAGCGTTCTGTGGTTGGCTCTGACCCTGGAACTGGTTATGCTGGTTCTGGTTGCCCCGACGGTTGTTGTGGCCACCTCTGTTCTCTCTGTTCTCTCTGTTCTCTCTGTTGTCTCTGTTGTCTCTGTTCTGGTTCTGGTTCTGGTTATAGTTTCTTCTGTTGGTGTTGGAATTGGTGTTGGAGTTGTTGGAGTTGTTGTAGTTATAGTTGTTTCTTCTCTTTTGGTTTCTGTTTCTTTGTTCCATGTTCAAGAGGTTTTGTTCTTTGGCGTGGTCCATGATCTAGATGTTAGTAAAGATATTCTTAAATCGAATATAGAAATGATAAAAAATGATTATTAGCAATGGATAGTTACCAGCTAGAGAGTCTTTGTAGGATGTTAAGATGTAATAAAAATACCGTAAAGTGCCATTGAGTTTTGAAACGACAGTTCTTCAATAAACTCTCGGTCATTTCTAGGTGCTTTCTCGGTTTTTCAATACTCTTAATCTCAATTGTCTATTTCTTATTCTTATTCTCTTGATACGTACTTCTTCAGGTAACCTCAAATACTTGATGTGAATACCTCTGATATAAATCTCAGGGATCTTTAAAAAGTCTTCGCCATTTGCTGACGATTGAATGACATCTTTTAAGGTTAAGTTCATCCAAGGATCACAATTTACGAGGGCTCCGTTTAAGGTCTCGCCATTTTTCAATTCTATCAAAACTTGTTTAGTCTTTGCAGACGTTAATAAATATAAGGGTAACTAGAAGTTAGTATTGCCGAGTGTGTGAGTATTAGAAGTGAGAGGAGGTTCTGGAGAAATTGCTAGAGAAATGCTAGAGAAAGTAGCTAGTAACTCACTCGTAGCGAAAATCAGTGATAGAACCGAGAGCCAGTGATAACTAATCCATTTGAAACTAGCAAATACTTCGCTACGCTCAGCATTTGAATCTTGGAGGAGATTAGTCAATTCGAATACTAGCTAGTGCTAGCGCGTGACAAATAGTAACACTAATGACTCTAGTGGGAAATAGAAGTTTGACGAGACTAATGAGATGGATTTGGTGGTGGAATGATAGAAATAGTGGCTCTACCTCTAAAAGAAAATCTCTACCATTAAATAACTCGAGTAGTGACTGCATTTTCGCTATCCAAACCACAATAATATCCACCAAATCTAATTCAATTTTCATAGCGCTGACTCTGGCTTCAATCAGACTCTTCTCTAGTAATTCATGTATCCTTCGCTATTTTCTCCTGGTGTCTCTGTTTTAACTGCTGTAATTCCCCGTACTCCCCCTGGTAGGCTACCCCTCGATCCGTTGGGCCCTTTATTCTAAAATTTCTCAATCATAAAGTATTCCAGTCTATCTCTTCAATACATCCCGTCGCCAACGTTCTCTTATCCTCGGTACGTACCATTTTATATTCTATTGCTCATTAATCTGTTGTTGTGTGGCCATTTGAATCTTGAACAGGACCGCTCAAAGTTTTCGCTTTTGGACGGCGCACGACCTTTGGAACGAGCGAGGCCACCATAGTAGAAGTGAAAGTACGACCAAGCATGAGCAAGAGTGTAGAGAGGAGGTGTGAGATATGGATTACAACAGTCACATAATTTGTAGTCAAATATTAAAGGGGTTTTTGAGTCATTGTATAGAGATATTCTGGAGTCTCTTTTGAGTCTCATCTGGATGTCTCACATTATCTCACTACTGGATATATCACTACCAACATTATCTCAGTCTAGGACACATATATATTATATATATAATATCAACACTAATATTGCAATCTCCCTAAGTGTTTTCCGATATACTTATTACCATAGCTTGGACCTAGATACTAGTATGACCAATAACATCATTTTATAGTTCGCCGTGTCCCAACCAATTTCTTAAAACTGTCACTAAGTCACCATAAAAACAATTTTCGCACCACTAAATATCCTTATTTTTAAAAACCCCTCGCTAAATCTCCATTCTTTTCTCTTTTCCCTCGCTAAATCCCCATTTTTTTCTCTTTTCCCTTGCTAAATCACCATTTTTCTCCTCCATCTCACTAACTCACTATTCTCCCCCACCTCGCTAACTTTTTACGTCACCACTCCTCGCTTCGCATTCCTCTATACAAGTTGTTGATTTTTTATTCTAAACTTAGCCTCATCGTACTTGACACTTAACGTTGACAGACTTCCTGGACCAGCGCTGCCACTGGACTTCTTGCTAAGAATTCCAAAACGTGAAATCACAGAATCCCGCTGAAAAAATCTGCTAGCGATATCTCAAATAACAGATTTTTCATCTCTAGCATCGCCTTCTTTAGAGACGGCGTAAAACGACTGGAATTCCATAACTTCTGACAAAAGAAAGAACAGATTATCAAACCACTAGCGGACCCTAGTGATTATAAAAGGTCACTCTAGAAAGTTCTAATTCAAACCTGAAAACAGGGAAACGACAGGTAAAAGACAGGGAAAGGTCTTAATCTAAATCTAAAAGATATAAATATAACTCTATAAGGGCTAAAAGTCTAAATCTAAAAGTCTAACAGGTCTAAATCATCCTCTAGACAGCTTTTTTACAAAAAAAGAATTTGTCACTAATCAACTCCATCATGCATTTCATATATTTGTTGCTTCCTCTTCTAGCGTCGGTATCTGTGGCAGAAGATGCTCAAACCGCCAATAAAGGATCGTTAGTGGTGGCGTCGGTTTCCCAGAAAACAGAGATCGCAAACACTAAAACCACCAGCCTAAACACCATAAGAGTGACATTCGGTAAACCTTCTTTTTCAACTACCAGTACATTTACGCCGATAACCACCACCACAGCGGCGTCTTCGGATATTAGCGAGGATTCTAACGATATGGAATTACTCAAACTCGCTTTGACCATGCCTCCAGAAGATTCATTCTACAACGCACATTTCACGCTAGGTGAGGTCAACGGTACGGCAAATGTCGTCGACTTAAGGTTGGACTTAGTGCAGCCGGATATGTGGGTAATGGACGGGGCGAAATATTTCGACTGTAGCACAATCAACTTGTGGTACTCGTCGGAAGAAGAAAAAGTGTCAGGGACTGAATTTCCATCGTCTCTCACTGAAAACCCGTTCTACCAAGCTACTATTTGTGCAGGAGGTGGATTATACACTAATCCCACGGCGCTGGCCGCCTCCAACATTCCAGCAACAGAATCGTATGCGATTCCATACGTCAATGTGCTCCGGGCTGTTGGAGACTTTGTAGAGACGAATTTGAGCTTCTCGCTTACCAACCAGGAATCCATCAAGTTCGAAGACTTTACGTTTTTGAATGTTTTCGATACAAATGTGTTTTATGGTGGAATCGGGCTCGCAGGTAACCCCTCGGGATCCGGACTCTTGAACTCTCTTGTGGAGAAAGGATACATCAAGTCGCGAGGATACTCTCTCTGGTTCAACGATTATACAGACTCTGAGCGTGCAGTGGGAGAACTCATCCCAGGAGTAGTGGATCAAAAGTATTTCCAAGACTCGTTGTATGCGTTTGAAATGTTACCTATCGAGGGAGAAAGATATGATGGCCTATTGTCGTCCATTAATAGCGGAATCAAGGACTTAAAACTCCCCACCTTACTTCTAGACGATCTCTCTGTGGGAAACGACTTGACGGGCCAGAAAATGTCTTTGAAACCCGACTCCGCGCCGTTGCCAGTCATTCTCGACTCCCGTAACGTCAACAACTACTTGCCTCTCGAGGTCATCGTCAATATCGCTATCCAAACCAATGCCTTCTACAGTTCCGAGGCTGGTCGCTGGTTGGTGGAGTGCGACAAGATTGCTGACTCCAGCGCTTCCTTCTACTTCCAATTCAACGACCTAAGCGTCAAAATCCCCATCACGCACTTTATCACAGAGGCAGTCTGGTTCAAGAACACATTAAAGTTTCAGAACGGTAAGAAGGCGTGTTACCTCGACTTTTCGCCCTCTGACACCTACGGCTTCAACTCCTTGGGCTTGAGTTTCCTTTCCAATGTCTACTTGGCCGTCGATAATGATGGTGGATATGTTGCATTGGCCAATTCAAACAGTCTTCTCGAGGTGGAGGTGGATGATCTCGTACAGTCGTTCACGTCAACCCGTCTGTACTCCCAAATCGCGCTTCAATCCAACGTGTCTATAATTCACAGCTCTATAGGGTTTATTGAGTCAGGAACGATTCCGTTCGCAACAACCGTGACACGGTCTGGAACTGCGATCGCATTCTCTCTCTCTGTCCCAACGACCAATTCCCAAGAACAGCTTATTCCAGCGAGGTTCTCAGGAGCCATCGCAAATGGTGAGACAGTTATCACTGGAACCAAAGGTACCACCACGACATTTTTACCGGGATTAAGTGCTAGTGCTGCTACAAACTCCGATACTAAGTATGCCGGAGCACAGCAACTTCACAATCCGATGGCGGTATTTGTGACGAGGTATAGTACGGATTTTTATGGTGTATCTGCGGTTATGACGCTTTTCTTGGGTTTAGTTTATTATTTATAGATATTACGACATTTTAATATGACCTCTGGATATGAAGAAAATAATTATTAGTGATGCGCTAAGAATCGTCTCTATTTAGTGGAGTAGTTGCGGAAGAGAGTAGTGGAGTCGTTGTGGAACCTCTATTTAGTGGAAAACCTCTCCATCTCTTAGTGAAGCCACTGAGAAACTATTATCCAGATTCTTGCTGTGAGGTTCCAGACTACTCCACTACCTAAAATACTATTCTAAGAATCAAATCATCGATAGAACTTGTTGGTTTTAGGTACCTCTAGTTTGTTGAGCATTTTCACTCTTGCCCCAGACCTGAATAGCATACAATATCTTGAAAGAGTAGTTAGGAAAAACCCGTAAAGTCACGTGATTATGGCACGTGATTATATTGTTATATTTTCATCACGATACTCTACAGGCACTACTTAGAGTCTGGGAGTGTATACTAAGACAGTCGGTATAATATGTGAATATGTCCGGCGTCATATTTAACTAAACCAGTTTGAGTTACGTGGCGACTGATCTGATTTGGTGTGATATCATTTTGGCTGCAAAATGTCGCGACCATAGATAAAACAAGAGATCCAGCTGGTGGTATCAGGTCCTTCTCGACATTATAATGTCGTGGTGTGATGAATAGATCTACTCGGAACAGTCGTGGTAGATCCTGTTAGTGCGTGGAAGTTTTTCAGGCTACGCATAATCGAAGGAGATTCTACTGGGAAATATTACGAAGTCGCTACGGAGAATTGAAGAAATATCGAAGGAGAGGTAAAGGAGAGAACAGGGATATTAAGGTGAAACTAGGGGTAAGAAAAGGAGCTTTTACTGGAGATTCTACATGGAGTTGCTACGGAGATCCCCCTGGGATATCTATCGGGAGATTATACTGAGAGAATATTCTGTCATTACGGACTGGCTACTTTATCACTACGGAGTCTCTTTCGCAGTCTCTTTCGGAGTCTCCACTGGGAGATTCAAGGTCATCACATTATCATAATGCTTACATTACAACTTAGCCATTTGGTGTATCATCTCCAGGGCCACTAGAATTATCTCATTGTGCGACATATCTGATAAACCTACAGGATTCCGACAGAGCTAACAATACCCCTAGACACTCAAGAATTTACGACCAACTACGATCAGTAGAGATAATATAAGAAGAAAAGATAAATATGATTATAAAAAGAATAATTTAATTTCAATGAATGATAATTAATACAACAAAAGTAATAAATTACGATATTAACAAATTAAAGTATATGGTGAGAATGTGATGGTCATAAAGAGATTGCTGGCTGAGTATCGACAATGTTAGAGAGTTTGGTGCTCGTTCTACAACACTACCCGTTGCTCTGCGAGTACTTTAAACTAATATGATGAATGAATATATGGTTTAGAGAGGTAGAAGAGTCACTATTTTCAGCTGGAGATCTCAGAACTCTTGAAGATATGAACCCGGCAAGTAAAATATTGAAATAGGTAGCCTCTCGCGAGATAGAGCTGATACTGGTAAAGATTCTGGAAAAGATTTTGGTAAAGATTTTGCTGATTTTGCAGATTTTAATTGAAGTTTCGTCCATTTTCACAAACAAGTCCTTCTAGAGATTTATTCACCTCTCTATTGGGAAAATGAATTAAACTCGCTCCCTAGACCATATTCCCGAACATAGTCCTGAAACATAGCGACTACTGACTAAAAGCTCACTCGAAGTGAGCGTAATCAAAGCTTCAAAAAATCCGGAGTTAATCTGTGCTTGAGACTACTAGATGCCGATATATGCTTGATAGATGCAGGGAGATGTTCACTAAATCTTCAATAAGTCGCTACGCTCCTTAGTGACGACTTAGCGCCTTAGTGTCTATTTCTTATAATCCATCTCTATCTCCTCCTGGATCACCCTCACATATTCCTCTTTATTCTCCTTATATCTATAATAATTATACCACAAAATGTCCACAAAAGTCAACACCAAGCCCATGATATTTATCACACTAAGTTTATCGCCAAATATCACTGAACTCAAGATTATCGTCAACAATTCTTTGAAAATTCCTCCGATCGATAACGTTATAACCTGAGTGACGGTGAGCAATTTAAACTCGCACAACGTCATCATGAACGCCAAAACTCCAGGAATGATCATCAACACAATGGTCTGTAACGTGCCCTTGATTTCCCAGATATTTGCTGCCATGAAGTTGGTCCAGCCTTCGAATATCAAACCAAACACGAATAAAATCATACACATGGATGGGGAAATGTAGAAGATCGTGGATATAGGGTTGGTAGTGTAGGAGTTACGTTTGAGAAGGAGTTGGGTGAAGGACCAGCGTAATCCCGAGGCCATAGATGCAAAGAGAACGAGAATGATCCCGGTACTGGTAGACTCGTCTGCTTGTTGGGAGTCTGGTTTGTTCACCATCATCACGACAGAGCCACTCATGACTAATACGATAGCCACGAGTCGCCAGTTAAACTTTTCGAGTCTAAACAAAAGTCCAAACAACAACACAAATGTTAGGGACGACGTTTTCAACATTGTATACAAACTAAGCGAGATGAATCTGAACGAAACATTCGAAAGTCCAATATCTCCACTAGATGCCAACGAACACGGAAATATCTGTTTCATATAGGTGAAGAAATCGATCTTGAAGATCCTTAAATATTGAGAGAACGACATTTTCCGGTCGGGCCTCTCAGGCTCGTTGACTGTTGGTCGCAAGCTTGGTTTCATGTATAGAACAAGCGAACTCACCACCATAAGACAGAACTGGTGGAATGAAGTCACGAGAATGGGAAACTGGAAGTCTAGACCTTTTCCAAACATCCATTTGTTATAAATTGATATTGAAAGTGAAAAAAAGTACCATCCGGAGATGTAAACTATGGCCTCGTAAGTTTTGGACGAGTTTACGGTCTCGGAAGAGGGCGAAGTGGGCCGGACGCTTATACGAGAGGAAGACATCTTGGAATGACGAGAGCTGAGTTTGTTGAAGTCGTCAATATATGATAAGGGCATAAGTTGGGGAGATGTTGATCAGGGTGCCTAACTTAGATGAATGTAGTGGGTAAGGAGCGGTAATGAATGTGAAGAAAAGCTTAATTAGTGAAGACTAGTGAGGATAAGTGAGGATTAGTGATTATTGGTGACGACTAGTAACAATTAATGACGTTAGTGCTCTGGTAAGCTTCTATTATGGTCTGTTGGGCACAAGAAGGGCCAGTGCGAGGAACAATCTGATTTAGCGACAAGTAATGTCTGACGTAAGGATAGTAGTTCTGTTCCTATTGAGGTTGAAGGCTTAGTAAGGGTGCTATTGTAGGCACTAAGAGTGAATGATGGTCAGGAGTGGTTGGGAATGATGTGGGAGAAGTTATATAGCGGATTACGCGTTTGTTGATTGTTTAATTCCACTTGATCTCACTAATTTTAGTGAGGGTCTCAAAATCTTGAGTATGGGGTAAGTAAAATTTAGAGTCACGGTCGCTATTCCGACTCTCTTCTCCAAACTTTACCGACAACCTCTCGTTAAACTTTTTGTCAAACTTATACTAAACTTTTTGTTTGTCGCTAATTCTTGGACATATCTCCCCAAGTAGAATCACTTTAGTTCTATTAATACCTAATGAGCCGTTTGATCTTTATATTGACATTGCCTCGAGATTCCCCAATTCCGTCGGCTCTAGATTCCTGATTCTTGATAATTTCATCTGCTTTCATAATCAGCTGCTAGTGTTTGCTTTTATAAACCATTTCCACACGATTCTCTAAATTGTTTTCCTAAGCTGGGATAACTATCTGAGAACAATTGTAGGTACCTTCATCTCTTTAGTATCCACCGACACTCCTGATACCTCGGTAAACCTATAAAATTTGCTATCTTGAAACTCTATAGGTCGTGTACCCCCAATATCAACGGTGAAATTTCACCAACAACGATTCCAACTACCGACCCCACCACTGTCAGGATGTCGAAGAACAAAAACCCATCGTCACTCTTGAACCTCCAACGAGACTACATCACCAACCAGATCAAATCTATCCAAAAACCGGGCTCTCTCTACAACTTAATTCTAGACGAAAAGACAGAGCAAGTATTATATAATGTCCTCACCAAGGATAACTTGCTTAGAATAGTGGCGTCTGTAGAAAAGATAGATGTCAAAAGACGGCAAAACTCGTTCATGGAGGCCATTTACCTCATAGATCTCTCGGTATATAACTTGAAATGTATCACAGCCGATTTCCAGACGAAACGGTACAAGGGAGGATACGGATTATTCTTACCGATCTTGCCCAGTGACACCGAACTTAACCGCTACTACAACTCCAACAAGTTCATGGGCAATCCAGGGATTTTGAACTACTTCAACAACGGCCTGAACATCAAGTTTATCAACGCTAACTTCCATCCATTGGAGACTCGCGTCTTCTTAACTGACAACAAAACACCCAACTCCATGCCGATTTATTACAACCAAAACTGTGCTGAGTTTATCCTTCCACAGGTGAAACTTGCAGCCAAAGCATTGGTGAATTTGATGGTCATTACTGGAGAATATCCGTTGATTCGGTTTTACTCTCCACCAAATGCCACGCATGAAGCCTCGAGACTTCCAGAACTTATAGCAGACGAGTTTCAGAGACAAATTGATGACTACGCCCGTTTAAACCATGATTATCCTCCACCATCGCTTCAAGACCGTCCAAGATCTATTTTGTTGATCACCGATAGAACCCTAGACTTGTATGCTCCATTGCTTCATGAATTTAGTTACCAGGCAATGGCCATGGATATTGTCCCAAGTTTAGAGAGAACCGGAAAATACAGCTACCAGACGGAAAACGAACTTGGAGAGATTCAGAATGTCGAGTCAATCTTGCAAAACGAAGACGACGAAGATTGGGTCAGTTTGAGACATTTACATATCATCGAAAGTTCCGAGCTAATCATCAATAAAATCAACGATATGATCAAGAACAATCCATTGATGATTGACAGATCCAAGGCCTCGAACTCGAGTGATTTAATGTACATTGTGGCCCACTTGAAAGGATTTGATGAAGAAAGAAAACAAATGACTCTACACAAGAAACTCATTGATGAATGTCTAGACACCAATTCTTCTAGGAAATTGGCAGAGTTTGCTGCTGATTTCGAACAAACCTGTGCTGCTGGAGGTACTAGTTTTGAAAACGAACGTAACAAACATTTACACGATGACTTGATTGAATTATTGGCTCGTGATGATTTGCATGTCAATGACAAAATGAGATTGGTGCTCATATACGGACTTTATCGAGGAGGATTAATCGAAGCCGACTTTATCAAGCTTGTAAAGTTTATTGGTGTGAATAATCGTCAAATTGTATCATTGATTTCCAGATGTTTCACAAATCTTCACAAATTAGGGTTTCCAATTGTTAAGAAAGATCCAAAGGATAAAAGGGTTGAAAAGGAAATGCATCACACCATCAACAACGAAGGAACATATAATACTTCTAGGTTTGGCCCTGCGTTGAAAAGTGTAGTTCAAAGCGCAGCGAAATATCAGTTGGATGAAGAAGTCTTCCCATATTTTAGAGACAAACCTTTGGAAGAAGACGCTCCTTCCAATGTCAACAGAAGCTCAAGCGTTTCGGCCAATGCATCGGTAAGAAATCCAAGAATTAAAGCGTCCTGGGCCTTAAGTTCTGCCAATAGAACTAATCTGTCGCTAGGTTCCATGGGCAGACCAAAACAGCGTATTTTCTGTTATATTGCTGGAGGTATGACCTATTCAGAAACAAGATCCATCTATGAATTGTCGTCAACTTTATCCAAGGACTTTTATATCGGTTCCGAGTCCATTTTGAAACCAAGAGACTTTTTGATAGGCTTACAGAGTATCGACACCGTCAAGACTCCGGTTGATTTAGATTTAAATCTTCTCAAAGAAGCAAATAAGCCCAGAGACCCTCCTATGTTTTTGTTTGATGATGGTTTACCAAAGTTACTTCCACAGGAACCAGGTAATACTATATCTGTTCCAAGTCATTATCAGACAAGGCTGTCCACATTAAATTCCGAGCCATTATCACCACCATTGTCATCTGATACAAAGACGAAAGAAAAGAAGAGATCTAAGTTGAAGAGTTTGTTCAGATAGGAGAATGGAAGTATGAGAAGAGAAGAAGAAGATGAGACAGATTTTCTATCCTCGAGAGATTGAACTAATCTCGGGAGGTTAAACTATCCTCAACTTCTGCTAAAGACTTTCACATCTACATCATGATCAGGCCCCTCCTGAAGAAACCTGAAAATTATCATAATCAAGAATATATCCATCCATTAGCTCGTTAGAAAGATATCTCCTCGTGGACGAGATGGTATCTTCTGAGATATGGTCTTTCATCTCCTACAATTTGTATCTATTCTCTATTCGAACCCTTACGATAATTAGAAATGTCCCATGATTTATATTGTTAGCCTTGTAGATCGAAATAGAGTTAATATTATACGTTTAGTAGTTCGTATTGTTGGCCCTAGAAGTTTTTAATATCCCGGTTCTGTATACTATCGCAGTTCTACTTGTTCTTGTCCTCCAATACATCAAAACCCCTCTGTTAAATCCCTCTATTAATCCCCCTCTGATTATTTAGCTATTGAACATTAAGGCCTCTATGCACAGATTGTGAGCATTGCGGAATTAAGCACTCGGAGCCGAATCCTATTAAGGTATTACTATTACCTGTGTTAAATATCTTAAGGAAGCTTGACCCGGATTAGTTGAATGCTTTGTATGGTTTGAAGTCGGTTGTTGAAGCCTATAGAAATCCACGACCTGAGACGGCAAGCGAACGGAGTTAGTGTCTGCGGACAGTTTCTGGTTAGCAGACAATTAGAGGTCAGCACTCAGTTAGAGGCCAGCACTCAGTTACTGATCAACTTACATATATCTCCTAGACCGCCTCCTTATATCCACCTAGTCCTAATAGGAATCTTGAGACAGTATCGTGGGTCTCTCTACCACTAAAGCATCACTGCCACTTTAGGAAACGTCTTAGATACGCGCATCAAATCATTTGTAAGCAGGTGAAAATTGGGAATAAACGACTTTATGATAACAAAATTTGTAAGGTAATATTTCCACCATTCTTCTTTAGTGAATTATCTACTAGATAGAAAACGTTAACAGTATGGAGCAACTAGATACCTCAGTAGATGTTTCTCATTTACACTGGAACTTTTTGAACGTTTTGGGGCTTATTTCTGGTGTCTCTAATGAAACGTATGAAATAGCTTCTGGAGGCAAATTGCACAGCTTTAGTAGTTTCAATAATGAAACTAGTCACGGTTGGCTTGAATGTACCTCCAAAGATGGCTGGGGTCCTTTATCTCCGATTTACAACGATTTGACGCCATGTTTCCTCCAAGGTGTGTTGTTCGGACTCTCTGCTTTCTTGATGGTTGTATCGGGTATATATCAAATTTATTCGTTGAGAGCGACCAAGAGCTCGGTCGCTAATAGAATTGGCTGGTCATTCTATACAAAGATGTTGTTGGTTGGCTTACAATTGGTATTCTCTATCGTCCAACTTGTTGTGTATGGACAAGTCAATGTGATAAAACTTGCATTATTCGTCAACGTGTTGGCTATCCTAATTTCGTGGGGATTGCACTATATGGAACAATTTAAATCAAGAATTCCAAACGGAGTTCTCTTATTTTACTGGCTCTTTCAAGTGATCTTGAATCTTGGAAGAATTACAAACTTCCACTTAAGGGGCGAGATCCGTTTGAATTTCGCTACTTTCGTCATTCTTTCTACCGTGAACTCTTTCTTGATATTAACCATGGAATTGGTATTTCCAATGAAACCTTTGTCTTCTTACTCTGCTTTGAAAAGGTCTCCACTTGACGATGCAAATGTATTTTCAAGAATAACTTTTGACTGGATGGGAGGCTTAATGAAGAAAGGTTATGTTCAGTTTTTAACTGAGAAAGATTTACCAACCTTACCTCAGGAGTTAAAAGCTTCCACGACCTCTGAAGGATTGAAGCACTACTGGAACACTCAAAACACCAAATCGCCTTCATTGTTTTGGGCTCTTTCAAAAGCTTTTGGTGCCCAATTTCTTTTGGGGGGTGTTTTCAAAGGTTTGCAAGATTGTTTAGCATTTGTTCAACCGCAATTATTAAGATTGTTGATCAAATTCGTTAATGATTACTCTCGCTCTGTGAAAGAAGGCAATCCAATTCCATTAACCCAAGGGTTTATGATTGCAGGATCTATGTTTGTTGTTTCAGTGACTCAAACTGCATTTTTGCATCAATACTTCCAAAGGGCCTTTGATTTGGGTATGAAGATTAAAACTTCCCTTACATCTATTATCTATAACAAGGCTTTAATTTTATCTAACGAAACCAAGCAAGAATCAAACACCGGTGATATCGTGAACTTGATGTCTGTCGATGTTCAACGTTTACAAGATTTGGTTCAAAACTTGCAAATCATTTGGTCTGGTCCATTCCAAATTGTTTTGTGTTTGTATTCTTTGCATGGATTGCTTGGAAATTCTATGTGGGCAGGTGTTGGAATCATGGTTGTCATGATTCCATTGAACGCTGTCATTGCTAAGATTCAAAAGAGGCTTCAGAAGACTCAAATGAAGAACAAGGATGAAAGATCTAGATTAATCAGTGAGATTTTGAGCAACATCAAATCTTTGAAATTGTATGGATGGGAACATCCATATTTGGACAAGTTGAACTTTGTCAGAAACCAAAAGGAATTGAAGAACTTGAGAAAAATGGGGATTTTCAGTGCTGTGTCGAATTCTCTTTGGAATTTGGCTCCGTTCTTGGTAAGTTGCAGTACTTTTGCCCTCTTTGTTTTGACTCAAAAGGACAGATCTTTATCTACAGATATCGTTTTCCCTGCTTTAGCTTTATTCAACTTGTTATCTTTCCCATTAGCAGTTGTTCCAATGGTTATTACCAACGTTGTTGAAGCCCAAGTCGCCCTTACACGTTTGACAAAGTTTTTAACTGGATCTGAATTACAATTGGATGCAGTTGTAAAAGCTCCAAGCGCTCAAAGGATTGGAGATGTTTCTGTTTCTATCAAAAATGGTACTTTCTTGTGGTCCAAGGCAAAGGGAGAACAGAACTACAAGGTAGCCTTATCTAATATCAATTTTGTATCCAAAAAGGGTGACTTAGATTGTATTGTTGGTAAAGTTGGTTCTGGTAAGTCGTCAATCATTCAAGCGATTTTAGGTGACTTGTATAAATTGGACGGTGAAGTCAGAATTAACGGTAAAATTGCATATGTCTCACAAGTTCCTTGGATTATGAATAGTTCCATCAAAGAAAATATCTTGTTTGGTCATAAGTATGATGCTGAATTTTATCAACACGTTTTGAAGGCCTGTGCTTTAACCGTTGATTTAAAGACGTTCCCAAAAGGTGATAAGACTGAAGTAGGTGAAAAGGGTATCTCGTTATCTGGAGGACAAAAGGCTAGATTATCTTTGGCTAGAGCAGTGTATGCTAGAGCAGACGTTTATTTACTTGATGATCCATTGAGTGCTGTTGATGAACATGTTGGAAAGCACTTAACAGACCATGTTTTAGGTCCAAATGGGTTGTTGAAGACTAAGTGTAAGATTTTGGCTACAAACTCCATTAATATTTTGAGTATCGCTGACAATTTACACATGGTTAGTGATGGAAGATTAATAGAACAAGGTACGTACGACTCTATTTTCCAACAAGAAAATAGTAAGTTACGTCAATTAATATTGGATTTCGGAAGAAAGAGAGAGGACAGTCCGAGTGAAAAAACTGAAGACGGTGAAAAGACTAATGATTCTGGTGAATCAATTAATACGGATAGTTTGGAATCGGACTCTGATTTCGATGCAGAATGCGGCAGTTTAAGAAGAGCATCTGTAGCATCGTTGATTCCTGATGAAGAACTTGAAGATGAAGAGGAAGATGAAGAAGCAAAGGCAAGAAAAGAACATATGGAACAAGGTAAGGTTAAGTGGGACGTTTACAAAGCTTATGCTGTCGCATGTAATCCTGTTTCTGTTTGTATTTTCTTGGGATGTACTGTGTTGAGTATGTCTATCAATGTTGCCTCGAATATCTGGTTAAAGCACTGGTCAGAAGTGAACACCAAATACGGATATAACCCAGATGTTGTCAAGTATTTGGGAATCTACTTCCTTTTGGGGATCGGATTCACTTTTTCTAGTTTGGTTCAATCTTGTTTTATGTGGATCTTTTGCACAATTCAAGGGTCAAGAAGGTTGCATGACCTGATGGCCGTCAGTGTGTTGAGAGCACCAATGTCATTCTTTGAAACGACGCCAATCGGAAGAATTTTGAACAGATTTTCAAACGATATCTACAAAGTTGATGAAATTTTAGGACGTGTATTTGGAATGTTTTTCAGTAATAGTGTCAAGGTGTTGTTTACTATTGTCGTTATCTGTTTTTCGACGTGGCCATTTATCTTCGTGGTAGGTCCTCTTGGAATGTTGTATGTCTACTACCAACAATACTATCTTAAAACTTCTAGAGAATTGAGAAGATTAGACTCGGTTTCAAGATCTCCAATTTTCGCCAACTTCCAGGAATCGTTAACAGGTGTGAGTATTATCAGAGCATATGGACAAGAAGAACGTTTCAAGTTTTTAAATGAAATGAGAGTCAACAAGAATATGAGTGCATACCATCCAGCTATCAATGCGAACAGATGGTTAGCAGTCAGATTAGAGTTCTTGGGGTCTATCATTATTTTAGCCGCGGCCGGATTAGCTATCTTGACCTTGGAGTCTGGTAACTTAACTGCTGGTATGGTTGGTTTATCTGTTTCTTATGCTTTGCAAATCACGCAGTCTTTGAATTGGATTGTTAGAATGACTGTAGAAGTTGAAACCAACATTGTGTCTGTGGAAAGAATCTTGGAGTACTCTAGATTGACTCCTGAAGCTCCTGAAGTTATTGAAGATCATAGACCTTCTAAGGAATGGCCTAGCAATGGTGAAATCAAGTTTGTCGACTATAGTGCCAAATATAGACCGGAATTGGAACTTGTCCTTAAGAATATTAACCTTGATATCAAATCCAAGGAAAAGATTGGTATTGTTGGTAGAACCGGTGCAGGTAAGTCGTCGATCACTTTGGCATTGTTCAGAATCATCGAAGGATTCGGTGGTGAGATCGATATCGATGATATCAACACCAGTTCTATTGGATTGTTAGACTTGAGACAGAAACTCTCCATCATTCCTCAAGACTCCCAAGTCTTGGAAGGTACGATCAGATCCAACTTGGATCCTACTGACCAATATACCGACGAACAGATCTGGAGAGCTTTGGAATTGTCCCATTTGAAAGATCACGTAGAAAGAATGTTCTCTGACAGAGACGACGATAGTGAAATCACCTCGGCATTGGATGTGAGAATCTCCGAGAGTGGTTCCAACTTATCTATTGGACAGAGACAATTGATGTGTTTAGGTAGAGTGTTGTTGAAATTGACGCACTCTAACGTCTTGATTTTGGACGAGGCTACTGCTGCAGTAGACGTGGAGACCGATAAGATTCTTCAGGAAACCATCAGAACCGAATTTAAGGACAAAACCATCATCACTATTGCCCATAGATTGAACACGATTTTGGACTCTGATAGAATTATAGTTTTGGAGAAGGGTGAAGTTGCTGAGTTTGATACACCCGAGAACTTGTTGAAGAAGAAGGAATCTTTGTTCTATTCTTTATGTCAGCAGGGAGGATTTATTGAGTAAGAGTCTTTAGGGAGATGTGAACGAGTCTCCAGTGAGTAGCGATTTAGTGACCACCCTCTGTGAAGTATTACTGGAGCGTCACTAAGTGTTACTCTGCGCTCTTTGGTGAAGAGAGGTCTCTAACACGAATATTCACGGAGCAACGCTCTGACTTGTTCTGCTAATTTATCTACTTTAGCACAGACGATTGAACAGTAGATTATTATTTGATTTTAGAGAGTCTAGCATACTACACGTAGCAGTTTAGCAATTTCTACTACCGCTGCTAGGGCTCAGCGGTTTGAGATTAATATACAGAATATTATACAGATTGTGAAGAAAGTTGTTTATGTTTCATTGACTATCTATAAAACTAGTGAGATCAAATCACTGAGCCCATACGGGTGAAGAGTTTTACGGAGATCTGCTAGCTTGCTAAAGAGTCCTCTGAGATTGAAGATATTCGGGAATGTCAAATGGGCAAACTTCGAAGAAGTCTCCATGTTTTAGAGTAGAGAACGTTCAAGATTTCTCAAAACTAAGAAGTTTTCTCAATAGTTCCATGATAATTCCACCGTGATAACTAGGATTATTAATACGACTATTAGTTCCTCTATTAATTTCACTATTAATTATACTGTTTGTTTCTCTTTTAATATCACCGAGGTAAAATTATTAAAAGATATCTCAAATCTCCGAAAATGCTGGCCATAAATCGCATGCTACGCTTTCTTATTCTTTCTCTTGCCGCCATCCAAACTATATACCATTAATCTTCATCAATACCTCCATCACAGGATATTTAGATAGTTTTTGCAGCCAAATTTATATATAAATT